>Ga0208248_1000258_pt1 | contig 17150 bp, 15 predicted proteins | sample CryBogmetaGMA5M_FD_184545 | JGI IMG/M metagenome (GOLD analysis project Ga0208248, IMG submission 184545) | Freshwater microbial communities from Crystal Bog, Wisconsin, USA - MA5M (SPAdes) | ecosystem: Environmental > Aquatic > Freshwater > Lake | place: Crystal Bog, Wisconsin, USA | collected...
GGCGCAGATGGGGCCGCCGATGTTGAAGGTGGCGGCGGCGCGGGCGTTGGGCACCTGCAGGGCGGGGGGGACCTTGCCCAGCAGCTGCCAGGCAGCCCAGCCCACCATGGCGATGCCGGTGGCACCCACGGGGTGGCCCTTGGCGATGAGGCCGCCGGAGGTGTTGATGCCGCACTCGCCGGCGGGGGCAGCCTTGCCCTCGGCCCAGTAGGCGGCACCCTTGCCCGGGGCAGCCTTGCCGATGATCTCGGTGCCGATGGCGGCCATCACGGTGAAGCAGTCATGCAGCTCCGCCACGTTGATGTCGGCGGGGGTGAGGCCCGCCAGCTCGTAGGCCCGGCGCATGGCGCGGTTGGCGCCCACGGGGTGGAGGACATCGCGGCCCGCCTTGAGCAGGGGATCCGTGGCCTGGCCGAAGCCCGCCAGCTCCACGCAGTCGGCCTTCTTCAGGCCCAGGCGCGCCAGGCCCTCTTCGGTGGCCAGCAGGAGACCCGCATAGCCGTCCGTGATCTGGGAGCAGTCGTAGGTCTTCATGGGCAGGCCTTCGATGAGGTACCGGTTGCGGTCGCCTGCCACGGCGGCCTCTTCCAAGCTCACGGTGACCTTCTGCATCTGCGCATAGGGGTTCTGGTTGCCATTGGCGTATTCCTGCACGGCGATGGTGGCCAGGTCGCGCTCCGTGACGCCCCAGTGCTTGATGTAGGTGTCCATCACCTCGGCGAAGAGGTGGGGGAAGATGTAGGTCTTGCCCACGCGGTCGTCGGGGTGGGAGTAGTGGCCCAGCACCTGGCCGATGAGCTTGCCGTCCATCTTGCCCTCGGCATCGCGCATCTTCTCGTAGCCCAGGGCGAGACCCACCTCACCGTCGCCCACCATGAGCTTCATGGCCACGGACAGGATGGCCTGGCCACCGGAGGCGCAGGCGTTCTCCAGGGACTCGATGGACTTGCCGCCCATGCCGGGGACCATGGCCACCAGGCCCGAGACCAGGCCCTGCGCGTTGAGGGAGATGTTGCAGGCGGCGCCGACGGCCGCCACATCCACCTGGGCGGTGGTGGCGCCCACCTGGGCGAGGGTCTCCAGGACGGCCTTGTTCATGATGTCGGTGACGGTGAGCGCGAGCAGCTTGCCGAACTTTGACTGGTGGTAGGCGGCGATGTAGATCTTCTTGCGCATGGTGGTCTCCATGGAGCGGGTGAGGTGGGTGGCGCCGCGACTCGCGGATGCCGGGTTCAGGGAAACAGGAAAAGGATTGTGCGTGAAGGACTACTGCGGGGCGTCGCCAAGGGCCTGGCGGAGGGCGGCGAGGAAGCGTGCGGGCGCCTCCTGCTGGGGGACATGGCCGCAGCGCTCGATGGGGATCAGGGCCACATCCGTCAGGGCCGCCACCATGCGCTGGGCATAGACGAGGGGCATCAGCTGATCAGAGGTGCCCCAGACCAGGCGCACGGGGGTGTGGAGGGCCCGCAGCTGGTCCTCGGTGAGGAGCCAGGGGCCCATGGTCATGGCGGTGGCACTGAAGCGGGCCAGGGGGCCGGTCTGCGTCAGCCGTACCAGATCATCGAGCACGGTGCCGGGGAGGGCGGGGCTGCTGGCATCCCGCAGCTGAGCCATGGTGGCGCGGGCTTCCTCGCGGTTGGTGGGGAGCAGGCACACCTTGGTGTTGGTGCCCAGGAGGGGGCCGCCGTTCACGGCCACCACCTTGGCCACCCGGTCGGGATGTCGCTGGGCCACCACCATGGCCATCCAGGCCCCCAGGGAGTTGCCGACCAGGGTCACGGCCTGGCCCGGGGCCTGGCTGCTGAGCACGGCCTCGAGGCCGGCGTAGATCTGGGCGGTGTCGATGGGGCCGGTGGCGGGGGCGCTGTCGCCGTGGCCGGCCAGGTCCGGGATCACCAGGGTGTGGTCCTTGGCCAGGGCCTTGGCGGCTTGGGCCCAGGTGCCCGCATGGTCGCCAGCGCCGTGGAGCAGCACCAGCACCGGCCCCGTGCCGCCCACGAAGACCGTCTGGGGGCCAGCGGGGGTTGGGACGACAAGCTTCTTCAGCCCGGTAGCGAGCAGGGAGCGGCGGGTGCCCCAGGCCAGCAGCGCCAGGGGCCGCTTGAGGAGGAGCCAGGCCGCCGTACCAAGGACGGCCGCCAGTCCCGACAGCAGCAGGATGGCCTCAATCAAACCCTTGGACATGAAACCTCCCTACTCGGCAAAGGGACCCCACTGGATGGCCGTGGCGGCCCAGACGAACCCGAGGCCCGCACCCACGAACACGATGCGGGAGCCGTCCTGGATCTTGCCTGCTTTCAGGCCCAGCTCAAGGGACAAGACCTGGTCGTTCTGGCCGAGGTGACCGTAGTCATCCAGGTAGGTGCTCTGGTCCGGCCGCAGGCCCAGCTCCGCCAGCACGGCGTCGTGGGCGCTCTTCTTGAAGTGGAGGATGGCGAGGTAGTCGAGGCTGTCCTCCGGCAGGCCGGACAGGCGCAGGGACTCGCGGATCACCGCGTAGAAGTTGGGCATGGTGACCTCGCCCAGCTTGGCCTTGAAGGCCTCCTCGTCCGGCACGATGAAGTGGGCCAGGTCCAGATCCCCAGGGGCCGGCGGCCAGGCCTGGGTGCCCAGCTTGGGCACGATGCACATCTCGGACAGTGAACCATCGCCCCGGAAGGCCGAGGCCAGGATGGCGTTCTTGCCGGCATTCTTCTGCAGCACCAGGGCTGAGCCCCCCGAGCCAATGTCCAGCATGAAGCGGGTGGCGGGCACCGAGAGGTCGATGAGGTCGTTGTTGCGGTAACCCGACACCAGCAGCACCGTGTTGAGCTCCGGGTGGGTCAGCAGCAGCGACTTGGCCACATCCAGGGCGGCCATCATGGAGCCGCACATGGCCTCCATGTCGAAGCTCCAGGCCCGCTTGGCGCCGATCTGGTGGCTCACGTAGAGGCCCGCCAGCCAGCAGGGGTAGTCCTTGTGCTGGGCGCCGCACCAGATCACCAGATCCACCGCTTCGCCGGTGATGCCAGCGGCATCCAGGGCCTTGCGGGCGGCGGCGAGGCCCATGAAGGCGGTGCTCTCATCAGGGCCGGCCACGGGCTTGCTCTTCACGCCGAACTTCAGGGCAATGACGTCCTCGGGGATCCCCGTGGCGGCGGCCAGGTCTGCGGCCGTCATCCTCCCGGGGGGAAGCCAGTTCCCGAAACCCACGATGCCGACATGCATGACGCCCCCGGAAGAGATGAATCACCTCTCATTTGATTTTCGCCGATCCAGGCCAATCCTCCAACAGGATTCTTCAAGGAAAGTTTCCCGGACCCAGACATCGGCTGGTTGGGAAAAATATTATACAAATAAAGGTTAATACCCAGCTCTGCTCGAACAGACAGGCCCCCTCCTGCCCTCTGACTTTTCCCTTGCGAGGGGGCGACTCCGGGCCTAGACTTCGTGTGAATACCGAATCACCTCTCATTTCGCCTTTCATTCCCTTCCTGCTTCTGGAGACCCACCCATGACCCAGCCTGGCCGGGGCAACCCGGAGACTGCAGAGCGCCTGGTGAGCGCGGCGGTGGGCCTCTTCTCGAAGAAGTGGTATGGCACGGTGTCTGTGGCCGAGGTCTGCCGGGAGGCCGGCCTCTCCAATGGGGTCTTCTACCGCTACTTCGACGGCAAGGAAGCGCTCTTCAAGGTGATCCTGGGCCGGGTGCTGGACCAGGTGCGGGACGCCCTGGAGGGGGTCAGTGGAGGCACGCCCCGGGAGCGGGTGCGCGCCTTGGCCCAGACCCTGTTCCGCTTCGCCGAGGAGCACGGGGACCTGGTCTCGGTGTTCCGGGAAGGCCAGTACCGCTACTTCGAGTACGAGCGGCGCCTGCTGGGCATCTATACCCGGGCCCTGGGCGCGGCCCTGGGCCGGGAGGCGGGCCTGGGCGAGATCCTCTTCGCCACCGGGGGCCTCCGCTTCTGCTCCATCCGGGCGGCCACCGGGACCAGTCGCATCGACTTCGACGCCGTGTGCGACCTGCTCCTGGATGGCGTGTACCAGGGCCTGACCTTCGACCCCGCCAAGGTCTTCGGTGGCACGGCCCAGCCGCTGCCCGTGCCCCTGGACGAGGGGGTGCGCGAGCGCCTGCTGCGCTCCGGCCGCCGCCTCTTCGGGGAGAAGGGCTACTTCGAGACCAACATCCACGAAGTCACCGGTGGGGCGCAGCTCTCCGTGGGCGCCTTCTACACCTACTTCGAATCGAAGGAGGCCTTCTACGCCGAGCTCATCGCCCAGGCGGGCCACGATGCCCGGGTGTTCATTGCCACCAACCTGGCCGACCCGGCCACCGGTCCCCTCAATGCCCTGGAGTTCGAGCTGCGGGGCCTGTGGCTCTGGCTGGTCTACCTCTCCCGGGACCGGCACTGCTACAACATCGTCCGGGAAGCGGAGTTCGTCCTGCCGGCCGTGGTCCGCAGCTACTACGAAGCCTTCGTGGCCGGCTACCGCGCCCGGCCCCACACCTTGCGCGTGAACGCCGTCCGCCCCGGCCTGGATGAGGGCACCGCCATCGAGTACCTCATGGGCATCGCCCACTACTCCGGACTGGAGTCCGCCTTCGATGAGTCCCCCCTGAACGCACGGTCCCTGGTGGAGGCCATCGGCGGCCACCTGGCCCGGGGTCTGTCTGAGTCCATCAACCCGCAGGAGCCGTCATGAACCATCAGGAAACCTACCGCAGCAAGCTCATCGCCATCGACGAGGCCGTCTCCCACATCGCCAGCGACAACGACGTGATCGTGGCCCAGTGCGCCTCCGAGCCCCAGGGCTGCATGTCCCGCTTTCACATCATGGCGGACCGGGTGGAGAACGTGCGGGTCTTCTCCGTGCTCACCCTCAAGGAGTACGACTTCTACATGAAGAAGGAGATGCAGGGCCACTTCGAGCTGGCCTCGTGGTTCCATGCGCCGGGCTCCCGCGCCGCCCTCAAGGCGGGCACGGGCACCGTCACCTACGTGCCCAACATGCTCCACCGCGCCGCCACGGACCGCATCCACGCGCACCGGCCCGATGTCTTCTTTGGCACCTGCACGCCGCCGGACAAGCACGGCTTCGTGTCCCTCTCCCTGGGCGTCACCTACGAGAAGGACATCATGGACCACGCTCGCCTGGTGATCCTCGAGGTGAACCCCCGCCTGCCCCGGACCTTTGGCGACACCCAGGTGCACGTGTCTGCGGTGGACTACTTCGTGGAGCACGACCAGGAGGTGCCCACCCTGCCGGCGCCGCAACCCAATCCAACGGACCTGGCCATCGGCGCCCACATCGCCGAGCTCGTGGCGGACGGCTCCACCATCCAGCTGGGCATCGGAGGCATCCCCAACGCCGCTGCCATGGCCCTCAAGGACAAGAAGGACCTGGGCGTCCACACGGAGATGCTGGTGGACTCGATGATGGAGCTCTACGAGCTGGGCGTCATCACCAACGCCAGGAAGGCCCTCAAGCCCGGCAAGTTCATCACCACCTTCGCCATGGGCTCCCGCAAGTTCTACGACTGGCTGGACGACAACCTGGCGGTGGAGTTCGAGCGGGGCCGCTGGGTCAACAACCCCGCCGTGGTGGCGCAGAACTCCCAGATGGTCTCCATCAACACCTGCATCTCCGTGGACTTCACGGGCCAGGTGGCCAGCGAGTCCATCGGCCCCAACCAGTACTCCGGCACCGGTGGCCAGTCCGACACGGCTCAGGGTGCGGTGGCGGGCTTCGACGGCCTCGGCAAGAGCATCATCGCCTGCTACAGCACCGCCCGGAACGGCACCGTCTCCACCATCACGCCCATGCTGGCAGAGGGCTCGGCGGTCACCCTCCACCGCTCCCACGTGGACCATGTGGTCACGGAGCATGGCGTGGCCCGCCTCCGGGGTCGCACAGTGCGGGAGCGCACCCAGGCCCTCATCTCGGTGGCCCACCCCGACTTCCGGGACGAGCTGCGAAGCAAAGCCAAGGCCCTGGGCTACCTCTGATCGCCTTCGCGATCAAAGCTGTGAAAAGACAAACAAGCAAAGGACACCTCGATGAATGCACGCGAACCGGTACCCGCCTTCCACGTCGGTCAATCCATCGTCTATGAGCAGGTCATCGACGACGCCCTGGTGCGGGCCTTCGCCCAGGTGAGCGGGGACCTGAATCCCATCCACCTGGATGACGAGGTGGCCGGCCGCAGCCGCTTCGGCCAGCGCATTGCCCACGGCGCCATCCTGGGCGCCATCATCTCCCGGGTGCTGGGCATGGAGATGCCGGGCATGGGCACGGTCTATCTCGGCCAGACCTGCACCTTCAAGCTGCCGGTCTACATCGGCGACACCGTGCGCCTGGAGGCCACCATCGTGGAGCTGCTGCCCAAGAGCGTGGCCCGCATCGCGACCGTCTTCACCAAGCAGACCGGGGAAGTGGTCCTGGACGGCACCGTGGATGTAAAGCTGCCGGGGTGGTTGTTCAAGGCCTAGTTGTTGGGCTGGCTGGGCCCTATCTGTTCCGCTTCTGCTCTTGATTGGCCTGGGCTGAGCCTAGCCGATAATCGGGTTCGATTTTTTGCAGTTCTCCGCTCTCCTCCGCTCCTCGGCTTTCCTCCGCGTGCCTTCCTTCAGTGCTTGTTGAGTGCTTGCTCAGCGCTGAGAAGAGAGCGACCTAGGAGGACAGCGGGTGCCGGGCCAGGAAGCCGAGGATGATGGTGTTCACCTCGGCGGCCTTCTCGATGACCACCACATGGCCGGCGCCGGGGATCAGGTGGTACTCGGCGCCGGGGATGGCCCGGTGCATGAGCTCGGCGTATTTCGGGGGCTTCAGCAGGTCCAGCTCTGCGGCCACCAGGCAGGTGGGCACGGTGATGCGGCCCAGGTCGGCGGTGACGTTGAAGCGCTGGAAGCTCTCGATGAGGCGTCCGGCGGCGGGCAGGTCCAGCAGGGAGTAGCGCTGCTCGGCCATGGGAATGAGGTCGGGTCGGCTGGCCAGGAAGGCCTCGGAGTACACGTCGGCGTAGATGAGGCGAAAGAAGGCTGGGCCATTGCCCAGGCCAGCCGCCAGCCGCCAGCGCTCGATCATGGCCACCAGCAGGGGATCGCTGTGGGACACGGAGGCGATGATCACCAGGGACTGGCAGCGCTCCGGGTGGTGGATGCCCACGAGCAGGTTCAGCTCACCGCCGTAGGAGGTGCCCACCATGTGCGCTTTCGCCAGGCCCAGGGCGTCCATGAGGGCCACCAGGTCCTGGGCGTGGAGCTCCAGGGAGTACTCGCTCTCGGGGTGCTCGCTCTGGCCCTGGCCGCGCATGTCGTAGGCCAGCACGCGGTAGCGCTTGGCGAGCTCCGGCAGCTGGAAGGCCCAGGCCGCCGTGCTCATGAAGACCCCATTGTTGAGGATCAGCAGCTCGCCGTCCTCGGGGCCGTGGAACTCGTAGTGCAGCTCGACGCCGTTGACGCTGAGGCGGGGCATCTCAGCCCTCCCTGGCAGCCTGGGTGCGCTTCCGCCAGGCGCTGAGGCGCAGGTTGCCAACGATGCCCGCCGGGAAGCGGTAGACGCTCAGGATGAACAGGATGCCCAGCCAGAGCAGCCAGCGGTCCGGGTGCACCAGGTCCCGCAGGAGGGGAATCCCCGCCGAGGCGGTACCCGCCAGCTTCATCAGGTCCTGCAGGTAGTTCTGGGCCACGATGAACAGCGCCGCCCCCACCACCGAGCCATAGAGGGTGCCCATGCCACCGATGACCACCATGAGCAGGAGGTCGACCATGATCTCGAAGGACAGGGATGTGTCCGGACCGTTGTAGCGCAGCCACAGGGCCAGGAGGGTGCCGGCCAGGGTGGCGAACATGGCCGACAGCACGTTGGACGAGGTGCGGTAGGACACGGTGCGGTAGCCCAGGGCCTCGGCGCGGAACTCGTTCTCCCGGATGGCCTGCAGCACCCGGCCGAAGGGCGAGTTGACAATGCGCAGCATCACCAGGAACAGCACCACGGTGACGGCGATGAGCAGGTAGAAGGTGATGAGCTTGCCATCCAGGGACACGCCCAGGAAGGGGGCCTCCCGCAGCGAGAAGCCAGGCGTGAGCAGCTCCGGGACCTTGAAGCTGAGGCCGTCCTCGCCGCCGGTGAACTCGGAGAACTGGGAGGCCATGGTCATGAAGGCACTGGCCACGGCCAGGGTGATCATGGCGTAGAACATGGCCTTCACCCGCAGGCTGAAGAGGCCGATGACCAGAGACAGGACCAGGGACACGGCCAGAGCCGCCACCACGCCCACGGCCACGCCCTTCCAGGTGGGGCCGAAGCGGGTCAGGGCGATGGCGATGCCGTAGGCGCCGATGCCGAAGAACATGGTGTGGGCAAAGGAGACGATGCCGGTGTAGCCCAGCAGCAGGTCGAAGCTCGACACCAGCACGATGAAGATGCAGATCTTGGCGGCGACGTTGAGGGCCTTGGCGCCGGGGAAGATGAAGGGCGTGAGGAGCAGGCCGGCCAGGATGACCACCAGCATCAGCGCCAGGACTCGGCTGCGGGGCAGGTCCCCGGAAAGGAGGTGGTTCAGCATCACTTCTTCCCCAGGGAATAGAGGCCCTCGGGCCGCCACAGGAGGACGATCACCATCAGCAGGATGTTGGAGAACAGGGCCACCTTGGGTGCGAGGAAGCCCGTGTAGTTGCCCAGCAGGCCCACCAGCAGGGCGCCGATGAAGCAGCCGGTGACGGACCCCATGCCGCCGATGATGATGACGATGAAGAGCAGCACGTTCACCTGGGAGCCCAGCTGCGGGATGACGCTCTGCTGGTAGAGGCCCCACATGACGCCACCCAGGCCCGCCAGGGCGGAGCCCACGATGAAGACGCCGATGAAGAGGCGGCGGATGCGGTAGCCGAGGCTCTCCACCATCTCCCGGTCCTGCACGCCGGCGCGGATGAGGAGGCCCGCCTTGGTGCGGCTCAGCACCCAGGCCATGGCGGCGAACACCAGGAGGCCCAGGACCACCGCGATGATGCGGTACTTCTCCACGGCGGCGTCACCCATGAGGATGGAGCCCTGGAAGGCCGTGGGCAGCAGCAGGGGCCGTGCCTGGGGGCCCCAGATGACCTTGATGAGCTCCTCGCCCACGATCATGCCGCCCATGGTGATGAGGATCTGCTTGAGGGGCTGGCCATAGACCGGTCGGATGATGAGGCGCTCATAGGCCACACCCACTCCGCCGGCCACGGTCATGGCCACCAGCATGGCGGCCAGCACGGCCACCAGGTTGAGCAGCAGGCTGCCGCTCACGGTCCAGGCGGTCATGAGGCCCAGCACCGAGGTGGCCATGAAGGCCCCCAGGGTGATGAAGACGCCGTGGCCGAAGTTCAGCACATCCATGAGGCCAAAGACCAGGGTCAGGCCCGAGGCGATGATGAAGATGATCATCCCCATGGCCAGGCCGGCGAAGGTGAGGGTCACCCAGGTGGAGAAGGACCCTACGAAGGGCAGGGCCAGGAGGGCCAGGGCCGGGACCAGGAGCAGGGGCAGGCGGTCCGTGCGGACCACAGGCAGCGCTTCGGGGGCCTGGACGGCTACGGTTTCGGAAGGGGTGGTCATCGGGTCTCCTTCCTCATTGGTGCGCGGCCAGAGAAAGGCCCAGGAGGCTCTGCTGGAGGGCCTCGTCCTCGGCCAGGGCGGCCATGGTGCCCGCATGGACCACACGGCCGCCGTCCATCACCGCCACCTGGTCACCCAGCTGCCGGGCGAAGTTGAAGTTCTGTTCCACCAGCAGGATGGTGGTGTCCGTGCGCTTGAGCTCGCGGAAGGCCACGATCATGTTCTGGATGATGGCCGGTGCCAGGCCCTTGCTGGGCTCGTCGATGAGCAGCAGCTTGCGGGGCTCGACGATGGCCCGGGCCACCGCCAGCATCTGCTTCTGGCCACCGGACAGGAGGCCCGCCGGGTGCTGCCAGAACCGCTTCATGGCCGGGAAGAGGCCGAAGACCCACTCCAGCCGCTCGGCGTCCATGTCCTCGATGCGCCGGGAGCCCCGGGCGGCGAGGATGAAGTTCTCGGCCACGGTGAGGTCCGAGAAGATGCCCATGTTCTCCGGCACGTAGGCGATGCCGGACTGGGCGATCTCCGGCGTGGGCTTGGCAGCAATGTCGGTGCCCTCGAAGTGGATGGTGCCCTGGGAGGCCTGCCAGAGGCCCATGATGGTGCGCAGGGTGGTGGTCTTGCCGGCGCCGTTGCGGCCCAGCAGCACGGTGAGCTCGCCCTGGGCCACCTGCAGGTCCACGCCGTGGAGGATGTGGTAGGCGCCGATGTGGGTGTGGACGCCCTCGAGCTTCAGCAGGGGTTCGCTCACTTGGCCACCTCCACGCCCAGATAGGCTTCCTGCACGATGGGCGAGGCGATGACGGTGGCGGGATCGCCGTCCGCCACCAGGGCTCCGTTGTGCAGCACGATGATGCGGTCCGACAGCTCCCGCACCACATCCATCTTGTGCTCCACGAGCAGGATGGTCTTGTCGCTGCGGGCCTTGAGCCCGCGGATGAGGTCCAGGATCACCGGCACCTCGTCCACGCTCATGCCAGCGGTCGGCTCGTCGAACATGAAGATGTCGGGCTCCAGCGCCATGAGGATGCCTACCTCGAGCTTGCGCTGGTCGCCGTGGGGCAGGGCGCTGGCCGCCAGGTCGCGCTTGGCGGTGAGGGCCACGGCCTCCAGCACTTCCTCGGCCCGGGCGATGATGCCCTTGTGGCTGCTCCAGATGCTCCAGAGGTTGTGCCCCAGGCCACTGCGGGACTGCACGGCGAGGCGGATGTTCTCCAGCACGCTCAGGTTGGGGAAGAGGTTGGTGAGCTGGAAGGCCCGCCCGATGCCCTTGAGGCTGCGCTGCGGGGCCGAGAGGCCGCTGATGTCCTTGCCGTGGAGGAGCACCTTGCCGGCACTGGCCTTCAGCTGGCCCGAGATGAGGTTGAAGTAGGTGGTCTTGCCGGCGCCGTTGGGCCCGACGATGGCCGTGAGGGTCCCGGGCTCGAAGCCGCAGGACACGGCACTGACCGCCACATGGCCGCCAAAGCGGATGGTGAGGTCTTGGGTTTCCAAAGCAAGGGTCATGGCCACTCGGGGACGGTGGGTTGCGGGGGTACTGCAGGGCTCCGGCCACCCGCGGACGGGGGCCGCCAGGTGGCCGGAGGCGGTGTGACTTAGCGCTTGTTGGTGATGGGGATGGTCATTTCGTTGATGGGAATCTCCCGCACCAGCTCCGGGATGGCCCACGCAACCTTGGGATCCACCTTGATCTTGAAGTGGTACATGGACTGCAGGGCCTGGTGGTCTTCCTTGCGGAAGGTCATCTTGCCCTTTGGCGTCTCGAAGGACATGCCCTCCATGGTGGCGATGAGCTTCTCGGTACCGGCGTCGCCCTTGGTCTTCTTGAGGGCTTCGACGACTGCGATGCCTGCGCTCATGCCGCCGGCGGTGAAGAAGTCGGGAGGCGCGTTGAAGCGCTTCTGGTGCTCTTTCACCAGCCAGTCATTGACCTTGTTCTTGGGGATCTCGTAGTAGTAGTAGGCGGCGCCCTCGAGGCCGGGGAAGGCCTTGTAGGCGGCCAGGGCCGGCAGGATGTTGCCGCCGGTGGCGATCTCGATGCCGTAGCGACCGGGGTTCAGGTCAGCAATCTTGAAGGGATTGCCGCCGCCGGCCCAGTTGATGAAGATGATCTTGCGGCCCTTGAGGTCCTTGAGCTTGTCGAAGATGCGCTGCGCACCGGCGGTGAAGTCGGTGGTGGTGGCGGGCAGGTATTCCTCGTGCACCAGCTTGGCGTTCTTGATGGCGCCCCGGAAGGCCTTCACGAAGTCCTTGCCGAAGGCGTAGTCCTGGGCCAGGGTGGCGATGTTGACGCCGGCCTTGTCGAGGGCCACACCGTTGGAGATGGCGTCCTGGGAGGAGTTGCGGCCGGTGCGGAAGATGTAGCGGTTCCACTTCTCGCCGGTGATGGAGTCAGCTACGGCGGGCTCGACCAGCAGGATCTTCTTGTACTCCTCGGCCACGGGCAGCATGGCCAGCGCGACGCCGGAGCTGGTGGGCCCGATGGCGAGGACCGCCTTGTCATCGGCATAGGCGGCAGCCAGCTGGGCCTTGGCCACATCGGGCTTGCCCTGGGTGTCCTTCTCGATGAGGACGATCTTGTGCCCGTTCACCATCATGGTGCCGCCGGTGGCGTACTCCAGGCCCATGACGAGGCCGGCCTGGGTCTGCTTGGCGTAGGCTTCCAGCACGCCCGTCTTGTCGTAGACGTGGGCGATCTTGATGTCCTGGGCCACGGCCACGCCCATGCAGAAGGCGAGGGCGGCGGCGGTCCGGAACAGGGTCTTGGGATCAAGCTTCATGTTGCCTCCTTGGGGTGCTGTCGGCCCAGAGGGCCCCAGCCAGGCTTGCTGTTGCGTTCCGATGGAGACCCCCCGTGTGGGGGCCTACCGAAGGTAAGAAGGGGGGAGCGGCCGGCATGCGCTGCCGCCCCCCGGAACTGCCGTGCGTCTTGCGTCCAGAAACAAGCCGGGGCCGAAGCCCCGGCTTCCAGGCTGGGGTCTAGAACCAGTAGTTCAGGCTCAGGCTGAGCTGGCGCCAGGACTCGCCGTAGGACAGGCTGCTGGTGCCGAAGGCGCTGTAGCCCGTGAGGAAGCCCTGGTAGTTCACGCGGGAGTCGTTGTTGATGGTGGTGAGGGCGACACCCAGGAAGGCCCGCTTGGTGAGGGCATAGTCATAGGCGAAGGTCATCTGCTTGGCCCCGGTGTTGTCCTGGGATTCCGTCTTGCCGGCGGTGGTTAGGGTGGCATAGATGCCGTGATCGCCCCACTGGTAGGACAAGGGGAACTGGATGGCGGTGCGGCCGGAGTTGCCAATGATGGTGCCAGCAGCGTTCAGGCCGCCGTTCACCATGCTGGTGTTGTCATACAGGACGCCGAACTTGAAGCCGTTCACCTTGTAGGAGAGGCCCAGGCGCATGGCCTTCAGCTCGGTGTTGGCAGCAGAGGACAGGACGCCCTGGAACTTCTGGTCGACATACGTGCCCATGGCAGAGAAGCCGTAGCCGTTGTAGAGCACCTTCCCAAAGATGGTCTGGCCACCCTCGTAGGTGGTGCCGTTGGCGTTGGAGAGCCAGACGTTCTGGGCACCGGCCACGTTTTTGGACCAGGCCAGGGAGAAGTTCAGCATGCTGGCGGCGTCCGGCTTGAAGGTCGGGGAGTCCCACTTGATGATGTTGCGGGACCGGGTGATGGCCAGGGTGTTCTGCTTGGTGAGGTTGGAGACGCCGTCCTGCTTGCCCGTCATGTAGGTATCGAGAATGTTGAAGATGCCCAGGGCCTGGACGTCCCAGACACGGTAGCCTTCACCGGGGTGCTCGAGGGCGGGGGAGAGGTAGCCCACCGAAATGCCGTCAGTCACGTACAGGTGAGCGTGGCCGGCGTAGAAGTTGCCGTAGGGGGTGCCGATGCCGGCCCAGCTGTCGCCGTCAGCCCAACCTGAGGCGTCGTTCACAGCGATGCCAGCAGGTACGCCGCCGGCGTTCTGGAGGAGGGCGTCACCGGGGCGCACGTTCATGGGCATGCGGCTCTCAATGCGCATGAACACGGTGTAGCCGTCGGCGATCTTGGAGGTGCTGGTGAACCAGAGGCGGGAGGTGTTGTCATAGACGCCCGTCTCGTTCGCGGTCACGCGAGCGGTCGGGGCATTGCCCTGGCTGATCTCAGCGTTCTTCACGCCCATGGCGATCAGGCCGCCGATGGTGATGTTGGTGGAGGAGCTCACCCCGACGGTGGTCTGGGCGAAGCTGGGAAGGGCGGCGAGAGCTGCGGTCGCGGCCACAACAGCAAAGCGGATCTTCATGGACTATCCTTTGTGAAGAGTTGGACGGGGTGCAAGACCCGCGATCCAAAGGGTTGGGGGGGAGGGAAAACGATGGGTAGGTAGGTTTACCGGCATGCTAACCCTGTTTGGAAGTAATGGCTACTATTAGTCGCTACCTTCAAAAATTTGGACGAACCAGCCGTGCAGTCCCACCTGACAGGTCCAGCCTGACAGGTCGATCCCAGAGGAGATCGGGGGGAATTGAGCACCGCTACCTCCTCCCCGGCCTTAGGCCATGTGCATGCCGCCATTGATGTTGAGCGTAGCACCCGTCATGTAGCCGGCCAGGTCAGAGGCCAGATAGACCACCAGAGCGCCGATTTCCTCAGGCTTGCCGAAGCGCTGCATGGGGACCGACATGCGGATGGTCTCCCGCACATCCTCCCGGATGGCCATGACCATGTCCGTGCCGATGTAGCCCGGGGCGATGGCGTTCACTGTCACCCCCTTGGTCACCAACTCCTGGGCCAGGGCCTTGGTGAAGCCCAGGCAGCCGGCCTTGGCGGCGGAGTAGTTGGCCTGGCCCGCCTGCCCCTTCACGCCATTGACGGAGGAGATGTTGATGATGCGGCCGAAGCCCCGCTCCGCCATGCCGGGGGAGATGGCGTGGGTCACGTTGAAGAGGCTGGTGAGGTTGGTGGCGATGACCGCATCCCACATGCTGCGGTCCATCTTCGGGAAGAACTTGTCCCGGGTGATGCCGGCGTTGTTCACCAGCACATCGATGGGGCCCAGGGCGGCGGTGACCGCGGCGGCCATGGCGGTGCAGGCGGCCTCATCCGTGACATCGGCTTCCACGGGGAAGAAGTCGTAGCCCAGCGCCTTCTGGTCGGCGAGCCAGGCTTCCATGGGCGGGAAGGCCGGGAGGCAGTTGGCGGCAACCTGGTAGCCTTCCTTGGCCAGGGCCTGGCAGATGGCGGTGCCGAGTCCGCCCATGGCGCCGGTGACGAGAGCAACTTTGGTGGTCATACGCATTCCTTTTGAGTGAGAGAGAAAGCCGTGGAGCTAGGGCATCACGAGGGCGGCCGCGGCCTGGTTGTAGCCCACGCCGGAGCCCACCAGCACCAGGCGGTCGCCAGAGTGGAGCTTGCCCTTGGCGAGAGCATCGTCCAGGGCCATGGGAATGCAGGCGGAGCCGGTGTAGCCCCAGTCCTCCATGATGGTGTGGGTCTTCTCCATGGGCAGGCCGAGGTCGGCCATGACCAGCTCGATGGAGGGCTTGCGCACCTGGGTGAAGATGATGAAGTCGATGTCAGACAGCCCGAACCCGCAGCCGGCGGCCAGCTTGCGCACCAGGCGGGGCCAGCCCTCGTGGTTGATCTCCGGGGGGTAGCGCTCCAGCATCTTGACGGTGGTGCGGCCTGCTTCCACCGAGGCCACCGAGGCGGGTTCAAAGGTGCCGCCGGAGTAGATGCCCCAGTGCTTGTGGTAGGCGCCGCCCGCCTGGGCGGCCGCCCCCAGGAAGCCCGGCTTATCCGAGGCCACCAGCACCGCAGCACCGGCGCCGTCCCCATAGAAGAAGGAGAGGGGGTCATCCGGTGTGGTCAGCTTGTGCATCAGGTAGACGCCCACCACCAGCACGGTCTTGATGTTGGGGTTGGCGGTGAGCCAGCCGGCCCCGCAGGCCAGGGCCGTGGGGAAGGAGGCGCAGGCGCAGCCCACGTCGAAGGTCCCGGCATTCACGGCGCCCAGCTTGTGCTGCAGCACGACGGAGGTGGCGGGGGTGATGTAGTCCGGCGAGTCCGTACCCAGGATGATGAGGTCCACGTCCTCGGGCTTCAGGCCAGCCCGCTCCAGGGCCTGCTGGGCGGCGGGCAGGGCCAGGTCCGAGGTGGCCCAGTCTTCCGGGGCATGCCAGCGGCAGCGGATGCCTGAGGACTCCTCCATCTTGTCGACGAACTCCGGGAGGTGGGCGAAGCGCTGGCGCAGCAGGTCGTTGGAGACCTGGAGCTCGGGCAGGTAGCAGCCCGTGGCGGCGATGGTGGCGAAGCGGGTCATGCCGAGGCTCCTGCAAGGTCCGCCGCACCGGGGTCGGGGCTGGGGCGGGGTTCCGTGTGACTCGTTGGGCTCATCTGGATACCAGGAAGACTGAAACCAAACAGGTTCGTAAAAACGAACAGTTGGTATGTTTTAAGGATTGTGCGCTCCCGAACCTGCCTGTCAAGCCAAAAATGATGTCCAGGGCGGGTGGCGCGAAAGACCGGGCGCTTGCCGCAAATTTCCTGGCTTGCAGGCGCCGCTAGGCGGGGTCCTTGGCTGGCATGATTCCGTGACGCAAGAGGCCGGAGATCTCCCGGATGGCCGAGGCCGAGCTCATGCCCAGCTGATCGGGTACCCCGAACAGGACCTCCACTGCGAAGTAGTGCAGGAAGATGCGGCTGGCCACCATGAGGGCCATGGTGGGGTCCGTGCCGGGGCTCAGCTGATCCTTCAGGGTGCTGTCCGGGAAGCGGTGGTCGATGAACGAGGCGAAGCGGGCGGGCATCCCCGAGTAGAACTTGCGGATATGCGACCCATCGAACTCCACCACGTCCACGTAGATGAGGGCCACGTGGCGCCGGTAGAGGCGGACACTCTCCTCGGCGGCGGCGGCCAGGGCTTCCAGGTCGTGGGGAAAGGCCCCGGCGGCCAGGGCCCGGTTGAAGGGGAAGTCCGGGGCGTCGATGGCGGCCCAGTACTGGTCCAGCAGGGTCCTGAAGAGGGCTTCCTTGTCGGGGAAGTGGTGGTAGACGTTGCCTGTGGACACGCCGGCCGCCTGGGCGATCTCCCGGATGCTGGTGCTGCGGTAGCCCTGGTGGGAGAAGAGGGCCAGGGCCGCTTCCAGGATCACCATCCGGCTTCGCTCTGACTTCGCTTCCTGGGTCTGTTTCAAAGCGAGGCTCCCCGGCAGAGGGTACGGGTGGGTTCGATGCGGGTCAAGTTCGGCCCCCGGGGAGCAGGCCCAGCTCACCCAGTGCCGCCAGCAGGGACTGGACCTGGGGCGCCTCCAGGTGGGCCCCGGTGGTGATGCGCAGGCGAGCGGACCCTTCGGGCACGGTGGGGGGGCGGACGGCGCGCACATCGAAGCCCCGGGCCTGGAGGGCCAAGGCCAGCGCCACGGCCCGGCTGTCCTCGCCCACGGGTACCGGCACGATGGCCGAGGGGCAGGGCGCCTGGCCCAGGGCGCCCCGGAGCAGGGTGGCGTGGGCCAGGGCCCGCTCCCGGCGCCAGGGCTCCCTGCGGGCGAGGCGGACACCCTCCAGGGCGGCTCCGAGCACCGGTGGCGGCAGGGCCGTGG
>Ga0208248_1000260_pt1 | contig 17047 bp, 27 predicted proteins | sample CryBogmetaGMA5M_FD_184545 | JGI IMG/M metagenome (GOLD analysis project Ga0208248, IMG submission 184545) | Freshwater microbial communities from Crystal Bog, Wisconsin, USA - MA5M (SPAdes) | ecosystem: Environmental > Aquatic > Freshwater > Lake | place: Crystal Bog, Wisconsin, USA | collected...
GTCCAGTAATTGACTGAAAGCGATTTGAGCATAAAGCTGCCTTGCGTGGGGTTCTGCCCCCAGGCCCATGGGCATCTTGACTTGGCAGGACACGTCATGAGTGAAACAATGGTCGACATCATGAAACACCCCGCACAACTGTACCCAGCCCTTGCCGCTTTTTGCTTTCTTGCCATGCTCCCCCTGCAGTCTGCTTTGGCCGAGTTACCCAAACGTGACCTGGTGGTTGAATTGCGCCAGGTGGAGGAGGGTGACAGCTCGGGCTACACGGTCGGCACCCAATCCCGCACGCCACTATTGACCGCCCAACACGTTCAAGTTAAGAACGGCGAAAAGGCAAGTCTGAGCATTGGCAGGTCAATTCCCATGCAGTGGGTTCAATCAGTAACCGCACAGAGCGCGACGCTGGTCGCATCGGGTGCCTCTGCCAGCAGCAGTGGCGGCTCAGTAACCAACGCAGTGACGTGGATGGATGCGGGTCAAAGCTTGAACGTGCATCCGCGTTGGCCAGGTAAGCAACAGCCGGTTCTGGTGGATGTCGAAATGCAATCGGCCAGCGTGGGTGACCGTACTGGCTCTGAACTGCCGGAGCAATCGCGCAGCCACATTGCAACAACGGTCAGCGCACCCTTGGGCCAATGGGTCACGATAGCAGCGACCGGCAACAGACAGCAACCCGGGGTTTACAGCAGCGATGCGAGTAGCAATACCCGGCTCCTGCTTCAGATTCGGGTGCTTGCGCCTTGAGGTTATCTCGGTAGAAATATCCGTTACGACCTGTTGTCACTTATCGCAATCAATGTGCCTATTCATTGAGCAGTCGCTGCATATTCAACATACACGTTAGCTGTCGTCTCAGGCATTAATTTTGGGCCAATAGAATCATTCCTTACTTGGTACTCTTGAATTCCAGATGGCATTAAGCGAAATTGAAGCTTTCATGTGGCGTCGCAAATCACCTGTTCACATTCGGGATGAACTCGACGTTGAATGTCGAGTTGATGGCCAAAGTGTCGACATTTTCGAATTAAGACCTCAGTTGAGTGACCTCACTGAGAAGCAAGAGACACAGATTGCAAAGCGACCTTCGTCCGTACCAAAGGCCGATGGCGAGTCTTCAGAATGCGCCATGACCAACGCTGGCAAAGCTATAAGCCCAAGGCCGAAGTCAATAACCTGAAAGAGTTCCTGAATGCTATGGACCTGGACGAACATTGCTGTTGCTGGCGATAGCTGGGAACGTAATCATGAATAATTCCCACAGTTAGATGATTTTAAAATAAGGTTACGAATGGATGATTTATTGGTTTCTTCGGTGGTTCAAGGTGCTGGGATGGCCGTCATTTTTTTTCCAATTGCTTGGCTTGCTCTGCGAAAGAAGTTAAACCTCAACAAATTCTCAGAATCAAAACATGGATTGATAACTGCCATCCTCGCACTTCCCATCATGAAAGTGATGGGCATCTTTGGAGACCCGGCCACACAAGTGGGGCAAATCTTGGGGTTTTTGGGACCCGTACTAACGTGCGCGTTGCTGGTCTATCTGTCTCGGCCCAGACAAGATTGACAGCAGCAAGTTCTTTATGCACGAGTGACGTGCAGAAACGTTTGTAAATCCTCCAATATTTTTCCTGACGTACAACCATCATGGTTGATGAAGCGATGCCCTGCAACGCGGCGATGGACATCGTTTTTGTCCTTGCCCGCCCAGAGGTTGAACCTCCAAGCTGTTTTCATTGGGTTCTTTGCCGCCCGAGGTTCTGAGTGCGCTGGCTTTTACCGCCGCTGAGCGCAGGTAGTTTCATCAACTTATCCAGATTGGGAATCGGAGACGAGACCTTGGTGCCACGCTTAAAAATCAGGGCGTGCTCGGGGCGCATCCCATTGACCAGTTTGTAACAGAGAGCGTGGCCGCTTTCATGGCGGGCGTACTGCAGGGCTATGCGTAACAAATTCGACACTTCCTGATCGTAAGTGGTCGATTCCATTAGAAATGGAAGTCAAACCGGTCAGTGTTTCCCCGCACTGGTCGCAATGGTCTGCAGATGAATACCTTTTAGTTTCTCCAAAAGCGTGGTTGGCGATTCTGAGCGTTGGGCGACCTTGAGCCGCATACGCATCACCCGGTACAAAACAAGCTCCATGAAGCAAATCAGCGCGTGGGCCCGCATGCGCTGTGGTAATCGGTTGTACACCGGGCCAATCTCGATGTCGGATTTATGCACCTGAAACCCGCGCTCAATATCAGCCAGACTTTTGTAACGCTGCACCACCTCAGCCGCTGTTGCATTGGTGTTGGTCACCAGCAGCAACTTGCCATCGAGCAGCTCCCAACAGAACCGGTTGCGAGTCTTATCGTGGTAACTGCATTAAATTTCATTTTGATTAATGATTCGACGTGAGGCTTGTCTGAACAAACCAAAACGGCAGGGGAATACTTTTCTCATCAGGTTGAAATAGCTTCAAGTCCTGATGCCATTGACATCGGTTATGTTCGAAGGATGACCTCGCACCGATTCACCAATGCTTTGCCCCTACTAGCCGTACTGGGCTCAGTAACGGCTCTGGGTATTGGCACCTCCTTTGCCAAACAGCTTTTCCCCCAAGTGGGTTCCTTGGGTACCACCGCGTTGCGGGTCGGCTTTTCTGCCTTGCTGCTACTTTGCTTGTGGCGGCCGTGGCGATGGCCGTTGTCGCGCGTTGATGCATTGTCTCTCTTGCGTTACGGCGTTGCCTTGGGTTTCATGAACCTGCTGTTTTACATGTCGCTGCGCACCATCCCGTTTGGTTTGGCAGTCGCCATTGAGTTTTCCGGGCCACTGGCGGTGGCCATGATTTCGTCGCGCAGGAAAATTGACTTTGTTTGGCTGGCACTGGCCATACTGGGACTGGGTATGCTGTTGCCGATGGGCCATGACGTGAGAAGACTGGACCCGGAAGGCGTGCTGTATGCGCTGGCCGCTGCGGTGTGCTGGGGCTGCTATATCGTATTTGGAAAGCGAGTGGGCCATTTGCATGCCGGACACTCTGTGGCTCTGGGCCTGACTGTGGCGGCCATCACAGTGGTTCCGTTTGGTGTCTGGCAGGCGGGCTCAGCATTGCTTGAGCCTCGCATCCTGATCTTTGGACTGGGTGTGGCTGCCATCTCCAGTGCCGTGCCGATTTCACTGGAGATGGTGGCCTTGAAGCGCCTGCCGCAAGAGGCCTTTGGCATCATGACTAGCATGGAGCCAGCGGTTGCGGCTTTGCTGGGCTTACTGATGCTCGATGAACACCTGAGTGGCCTGCAATGGTTGGCTATTACGTGCACTATGCTGGCTGCTGTCGGTAGTTCAATTACAGCGCGCCACGACAGGCCAAATAATGTTCTATCGGAAGTGGTGATGTAAAGCTCGGCCGGTATGTCGTTGACGCGTCAAACAGGATGCTGCCACTATTGGCTGGCGCCATCGTATTCAGCCGCATTAAGCTGAAGCCGAGCGGTTTTAGGCTTGGCGCGCAATGACACTGTCGAGCGCGTCACATCCGCTGTGCATTTGGAAAAAAATGGGCCTGTTTCGATGCGGCTATATGGTTCTCTATCCAAAGTTAAGCTCGAAATTTTCGAATGCATTATTTGACCGTTTCGCAGCATGGGGATTCTTGATGCTGCTAATGTTGACCTCACTATTTCCAACTTTGAGAGGATTCCATGCGCTATCGCCTGCTGGGTCGTACCGGCCTGTATGTTTCTGAACTTTGCCTGGGAACCATGACCTTTGGTGGCCAGGGTTTCTGGAAAGTGATGGGGGGCTTGGAGCAGGGTGCTGCGACTGCGCTGGTTAAGCAGGCGTTTGATGCCGGTGTTAACTTCATAGATACCGCCAACGTGTATTCGCTGGGTGAATCCGAAACGCTCACCGGCAACGCCATCAAGAGCCTGGGCCTGCCGCGCGACGAACTGGTGGTGGCAACCAAGGCGACTGGCATCATGAGCGAAACGGCCGTCAACGCCCGCGGTCAGTCCCGTTATCACCTGATGAATGAGCTTGATGCCAGCCTGAAGCGGCTGCAACTCGACCACATCGACCTGTACCAACTTCATGGCTATGACCCACTGACCCCGTTGGAAGATGTGCTCTCCACCCTGAACGACATGGTGCGCTCGGGTAAGGTGCGGTACATCGGCCTGTGCAACATGGCGGCCTGGCAAATCATGAAGGGCCTGGGGATTTCGCAGAGACATCAGTTGGCCCGTTTCGAGAGTGTGCAGGCTTATTACACGGTAGCCGGGCGTGACTTGGAACGTGAAGTGATACCTTTGATACAAGACCAACAACTCGGACTGATGGTCTGGAGCCCACTGGCTGGTGGCCTGCTCAGTGGTAAGTTCAGTCCTGACGGAACAGGGCCGCAGGGCTCACGCCGGGCGAATTTTGACTTTCCGGTAATCGATAAGCCACGTGCTTTCCGGGTGGTTGACGCCATGCGCCCGATTGCACAGCGCCATGAAGTATCGGTGGCACGCGTGGCACTGGCCTGGTTGCTAAGTCGCCCCCAGGTGAGTACCGTGATTGTGGGTGCCAAGACGCCAGCACAACTCGCAGACAACCTTTGTGCCACCTTACTTGAGTTGAGTCAAGATGAACTGAAAGAGTTGGACGACGTCAGTGCATCGCCGCCCGAATATCCAGGCTGGATGCTGACCATGCAGGGGCAATACCGCGCCAACCCGCCTGTGAAAGATTAACCTTAGTGGCATCGTCCACTTGCTTTATATCAACTCCGATTCATGTGAAGCACCGTTGAGTCCGGACGTTAATTTATCCATCTGCCGATTTGCCAATGGGCAATCGTCAAATTGGTGAAATGGTTCTGTTCTTCATACAAATAAACACAAAGGAAATATCGTGTTCAAAGGAATTCTCATCACCAAAGACGACGCTGGTTACAAAGCAGCGCTTCAAACCATCGACCCGACCGTGCTGCCAGAAGGCGATGTCACGGTGCAAGTCGAGTGGTCCACACTCAATTACAAGGATGGGCTGGCAATAACCGGAAAATCTCCGGTCGTGCGTCGTTTCCCCATGGTGCCTGGTATTGATTTTGCGGGGACCGTGACTGAAAGTACGAACCCAGCCTGGAAGACAGGAGATAAGGTCATATTGAACGGATGGGGTGTCGGTGAGACCCACTGTGGTGGTCTGGCTGAAGTAGCGCGCGTGAAGGGGCAGTGGTTGGTCCCGCTGCCAAAAAGCTTCACGACACGCCAGGCGATGGCCATTGGTACTGCTGGGTATACCGCGATGCTGTGCGTGCTGGCACTGGAAAAGCATGGCATCAAGCCGCAAGACGGTGAGATTCTTGTGACCGGCGCCAATGGCGGCGTCGGCAGTGTCGCCATCGCTTTGCTTGCCAAGTTGGGCTACTCGGTGGTGGCCTCAACAGGGCGCCTCCATGAAGACGAATTTCTCAAGTCGCTGGGCGCCAATCTGGTCATCGACCGGGCCGAACTCTCCGCACCAGGCAAAGCCATTGGCAAAGAGCGTTGGGCCGGTGTCATTGATACAGTCGGCAGTCACACCCTCGCCAATGCCTGTGCCACGACCAAATATCGGGGAGCCGTTGCCGCTTGCGGGCTTGCGGGCGGCATGGATTTCCCGTCCAATGTGGCGCCATTTATCCTGCGCGGCGTCACGCTGTACGGCATCGACAGTGTCATGGCCCCGCTTAGCGTGCGTCAAGAAGCCTGGCAAAGACTCGCCAGAGACCTCGACCCCACCAAGCTCGACGCAATGACACGTGAAATCGGATTGTCAGAAGTCATTGTCATGGGCGCTGAATTACTGGAGGGTAAAGTGCGCGGCCGAGTTGTAGTTGACGTAAATCGGGACTAAATTCGCTAGCCGTTAATCACAAGTGCTGATGTGCAGGATGGGCTGCCAGGGATTGAGCTACTAAGGAGGTGCAGTCGATTTCTAAAGCGCAAATGGAAAGAAACGGATGTTCGCGTTTCCAATAAGCGACCCAGTCCCGACAAATGGCGTTGGCAGATGCGACCATCAGGCTGCCGACACCGGATTTAAACAGCCGTTCACAGGCGTCATCTGAGATGTATAGCTGCTATAAAAATGAGTAATACTGGGACCTGAGGCAGCCCCGAAGGGGTAGGCTGCCATTTTTTGAAAATTAACTCTATGAGCTTGCAAACTTGGTGGCTTTTTGTCTTGATGACGTTCGTGGTGTCTGGTACACCGGGCCCTAACATGCTGCTGGTCTTGAGCAATGGCGCACGCTTTGGTTTACGTCCCGCTATGGCGACCATGGCCGGGTGCATGACCTCATTGCTGGTCATGATGAGCGTTTCAGCGGCAGGGCTGGGGGCCTTGCTGCAAGTGTTCCCCGCCGTGTTCGATGCGCTACGTTTGGCGGGTGCCGTTTATCTAGCGTATCTGGGCGTTAAAAGTTGGCGCGCGCCAGTGCTTGAGCAGCCGCTTGACACGGCCACGTTGATAGTGCCTGCCGTTAAGCCCGCAGCGTTATTTCGCCAGGGGATGCTGGTCGCCGCCAGCAACCCGAAGGCCATTCTGTTCGCGGTTGCCTTTTTACCGCAGTTCATCAATCCCGCGCAGGCCCAGTTGCTTCAGTTCGTCGTACTTCTGACCACATTTGCAGTCATTGAAACCAGTTGGTATTTTGTCTACGCCGTGAGCGGCAAGCGCCTGTCTGTCTATTTGCAGCGTGCGAATGTACTGCGGGCTTTCAATCGAGTTACTGGAGGTGCCTTTATTGGCTTTGCCGCGCTGATGGCGACAGTCAGGGACTGACATTGTCCGGCTGTATGGAGATCCCTTTCAAACAGGAACTGAACCGGAATTGATGGTGAACACGGGCCATAAGCAACTTATTCAGCTGGAAGACCTGCCCAATATTGGCAAAGCCATCGCCGCCGACCTGCGCTCCTTGGGCATTCACAGCCCCGCTCAATTGGCTACTCATGACCCACTTACGACATATCAAGCATTGGAGGCAGTGATGGGAAAGCGCCTTGACCCTTGCGTTTTGTACACGCTGCTGGCGGTTGCGCATTTTCAGAATACTGGTGAGCGGCTGCCGTGGTGGCAATTTACCGAGCAGGGCAAGGCCTTGTTATGAAGCTGTAGAAATGGCTGAGCGTTACCATGCCCCATGGATGAACTGAAAAATCTCGAATCCCTTGGCTTGGTTTTGCCCAGTCCAGCCTACATTGTTGGCGCCATCCTGTTTGGCATTTTCGGGTATGTGGCTTTTCGGCGCGGTCGCAAAACATTTACACCTTCTTTGACCTGGACAGGTGTCGCGCTGATGGTGTACCCGTATGCAGTCCAGCAAACTTGGTTGCTCTGGGCTGTTGGTGTTGCACTCTGCAGTTGGGCCTACGCGAAGTGGAACTGACCTGACATCGCAACTTCAACAGTGACAGCGAATTGGACTTAAACTTTTGCCATGGCCGCACCCCCCAATGAGTTCGCTCAATACTGCTGTGAGTTGCTGTCCACGGTCGGCCCCTGTGTGGCGCGCCGAATGTTCGGTGGTTACGGAATCAGTTCGGGCGGGCTGACATTGGCGATTCTGGTGGACCTGGGGCAGGGCGAAAAGCTTTGGCTCAAAGCCGGTCCAGATACCAGTCCCATGTTTGAGGCCGCTGGCTGCCAACGGTTCACCTATCTGGCCAAAGGCAAGACCCGCAGCGTGAACTATTACAGTTCCCCTGATGCTGCTATGGAATCGGCCCAAGACATGGCACCTTGGGCCCGTCTGGCATTGCAGGCAGCATTGACCGCGCACCAAACGAAAAGCAAACGCACTCCAAAATAACTGAGAGTGTTCTTGTTATGCAGGCGATACCATTAGACTACGGTTACGTCTTAGGTCCAGCCAATAGGTTGCGACGAGCCATAAAGTCGGCGCCAACACCAGCATGACTGAAAAAATTTGAGCGTAATCACCTTCGACATAAGCCTCTGTCAAATCGTGCCAATACGCGTTGTTGATACCTGGTATCAAATTGACCTCAGTGAACTCAAAGAATCCTTTGAGAAGCAGCATGGCCGCGAACGCCAACATGAACACCGCCGTGACGTTGAAAAACTGTGTGAGGTTGACCTGTCGGCCATATTTAGTCCACAGTAAAGCTATGGTCGCAGCTGAAATCAGACCAACCAAGCCGCCGACCAGCAGCAGATACATCTCGGAGTTTGCGGCCAGTGACGAAAGCATTGCAGCGGATTCGACACCCTCGCGGCCCACCATGAAGAGCGTAAAAATAAATACCGACCACCAAGCTTGGGCACCATCCAAGACGGATGCCTTGCCAATACCATCTGAAATTTCACGCCCCATTTGCTTGCCCATCTTGAGCATGTGTGAAACGCACCAAATTACCGCAGTGGCGGCAAGTAGTGCCAAAACACCTTCCCACATAGGCGATGAGGCGCCAATTTTTGCCATCACTACGCCCAACGCAATGGAGCCGGCAATAGACACCCCCAAGCCAGTTCGCACCGCATTAATAAGTGCATGGCGCCCCGTTTTACGCAAATACAGCGTGGCTACGGCCACCATCAAAAAGGCCTCCAAGCCTTCGCGGAAGGTGATGAGCAAAGTTTGGAACATAGTTTTCCTCGAAAATTATTATTCCCAAATGGTAATCATTCGCATTTGATTTGTCAATCAGGAAAATTGGAACATGGCAACTTGTTTGCAAGACCGTCATGACCACGGTCATGGTCATGGTCAGATTACTCCACAAGCAACGACCCAAATATCTTCAAAAGGTTGGGAGTAAATTTTACGGGGAGTGAGCTATTCAACGCCATTTTTACGCGCATATTTGGCGCCATATCTCACAGTTATATTGAAGCATCAACTGCATCTTGTTGAGATGGTTCAAAAAATTAGAACGTAGTCGTGAATTAAAGATAGTAAATTTTCAATGATTGCTTCCTAAACTAAAGACATCACTTTCACTTTTTTAGGAAACAAGTCATGGCTAACACTCTGATTATCAAAAGCAGTATCCTAGGCGCGAATTCAGTGTCGTCTTCAATGGCCGATGCATTCGCTGCCATCGCTGCCGCCAAGAAACCCGATGGCTAAATCACGATTCGTGACCTCGGTGCCTCGCCTCTGCCTCACCTGCGCGGTGACGTGCTGGGTCAAATGCGCTCAGATGCAACAGAATTGAGCGCACAAGCGACTGAAGGCAAAAGGGCGTTGGCCGAACTCTTGGCGGCCGACATCCTGGTACTGGCTGTGCCGATGTACAACTTCAGCGTGCCCTCTGCGTTAAAGGCTTGGTTTGACCACGTTCTACATCCAGCAAAAACCTTCGAATACACCTCTGCCGGACCTCGCGGCCTGCTTAAAGATAAAAAGGCAGTCATCCTGATAAGCTCAGCAGGTGATTACTCTGCAGTACCTGCAAGCGGCATGGATTTTGTTGAACCCAATTTGCGCGCCATCATGGGTTTCATGGGTATCACTGACGTAACCGTGATTAAAGCTGATGGCTCCGCCATGGGCGAAGCAGGTATTTCCAAGAAGAGCGCCGCATTCGCCGCAATCGAAGCGCTGTAACCAGAGACTGCGCCCTACAAACGACACATGAACAAGACGCGAAGGCAAATCATGAATGTAACTTTATCAGCTGCTATTCAAAGCGTGGCTAACTTGGCCGGAGCAACCACGACCTCACCAGCGAAGCGTATGCCTTCGATTTTTGTAGGGCACGGCAGCCCAATGAATGCAGTAGAAACCAATGAATTTACGCGTACCTTGCAACAGTGGGGCCAGAATATCGCTCAGCCAACCGCCATTCTGGTGGTTTCGGCCCACTGGCTGACTCAGAAAGAAATCAAGGTGGCGGTTCAGGCCCACCCGAAAACAATTCACGATTTTGGCGGATTTCCCCAAAGCCTTTTTGACATGCAATACCCGGCGCCCGGTTCGCCTGACTTTGCCAAGCTTGCCGCCAGTGCGCTGACCATACAAGGCGCAAAGCCCTCAGAAGACTGGGGCCTGGACCATGGCGCATGGACCGTCCTGCACCACCTTTACCCCAAGGCCGATATTCCCGTGTTCCAGATATCCATCGATTTTGCAAAAGACGGTGACTACCATTTGGCGGTGGGTAAAGCGCTGTCCGCATTGCGTGACAAGGGTGTCCTGATTCTTGCAAGTGGCAATGTCACGCACAACCTGCGCGGGCTTGACATGGGTATGCCTGATGGCTTAACCGCGTCTCGGCCCTGGGCCCAGTCTTTCGATGACGCTGTCAAGAGCGCACTGGTGGCCAACGACACGAAGGCCTTGTCGAACTACCTGACTCTTGATGCTGGTGCTCGTATTTCAGTTCCTACCCCAGACCATTACTGGCCGCTGTTGTATGCACTAGGCGCTGCGCGAGATGGCGAAAGCGCCAAATTCGTCTATGAGGGCTTTCAACTGGGAACCATAAGCATGCGTTGTGTTCAATGGGGGTAAGTCTGGATGAACGGTTGTCGTAGCGGTCTGAATAAGCGTAGCAGTGTGTTCACTGCCAATGAATCGGTGTGGATTCTCTACAGCTTGAAAGTTCGACTGGATTGGGAGACCGCGAGCGTTAGTTTAGCTAATTGATGTGAGTTTTCATGCAAAAAAAGGTGGGACCTCTTATAACAAACTGCGCCGCCAATGTGCGCAGAACTGCGCGTAACCGACCATTAGTGGGTGCCGCTGTTAAGAAGGTTTTTTTTTGGTTTGACATCGTAAAAAACGATATAAACTGTATAAATAGTTATTAAAAAATGTTGAGGTTTATATAGTATGGAAACTCAATACTCAGTTGAGGCCAAAGCCTCCAGCGAGAATTACTTGCAGCAGGGTTTGAGCCTGAGGTTGTTGACTGCAGTTCAGCCTTCATCTCGACCTGCCGCCGCGCAACATATCGGAATGTTTGCAGGTTCTTTGCTGTCCTACGATTCATGAACTCCGCCCAAGGTGCCGAACTAACTTAATGGTTCACTCTATCAGGCAGGGTAGGGTGTAGATTGACGAATTAAACCGGGTGTTATCGAGATTCGTGTAGGCGCTTGAATATTTTCAGAGTCGCGAAAGCGATGAGTTTTTGCGCGTCGCTTCTCCATACAAAATACAGCGCTTAGTATTTGATTCATTGAACATTAATGTCAGAAGCCAGCCACTATTCGCCGCCGGAAAATAGCCCTTGAATGTAAGCACATCATGTGCGTTGAAAAGCGAAAATTTGTGGCGATTCAATAAAAATTGGGTAAAGTCCGGCACTAGGGTGATTTGCACAGTGATTCCAGATTAATGCTGCTCGATGCATATCTGCGGCCACCTTGGCAAAGGCACTTTGAAGTGGTGTCACAGGTGGAAGATTTACGTTCTTGACTGAGCTTGCAAAAAAGCCGCGCACTCGCGTAAAGCAAATGATTCAGAACCCAGTGCCAGGCTAATCAAATTCGCCGCGTATACGGCATCACTTCGAAAACGGCTTAGGTCAATCCTCAGCCCTTGCCCGGCCATGAGCCATTTGAAATCAACTTCCACTAATAGTGAGGCACCTGTCTCGTTTTTGGTTGCAGTTTCAATGTACATACTGGGCATCTCCTGCTGGATATGACGTAGGAGTCAACATTGCCAATTAGTGTCGACAACCCTGCAAACACAAACGGCACCTTTCGGTGCCGTTTGCTTCTCACTGTCCGAAGACTATGAACCATTAAGCCTTTTTAGTGGCTTTCTTAACAGCGTCAACGGTTTGCGTCGTTGCTGCAGCCAAGTTGGACTGAGCAGTTTCAACGGCGTTTTTGGCTTGAACCTGCAAGGACTCAAGTGCATTTTGACCAGCGGCTAAAGCATTTTTGAAAGCAGCAACTGCGGATTCGCTTCCAGTTGGTGCGTTTTTGGTCAAGCTTTCAACAGCGCCAGAGAAAGCTTTTTGAGCTTCGGCGGTCTTGGCTTCAACTGCTTTTGTCAATTCAGCGCTGCTGTCCGACACGATTGTTTTAACATTTTCAGCGTAAGCAGCTGACTTGACTGCCAAAGGCTTTACAAAAGCCGTTTGCAAAGCAATCACTTCTTGAGCATCCTTGGCACCCAAGATGGCGTTGACTTGGCTCAGGGATTCAGCAACGGCAGCTTTGGAAGCGGCCATGTTGAGTTCGACCAGTTTCTCTACGCCAGCAAATGCTTGGCTGGTGATGCTTTCCAGTGCTTTCAGGTTTGCTTTGTTGGTTTCGATAAATTGAGCAGCGGTGGTGTTCATTTAAGTTTCCTTAATAAGTGTAAAAATCAGGTGACTCAACCATAAAAGCTGTAGGATACATTTATGTTGCAGTGCAGCATAATTGAATTGTAGGGATTGTTTGAGTGCTTGGGGAGTTTTTGCTGCAGTGCAGCAATCATTAGGGGCAACGGTCTAGTGCGAGTGATAGCGATGCTTGGTAAGTGTTCAATTTAGTGAACGCTTGTGAGTGCAGCCAAACCATTTTCGCAATTCACCACTTTGCAAATTGAATGGCTCACCAAGGTTTTTGTTGAGGCTTATTCCAGACTTGACACAAGTTGCTCATGCCCATGTTGCTGATTGCGCAATGATGAACCACTTGAAGTCGGTTTTAATAGATTGGTGAAGGTGAACACCATCGCAATTGGAGTAATCGCTTGTATCTGACCGTTTCTGGCCTTCCTGCAATCATCATTCAACTCGTCTTTGTCGTTGTCTTTTCTATGCCAGTTTGGCTTGGTGCCCGGATTGTTGGTGCCAAACATTCAACGCTTTTGCGCGCTGTTTTTTCGCTGATGCTGGGAACCATTGGTGTCGCCTTTTGCATTTTTCTTACCGGGTTACTGGCATTTCTGCTTGCGCCTCTCATTCCTGTTGGCCTTCAAGTTTATTCTTGGAACCTCGTTTCTTTGAGCTATTGTGTTGTCACTTGTGGCACTGAGCGGCTACGTGGCCATGGTCTATTGCCTTGGCGTGTGGGGCGCTGGGCTCACCTTACCCGCGAGTGGCATTACGGTTTAAAGCAAAGGCTCAAAGTTATTGATGCCCTCGTTCGCCCGGTTGGAGAACGATGGGGGAGGCGATTAGGTCTGAGGCGCCGGGCCTGTTGAAACTCACGACTTGAATCATTGCGCTGGGCAAAGGCGACCTGACTCAGTCTCAAAGACAAGTCCATGAAACTGCATGCAACTGCTTTGTTATTCATGCTGGACTCCATTGAGTTAAAAGATCATATCGGCCCAACATTTTCAAACGCTGAAAAATCCAGGCTTCGATAACGCGTGAACTTAGGCTTTGACACCGTTGACTTTGCGATTTTGCAAACTACGGTAAGCTGGACCTGTTTCTTTGTACATTTTCAGATGCCACCTCAGACGCTGTTTAAAGTCAAACCTCTGGTCGTTCTTGGGCAACTTTGCATCAATTTAGATTTAACTGTTCCTGATAACTGGTTGTCGCCAAACCATCACTGCGAGGACAATAGCCACGGCCTGAATGAGCACAATGCTGAGCACTGAACCAGCCCAACCCCAACCAACGTAGGCCATCCCTGCTACCAGGGTGCCTGCTGCACCTCCGGCGTAATAACTCATGTAATACAGACCCATGGCCAAGGAGCGCCCCTCACTGACGTTGGAGGCTATCGCGGTGATGGTGGCTGATTGACAAATGAAAATCCCGGTTGAACACACCGCCAGACCGACAACGACCAAGCTTAAGGAAGGCAAAAGGGTCATCAGCAATCCGGCGGCGGATAGGCACAATGCTGACAAAAGTGACTTCAGGAACCCAAACTTGGCTATGTAACGTCCAGTCATTGGCGTCACCAGCACACCCACGAGATAGACGCAGAATACATTGGCCAAGCCAGCGGACGAGAGGTAAAAGGGGGCAGCAGCCAAGTGCAGATTCACATAAGTGAACGTTCCCACGAGCGAGAACAAGACACAAAACCCCACTGCACAAGCGGCCATCAAGTGTTTGTGATGCAGATGACGCCACAGGGTGTCGAAACCTGCCTGCATATTCCGGTTGGGTACAAAGCGGCGAGAGGGTGGCAACAGCCACACCACCAAAAGCGCGCCTAAGAAATTCAGTATGGCCAGGGTGACGAAGGCACCGCGCCAGCCTAATAACTGTCCTGCGTGTCCGGTAATGAATCGTCCACAAAACCCACCCATGACAGAGCCGCCCACATAAGTGGCCGTCATGCGGGCGACACCACTCGCATGGAACTCTTCTGAGATGTAGGCAATAAGTACCACCACAATTCCTGGAACTGCCAACCCTTGAAGGAATCGCAAAATAAGCAGCGCATTAAGGCTATCGGCCATGGGTACCAGCGCCATCGGAACCGTCAGTGCAAACATTGAGGTGCATAGGACGTTCTTGCGACCAAAGGCATCGGAAAGCATACCCATGAAGGGTGAGACCAGCGCAATCGCCAAGACCGTTGCCCCAACTGTCAGACCAGCTTGGACGGGGGAGGCGTGAAAATCGTTCATCACCATCGGCAGCACGGCTTGCATGGCGTAAACGTTCAAAAAGGCAAAAAACCCAATCAGCCAGACGATGGGGCGGGAGGCGAGTTGGCCGGCACCATAAAACCCCTGGCGCAACTGGTCGGCAAGCATCATTGTGATAGCGCTACTTATGGTTGAGTGAGTTGACTGCGCAGAGTGGCATTTTCTTGCCTCAGTTGCTCAATCAAGTGCTCAGCCTCTGTCAGCCGCATTTGGGCCACCTGACAAGCGTCAGAAAGTCTTTCAACTTGAGCGGAAAGGTTATCGGCCACCGCAGTGACGCGTTCGCGGGTGCTTTCGCGTGTCAGTGTCAGTTTTGCGGCCAGCCCATCGAGCCAGACCATGATTTCAACCCGGGTCGTATCTTTGTGCACTGGATTTTGAAGTGTTGCTTTCTTGACGTCGGCGCGTCGACAGAGCTCTGACTGCGTCACGCGCCCGTAATTAAAAGGGTAAATGCCATGGTTCGCTTGAACTTCGGCTTCTATGTCGCGCATGGCCCGGCGCAGTCTCTCAAGTGCTGCTTCTGTTCTTGCGTTGGGTTTCTCGGATGCCGTAATCGGCATCATCAGTGAATTTGTCATGACGAAAGTTTAAGCCTCAAAACTTGAAACAGACCGACACGCCGCTTGTTTGATACAGAATGCAGCATGTCTCATTCCGTTCAGTCCGAGCTGTCAAGCACCGCACTTGAGTTTCACGGCTCTGAAGTGTCAAGCGTCGTGTCCGTGAATTCGGATATTCATGTGGTCTTTTCTGCCGCTCATGTTCAACGGTCTATCAGCACACCGGGGATTGATGCCAGTGACGGTTATGAGCAAGCCGTCGAACTCCAACTTCGTCAAGCGGTTTGGACTGGCTCACTTAATGAGTGCATTGGAAATTTATCAGAGGGCGAGTTGAGCGTCGATCAAACTTCAGTAAAACGTGTGCCACTACCTTTTCAGGCCGTCGGCAATGTCGCCCTGAATTTGCACTTTTCTAACGGTGCTGTGCTATCTGCCTGGGGTACCTCGGTAAAACTTTCACAAAGAGCCCAGACCCCGTTCGTAGAAAATTTTGCGTGCTAACGAGTGCCAGCCAATTAGTAAGTGGACGCAAGTTGAAAAGTTTGTCTATTGCCGACAATAGCCACTTAGATTTTCCTCCTTGGCGTGATTAAACCGCGCACTTGATTCGTTGATTTAAAACTCTTCGTTGCATGACGCCAATTGCGCATCAGTTTTACGAAAAATGACTTCACCCGTGGGAATGTGCACGACACGAATTTCATGACCAGATGGCTTCGTCATGCTTTTTGTTGCCAAGACAATGGCCAGTGCACGGTCAACGAGGTTGAAGCATTTGGCAGCAGCGCCAGGTAACAGGGGACCGATGAGTGGAAAAGAACTTTCAACGCGGTAGGCGATTGCAGACATGTTGGACTCCTTGAATTTTTATAATTGATTGTTTTCAAGGAGCTTAGCCTGCTGCTGTGTCAAGGGCGTGTCTGTCTGTGAAGTTATGTAAGTGCATGGGGTACTAACTTTCTTGTTATTCAGAAATTTCTCGTTCAGGTTGTCTGGCGACCTCTGGCTTAGATTGATATTGCGAGTGGTCATCAAACTTTCATACCGTACAGTAATGATGTGAGGGCGGTATGTCACCGTTGCCAACCATTTGCGAGCCCTTCATGACCAATGAGAACCCCCCCGTGATATCAGTTGACGCGACTGTCGAGTTGACTGAAGATCATTTCGATGAGGATTTTGAGACCGCAGGCGAGTACCACCGCATGGCCGCCTTGCACTTTTCTGCTGCTGCCAAGCATCACCTTGCAGCAGCGAGTGCCGATGACGAAGGGGATGCTGATGGCACCGCCCGCCACGCATTTCAGGCCTTTCGCCACCAGCTTAATGCCGTGCAATACGCCGAAATCGCAGTCATGGATAACGATAGCCTGGATGATGAGAGCGACGACGAGGAAGACAGCAACATCTGATCCTGCTGAGTTTGCAGTGAACATGTGCTACCTCGTATGCAGTCCAGCAAACTGACACGAAAGAGTCACATCAGGCTCTGACAATGAAATTCTGCCCATCACAAAACCTATTAATAAAATGACAAACGAGCACTTATTGGCCCACATAACAAGCCAACTCACGGAATGCGGGGTTCAAATTGTTGCATTACCCGGTGGATGCCTTCGATTACTGGGTCGCTACGGAAGCATCCTGTTGAGTCATGACTTGCTGACGTTGCGCCCCCATCACATCGAGCGCCTCTGTTCTTAAGTTGCCTATACGGAATCACTATGAGGGGACTGCCAGTTTGCTCGTGAAAGTCATTTCCGACACCACCTTAGCAATGGCCGGATTATTAAATGCGCCCATCCGGGTTGCAGTCGACCTTGGAGAGAGTTATTTATTAGCCAGTTAGCGGTATTCCTGGGTCTGGGCCTTTCCTCACCAATAATTGGAAGATGATTTGTGAAACACAGTTTGGGTGTGTTTTA
>Ga0208248_1000265_pt1 | contig 16834 bp, 14 predicted proteins | sample CryBogmetaGMA5M_FD_184545 | JGI IMG/M metagenome (GOLD analysis project Ga0208248, IMG submission 184545) | Freshwater microbial communities from Crystal Bog, Wisconsin, USA - MA5M (SPAdes) | ecosystem: Environmental > Aquatic > Freshwater > Lake | place: Crystal Bog, Wisconsin, USA | collected...
ATCCAAATCAAAAAAATCTGCCGATGACGCTCTGGTTGATTCTCAGATTTGTGAAGTTGATGAGTTTCGACTGGACGATCAGAAAAGTGATTTTCTAGAACGACAGCAAGCGGAATTAGCTGCGTGTGAACGTCGGTACGTTGCTGCCATTCGTGAGCAAAAATCAATTTTTGCTTTGGTGAATGCAAAACCAGAGGAAGCCATGTCCCAGTGCCTTGGTTTGGTCAGTACCTTTGTGGGTGAGATGCTGGGCGAAGGAGAGTCGGCGATTCGTCTACTTTCAGAGGGCATAGGCGACAAGGCATCAATTCATCCTGTGAATGTGACCATTATTTCGTTGTTACTTGGTAAGTCACTCGGCTTATCGAATTCGGAAATGGTTGATTTGGGGATGGCGGCGTTCTTGCATGACATCGGCAAAACAGAGTTGCCTGATCGAGTTCGCTGGGTAGAAGATAATTTTTCTTCAAGTGAATACAAGTTGTACCAAGAGCACGTTGCTTTAGGAGTCTCACTTGGCAAGCGAATGGGTCTGTCGCCTGGAGCTCTTCAGTCAATTGCTCACCATCATGAATTGGTTGATGGAAGTGGATTTCCAACCCGACTTAAGGGCGACAGCTTGTCGCTTCCTGTCAAAATTTTGTCTCTGGTAAATCGGTATGAAAACTTATGTAATCCAAGTCGATCCACCACTGCGATCACGCCGCATGAAGCACTGTCGTTGATTTTTGCGCAGCTAAAGAATCGCTTTGACAGCGTAACACTAAGCGCTTTTATTCGAATGATGGGGGTGTACCCGCCAGGCTCTGTCGTTCAACTCGTCGATGAGCGATTTGCTATCGTCATGTCGGTCAATTCGTCGCGGCCGCTCAAGCCTCGGGTACTTGTGCATGATCCGCTTGTATCTAGGCATGAAGCATTGATTCTTGATCTGGAGACGTTGCCGAATATCGGTATTCGTCGTAGCCTCAAACCTTCAAGCTTGAGCAGAGCCGCCATGGATTACCTATCTCCGCGCCAACGAATCTCTTATTTTTTTGAAAACACGGTGGAGCTTCCTCCGGAGGATTTGCGCTCATGATGATCCCCAACTGGGGCTCTTTGATAGATGGTTTACTTGAAGCTGTTTGGCTTGTTGATCCGATCACGCTTCGTATCCTTGCGGTTAACGGTGCATCGTGTCAGTTGCTGGGTCTGGCCTCAGATGAACTGGTCGGTAAACCGGTTATTGAACTGACGGCGACCCCGGAGGATCAATTTTTTTGGGAAGATATTGCAGCCGGCCTATTGGAAGGAATTCATTCGGAAACTCTGTTGAGAGGTGCTGACGGCATAGCTGTTCCTGTAGATCGTAGAGTGAGTCGGGCTTGGCCAGAGCTTGATCGCTCTGTCTATGTTGTCGGTATACGTGATTTGCGCCAACAACGTCGGACTGAGGACGAACTGGAGAGGCTCGTGGCAGAGTTACGGGCAACACTCGAGTCAACGGCTGATGGTATTTTAGTCATCGATCTGAATGGCAATGTTTGTAACTACAACCGGCACTTTGCTGCGCTGTGGGGCGTGCCCGAAAAGCTATTGCTGAACCAGAATGACTCGTCATTGTCAACTCACCTTGCTGGATGTGTGCTTGACGTCGAACACTATGAACGTCGCCTTAATGAAATTGCTGAAGATCCAGCCCTGGAGTCAACTGATATATTGATTTTGTTGGCCGGTCGAGTGTTAGAGCGGGTTACACGCCCCCAATTCAGTCGAGGCCAACCGACAGGGCGAGTATTTTCATTTCGGGACATCACGCAGCGTATGGAAGCTGAGTCCCGGCAGCGACTTGCTGCAAAGGTTTTCGAGTCAAGTCTGGATGCTATTTTTATCACAGACGCCAACTTTGTAGTTCTTGCCGTCAATCCTGTATGTGAGCAACTCACCGAGCTTCCTCAGACTACTTTCGTAGGTACTTTAGTCAATGAATTATTTCATGACGTCCATGATCTGGAATCAATGGCGCTCGTACAGCAGAAACTTACAAAAAATGGTTTCTGGCAAGGAAAATCTTGGCTCAAGAGAAATAATCTTGATGACTGTGCCGTCCAGCTTTCCTGGGTTTTGTTACGAGACGAACATGGTGCTGTTTTGCACTCAATTGGTTTCTTTAAAGACCTTACGGAAGAGTTGGCGGCTAAAAAAAGAATTGACCAACTTGCTTACAGCGATGTTTTGACAGGGTTGCCAAACAAGTTGTTGCTATCGCAGCAGGTTGACTTTGCCTTGCGCATGGCGGATAGAAGCGGCGCTGAATATGGTGTTTTCTACATTGATCTTGACCGTTTCAAAAATATCAATGATTCAATGGGTCATGGATTTGGTGACCGAGTTCTCATTGATGTTGCGGAGCGGATCAAGCGCTGCTTGCGTGATGTCGACACACTCTGCCGACTTGGTGGGGATGAATTCGTTATATTTTTACGGGATATTGATGCGCATGGTGCCGAAGTTTTGGCGCGTCGAATTCTTGATGTGATTAGCCGTCCGTTTCAAATTGATGAAATGAGCTTTTCAGTAGGGTGCAGCATTGGTATTGCACTCTATCCTGAAGATGGCAGAACACTCGAGGAATTAATCAAGTGTGCCGACACGGCAATGTATCTTGTCAAGGAGCGCGGACGGGGTAGTTTCAGGTTCTATCAACCGCAAATGAACGTGGATTTGTTGTCGCGCATGAAAATGGATCACGCCATGCGCCAAGCCATGGAGCAGGGCTTGTTTCGCTTACATTACCAGCCTCAAATTTCACTGAGAAATGGTCAATTATTAGGGGCGGAAGCCTTGATTCGCTGGTCAGATGCCGAACTTGGTAATGTGTCGCCCGCCTTGTTCATTCCTTTGGCTGAGGAGTCAGGCTTCATCATCACGATCGGCAATTGGGTGCTTGAGGAGGCTGTTCGGCAAGCGGTGATTTGGCAAAACAAGGAGACGCCCATCACGGTGTCTATCAATGTCTCTGCGCTGCAATTTCAGCAGTCCGATTTTGTAGAGATTGTCGCGAGCGTGCTCAAAATTTCAGGTTTGGCGCCACATCTCCTGGAACTTGAATTGACTGAATCAATATTGGTCAAGGATGCCAATGAGGCCTTGAGTCGACTGCATGCGCTGGCAGCTCTTGGTGTACTCATGTCCATTGATGACTTCGGTACCGGCTATTCCAGTTTGGCTTACCTTAAAAAGTTTCCCATTTCCAAGCTGAAGATTGATCGGTCTTTTGTGATGGGTCTTCCTGAAGATGAGAGCGACCGTGCCATTGTGAGTGCCACCATCGGCATGGCGCGTGGACTTAAACTTAAAGTGGTGGCCGAAGGGGTGGAAACCCTGGCGCAACGAGACTATTTAGCCGGGTTGGATTGCGAGTCTTTTCAGGGTTTCCTATGCTCGCCTGGACTACCTGCGGCAGAGTTAGAGTTGCTCATGGCAACTCTGCAACAAGCATAACTACCGTAGACTTCACAAAGGGGTATTGTCCGTTCTGGACAATACGGATTATTTTTTATGAGGTGGCGTCAGCACAGCGTCGATGATGTGGATAACGCCGTTGCTGGCTTGGATGTCAGCTGTTTGAACCATCGCTTCTTCAATAGTGGCAAACTCGCCAGCCTTGGACAGAGATACATTGGAATCATTCAATGTTTTCAGCGAATTGTTCTTGATATCAGATGCCAACATTTTCCCTGGAATGATGTGAAAAGCCAGAACACTTTTCATTTTTTCAGGGTGCTTGATCAGATCTTCCATGGTTTTGGTCGGAACCAATTTGAAAGCGTCATTGCTTGGCGCAAAAACGGTGAAAGGACCAGTACCTTGCAGGGTTGCAGCAAGCGATGACTGCCCCATCAAATGGTTGAAGGTGCTTAATGCGGGGTTCTTGGCAATAGTGTCGACTACTGAAACAGGCGCTGGGACTGATGCGCAGCCTGCCAAGACAGCAGAAATGATAGCAAGACTTAAAGCACGACGGTTTAACATGAAGTTCTCCTGGTTATAAACGTCATTAGCTTAGTTGCGCTTCATGTCAGTTTAGTGACTGTTAAATGACTGGAAATTCAGTCAATACTTCAAAATTGTCACATCACTGTCACTAAATATTCTTATATTTAATGAGTCGTTCAGAATTCATGATTCATTCAACCTAAAGGGTATTCAGATGAAAAGCAGTTTTAAAGTCGCTTTGATCAGCATGGTGGGCATTGCCTCCCTGTCTTACGTCAGCATTGCCGGAGCTCAGGAAATCACGGGTGCTGGCGCTACATTCCCTGCACCTTTGTACTCAAAATGGGCGGCAGACTACAACAAGGCTACAGGCGTCAAAATTAACTACCAATCGGTAGGCTCAGGTGCTGGTATCAAGCAGATCGACTCCAAAACCGTTGATTTTGGTGCTTCCGACATGCCTCAGACTGATGAAGTGTTGGCCAAAAAAGGCCAGATGCAGTTTCCAACAGCGATTGGCGGTGTGGTGCCCGTGATTAATGTCAAGGGTATCAATCCTGGTCAACTCAAACTGAATGGCCAGGTTTTGGGTGATATCTATTTGGGAAAAATCGCTAAATGGAATGACCCAGCACTCAAAGCACTCAACCCAACACTGGCTTTGCCAGACACCGCCATTGCCCAAGTGCGCCGTGCTGATGGTTCGGGAACCACCTTCATTTTCACCAATTACCTGAGCAAGGTTAATGCTGAATGGAAAACCAAGGTGGGTGAGGGTACAGCAGTGAACTGGCCTGCTGGTGCTGGTGGTAAGGGTAACGAAGGCGTTGCCGCGTTCGTCGCTCGTTTGCCAAATTCAATCGGCTACGTTGAATACTCTTACGTCAAACAAAACAAGATGAACTATGCTGTGATGGCGAATTCAACTGGCAACTTTGTTTCACCCAATGACGTGGCTTTCAAGGCCGCTGCCGCTGGTGCTGAGTGGAATAAAAGCTTTTATCAAATCCTGACGAATCAGCCTGGTAAAGATGCATGGCCTATCTCTGGCGCCACGTTCATTCTGATGCACAAGTTGCAAGACAAGCCTGCCAATGCGACCGAGACCCTGAAGTTCTTTGCATGGGCTTACAAAAACGGTGACAAAGTGGCTGACGATCTGGACTATGTGCCAATGCCTAAATCCGTGATTGCCAGCATTGAAAAAGCATGGGGCGAGATCAAGGACGCATCGGGCAAAACCGTCGCGTTCAAGTAAGCAATTCGTTCTATCAAACTGATTTCCCAGGAGTTATCTGTGTCAATTACACTTCCGGCGAGTGAGATGCCCTTAAACAAGTCTGCAAGAACTTCTGGACGTGTAATGACTAATCCTCCTCCCGCCAAAGCGCCCCGCTCGGGCCCCATGGCAGACCGAATCTTTGGCCTGTTGGCCAAAGGTTCGGCATTTTTTACCTTGGCGATGCTGTTCGCTATTCTGGTGTCTTTGACCGTCAGTGCCTGGCCTGCGATCAGTAAATACGGTCTCAGCTTTCTGGTTAATACGACATGGGATCCGGTCAAAGAAGAATTCGGTGGCCTGGTCATGATCTACGGCACCTTGATGACGTCGATCATTGCCCTGGTTATTGCGGTCCCCGTCAGCTTTGGTATTGCCTTGTTCCTGACGGAACTCGCGCCTGCCTGGCTCAAGCGCCCGTTGGGCACGGCCATTGAGTTGCTTGCGGCGATCCCTTCCATTGTTTACGGTATGTGGGGACTGCTGGTGTTTGGCCCCTTGTTGGCCACCTACGTCCAACAACCCTTGCAAAACATATTTACCGGTGTGCCTTACCTGGGTGCTTTTTTCTCGGGTCCTCCTGTGGGCATCGGCATTTTGTCGGCCGGCATCATTTTGGCCATCATGATCATTCCGTTCATTGCGGCAGTCATGCGAGATGTCTTTGAAGTCACCCCCACGCTGCTCAAAGAATCGGCCTACGGATTGGGTGCCACGACCTGGGAGGTCGTGTCTACGGTGGTGTTGCCTTACACCAAGTCAGGTGTCATTGGCGGCATCATGCTCGGACTCGGTCGTGCCATTGGTGAAACCATGGCGGTTACTTTTGTCATCGGTAATTTCAACCAACTGGATTCTCTGAGTTTGTTTCAGGCCGCCAACAGCATCACCTCCGCCTTGGCCAATGAGTTTGCCGAAGCTGGTGAAGGCTTGCACCAAGCGTCCCTGATGTACCTCGGTCTGGTACTCTTTTTCATCACCTTTGTTGTGCTCACACTGTCCAAGATTTTGCTTGCACAACTCAAGAAAAACGAAGGAGCACGAACATGAGCACGGCAAATACATTGACTTCCATTGCCGAACTGGATCAGTCGCGCCAGGCTCGTTACGCCAAGCGCAAGTTTGTCAATCGCGTAGCTCTCACCATGTCGTTGACAGCCATGGCCTTTGGCCTGTTCTGGTTGTGCTGGATCTTGTTCGAGACCGTACGTCTGGGCATTGATGGACTCACGCTCGACACGCTGACCCAAATGACCCCCCCTCCCAACGATGCGGGTGGTTTGGCCAATGCCATTTATGGCTCCTTTTTGATGGTGGCGCTGGCGACCTTTGTTGGCACACCAATCGGGGTGATGGCAGGCATTTATCTGGCCGAGTTTGACTCTAAAGGCTGGCTTGCTTCGACGACGCGTTTTGTCAATGACATTTTGTTGTCTGCACCCTCCATCGTGATTGGCCTGTTTGTCTACGCAGTGATCGTGACACGGTTCAAATCGTTTTCAGGCTACGCCGGCATTGCTTCGCTGGCTTTGATTGTGATTCCGGTCGTGATTCGCACCACCGAAAACATGCTCCAACTGGTCCCACCCGGCTTGCGTGAAGCGGCTTATGCATTAGGTGCTCCCAAATGGAAAGTGATTTTGAGCATCACTTTACGGGCAGCCAGCTCTGGCGTGGTGACCGGTATTTTGCTGGCTGTGGCCCGCATTGCCGGAGAAACAGCACCGTTGTTGTTTACGGCCTTGAGCAACCAGTTCTGGACTTCCAGCCTGAGCGAGCCGATGGCCAGTTTGCCGGTGACCATTTTCAAGTTCGCCATGAGTCCTTATGAGAATTGGCAAAAATTGGCTTGGGCTGGTGTGTTCATCATCACGATCGCGGTTCTGGGACTGAACATCCTGGCCCGAGTACTGACCCGTAATAAATCCTGAGCTAACTACTGTTAAAGCTACGAACAAAGGCAACCATGACTACAGCTGTTACAACAACTGAAAAGACGAAGATTTCCGTCAAGGATTTGAACTTTTATTACGGAAAGTTCCATGCGCTCAAGGGTATTAACCTTGAAATTCCAGAAAACAAAGTCACGGCGTTCATCGGTCCGTCCGGTTGTGGCAAGTCGACTTTGTTGCGCGTATTCAACCGTATGTTCGAGCTGTATCCCGAACAACGGGCTGAAGGCGAAATCATTCTCGACGGTGAAAACCTGTTGACCAGCAAAAAAGACGTGGCTCTGCTCCGCGCCAAAGTGGGCATGGTTTTCCAAAAACCGACGCCGTTTCCGATGTCTATTTTTGACAACATCGCTTTTGGCGTCAAACTTTTCGAGTCGCTCAATACCAGCGATATGGAAGAGCGTGTTGAGTGGGCCCTGCGTAAAGCGGCGCTCTGGACCGAGGTGAAAGACAAGCTTAATCAAAACGGCTCCAGTCTTTCCGGGGGGCAACAGCAGCGCTTGTGCATCGCACGTGGCATTGCCATCAAGCCCGAGGTGTTGTTGCTGGATGAGCCTTGTTCGGCGCTGGATCCCATTTCCACAGCCAAGGTTGAAGAGTTGATCACTGAACTCAAGAGCGACTACACCGTGGTGATCGTGACGCATAACATGCAGCAAGCCGCACGTTGCAGTGATTACACCGCCTACATGTACCTTGGTGATTTGATGGAGTTTGGCTCAACAGAGCAAATGTTCTTCAAACCCATGCGAAAAGAAACCGAAGATTACATAACCGGCCGATTTGGTTAAGGAGACGACATGCCTGAAAAACATCTTTCCACGCAGTTCGACAGCGAACTCAGCGCTATATCAACCCGGGTGATGGAGCTTGGGGGACTGGTTGAATCACAAATTCGCCAGGCTATTTACGCCTTGTCCCAGTTCAGTGTTGATGTCGCCAACGAAGTCAGTGCTGCTGAAGTTCGCGTGAATGCGATGGAAGTGGACATTGACCGTGAGTTGTCCAATATTATTGCGCGCCGTCAGCCTACTGCCGTTGACTTGCGCTTGTTGATTGCTATTTCAAAAGCCACAGCCAATTTGGAGCGTGTGGGTGATGAAGCTGAAAAAATTGCACGCATGGTGCGTTCAATTATTAGCAGTGGTGCTCCTCGTTCGCTCCCATCACTTGAACTCCGGGTGTCCGCTGACATGGCCTCAGGCTTGTTGCGCAAGGCACTTGATGCGTTTGCGCGACTTGATACGACGGCGGCGGTGGCCATTCTGAAAGAAGACAACCTGATTGACCAGGAGTTTGACGGCTTTGTGCGTAAGCTGATTACCTACATGATGGAAGATCCACGCATGATCTCGCCGAGTCTTGATTTGCTCTTTCTGGCCAAAGCCATCGAGCGAATTGGTGACCATGCCAAAAACATTGCCGAGCTGATCATCTACGTGGTGAAAGGTGCTGACATTCGGCACACCTCGATGGAACAGATTGAGTCGGTGCTGAAGTGAGACATCAACCGGGAGTCTTGATTGTTGAAGATGAGTCGGCGATAGCCGAGCTTATCGCCGTCAATTTGCGGCACAACGGATTTCGCCCCACCTGGGCCATGGACAGTGCCACGGCGCAGCGTGAGTTGGATGCCGTGTTGCCTGACGTCATCTTGCTCGACTGGATGCTGCCAGGCGAAAGCGGTTTGGTGCTGGCCAAACGCTGGCGCTCCAATCCCCGAACCAAAGACGTGCCAATCATCATGTTGACCGCTCGCGGTGATGAGATGGACCGCGTTGCGGGTCTGGATGCCGGTGCTGACGACTACATTACCAAGCCCTTTTCGACCAAGGAATTGCTGGCAAGGGTTCGAGCTGTTCTGCGGCGGCGTGCGCCTGAGCAAGTTGGGGGGGCTGTTTCTATCGGCGCCTTGTCCCTTGACGCATCAACTTACCGCGTCATGTTCAACGAGCAAATGTTGAAACTGGGTCCGACAGAGTTCAAGCTTCTTCATTACCTGATGAATCACGCTGAACGAGTGCATAGCCGTTCACAGTTGCTCGACAAGGTTTGGGGTGACCACGTTTTCATTGAAGAGCGCACCGTTGACGTGCATGTAAAACGCCTACGAGAAGCCCTTGGCAGTATTGCTGGGCAAATGATTGAAACAGTGCGCGGCGCTGGCTACCGGTTAACTGCCCAGTCAGTTCATTCGTTGGTCTCGCTTCAGACGGCAGCACCACAGCAGGCGAGTGTTTGATAGTTCAACCGTTTCCTTGCTTTTGCCTACAGCCGTGACTTGACCATGTTTTGGCGATTCTTTTCTTTTATAGGCTGTCAGCTCGTGGGGGCGCTTGCGGGTTGGTCCCTTGTTTCCTCACTGCATATCCCCGTTGATTCCCTTTTGGGAGTTTTGGTCGGCGTGATGCTTTGTAGTTTGGGTTGGGTTCTGGTTGACCTCTCGCGCGGGGCACATTTGCTTCACTGGATGCGCTTAGGCGATACTTCCGACGTCGCCATGAGAACCGGTTTATGGGGCGAAGTCTCAAGTCGAGTCAGACGACTGATTCGGGCTAAAGAGCAACTGACGCGCGACACTCAAGCGCAACTTCAGGATTTTTTATCCGCTTTTCAGGCTTCGCCAAATGGCGTGATTTTGCTGGATGCCGATGGACAGATCGAGTGGTTCAATAAGACGGCGGCGGCACATTTTGGTCTCGATGCAGACCGCGACTTGCTTCAACAGATCGGTAATCTTGTTCGTGACCCTGGTTTCGCAAATTATTTTGCTAGCCATTCATACACGGGAGAAATCACGATGCCGGGGCGTCAGAGCACGCCCTCACGTCCTGTCATCCTCTCTGTTAATTTACATCCTTATGGAGAAGGGCGTTTGCTGTTGTTATCAAGGGATGTAACGGCCCTGGACCAAGCGGAGGCCATGCGGAGAGATTTTGTGGCGAACGTCTCGCATGAAATTCGCACGCCGTTGACCGTGCTGGGTGGCTTTGTGGAAACCTTGCAAACCCTGCCATTAAGCGAAGTTGAACGTGAGCGATATTTGGCCTTGATGGCACAACAGGCTGAACGCATGCAGACACTTGTGAGTGATTTACTCATACTTTCCCGGCTTGAGGGCAGTCCATTGCCCGGCACGTCGGGTTGCTTGTCCATGCCGGCTTTGATGCGCCAACTAGAGCAGGATGGACATGCTTTATCTGCTGTGTTGAACCCCAATGTTGATCATTTGCACAAGATGATCTTTGGTGCTTTCCTGGATGCTGAACTTGTGGGCTCTCCCAATGAATTGCTGAGCGCAATGAGCAACCTGATGGGCAATGCGATTCGCTACACACCTCCTGCAGGAGAAATTCGTGTCAAAGCGATTTTGTTGGCCGATGGTCGTGCTGAGTTTTCGGTTTCAGATACCGGTCCGGGCATTGCGCCTGAGCATATTCCTCGTTTAACCGAGCGGTTTTACCGGGTTGACAGAAGCCGCTCCCGAGACACTGGCGGTACCGGCCTTGGCCTGGCCATTGTGAAGCATGTCGCACAGCGACATGGCGCTGATTTAAAAATTGAAAGTACGCCTGGCAAAGGATCAACTTTCACCCTTGTCTTTCCGAGTAGCCGCGTGAAACTTCCTCTTTAAGGTGGGGTGATTCGTTTGTAGAGGAGCAGGTCTTCATCCTTGTCAGAAGGATGACGAATCGCGCTATTGAAGGTCCACTGGGACATTTCGGCAATGATGACCGTGCTCTTGGCGGCATCCTTGTCAACGATAAGCCAAGGACAATTCGTTTTCGAGCCCAGTGGCTTGACGACTAGCTCCCCATGAAACTGAAAGGCCGCAATCTGACCTCGACTCAGCCCCAACTCTTCGACACAACGAGGCTGCTGCTTCATGACGACCATGGTTCGGCGTATCAAAGGCGCGTAGCTACGGGCGAAATCCAGAAGTGGTAGCCACAGCGTCATCAGCAATAACCAACTCAAAGCGGCTCCACCTGCAGGTAGAACCAGACTTTTCCAGATCGCGGCACGATGTCTTCCAACGCGCCATTTCACCAGCCAAGCCCATGCCAACGTTGCTGCGATCGCAATTAAAAAAGGTGCAAAAGAAAAGCTGTGCTGAAACCCGGGGGCTAGTCGTGCAACGTTGGCTGCGGGTTGGCTGGGTACGCCGGTTTGCAAGGCGATCCAGACGATCCAGATAATAAGAGCGCAGCCTGAAAAAAATATCAATGTGAACCAGTCAATCAGAGCGGCCACGCTGCGGCCTAAAGTTGGCAAGGCAAACGCAGCCAGTGCGGCCAATGCTGGTAAGGCCAGGAGCAAAGATCGGTCGGCTGCCGTGGTGGTGAGCGTAGCCCCAATCGCAACACCTGCAAACCACACTGGAAGTGCCAAATGGCGGCTGGGTGCTCCGCCACGGAGCCATTGGTGACGCCACCGCCACAATGTCCAAACTGCCAGCGGCCACGCGGGCCATGTAAACCAAAGTAGCAAGCGGCCCAAACTGCGCCACTCTTGCCAACTGGCTTCAGGTAATTCGATGCGCCAGTGCCACAAATTCAGAACAACACCTAGCAGGGCGACCAGCGTCGTCACCAGTGCGATACCCGCCACACAAAACGTTTTTGATAGTTTGTTTTCTGTCGTAGTTGAATGCTCCAGCAGGTGAATAACAGCACCACCTGAGCCCAATAGCACTGCCAATGTTGGGGCCCCCGACAAGGCCAGCCCCGCCAATCCCAACCCACCCGCCAGAGCCGGTGTCACCGAGTGGTGGGGCAGGGCTGCGAGTGCATAAAAAGTCAAGGCCGTGAAACAAAGTTGAGCCAGTGCTGGCGTGGTTTCATGCGACAACTGAGCCAGTCCCAGGCAGGCAATGAATGCGAGTAAACCACCATCGGCCAGGGCGCGGGCGTAGTCGGCGGGACGTGCCTCGCCGCCAAAGGCAAATGCGATGGGTTGCGCCTCAGGACTACGCGCCAGATAGTAGGTTCCATACCAGGTGGCGAATAAGGTCAGTGTCAGCAGCAGTATGAACGGTATGCGGGCTGCGAAATCAGGGGAAATCCAGGTCGGCGTGATTTGAATAGCCCAGGCGCCCAGCCAGTAAGGCAGCAGGGCATCTACGTCGGGCGTGAACCCCAATAAATGAGGGGAAAGCCAATTCGTGCGGCCATTCGCCAACTCAGCCATAAACCCATAGGCCGACATGTCGGCGCCTTTCCAGGGCGAGCGTCCAAAAAAGCCCGGCAGCACATAGGCGATGCAGAACAACAGGAGGGCTACTCGCGGCAGACGGCTGACGGCCCTTTGTGCAACGATGGCGGGAGTGGTTGGATTCACGCTTTGAGAGGTGGAATTGACAGAAATCTTAATGCTAAACCAAAGAAAAAGGCAGCGCGGTAACCCGGGCTGCCTTTGACTAGAAGTGCTTGCTTAATTATTCAGCAGCGACTTCTGCAACTTTAGCCGTTGCGGTCTTGCCGAAACGGTTACGGAAGCGCTCAACACGGCCACCCATGTTGTCCACAGATTTTTGTGTACCTGTGTAGAAAGGATGTGACTCGCTGGTGGTATCCAGTTTGTACAACGGCAGGTCACGGCCGTCTTCCATCTTGATCATCTCTTTGGTGTTGGCGCAAGAACGCGTCACAAATTTGAATCCGTTGGACATGTCCTGGAAACAAACTTCGCGGTAATTGGGGTGAATGCCTTCTTTCATATCTTCTCCATCAGTTGCGCTAGCCGCACCAAGCCCTTGAGCAAACCTCTGCACAATTCAAAGCTCGGCGTACTTATCGCGAAAAACCATCGATTATAGCCTAGCCGCCTCTGCGCATCATGTCAAAGAACTCGCCATTGGTCTTGGTGGCGCGCATTTGTTTGAGCACCATCTCCATGGACTCGACTTCGTCCATGTTGTACAAGAATTGACGCAGAATGCGCGTTTTTTGCAGAATATCGGGTGCCAGCAGCAACTCTTCGCGGCGGGTACCGCTGCGGTTGAGTTGAATGGATGGAAACACGCGTTTCTCGTACAGGCGGCGGTCCAGGTGAATTTCGCTGTTGCCAGTACCTTTGAATTCTTCAAAAATCACCTCGTCCATGCGACTGCCAGTGTCGACCAGCGCCGTGGCGATGATGGTCAGCGAACCGCCTTCTTCGACGTTACGGGCGGCACCCAGAAAGCGCTTGGGCCGTTGCAATGCATTGGAGTCCACGCCGCCGGTCAAAACCTTGCCGGAGGAGGGCACCACATTGTTGTAAGCGCGCGCCAGACGCGTGATCGAGTCCAGCAAAATAACCACGTCTTTTTTCAACTCGACCAGGCGCTTGGCACGCTCAATCACCATTTCGGCGACGTGAACGTGGCGCGCGGCGGGTTCGTCAAACGTGGAGGCAATCACTTCACCCTTCACGGTGCGCTGCATCTCGGTCACTTCTTCGGGACGCTCGTCAATCAACAACACCATCATGTGGCTGTCGGGGTAGTTGGCTGAAATGGCGTGGGCAATGTGTTGCATCATCACGGTCTTGCCGCTCTTGGGCGGTGCGACCAGCAGGGCGCGCTGGCCTTTGCCGATGGGTGCAATGATGTCGATGACGCGGCTGGTGATGTTCTCTTCAGACTTGATGCTGTCGCGTTCTAGGCGCATTTGCACATTGGGGAACAGCGGTGTCAAGTTCTCAAACATCACCTTGTGTTTGTTGTCTTCAGGGCCGCCACCGTTGACCTTGTCCAGCTTGTTCAGGGCAAAGTAACGCTCGCCATCTTTGGGGGTGCGCACTTCGCCTTCAATCATGTCACCGGTGTGCAGATTAAAGCGACGCACCTGGCTCGGGCTGATGTAGATGTCATCCGTGCTGGCGGTGTAGCTGGTATCTGGACTGCGCAAAAAGCCAAAACCGTCGGGCAAAATTTCCAGCACACCATCGGCAATGATTTGCTCGCCAGTGCGAGCGCGCTTCTTGATGATGGCAAACATCAGCTCTTGCTTGCGCATGCGGCCAGTGTTTTCAATCTCAAGTTCTTCGGCTTGCTTGAGGACTTCGGACACGTGCAGTGCCTTGAGTTCGTTTAAGTGCATGGAATGACCCAAAAGGGAGTTGAACGAAATACGGGGGGAGGTTTGGTGGTGAGGCGGCAGGGTAGCCTCAACCTCAATGTTCTAAACCGGGAAATCGGACCGCCTCGGGGTGGGAGGCAGCGAACACGCAGAATTATGACAGGAAATATTGAAGAAATTTAATGCTGTGCCTGGACGATAGGTGATCAGCGTTGAAATTGTGTGCGAAATACAAGGGAAACTCTGATGGGGTTGCACTATTGGCAGGGTAAACCACTGCCATGTGAGCATTTTCCGGTAGATCAGGCCAGTTGTTGTTCGATAAACGCAGTCATCTGGGCTTTGCTCATGGCGCCGACCTTAGTGGCAGCCAGTTGGCCGCCTTTGAACAACATAAGTGTTGGAATGCCGCGAATGCCGAATTTTGCCGGGATGTCACGGTTTTCATCGACATTCATCTTGGCGACTTGCAGCTTGCCTTCAAACGCCGTGGACACTTCGTCCAGGATGGGTGCAATCATCTTGCAGGGACCGCACCACTCGGCCCAGTAATCCACCAAGACCGGCAGGGCAGATTGAAGAACATCGACTTCAAAAGAAGCGTCAGATACGTGTTTGATAAGTTCGCTGGCCATGTGAATCCTTGGTTGTTTGAGGTCAGTGCTGAAGGCTTTTCGTCTGGGCAGACGGTTTGGCAAAGTTCCAGTTAACTAACGGGTAAAAGTAAAGTGGGGAAATTGTGACAGAAACCAAGACCTTTGTTGGATGGCCCATCTACTATGGTTGAAATAGTGAAAAAACATCATGTTGACATGAAGTTGGGTCATTTCGCGCGCCAGATATGCGATTAGCTGTCGTAGTTACAAACTGAATCAGCTAGCAAGACTTTACTTTGTGGGTCACTCAGGCATTCAGGAAATGATTTATCCACCCCAGTTTCCATCCCGCGTGCAAGTAATCGTCCTTTCGCTAGATCTGTTGCTCGACCGTACCATGGCCGCCGCCGTGATGCTCGGTTGTGATGAAGTTTACCTGCCAATGTCGCCAAAGCCACTTGGCCAAATACGTCTTTAGGCAGCTATGACTGAGGCAGTGTGTAAAGCGGAATGTCTTTTTCAAGAGAGAGCTTGTCGAGCACTTTGCGGGTCTTGGTCAGCAGATAGTCCGCAATTACTTGGCGGGTAGCGAGTGACATCATCGACTCAATGCTGGCATCGGTCACCCCAGCCACGGCGCACAGCGCCTTGGCAAAGTGGGGCTCCAGCGCCGCCATTGCCACACGGCCGTCTTTGCACGGGTAGACCCGGTAACCGGCATGGCCGCCACCGACCGCTTCACCGTCTTGGGTCACGCCCCAGGCGCGCGGCAAGGCCAGATAAGCCGCGGCCTCAGAAAGCGCCACTTCGAGGTAACTGCCTTTGCCTTTTTGCCTTTGCACCAGCATCGCCTGCAACACAGCCTCCGAGGTCATCAGCGAGCCGCCCATGTCGGCGTACAAGGTGGGCGGCAAATCCAGCCCTGTCACCAAGTCGCTTTCGGCCTGGTAGGTGAGGTCGTGGCCGGGTTCATCGGCGCGGTCGCCGGGTGCGCCCACAATCGCGATCAGCGACAGGGCGGGGTAGAGCTTGTGCAAAACTTTCCATTCCAGACCCAGTTTTCGCAAGGCCGACGGGCGAAATGAGGTGATCAAAATATCGGCCTTGGCCAGTTCCCGGTGCAGGGTTTTTTGGCCTTTTTCAGTCTTGAGGTCGGCCACGCCCACGCGAACCCCCTGGTGCATCTCGTCATAAGCGGCCCGTTTGTACCAGCTCATGGGGTCGCCCGAGGCGCCGGGGGCTGATCCGACCGGTGGAGGCGGCTCCAGCTTGACACAGGTCGCGCCCATTTGCCGGCAGCGCATCAGGGCGGCCGGGCCGGGCAGGTTGAGTGCCAGACTGACGACACGGGTGCCCTTGAGCGGGCGCAGGGCAGGGGATTGAAGAGGGGAGGTCATGCGCCCAATTTACCCGATAACCTAAACCGGGTTGTGGTGGCTGGGCATCAGAGTGCGGTGTAATGCTGGCCTGACTCAATATGACCCGAAAGCTTCCCGTGACCGATCCGCAATTTCCGCTTGACTTTGATGCCCCTTCACCTGCGACAAGTCAACCGCTCAAGCCTAAAGCCATGACCAAACCACGCCGTGCAGCCACGCCCCAACTTCCCGTAACCCTGAGCCCCGAAGACATGGCCGCTGCCTTGGCCAATCATCCTGACTACCGTGTCTTGCGCCGTTTGCAGCCCGTATTGAAGTTTGACCGAGCAGCGCTGGGCCCGACCCTGCGGGTGCTGGTGCTTGACACCGAGACTACCGGCCTGGACCACGCCAAAGACAAAATCATCGAGTTGGCCATGCTGCAAGTCGATGTGGACACCGCCACCGGCTTGCCGGTGGGCGAGGTTTTGGTCTATGACGAGCTGGAAGACCCAGGCATGCCGGTGTCCAAAGAAATTGAGGCCATCACCGGCATTTCCACAGAAATGGTGCGAGGCAAACATCTGGACGAGACCAAAAT
>Ga0208248_1000266_pt1 | contig 16829 bp, 11 predicted proteins | sample CryBogmetaGMA5M_FD_184545 | JGI IMG/M metagenome (GOLD analysis project Ga0208248, IMG submission 184545) | Freshwater microbial communities from Crystal Bog, Wisconsin, USA - MA5M (SPAdes) | ecosystem: Environmental > Aquatic > Freshwater > Lake | place: Crystal Bog, Wisconsin, USA | collected...
GTTCGTGCGTCGGGCCATCCTCGCCCACGTGGAAACTGTCGTGCGTGAACACATAGATCGTCGGCAGGTTCATCAGCGCCGCCACGCGGATCGTGGGCCGGCAATAGTCCGAGAACACGAAGAACGTGGATCCGTAGACGCGGAACCCGCCATGCAACTGCATTCCATTCAGGATGGCGGACATGCCGAGCTCACGGATGCCGAAGTGCAGGTTACGCCCCTCGAATTTGCCCGGCATCACCGAGGCAAAGCCCTCAAGGAACGTCTTGGTGCTCGGCGCCAGATCCGCCGCACCACCGACAAACCACGGCAGCGCCTTGGCAAGCTTCTGCATGACCTTCCCGGAGGAGACCCGTGTCGCCTCAGGTTTGTCGAAGACCGGCATTTGCGCTTCAAGATCGGCGGGAAGGGCCTGCTTCATGCAGACATCCCACAATTTGGCCTGATCGGGATGGGCGGCGGCATATTTCTTGAAATCCGCCTCCCAGGCGGCAACCTTGGAATCCAGCTCGCGGGCCCTCGCGGCAAACAGGTCTCGCACGGCGTCTGGAACATAGAAATCCTTGTCTTCCGGCATTCCCAGGGCCTTCTTGGTGGCCTTAACCTCCTCCACGCCAAGAGGTTCGCCATGAGCTTTATGGGAATCGTGCAGGTGCGGCGAGCCCTGGGCGATATGGGTATGGGTGATAATGAGCGTCGGGCGGTCTTTCTCGGCCTTGGCCGTGACGATCGCTTTCTCAATCTCATCATAGTTGTGGCCGTCGATTTCGAGGACATTCCACCTGTATCCGACAAAGCGCTTGCGCACATCATCACTGTAGGCCAGGTTGGTGCTCCCCTCGATCGTGATGTTGTTGCTGTCATAAAAGACCACCATCTTGTTCAGGCCGAGATGGCCCGCGAGCGAAAACGCCTCGTGGGAAATCCCCTCCATCATATCGCCGTCGCCACAGAATACATAGGTCCAGTGGTCCACGGGCGTGAAGACCCCGCTATTGAAGCGGGCGGCCATCATACGCTCGGCAAGCGCCATGCCGGTGGCCATGCCGCACCCCTGCCCCAGGGGGCCGGAGGTGGCTTCGACGCCCACGGTGTGGCCGTATTCCGGGTGGCCGGGGGTCTTGCTGTCCCATTGGCGGAACTGCTTGAGCTCATCCAGGGGTAGGTCATACCCCGTCAAATGCAGCAGGCTGTACAACAGCATCGAACCGTGTCCACCGGAGAGCACAAAGCGGTCGCGGTTGGCCCACTGGGGTTGCGCGGGGCAGTGGTTCATGTGTTTCAGGAACAGGACCGCGGCCACGTCGGCCATGCCCATGGGCATTCCGGGATGTCCGGAATTGGCTTTTTGAACTCCGTCCATCGCAAGCCCGCGAATGGTATTGGCCACCAGGTTGACTACTTTGCTCACGCTATCACTCCTTCGTTGTTTTGAAATCGCAAGAAACCCCTTGCGCACTCTCTTCGCTTTCCATATAGTGCGACCGTTAATCGTAGCGATTCACGTTCGGTTGTCCAGCCCGCAATTCCCGCGGTCTCCGGCGAACACCTGTCACGACATAAATCGTGGCCGAATTATGCCGGAAGTGGGGATTTTTACTGGAGTTTCCGGACATTTCGTTGCGGGTGATATTTTTTCTAAACTCAGTAACGCGTCGCCGGGAGTGTGACGCATCATAACATAAACAGGAGCAGTGGGTATGGCAGCGGATAGCGGAAAGAAGTATGTATATAGTTTCGGCCCGGGTAAAACCGAGGGCGGCGCCAGTGACAAAAATCTATTGGGCGGCAAGGGCGCGAACCTTGCGGAAATGTGCCTGCTGGGCCTTCCCGTGCCGGCAGGGTTCACAGTCTCGACGGACTGTTGCAACGATTTCTTCGGCAACAAGTCAAGGTTCCCCGCCGCTCTGGCCGCGCAGGTTGGCGTCGCGTTGCGCCAGATGGAAGCCGACATGGGACAGAAGTTCGGCGATCCCAAGGACCCGCTGCTCGTTTCCTGCCGTTCCGGCGCCCGCACCTCCATGCCCGGCATGATGGAGACGGTCCTCAACGTCGGTCTGTGCACGAAGACCATCCCCGGCCTGATCGCCAAGACCGGCAATGAGCGCTTTGTCTACGACTCCTATCGCCGCCTGATCATGATGTACTCCGACGTGGTGATGGAGAAGTCCGAGGGCATCGAGCCTGCCGAGGGCAAGGGCATCCGCATGCAGCTCGAGGGCATCATGCATGAGCTCAAGGCCAAGAAGGGCTACAAGTCCGACACGGACATGACCGCCGAGGACCTGAAGGGCCTGTGCGAGAAATTCAAGGAGCGCGTCAAGAAGGTGCTTGGCAAGGCGTTCCCCGATGACCCGATGGACCAGATGTGGGGTGGTGTCGGCGCCGTCTTCAAGAGCTGGAACGGTAAGCGCGCGATTTCCTACCGCCGCATCGAGTCGATCCCGGATGCGTGGGGTACGGCCGTCAACGTCCAGGCCATGGTGTTCGGCAACATGGGCAACACCTCCGCCACCGGCGTGGCCTTCACCCGGAACCCGGCCACCGGCGAGAACCTGTTCTACGGCGAATGGCTGATCAATGCCCAGGGCGAGGATGTGGTGGCGGGTATCCGCACCCCCAGCCCCCTGAACAACGACACCAAGAACGACCAGAACAAGCACCTGCATTCGCTCGAGGAGCAGATGCCCTCGATCTACCAGCAGCTGCTCAAGATCCGCAACACCCTTGAGAAGCACTACAAGGACATGCAGGACATCGAGTTCACGATCCAGGAAGGCAAACTGTACATGTTGCAGTGCCGCAGCGGCAAGCGCACCGGCACGGCGGCCCTGAACATGGCCATGGACATGCTGGGCGAGAAGCTGATCGACGAGAAGACCGCGGTGCTTCGCCTGAAGCCCGCCCAGCTCGACGAACTGCTCCACCCGATCGTGGATCCCAAGGCCGAAGTCATGGCCAAGCTGCTCTGCAAGGGCCTGCCCGCGGGGCCCGGTGGCGCCTGCGGCCACATCGTGTTCACGGCCCATGAAGCGGTCAAGCAGGCCAAGGCCGGCAAGACCGTGATCCTGGTCCGCGAGGAAACCAACCCCGAGGATGTCGAGGGAATGCGCGCGGCGGAGGGTATCCTTACCGCCCGCGGCGGTATGACCAGTCATGCGGCGCTCGTCGCCCGCGGCTGGGGCAAGTGCTGCATCGTCGGCGCCGGCGGCATGCAGGTGCATGCGCACAAGAAGACGCTGGTGGTCGGTAACATCACCCTGAAGGAAGGCGCCCTGATAACCCTGAACGGAACCCGCGGCCACGTCTACAACGGCAAGGTGCCGCTGGTGGATTCCTCCGAGAATCCCCGCTTCCAGGCCTTCATGCAGATGGTCGACAAGTTCCGCACGATGGGTGTGCGCGCCAACGCCGACACGGCGGAAGATGCCCGCAAGGCCCGCGGATTCGGCGCCGAGGGTATCGGCCTGTTCCGCACGGAACACATGTTCTACGGCAAGGGCAGCGATGAGCCGTTGTTCCTGCTCCGCAAGATGATCCTGAGCAAGACCGTCGAGGAGCGCACCGCGGTCCTGAAGAAGCTCTTCCGCTTCGTGAAGAGCGACATCAAGGCCACGCTCGCCGCCATGGACGGCCTGCCGGTCACCATCCGCCTGCTGGACCCGCCGCTGCATGAATTCGTGCCGCAGAGCCCCGTCAAGCAGAAGGAACTGGCCACCAGCCTCGGCATCAGCCCCAAGGAGGTCGCGGCCCGCGGCGCGGCGCTCCATGAGTCGAACCCGATGATGGGCCATCGCGGCGTGCGGTTGGGCGTCACCTACCCGGAAGTCTCCGAAATGCAGATCCGCGCCATCTTCGAGGCGGCAGCGGAACTCATCAAGAGCGGCAAGAAGTGCCACCCGGAAATCATGGTCCCGGTCACCTGCGACATGAACGAGCTGAAGCACCAGAAGGCCCTTGTCACAAGCGTCTACGAGGATGTGATCCTGCGCAAGAAACTCGACGAGATCCCGTACTCATTCGGGACCATGATCGAGATTCCGCGCGCCGCACTGCTCGCGGACCGCATGGCGAAGGAAGCGGACTTCTTCTCCTTCGGGACCAATGACCTGACCCAGATGACGTTCGGATTCAGCCGGGACGATATCGGCGGATTCATGAACGACTACCTGGAACAGAAAATCATCCCGGCGGATCCCTTCCAGACCATTGACCAGGATGGCGTGGGCCAGCTGATCAAGGTCGCGGTGGACAAGGGTCGTTCGACCAAGAAGGCCCTGAAGGTGGGCATCTGCGGTGAACAGGGCGGGGATCCCGAGTCGGTGAGGTTCTGCTTCAAGACTGGCTTGAACTACGTGAGCTGCAGCCCCTACCGCGTGCCGATCGCACGCCTGTCGGCTGCCCACGCGGCACTCCAGGCCTAAGCGGCCCCGCTGGATAAAGACAAAAAAAGAGCGCCCCGGAGTCAAATCCGGGGCGCTTTTTTTTCACGACCGGCAGGCTATTCCGTTTTGGCTTCCGGTGTTTTCACGGGCTCCTGCCCGGCAGGCGTGGGCGCCTCCTGCCCCTCGCCAGTCCTGCCGTGCCCCTTGCTCTTCATCCGGTCCCCGCCGCGGCGTTGTTCCATATGCGCCTTCATTTTCTCGCGCATCTTCTGGCGTTGTTCCGGAGTGAGGATCTTCTGTGCCGCCAGCATCTGCTTCATGCGGATGCGGCCAATCTCAGCACGGATACTCGAGATCTCATCCGCCCCCTTCAATACCGCCTCTTCATTGGGCAGATCCTGGCCCATCAGGTCGGCCTGATGCCTGGCAAGGTCCTGCATTTTCGCTTGCAGCACCTTCATTTCATTAGTGGAGCCCGCCGCAATGTCCTTCAATTGCTGTATCTGTTCTTTTGTAAGGCCGAGTTCCTTGTTTCCAAACATCTGCGTCAGGGGCATCATCGGGATATCTCCCTCCATCGCTCGCATCCCCATGCCGGAATGCCGCTCCATTCGCGCCGGCGTGCCGACCGCTGTCTTATTCTGGTCCACTGCCAGCGCCGCCCACCCCATCAAACAGACCGTCACGATTATCACCTTTTTCATTGTGCCTCTCCTTTGCTTTGTTGTCGCACCATACCGAATAAACGAACCGGCGGGTCATTTTATTGCAGTAGCCCGGATTTATTTTTTGGAAATAGGGTCTTTTCAGGCTGTTTTCAAGGTTTTTTTAAAGCGTTCAGGGGGCTGTTAATTTCTTTTCATATACATACCCTTCAAAACAAATGAGTTAGGAATACGTTAGCGTTTCCCTCCCCCGCCCCGGAGGGCGCGGGATCGCGGAATTGTCCCCCCGATCTAAAAGAGGATTCCACCAATTACGCTACATATAGGGGGCACCGTGCTAGAACGCAACTACCCCTCGTGGGTCAAAAAAAAGTGGAATAAAATTGAGAAAACCCCTTGCCTGCTTGGGTTTTCTTCCCTATTGTCCTGCGTCAGCGGGTTCAAGAGATGAGAAATAGCGGACTGTTAATAACCTGTTAACAAGTCGCACGGGCTCATCACAGGCCCGTGAATATTGGTTGTTTTATATACCGGCCCCGTTTGGAGCCTGGTTTGAGCGTCTGATGATTTGAAAGATTCTGCCGTTCCGGCCCGAGCGGACTCGGCAGGAGGGGAGTATAACCGTGTCAGTAAATAATGCGAAGACTGTGTGGAGGGCGGCATGCGACCATCTTCAGAAGCTTTTGCACCCGGACGTTTATTCCCGGTGGATTGAGGTCATTGAACCCGGCTCGCTGGAGGGCGACACGCTCTCGCTGATGGTGGGAAACAATTTTTACCAGACCTGGCTCGAGGAGAATTATCTCTCCCTGATCCAGTCGGCGGTAGCCTCGGTGTCAGGGCAGTCATATGCCATCACCTTCCAGATCGAGCGTCGTACCGAACCGCGTCCGGTGGCGGAGGAGCCTGAGTCTGAAGTCAAGCCCGCGGCCCCACGCCGGCATCCCGTTTCGTCGCGAATGGCAGGCAATCCGGTTTTCAATCCGCGGTTCACCTTTGATGATTTCGTGGTCGGTCCCTCGAATAACTTCGGGCATGCGGCCGCCCTTGCCGTTGCGCAGTCACCCGCCCGCGCCTACAACCCGTTGTTCATCTACGGCGGCTCCGGGCTGGGCAAGACCCACTTGATGCAGGCCATCGGGCAGCACGTGCTGAAGAGTTCGAACGCGAAGATCGCCTACCTCTCCTCCGAAACCTTCACCAATGAGTATATTGACGGGCTGCAGAACAAGTCTCTGGTCCAGTTCCGCAAGAAATACCGCAGCATGGACCTGTTGCTCATCGATGATATCCACTTCCTCGCGGGCAAGGAGCGCATGCAGGAGGAGTTTTTCCACACCTTCAACGCTTTGTTCGACGCCCACAAGCAGATCGTGCTGACCAGTGACCGGCCCGCCAGTGAAATTCAGGGGCTGGAACAACGTCTCGTGACCCGGTTCGAGTGGGGGCTGGTGACCGAGTTGCAGCCGCCGGACCTTGAAACCCGCATCGCCATCCTGCGGAACAAGCAGGCCCTGAGCGGATACAAGCACACCGACGAGATCATTCTGTTCATCGCCCAGAAGATCCGCTCCAATATCCGCCGCCTGGAGGGTGCCCTGATCCGCGCCACCTCCTACGCCTCGCTGATCAACCGGCCCCTGACCATCCAGGACCTTGAAACGCTGCTGCGCGATGCCATTGACCAGGAAAAGCAGGAAGACCTCACCTTCGAGCAGATCATGAAAACGGTGGCGGAGTATTATGATGTCCGGCTCGTGGACATGACCAGCAAGCGGCGCCCGGCGGTCATCACCATGCCTCGCCAGGTCGCCATGTACCTCTGCCGGTCACTTACCCCCTCCTCCCTCCCTGAGATTGGCAGCGCCTTCGGCAAAACGCACGCGACCATCCTGCATGCATGCCGGCTCGTGGGGAAAAAAATGGAGACCGATTCCGACCTCCGCCAGACCGTTTCACACCTGTCCCGGGTACTGGAGAAGAAAAGTTGACAACTGTGTTCATAACTAGCAGAAATGGTGTTGGTAAGTCATTGGAAGAATGTTATCAACTGTTGTCTTCAGAATGTTGAGGGGGGTCATGAACAGGCTGGGCGGGTCTCCAGGGGCCTGTTTTTATGCATTAATGACCTGTTCTTGAAGTTATTGACGTTGTTTACAGGGTATAATACGGATAAGAATTTGATATATAGAATAAGAATACTATTCTTCAATTGTTAAGAACGTGTGTCAGGAGGATAAATGAAACTGGTCATTGCTAAAGATGCGATCATGTCGGGACTTCAAATGGTTCATGGCGTGGTGAATGTTCGACCCACTCTTCCTGTGCTTTCAAATGTTCTACTGGAAGCCAAGGAAAACAAACTCTGGATGACCACCACGGACATGGAAGTGACCATGCGCTGCGCGGTGGAGACACAAACCGGTAAAACGGGGGCCACAACGCTTCCCGCCAGGCGGTTGCTGAGCATCATCCGGGAACTCCCGGTCGACAATATTGAAATTGATGTGGATGAGAAGAATGCCGCGTCCATTACCTGCGGCTCGGCGTTTTTCAAGATCAATGGCCTCCCTGATGATGAATTTCCCGTGGTTTCAAAAAGTGAAGAGGGTCATACTTTCACGATGGACCAGAAAATCCTCAAGGATATGCTCCAGAAGACGTTTTACGCCGCCTCCACGGATGAGACCCGGTTTATCCTGAACGGGACCCTCATGAGCTTCAAGGGCGGTAAATTGACCCTCGTGGCCACCGATGGCCGCCGGCTGGCCCTTACGGAACATGAATTGGAATTCCCCAAGGAAGCTGAATGCGAAGCCATTGTTCCCACCAAGGCGGTCAATGAGTTGATTCGCATCCTCCGGGATGAGGGAACGGTCAAAATTCATGCCGGCAAGAACCAGGCCAGCTTTGAGTTCGATGACGTGATGCTGATGACCAAGCTGATCGAGGGAACCTATCCGAATTTCCGCCAGGTGATCCCGGGCCAGTGCGAGCAGCGCATTGCCGTGGAACGGGAAGTGCTCCTGACAGCCCTCAAGCGCGTGGCGTTGCTGACCAGCGAGAAATCAAGCTCGATCAAGCTGACGTTCGGCAAGAACAAGTTGAAAATCAGCGCTTCCTCCCCCGATGTCGGTGAGGCTCATGAATCCGTGGCCATCAAGTACAATGCCAAGGAGATCCAGGTGGCGTTCAATCCGGACTACATCATGGAACCCCTGCGGAATCTCGTAAATGACGAGATCTACGTGGAGCTGACGGATGATCTGAGCCCGGGCGTCATCAAGTGCGACGTGCCGTTCATCTACGTGCTGATGCCGATGCGCATTTCGTAATCGATCAGGCAATTAGCCATTCGAACCGGCCGCACCAGGGGGCTTCGACCGCAAGGCGATCCCCCTTTTTTACGGGTCCCACGCCCACCGGCGTTCCGGTGTAGATCAGGTCCCCGGGACGCAGCGTCCATATCCCTGCCAAATACTGGATCAGGGTGGAAATGGAAAAAACGAGGTCCGACGTATTCCCCTGTTGCCGCACCACGCCATTGACCGCCCCGGTGAATGGCAGGGAGGCAAGGTCCAGCGAGGGCGTCAGGGGAACAAAGTCACCCACCGGGGCACTGTTCTCAAAGGCTTTGCACAGTTCCCAGGGCTTGCCCGTAGGCCGTAGCGCCTGCTGGACATCGCGCAGGGTCATATCGAGGCCCAGGGATAGTCCACCAATAGCCGCGCGGGCCTCCTGCGGGGTCTGTGGCCGCCCTTCCCTCCCGATCAGGACCACCACCTCGGTTTCGTAGTGAAGCTCGGTTCCATGTGAGGGAAAGACAACGCTGCCGCCGGAGGGGACAAGGGAGGTGGCCGGCTTCATGAAAATGACGGGGCTGGCCGGAATCTCGTTCTTCAGCTCGCGGATATGTTCCACATAATTCATTCCCACGCAGAAAATCCGGCACGGGGTAATTTGTTCAGTCCCAAGGGAAAGTTTCATGGGGCGTACATTATATTAAACGCCCGTTTCTGGGTAGTGTGAACCACGCACAGTTTTCCCTTGCCTGGCGGCCGTAAATCCGTATGATTCGTGCCCTTGTAGTCCGGCAAGTGTCCGGACGGAAGCGAGTGTTGCGCCCCTCCGGCGCGGCCAAAGCGGATTGTCCTGCTTAAGCGGGACTCACTATATGGAGGCTAGTATGGATACTGTTCAAGTCCCGGCGGAAGTTACCGTCAAGGACCTGCTCGATGCGGGTCTGCATTTCGGTCACCAGACCAAGCGTTGGAATCCCAAGATGAAGCCGTTTGTCTTCGACAAGCGCAACGGGATTCACATCATCGACCTCACCAAGACCCTCGAGCAGCTCGAGAAGGCGAAGCAGTTCGTCTACGAGACCGCCGCCCGCGGCCGCCCGATCCTGTTCGTCGGCACCAAGAAGCAGGCGCAGCAGGTCACGAAGGATATCGCCACGGAATGCGGCCAGCCCTTCATCAACACCCGCTGGCTCGGCGGCACGCTGACCAACAGCACCACGATCCGCAAGCGCATCAAGTATTTGCACCAGGTCGAGAGGATGGAAAAGGACGGCTCGTTCGACAAGATGCCCAAGAAGGAAGTCGCCGTGCTTCGCCATGAGCTCGAGAAGCTGCGCAAGAACTTCTCCGGTCTGGCCAACATGGAGGACAAGCCCGGCGCCATGTTCGTCATCGATGTGAACCGCGAGTCGATCGCGGTGGCCGAGGCCAACCGCCTCCACATTCCCGTGATTGCCATCGTGGATACCAATACGGATCCCGAGCCCGTGGATTACCCGATTCCCGGCAATGATGACGCGATCCGCGGTATCCGGCTGATCGCCGATGTGCTGGCCGTAGCCATCAAGAAGGGCGCCTCGGAATACTCCAAGATCGCCGTCGAGGAGAACAAGAAGCGCGAAACCGAACAGGGTCAGGGCGGTGGCGAACCCCGTCCGTCGGGTCCCCGCAAGCCGCGTGGCGACCGCACCCCGCGCCGCCGCGTGAACACCGGAAGCAGGCCTGCCGCCCCGGCGGAGGCGAAACCCGAAGCCGCGCCCGAAGCCCCGGCCCAGGCGTAAGTCAAAACAGGAGAGTGATTATGGCTGAGATTACAGCAGCAATGGTTCAGGAGTTGCGGGAAGCCACCAACGTGGGCATGATGGAATGCAAGCGTGCCCTGGTGGAAGCCGGCGGCGACAAGGAGAAGGCAATCCGCCTGCTCCGCGAACGAGGCGTGGCGATTGCCGCCAAGAAGGCAACGCGTGCGGCCAATCAGGGATTGATTGCCGCGGCGGGCGGCGGCAATGTCGGTTCGCTGATCGAGATCAACAGCGAAACCGACTTCGTGGCCAAAAACGAGAACTTCCAGAAGTTCGTCAAGGCGATGGCGGAGAAGTCTCTGGGGATGGCCGATAACACCATCACCGAGACCACCAAGGCCGAGATGGCCGCCAAGGTCGCGGAAATCGGGGAAAACCTGGTTGCCAAGCGCAATATCCGCTACACGGTCCAGGGAACCGGACTGGTGGCCACCTACATTCACTTGAACGGCAAGCTGGGTGTCATGCTGGAACTCGGGTTTGGCAAAAGCACCACGGCGGATAGCCCCGTGGTGAAGGACTTGTCCAAGGACCTCACGTTGCATATCGCGGCGTGCAGTCCGAAGTATCTTGTCCCCGCTGATGTCCCCGCCGATGTCCTCACCGCGGAGCGTGAGATTTACGCCAAGCAGGTGACCGGGAAGCCCGCCAACATCGTGGATAAGATTGTGGATGGCAAGATCCGCAAGTTCTACGAGCAGGTGTGCATGGTGGATCAGGGGTTCGTCAAGGAGCCGGATGTTTCAGTGACCAAACTGCTTGAGGCCAAAGGCAAGGAAGTGGGCGACACGCTCTCCATCCGCCGCTTTGTCCGCTGGCAGCTCGGCGAGTAGGCCTTGATAAAATCCAGAGGCTGATGCGGGCAGGGTTACTACCCCTGCCCGTTTTTTTTGTGCTGCCGGCTCGACAGAGCGGGCAGAATAACGGTATACCATCACCCGATGTCAGCCATGCACTACAAGTATTCCCGTCAGGCCAAGCAGCAGCCGAGCGCAACGGCGGACGGCGGCATTCCCATTGGGAAACTCATCGGTCCGCTCCTGCGGGCTGTCAAATTGGACGAACAGGCCAAGATGGGCGTCCTGGAGGAAAAATGGGAGTCGGCGCTGGGCAAAGCCGTTGCAGCACATACCCGGCCAGGGATTCTCACCAATAAGGCGTTGACGATATTTGTGGATAGTTCCCCCTGGCTCAGTGAACTCCACCGGATCCAGAAGGACATGCTGGTGAAACTGCAGGCGACATTCGGGCGCGATAAAATCCTCACGATCCGCCTCCAGCTCGATCCCGGAAAACCCTGATACCAGTTCCTCCCGCTCGGGCGGCTATGCTCAAATGGCCTCTCGGAGGCGAAGTCCTCAGTGCATCCAGAAGAAATACGGGGGATTATAATTTACAGTGCTGACGGTTGCCGGGCCGAATCGGATGGCCAGATACATCAGCAGGAACATAAACCCGAAAGCCAGAATGAGTCCAACTACGGGCCAGAACCTTTCCCCGTGAATCCACTGGGACATGCTTTCCGCCAGCTCATGCCGTGTCGCCACATGATGCTCATGAGCCCACGTCTTCATGGTCATTACGGGATGCATAACACCCTCCTTTCTTCTTCTATCCCTTCGGTTATATTTTCCCCTTTCCTGGCGGTGGTGTCCACAAATTATAGAGTTTCAAAGACGGGGGGACGCCGGGATCGCTGGACGGTGGAATTTCAAGCATGGTCCCTGACCGGGTCTGACGCCGCCCGGAGGTCGGCGACCACCTCAGTGCCCGCGTATTGTGGGCAGGTTAGCCCCGGCCACGCTTGATGATGACGGCAAGGATGGAGATATCGGCCGGATTTACCCCGGAGATGCGGGATGCTTGGCCGAGTGATTCGGGCCGGATACGCTTCAACTTCTCGCGGCACTCAAAACGGAGAACGTTCAATTTGTCGTAATCAATCCAATCCGGAATCCGTTGATCCTCCAAAGAGCGCGCCTTTTCAATCTGTTGCTTTTCCCGGGCAATGTAACCTGCATACTTGACCAAGATCTCAACTTGAGATGTGACCAAGTGGTCCGTTATTTTGGAGTGAGGAAGGTTTTTATACGTAACCTCCGTTTTACGAAGATGTTGTGTCAATGATTGGCCTTCATGATGGGTCGTGTCGAGCCTCTGGAGTTCATGGTCAATGGCGGATTGGAGCCGCTCAAAGTCATGAATGTCCCGATCGGGAATAATCCCAATAGTCTTGGCAAAGGGAAGCATTCTGAAAATCGCATTATCCTGACGGAGCAGGAGCCGATGCTCTGCCCGCGAGGTAAACATCCGGTACGGTTCATCCGTGCCCTTCGTCACAAGATCATCTATCAGCACCCCGATATAGGCATCACCCCGTCCCAGCACAAACGGCTTTTCTCCCCGCAACTTCAGCACGGCATTAACCCCGGCGACAAACCCTTGGCCCGCCGCCTCCTCATAGCCGGTGGTCCCATTGATCTGGCCCGCGAAGTAAAGATGCTCCAGCAGCTTGGATTCCAAGGTGTGGGTCAGCTGGGTTGGGTCGGAGTAATCATACTCAATGGCATAGGCCAGATTCGTGAACAAGGCATTCTCCAGTCCGGGGATCGAATGGATCATCGCCACCTGGACATCCTCAGGCAGACTGTTGGAGGTTCCATTGGGATAGATCTCCGGCGTGGATCTTCCCTCCGGCTCCAGAAAGATATGATGCTCATCCTTGTCCGCGAATTTCACGACCTTGTCCTCGATGGAGGGACAATACCGGGCGCCCGTTCCCGTGATCATCCCTCCATACATGGCGCTTTTATCAAGATTGTCGCGGATAATCCGGTGCGTTTCAGGTGTAGTATGGGTAATGTGGCAGGGAAGTTGGTTTACCCCGGGCATCCACGGCCTCAACAAGGAGTGTTCCACGTGGAACATCTCCCTGCCCGCTGCCCCCTGCTCTCTGCCCCCTGACTTATGTTCCACGTGGAACACTTTTCGTTTCATGTTGATCTCATAGGAAAAGAAGGGCGGGGGTGTCTCGCCGGGCTGTTCGGTGGTTTTACTCCAGTCGATACTGTCCTTGTGCAGCCGGGGTGGTGTTCCGGTCTTCAGACGTCCCAGTCTGCATCCCAGTCGATCAAGAGCCAGGCTGAGCTGATGGGCGGCGGGCTCACCCTTCCTGCCGCCGGGAAATGAGTTCTTCCCGATGTGAATCATGCCCCTGAGAAAGGTACCGGCGGTCAAAATGACGGCCTTGCCCTCGATCCGGGAGCCGTCGGAAATAATGACGCCCCGTAGCGTTCCGTTCTCAATCCACAGATCCTCGACAAGTGCCTCGATGATTTGGAGGTGGCGGGTGGTTTCAGTGACCCGCTGCATGCGTTTCGCGTAGGCGTGTTTGTCGCACTGGGTACGGAATGCCTGTACCGCGGGTCCCTTCTTCGTATTCAGGGTTCGGAATTGGATGCCGGTGTAATCGCTGTTCCTGCCCATCTCGCCGCCAAGGGCATCCAGCTCGCAGACGATGTGGGACTTGGCGATGCCGCCGATGGAGGGATTGCAGGACATCCTGGCTATGGCATTCCGGTCCAGGGTCAGCAGCGCCGTCCTGGCGCCCATCCGGGTAGCCGCCAGTGCTGCCTCGCACCCTGCATGACCGGCCCCGATGACTATGACTTGATATGCTTCCATGTTTTTGAAGAGACCCTTAATTTAGCATGGATGTTCTGGATAGACAGGATAAGTATATCGGAAGAGACTGTGTACCTATAAACTCCAGTCTATCCTCCGCGTCCATGTTCAATGCTTCCTGCTTATTTCCCGATACAGAACCGGCTGAAGATGTTGTTGAGGAGCTCTTCGTGGTAGACCCGGCCTGTGACGGATCCTAGCGTTTCCAGTGCCAGTCGGAGGCGGGATGCCGCCAGGGCAGGATCCGGTGTTATCCGCGAGAGCAGCAGGTCAGCCTCAACGATGTCCTTGTGTGCGGATATCAGCAGCCGGCGGTGTCGCTCGGCGATCACGGCACGATGGGGGAGGCCACCCTGAATCCCCAATATGCGAAGGATTCGGTTTTTGAGCTCTTGCAGCCCTTCCCGACGTGCTGCGCTGATGTTAATGACTGACCAGTCAGACGCATATGGCTTATTTGTTTCGTATTCTGGTAGATCCGATTTGTTAATCGCAATAATTGTCTTGGATTTTGGAAGCAATTCCAGTTGCTGCGCATCCTCTTTTGAAAAGGGGGTTGAACCATCGATGACATAAATAATCACGTCGGATTGTTCAACGCTATCCCTGGCGCGCCGGATTCCCTCGTTCTCGATCATGCACGAGGAATCGCGAAGACCGGCAGTGTCGATTATTTTGACCGGATAGCCATCAATGACCATTTGTTCCTCTATGGTGTCTCGGGTTGTGCCTGCGAGGGGGGTAACGATGGCTCGTTCCCTGCCGAGAAGGGCATTAAGGAGGGTGGATTTCCCGACATTGGGTTTGCCGGCGATGGTCACGCTGGCGCCATCCCTTAAAATATGACCTTCGTCCCAGGATCCCAGAAGTTTCTTGAAATCCGCCTCAATTCCCTTGAGATGGGCCGCCACATCCTGCATCAGGGAGGGGGGCATTTCGTCCTCCGAGAAGTCGAGTGAGGCCTCGAGATCGCCGCAAGCGGACAGGGTGTTGTCGTAAAGTCTGTTAAACGCCGAGCTCAAGTGCCCCGAGATCTGCTCCAGGGCCGCCTGGGCTGCGCGGTCGGTTCGGGCGCGGATGAGGTCAAGGACCGCTTCAGCCTGGACAAGGTCAATCCGCCCGTTCAGGAAGGCCCGCTTCGTAAACTCGCCGGGTTCGGCGGGGCGTGCGCCCGCCTCAAGTACTTCCCGGAGAATACGCTTGATGGCGGCGGAGCCTCCGTGTCCCTGGATCTCCACCGCGTCTTCCCGCGTGTAGCTGCGGGGCGCCCTGTAGACGAGGAGGATCACCTCATCGGCGATGCCTTCCGCGCCGGCAATGATCCCGTGCATGAACGAACCGCCCGGCCTGGAGGAGGGGAGGGGGCCCTTGCCCTTGAAAATCCGGTCGGCAATGGGCAGGCTTGCGGGACCGGAAATTCGCACAATGGCGACCGCTCCCTCGCCTGGCGCCGTGGCAATCGCCGCGATGGTCTCTATACCTGATTCAGTCATGGCGATTCCGATTATTCAGAAACGATGCCGTTGCACCACTAAAAAAGCGAACATGACCGGAAGGCTGATGGCTTGATGGGGGGTAGGCATATCGCGTGAGTGGTAAAAAAACAGGCTGGTTTCTGTTTATCCTATCCCGCCCGGTACGACGACGATTCAATTAAACCACAGTCTTCCTGGTGTCCCTGATCCCCGCAAAAAAAGAATAGCCCCCATAGTGTTTGCGAAAAAGCACATCATCCTCTAGAATCACAGCCTGGTTTGAAAAAAGAGGAATCTCATGGAATCACCGAATGACAACAAGACGCCGCAGGTGCCGCCTGTGGAGCCGAAGAAGAAGCCCGATCTGATGCCGCCTCCGAAATTCTCGCCGCGCGGACTGTTCCTGTGGTTTGCCGTATTCAGCCTGATGCTGCTGGCGTACCAGTACTACAAGGGCGAACAGCAGGTGTTTACGGCAATGAAGTACAACCCCGACTTTGTCCAACTCGTGGAGAAGGGCGAGGTAACGGAGTGCGAGATCATCGGCGAGATCTCGGGCAACCAGTATATCCAGGGAACCCTGAAGACCATTGATCCGCTCACCACCAAGCAGAAACAGTTCAAGGTGGACGTGATGATGGCCACGGATGACATCCCCAAATGGCTGACGGCGCACGGCGTGAAGTTCGGGTTCCGTCGCGACAGTCCGTATTTCTGGCAGATCGTCTCCAGCGCCCTGCCGGTGCTTCTGCTGCTGGGCCTGCTGTGGTTCATGTTCTCGCGCCAGATGAAGGGCATGGGGCAGGGGGCCCTGAGCTTCGGCAAGAGCCGCGCGAAGATGCTCAACCGCGACAAGAACAAGGTGACGTTCAAGGATGTCGCCGGCGTCGAGGAGGCCAAGGAGGAAGTCCAGGAAATCATCGATTTCCTCAAGGACCCCAAGCGCTTCCAGAAACTCGGCGGCCGCATCCCCAAGGGCGTGATGCTCATGGGGCCTCCCGGCACCGGGAAAACGCTCATGGCCAAGGCCATCGCGGGCGAGGCGGATGTGCCGTTCTTCAGCATCAGCGGCTCGGACTTCGTGGAAATGTTTGTCGGCGTCGGCGCCTCGCGCGTCCGTGACATGTTCGAGCAGGGCAAGAAGAATGCGCCCTGCATCATCTTCATTGATGAGATCGACGCCGTCGGCCGCAGCCGGTTTTCGGGCATAGGCGGCGGGCACGATGAACGCGAGCAGACGCTGAATGCGTTGCTCGTCGAGATGGACGGGTTCGACACGCAGGAGGGCGTCATCATCATCGCCGCCACGAACCGGCCCGACGTGCTGGACCCGGCGCTGCAGCGGCCGGGCCGCTTTGACCGCCAGATCGTGATCGATCTGCCCACGCTCGAGGGGCGCGAGGCGATCCTCAAGATTCATGCCCGCGGCATCAAGTTGTCGCCCACCGTGGAACTGCGCCGCATCGCCCGCGGCACGCCGGGATTTTCCGGCGCCGACCTGGCGAACCTGATGAAC
>Ga0208248_1000286_pt1 | contig 15907 bp, 17 predicted proteins | sample CryBogmetaGMA5M_FD_184545 | JGI IMG/M metagenome (GOLD analysis project Ga0208248, IMG submission 184545) | Freshwater microbial communities from Crystal Bog, Wisconsin, USA - MA5M (SPAdes) | ecosystem: Environmental > Aquatic > Freshwater > Lake | place: Crystal Bog, Wisconsin, USA | collected...
AGAGCAATGCGCTCTTGATAAGATCAAGTATAGCCCAAACTATACAAATAAAAAACTCATTCTTTACATTTACAGAGAAGGAGCAGATGGAATGCCCTCTGCTTCCGCTCCCTGTGAGTTGTGCCAGAGTGTTATCAAACGGTCAGATATTTCCATCGTGAGATTCTTTACTACCGGAGGAGAATATAAAGAGTGGAAAGTAACATAAGAACTAAGTATGGAGGTCTTTTGTACTTTATGGCTAAGCGAAAAGTTAAAGTTGATCCAAACGAACCCCTCGAAATACCTATGGAAAACTTAGATCTCTTTGTTGTCAGGGTGCTTGAAGCACTAGAAGAATCTAAAGATCCATATGCCATTGCCAGTGTTAAAAATATAAAAATTACTCCAGCAAGTAACGAATTATTTTTATTTGTTGGTGTGACAGCAAAGCAAACTAAAACGGAAGCACTATTTGCTTGGACAAGCGCAGTAAACTCTTCGAAAGTGAGCTGGCCAGATGAGACAGAAGCAGACTAAAAAGACTATAGTAGTAAAAATGCAGTTCGATTTAGTTGATTGGAGGGATGATACTTACATCCCAAATTACGAAGAGATAGCATCCACATTAAAGGTTATTTCCATCTTTAAAGGGGAACCGAGCGCTTTTAATAAGGCTCAATCAAAGCTCATAAGCAAGTGGTTAAAAGAGAACTCCGTTGAAAAGTTTATTAATGCTAAAGTGCTCGCTGAAAAACATCAGGCTATGTTCACAGAAGATTGTGAATTAGCTGATGCTATAATGTGGACTAAAAGAATTAACGTGAACCACTAGGAGACAAAATGTCTAATGCAAAGGCTCATCCAAGAGCCTGGGAGGTAACTCTAGCTAAAGTTCTAGATTTCTTTCTAGGGCCTTCTAAGCTTATCGCACTAGTTTATGCAGTAGTTATGCTATTTGCTACTACCATTGTTTGGAGTCAAGTGGGTATTTTATACTTGATAGCTGGAGCTTTACACTACTGCCAGAAAAATAATAACGCTATTTTGGAGGCGGCGAAAAATGACAATAACAGTGGGGAATAATGGCTTTGTGACCATGGTAGACAAGATGGGATCGGATTTGTCCGTTATTAATGCGGCCAGAGTCTCAATGGGTAAGAAGAAGGTGGTGTTCGAGCCGGAAGACGAGAAATTGATCTATTACCTTGCGAAACACGGACATACATGCTATGATGTCCACACTGAGGTTTTTACAAACTTTGGTTGGAAGTTTTGGGGCGAGGTATTGCTAACAGATAAGTTAGCAGCTGTTAATACAGATGGAACTTTTAAGTTTGAGACGCCAAAAAGGCTTGTGGCTGATGATTACTCTGGAAAAATGCTACAAGTTATTCAAGGGCAAGTTGATTTTTGCGTTACACCTAATCATAGGTTGTGGGTAGCAAGAAGGAAAGCTACTTCGTTTCATGATTATGATTTCTTAACCGCAAAAGACTCCTTTGATAAGCAATACAGAGTTAAGACAACAGCTAAATACCAGTCTGAATCAACAGATGGCACATACGATGAGGGCTTTTTATATGGCTTTTTCTTGGGAGATGGTAGTAGAGCCTCTACTAATAGAATTACATTTCACTTGAAAAAAGAAAGAAAACTTGTAGAACTACGGTCAGTATTAACTGCCTTAAATGCCTCATTTACTGAAACTACAACAACCACTGGCGGAACTAAAATTACAGTTATTAATTCAGATTTGTTATTTACGGGAACTTCAAAAACAAAGCAAGTCTGGGATAGTGTATTTGATACCAAATCTACTTTATTTTTAGTTGGCTTGTTTAACGGGCTGTTAGCAACAGATGGTTCTGTTAAACGAGGGTCATATGCATATTCTACCGTATCCGAACAGTTAGCCAAAGATTTTCAAAGGCTTGGGACACTGTTAGATAAGAATGTAGTTTATAACGCTAAACAAGGCGACTGTTTCAAACTAATGGTATTAAATAGATCAACTGAACCTCGACTTAACGATGCTGGAAAACATAATACTTGGGTAGACTACTCTGGTAAAGTTTATTGTGCCGAAGTATCTACTGGATTACTTTTAGTTAGGCGTAATGGAAAACAAGTAATTTCTGGTAATAGCCCTTTCCGTCATGCCTTTCTTAGTTTTCATGTAAAATGTCCGCTCTTTGTTAAGGGCCAATTCGATAAGCATCAAGTTGGTATCTCTATTAATACTATCTCTGGTCGCTATGTTCAGACGGCAGATGATTGGTATATTCCATCATATTTTAGGCAAAGTGCTGATAATGTTAAGCAAGGTTCTAAGGCAGAGCCGGTAGAAGAAAATGAATGTTGTATGGCAGAATATGAAGCACATTATATAAATAGTTTAGGTTTATATAATGATATGATTGAAGCTGGAGTTTGTCGTGAACAGGCTAGAACTGTTCTACCACAAGGTATGAATACAGAGTTCTATATGTCTGGTAGTCTCCAGGCATTTGTTCACTTCATTAAACTACGCACAGATAGTCATGCACAAAGAGAAATCCAAGACTACGGCTTCGCCTTTAAGGAGCTGGTAGAGAAACACTTTCCAGTCTCTATGAAAGCTTTGTTGGAGATACCCTAATGTTTGTAGGAAATCAAGCAAGAACTAATATACCGATAGTTGATAGCACTATCACAGCATACCTAGATTACCTAGCTGCCTCTGAAATATTGCCAATAGGTAGATATGCTTTAGCTGGTGGTTCTATGAGAGCAATCTTTGATAAGACAAGGCTCCGTGACTTAGATATTTATTATCTAGGGTCTGAGACGGAGCATGAAACGGTCTTCGGTAATTTGTGTTTTGATTACGAAGGCCTTTCCCGGTTCAGTACACCATTTGCTGCTTTTAAGGTAGCTAATATTGGTGGTAAGTATATCGAAGAAACCAAGAGGTCAGAACCAACTACAAGACTGATAGGCGAACAAACTAGGCCAGATGTTCAGATCATATCTTATGGGTATGATTCAAAGTTTTCGTCGAGGGATTTAACCTCTAATAACCACAGAAAAAATAACTACGTTGATACATATGCCTCTTCTATTTGGGAGGTTATAAATGCTTTTGATCTCAACTTATCAAGAGCGGGAGTGGAGTTTAGCGTTAATCATGCTGCCATTTCTATCTCGGAGATTGTTATTACGTCTGAATTTTTAATTGATGTTAGCATGAGAAAAATGCGCTTCTATGAAAACGAAGAAAAGCTGCCTCAGCAGTTAACATCACTAAGAAGATTTCATAAGTTATTAAAGCTTGGTTATGAACCAGACGATGCTTTCTTTTCTGAATGGAATAATAGACTAAGAAGCAACCCTACTATTTTAGAAGGTTCTTATGATTAAAAAACTTCGTATCGAACTCGCTCTTGCTAGGCATAAAAACGAAAGGGCCTCTAAGTATAGGGTGCTTCAAGCAGAATCGGAAGTAGAGAAATATCTTGACTTGCCTTATACTATTAATAAGGATAGCTTTATAGCTAATCTTTCCACAGTTTCTGTGGAAAAGAAGAAGTTACTATGTATTGTTGAGAATAAAATAAGTAAACTATTAGATAAAACACCGGATCTGTTTCAAAAGTATAATGCTTTGTTGTCTTATTTGTATTTTACTTTTATGGATGAGCAAGAAAGCAATATATTTTCTTCTCCCCATATCACTTCTCCAATTTTATTTAATCCTAGCGATTCAACAGCAACCTATACTTTACATACAGAACACCAAAGCAGTATAAATTACGACTTCCGTGTGAATATGTATAAACGAGTAAACCCTATTGTTGTAGCATATAATATGGCTTTAATCAGGCCAAATGCTCCGCACACAAATACAGCTAAATACCCGGACAAGCAAAAAATTATTAACTCTCTGTTTGATTACTATACAAAAGATCGTACAGACTCTAATGTAACTTCTTGCTATAAAGATATCGATAGTGTAGTATCAGGAATTAATGTAATATCTGATTATGAGATGAAAAGATTTATATACCTTTCGGAACCAGCGGGTTCAAACCCAAACTTCCTAACGCATTAAACCGGAGAATTACTATGATTTTGAATGTTTTCCTTTATTAGATAAACTAATTTTTCGTTTCGTTTCTTCTGAGTGTGGTTTTGAGTGTTTGCCTTTATTGGATAACCCTATTTTAGCTTTTGTCTCTTCTGAATGAGGGCCAATTTTAAGTCCCGTTCTATAAGCAGATAGCTTAGCTTTGGTTTCTTCTGATCTTGGTTTACCCAGCTTACTTAATGAAACTTTTAGTTTATCCTCTTCGGTTAATTTTCTACCGAGTTGCTTTTGTCTTAGTTTTTCTTTATGTTCTTCTGATAAAGGTTTTTTTATTTTTCCTAGGTTAGAAGCGGATATCTTAGCTTTTGTTTCTTCCGAACAGTTATGTCCAGTTTTAGCGCCTTTATATAAAGCTGGATTATATCCAGCTAAGGAGCATCCATTATAACCATTAGAATACGCATCTAGCTTATCTATAAAAAATTGTTCTAAACTTGATAATAATACTTTATCACACTCTACTAACACAATAAAAGTAAAAGCTTCTTCTCCATATTTATTCCAAGCTCGTTGAAGTTTTTGACTATGGTGTTTATTTGCTTTAAGAGACCGCAAATGTGCTAAATGTCTCCTGTGTAGATTAATAGTTGAGCCTATATAAACTTTATTAGTCACGGTATTTGTTATACAATAAATGCCAGGCGTTTTATTCATTTAGATATCCCTAATAATTAATTGTCATTAGTGACCGGAGAAAACCATGGAAAGTGTTAATTACCATAAAAATACTCGTCAGTGCTTGGTCGTTGTTAATTCGAGTAATCTCGCTGGATATCTTAATAAGATGTCAGATACTAAAACGAGAATTGACTTTAAAGAGCTTTTAAACCATGCCGCCAATGGGAGAGAAGTCATTGGCGCTCTCTGCGTTAGTCAGTATGATTTGGCTTTCATGGAGAACAAATCTGTTGAGTACAGGAATAAGAATAAGAAGTTCTTGTTCTCACTACAAGCACTTGGTTGGACACCATTACAAGTTCCCTATGATGCCAGCACAAAAGACATGGATGTTGTATTCCAAGCTGTGTGGCGATCTATGTATAAAATGTTAATGAATAGTGAAGATCAGCCAGCGTATGATTTTGCTAATATTGATCTTGTGTTTATTACTGGAACATCTCTTTGGATGACAGTCATTAGCCCATTCCACAATAACGGATTTGCTATAGAAGTTTTGTACCCAAAGAAGTCAACTTCATCTGAACTATCCTCCACTTTTGTATTCAGAGATTTGCAAGGGTTCATCACTAAATCCACAGGAGCTGTGAATGTTAGAATTGATAACAAATCCAGAAGCAACTAATAAGGTTCAAATTTCTATAACCAAAGAAGGTATAGAGTCATTTTGTCAAGTTTTGACCAATCTACAAAATGGAATAGCAATGTCTTTTGACGATGTTATTCTTACTTATAGCGATCCTTCTAGCCAAGGAACTTCTCCCACTATTGCTGGAGATACAACGGCTCTGTTTTCGTTTCAAGCCCTTGATTACCTTGTTGTGGAATTGCCAGTCTTAACTGGAACAAGACATGACTTTTTTGATCCCTTGCTAAGACACTTAGAAGCATTTTTCCCCTCCCTGTATAAAGAAACTCTTTCTAAAGCTATTAATGCTAGTAATATAATAAGCCTCTTTGATAAGAGAACTATAATTATATTTCAGTTCAAAAACAGAGAATTAGAAACTGTTTCTACTGTTCCATACCACGCTGGGGTGGACGAGTATATCGAAAATGTCTCTTTGCGTAAGTCTTTCTTAAGTAGTTTACAGCAAGAAGGATTACTTGGCTTATTTAGTAAAGATAGTAAAGTAGCTACTGCTCTAGCCAACCTAAGAACGGGTTATTATTCTTATTATAATTACAATAATTATTATAATAACAATAAAGCCTCCTTCTTTGTAAAGAAGAACTATTTCAGATTGAACTCTCTAGAGTTTAATGAAGGCATGGTTTCGTTAGCTATTAGAAGGAGAACTTTAACAGGTAGTTATAATTCTAACTTCGGTTATGTTCATCTTATTTCAGCTATCCTTAATCCTTCTTGTGTATCGATAGTTCCAGAACAGAAGCATTTAGGGATGTCAATTCTAACAGCTAGTGCTAGCTCGCTATCATTAACGAAGCAGAGTTACCCAGTAGTAGTCGAAGACGAGTCTTTACCTTCATACGCAGAATCGAACACTATTTTTATTGAGTTATCTGATAAAGATGCTGAGTTTTTAGCTGCTGTTAAAGCTGTAGATTCCTCTTTAGTATATACTAAGCACAAACTTTTGTTAGTTGACGGTGCGGCTAAGGAAGTTAGAAACTGCACTGCGGTTTATAACGCTTCTAGAAGTCTCAAAATTGTTATGCGAGAAGAAAAGAAAAAATTATCGGATGATGAGGCGTATAAGAGTAGAATAATGAGAGATTACTTAAGTTATGCTATATCTCTTGTTGCCATTCCAATATTCCAAAAAGAATTCGTCATACCAGAGTGCCTGCAAAAAAGTTTTGTTTTTAAGATGGCTTGTTTTCATAGTATTTGGTATGTACAGCCGTACAGAAGCCAGCCCAGACTATCTGGATCATATGCACACACTTTTCAAACAGCCAGAGCCGCACAGGCAGACGGTTGGACAGTTCCTGAAATACCGAAAAGTATACCTGTCAATACTAAAGCAGTTACTTCCTTTGTAAAAGATTTTAAAAGTAAGGAATTAGCGTCTTCAACTCAAACCAGAAGCAGTGTCTTTACAAGGCAGTTTATTGAGCCCTTCGTGGAAAAAAGCACAAACTCTTATTCTGTTCCGAAGGAAACTTGCCTGTTTGGTTGGATGTTTAACATAGATAATCCAAACCATGGTCACCATTCCTATCAATGTATGGATTCTTACTTAGTAAGAGCAACTGCGGCGGGAAGTTATTTCCACAGAGGTTGTGGTTTAATAAGCGATAAGACTTTTGGTATTCAAGCCATTATGGGCAATGTGTTTACCACTACAGATTTTAATAAAGGGCAGTCTTTTGAGTGCTCTATCGTAAATCCAAAACACACCATACCAGAAGACCTGAGGGTTCAGTACATCTCAGCAGTTCTTGACATCTATTCAGCTAACTTTGTTCCTAGCGATACCGTAGAAAAAGCTATTCAGTCTTACGGATCCGTGGCGTTTAATTATGAGTTAGCAAGAGTTAATCAATTACTGTTCTTATCAGAAGAGAGTCTTAATATTTTTAAGGCTCTCTATAGCTGTGAGACATTCGAAGATTTATCAATTTGTCTAGATCTTTGTATGCCAATCTGTTTAGATATCCTAGAAACTTTAGACTATTCATCGGAACTTAAAGCGCATGTTAGAAACATGCTAAACTATTTTTGGAATACCACAACAGCAATAGCTGAGGAGTTAGAAAAAGTATGATACAGTTAAAAAGTAATATAACTCTATTTGAGTTATCAACTTTAATAGGAGATGTAGTGGCTGGGTATACCCACAACTACACATTCCTTGACAACCCGGGGGTAGCCTATGTGTCTACTCACGAAGCAGTAGCAGAAACAGAAGAAGAGGCTGTTAACTTCACTGAAACCCTTTCTGAAATGTTTACTTTATACTTTGGTAAAAAGATTAAGCCTTTCAAGTATGACGGGAACAATAAAACATCGGAATACTCTGTTTTTAATAGCATATTCACTGCCCAAAGTGGGATGGTTAGACTGTTATGGCTGGATAATAAAATTGTCTCCATGTTAGTTGGCTCTAAGCCACTAAAAATTGTTTTTAATGAAGAGTCCCAATCCCCAAGGTATGCTTCTCGTAAACAAACACCGTTTAAAAATCAGACCGAAGAGACTACATACTGTGCCCACTATTTTGGGTTTAGTGGTGGGTCAGACGCTGACTTAGCTCTATCTGATACAGATAAAGAAAAGCTTATGACAATACCAAAAACTTCTTGGTTGGTTGCCGAGAAGTTTTCAAATATATCTCAGAGGCATGAGGATAGTTGCAGATCTATCGCTGTATCTAAAAACTACGTTCGTTGGGGATCATTAGAAATGTTCGTTGGTTCTAACGACATTAACTTTTTGATGTACCCAAAGCACAATAGCTACTTCTTTTCCAAAGGAGGGAGTTACGGTAGTGGTATTCCAGGGCTAGTTAAGATCCTAGGAGATTTGGATTATATTGAATTGCTTGATACTAAACTCCTTGAAGGTGATTGGAATAGGTATAGAGAATATGACAATAACTTCTTCGTGTCAAACATAGGTCTTATTGACGAGCTAGCAAAGAAGAAAAACTATCTTAAGTTTAGCTATAACTCAATGCGTGACTTTAGTGCTTCTAAGAAGGCACTAAAAGGTAAAGACGTTATCGTGAAAAAGTATTCAGTCTTAACCGACGAAGATACTGCTAAGTATAAGGATAATCCGAGGTATAATTTAATACATTCGGCTGATGGCTTACTATTTTATATCTCGAAGAGTGATAAGCTAAAGGCTACAGCTCTGCAGACTAAAATTACTAAGTCTTTGCGTGAAGAGTTTATCTCTTTCCTTAACTGGGTAGGATATTTTCAGTTAGCTTCTGACTTAGAACCTGGGAATATGTTAGATAGTTTCTTTCCACACATGCTTTTAAAGATAAAAGAAGCTACCTGGATAGAAAAAGCTGTTGCAGGATTCCCTGCTAAGAAGCAAGAGCTAATAGAGCTTGCTACAGAACAGTACAGAATGTTATATATGGGTGAGAGTACCAGCACAGTTACTCCAGTGTCGAACTCTTCGCTACTACACACTGTTTTTAGAGACTATTCTTCAGGAACAAGATACAGTGCTGCTGAGACAGACCCGTCTAGGCTTTTGGTGAGTCACCACCAGCTGTTTTCTTTCAATAAGAAATTCTCTCTTAATATAAGTCTAGCTGATGCGTTGACAATGGTAGCTAGAGGTAAAACTAAGGAAAATCAATCAGATTCTAGTAGACTTTACTTCAGGTGTTCAGAAGCTGCTATGTCCTTTCTATTAACAAACTTTATATTAACGGACACAATAGAAAAAATACTTGAAAATACATTTCAGCACGAACCAAACACATCAAGCAAAGACATGCAAGTTATGTCTAACTGGTCACTTAAATACAACGAGAGCATTAAAGAAGGTCAACTTCTTAAAACTTGCATTACTTTAAGCCCAGAAGCACTGGCTATTTTTGGTTCTGTTGCAACCCTATCAACTCCTGGTGACATTACAACATGGCTAGAGTTATCAAAGGATCACTTTACCAAAACACTACCCAAACTACTCTACGATAGATATAGCAGTATGGGTATCGCAAGCGAAGAGCAGCTATCGGCAGTAATTGGTTTAGGGATTGATTATTATATGACAATCTTCTCTACTGCCGAACCGTTTTCTAATAAACTACTGTCACCGGATGACAGTTCAGACGAAAAGGAAGAATAAATGAATATTCCTGCCTCGGTGTTTGCTGCAAGGTATAAACTAGCGTGTTTTTACCTTGCTAATCACCTTTTCGAAACCTTAGTCACAACAGACCCAGAAATCGATCTGACAAGCTTGTCAAAGCTACAAACAGATGACGGCTTTTTCATGTCAAGCCTTCGTATTGTAGAACAGCTTACGGCGTTCAAGTCTGACAGTGAGATAGATACTCTCCAGAAAAAGATAGAAGCTTCTGGAACAATGTATTTTAGAAAGTCTGTTCTCACTGCAGTAGTTCAGCAGGGTATGAAAACAGATCCTAACTACCCATTTGGCGCACCTGGAACGCAAGGTACGGGCGGGTGTTCTGGTGGACATTGTGATGATAAGCCACCACCACAGCAGCTAGAAAATTTGTTTGACAAACATGTTGTTAAGCATCTATATGATAGTTACTTCTCTGCCTATGTAGAAAATACAGAACCTATCGAGTTCTTGGACAAAGTAGACCCAAGAACTGATGATATGGTATCTATCTATGAACTCGGTGTGTTTGATACAGATATTTTGAATACTGTATCAAGTATTCTAGACTTTTCTACTCCTGTCGGGGCTCTGAATGTTGCTCTAGCTCTTTCCCAGAACCCTAGATATAATACTTACAAACATTTCTTCGGACTTGTTAGTAAGTGCGTATAATTAATAACAACCTTTCTTAACCCGTCTCTGTTGAGACAAATATATTTCGGAGTTATTCATGGCAAACAAAGCTGAAACTATTAGCAAAGATTTCTTTTCGACAGCTACTCGTATGTCACTTTCTCGTCTGAAAGATTTCTTTCAGAACGTAGTTCTAAAGATGGATCCAAAGCTGTGCCCTCCCATCATTATTTGGGGAACACCTGGTATTGCTAAGACAGCTATTATCGAAGAGGTATTTGGAAAGCATGTTAATGGCCTTGTAACTGCTATTTGCAGTCAGTTAGGTCCGCTGGATTCCAATGGGCTTCCTCATATCGAAACCATCAGAGCCACAGACGGTTCTAACGACAACTTCACAGAAACTCGCTTCACCCCTACCAATGTGTTTGGTCGTGGTAAGTCTAACCTGTTTCTTGATGAGTTGAATAACTCCAGCCCATCTATGATGGCTGCTTTGCAGAATCTGCTTTCTGCTAAGAAGATCGGTGGAGATGACTACAGTAGCGTTTATGTAGTCGCAGCTTGTAATCCTCCCAGCACTAATAGCTTGGCTAATGACCTCAACCATCCCACTATTTCTCGTTGCATCAATGTCATTCTTGATTACACTCTCGAAGACTTTATGACTTATGCAATCGCTACGGGTGATATTCACCCTGCTATTGTTACTTTCCACAAGAAAACTTCTGGTCAGTATCTTCAGGCTAAGTGGGACGTTCTAAAGAACAATTCTCATGGGTATCAGACTCCGGAGCCTTGCGCTAATGAGCCTTATCCTTGCCCTCGTTCGTGGCGTCTAGCTTCTGACTTCCTTAACACTATGTCTCACAACAAGGGCATTGAGTATTCTCTACTTCAACCAATCGTTGAGGGTTGCGTTGGTGTTCTTTCTGCCAGTCAGTTCGCTACCACTTACGCTTACATGAACCGTCTTCCTGATATCGAAGCGGCTTATGAGGGCAGATTGTTTGCTAAGGATATCAGCATCAAGGGTGAAGTAGCTGTTGAGTATCTAACTGCTTTCGCTTGTATCTCTTATGCTTCTACCATGATAGACAAGGCTAAAAATGATGGCACCAAATGCATCATGCCTAAGACGAAGGAAGATAAGAAGACTGCCGCTTGGCATCTAATTGCTGGCCTTCATCGCACTATTCAGTTCGTAATGGCGAGCTGCTCTCCAGAGCTGGCTCAAATGATTGTTAAGGCAGTAACTGATCGTATCCATGTTCTACCTGAGAGCTTCTCTGTTCAGCTTTACTCTGATCCCGATCCAGATGCGGGTCTTACAAGAGCTAAGACTTTCCAGAAGATGGCTTCTCAGGTTGCTATCAATGCAAATAGCATTCAGTCCTCTATCGGTTAATCATGATAGGCTGGAAACTGTTTAGATTGATGAAAGACGGCTCAATCGCACCGCTGTTCATAAATAAGCGGTTGCGATTAGAGCCGGGAACTTGGTATGAAGCGGAACTCCTACCGACAAAGGGCTTTGCGCCTAGAAAAGGGTTCCATGTAACGGCAAAACCTGTAGCACCACACCTTAACGGTAAACGAGAAGAGCGTGTGTGGAAACAGGTAGAAATAGAGGATTATGTAGAGCTACAACGCCCTGAAAAACAGGGCGGTTTGTGGTATATAGCTAACCGTATGAAGGTATTGGAGTAAAATATGGCGACTAAACAAGAAACATCCTTTGATGAGCTTTGGGAAAATACCGAAGCTCCTGTAATTGATATTCCTTCGCTAAGAAACTATCTCATCAAGAAGGTGCCCTTTTATACTCAGGCACTTCAGCGTGTTGATATCATTATTACAGATAAAAAAGATAGCCCTAGCTTTGGGTGGACTAATGGATTTAAAGTCTATATCAATCCTAAGCTATATACTGTTCACGGTAAACAGGTAGTAGAAGCAGGAAAAACTTGGTTTTCTACGCCAATTCTTGGTATTGCATTTACTATTCTACATGAGATCGGTCATATTGTCTTTGACAGCTTCGGTCGTCTAGGACACCGAGATCCTAGAATGTGGAATGTCGCTACCGACTTCCAGATCAATCAGTTTGTAGCAAAGATCATGGAACAGTCTGGTATGTTCCAGACCAAGGAATCCTTTACGGCTTTCTTGAAGGTTATCAATGAGAATCTTTGCTTTGATCCCGTTAAGTTCGAGAAGCTAACATCAGAAGGCACTTACGATGACCTTTATCGTGTGTCAGTAAGTCGCAGTGGTGGCGGTGGTAGCTGTCCTGGGGATGATAAGTCTCTGGGCGGTGATATGAAGCACGAAGAGGATGACAGTCTCTCTGATGAGGAGAAGATGGATCGTGACATTGTTAAGTCCGAACTGTCTAATTATGCTGAGAAGAATGCTAGCAAACTTCCCGGCAATGGTACTGGCTTCAGAGAGTTTAACTTTCTTCTTGAAGTACCTAAAGTTAATCTTCGCATGGTTCTGAAGCAGATTACTGATCGTGAATGCACAGATGACTGGGGATTTACTTCTCGCCAGTCTCGTATGGATCATACGCTTCCTAATAATATGAGGCTTCCTGTTATTACTCAAACCAACCCAGATCTTATCAAGAAGATTTTCTTCGTCCTTGATAGCTCTGGTTCGATGGGCCCAGAGCAGCTTAATGATGCGGCTAATATCGCAAAGGAATTGATCGAAAAGTATACGAGACAGCCTGTTTACTTTATCATTCATACTAGCGAAGTTGTGTTCTCTGGTGATATTAAGAGTCACAACGAAGCTATTAGTTCTTTCAGTGGTGGAACTGCCTTTCAACCTGTTATAGATGAGCTTTTAAGACTTCGTAAGTATGAGCATATCGAACCGAGCACAATTATCTGGTTAAGTGATCTTTACGGGGAAATTAATCCTACTGCTCATGATATGAGAGGAACTTGTAAGAATCCCAATAAGCAACTTAAGTGGATTATTTCTGGCTCTAACCTTGAACCAGAATGCGGTAAGGCGTTTTATATTGATGAAGTTGGTAATTAACGTCTTAAATTATAGGAGTTTACAATGAATTATAATCGCCTCATTGACGAGGTGTAGAATGTATCAGTATCATAATCATCCTACTTATGATGATAAGTTTGTTGCTGTCAATTACACTGAGTTCAGTAGTTTAGAACTCAGTGATTATGATGACGGAACTGTCTTTGGTATTTATTTAGATAGGTCAGATCATAGAACTCTTATGACCATTCTACATTATAAAAATAACAGACTGGGCTATGCCCAAAACTATGTTTCACCAACAGAGTTTGCTACTATTGAAATGAAGTCTGTTCTTACTATGTATGTTAAACGTAAAGTAGTAATGCTTGATAATGAAGATTATTATACACCGGATGATCCAAAGCTTCATGGCTTTATCAGTAAGTTAAGTTATGAAGGTATTAAGTATGTTGCAGAAAACGTTAAGACTTTTGCTGAAGCGTTTAAGCATAATAAAGTAAATGAAATGAACATACCAAAGCCGTCTAAAAAACATAGGAGTTAACATGGCTAAGCGTAAGTATCCAAAAGAAGCAGAAGTCGATAAGATCATCAATGAGCAGATCTTAGTATCTTCTGCTGTTACTAAATCAGATTCAGAGTATATCATTAAGTCTGCGAAGCGGTTCTTAACGCAGTATTACATGATTAAGACTGGTCTTATTACTGTAAATGAGAACGCAGAGGCATTGGAAAGTTCAATGCTTCTGTCTTCTCTGGATGAAGAAGACTTTACAAGACTTCTCAATGGTTCTCTGGTATCTCAAAAAGACAAGGACGGATCTGCTGTCTTTGATGAGGGTAAAAAGTTAACCGCTGAACAAAAAGCAAGACAACAAGTTCTAGATCAGCTTAGCGAGATGTCTTGCTCTACAATTATAGAACACACAAAAGAAACTTTAGGTTCGCCCAGAGTATTTTTTGAGTCTAATGAGTTCTTCCTTAAGCTATACGCCGAAGGTTACAAAATTGGGACAGTAGTAAAGTCTTATATTGATCCAATGGCACTAGTGGATGGTAAGGAAGAGCCTAAAGTTCTTTATGTTAAGAAGCCTGCTCAAATCGACTACACTAAGTTAGATCTTACTAGCGTAGCTGGCTTAGACACTTGGATGCTACTGGACTGTGTTATTAAGTATGAGTCTGGCTTCCTTGACATCCTTGCTATACCAGAAAAAGCTTTGCCAAAGGACTTGCTCACACTACTTAAGAAGGTAAATAAGTGGTCTGAAAGAGCAGTCGAATTAGCTAATAATTCCAAGCACAATGATACGGTTTTCAATGTGATTAACGATCCATTTCAAGCCTTGTTTGGTGCTTTGTAAGGATAATATGATTGATTTAAATACCTTAACTGTATTTACACCACAAAATGGTATTTATGGCGGGGTTAACAAAAGTAACTTTAAGAGTATCGAATTTTGGTTGCAGGCTATTAATGACAACGATGGTGAACCAAGCACAAAACCAAATGTGCTTGGTTTATTTGGCCCTTCTTCGACAGGTAAAACAACCACAGCTGCTGTAACAGCAAGAGCTTTGGGCCAACCATTGGTTTCATTGAACTGCGCTTCCTTAGATCAAAACTCTATTTGGGAATCTTTATACGCAAGCACTAAAAGCTTATATCCAGGCAATAGAAACATACATAACTGGGTAGTGCCATATTTTGGGTGCCGATCTGAAAAGACTTACCAAATTAAAAACTGTGTGCTTTTATTAGACGAATGTCATGAACTAACTACTAAAAATCAGGGTCAACTATTATCTATTTTAGACGGCTCTACGGATACGGTAGATAATGCTGTACAAAATAAAAAGCACCCTCTAGAGTTTAGTAATGTTACTTGGGTGTTCTCCACAACAGACAGCGGTAAACTATTATATCCTCTGTCAAATAGACTGTATTCCGTCGTCTTAAACGAATACACAGAGCAAGATGTTGTAGAGATAGTTAAACTAAAGACCCCGATACTATCAGAAGAGTCTATCTTAGTTTTAAGTAGAGCCGCAAAGCTGGTACCTAGAATAGCTTTAGAGTTGGCTAAACAGTATATAAGCATTTTCAAACCGATGGGTTACAACAGAAAGACTGCATTGTCTTATGTTAATAGCTTAAGGCAGATAAATGAATACGGTTTAGATTCTACTGATAACAAGATACTAAGTATGTTAAAGGAATCAAAAGATCCTTTGCAGAAGTCGAAGCGAGTAGAGAAAAACTTGCTGCTTAAAAAGTTAGACCAATTCGATGCTATTGTAAATCCCTCAGAAGGAGAACTAGCAGAAGCAATTAAATTGCAGAAAGAGTTGGAAGGTTACCTAGAATATGAGAACGCTTCTCCACACATGGCTAGATCGAGACAAGACATTTCTACTTATTGTAGACTTTACGATATGAGAGACTTAGAAGTTAGACTTGGTTACATGGAGAAGATCGGCGTTATTACCAAGACGAAATCAGGCGTTCTTTGGAAGAAAGATTCATGACTTTAATTAATAATCTGCTTTTTATTCCACAATAGTTCCCACACCATTACTTTCTATAGTAATAGAACTTACAGACAAAAATGTAATGTTTGCGGTAGAGAGTGGGATGACTAATTATGATTATACTATTACATTTATTGTAGAATAGGTTGTAG
>Ga0208248_1000287_pt1 | contig 15885 bp, 11 predicted proteins | sample CryBogmetaGMA5M_FD_184545 | JGI IMG/M metagenome (GOLD analysis project Ga0208248, IMG submission 184545) | Freshwater microbial communities from Crystal Bog, Wisconsin, USA - MA5M (SPAdes) | ecosystem: Environmental > Aquatic > Freshwater > Lake | place: Crystal Bog, Wisconsin, USA | collected...
ACCGAATTGCTTAGAAAGCACGGTTGCAATTGCTGCTGTCAATGTGGTTTTACCGTGGTCAACGTGACCGATGGTGCCTACGTTTACGTGCGGTTTTGTCCGCTCGAATTTTTCTTTTGCCATTTTTTGTCTGCCTTCTTTAGCTAGTCAATAATCAAAATAATGTGGGTAAATTACTTCGCTTTAGCAGCCATTACTGCTTCAGCTACGTTTTTCGGTGCTTCTGTGTAATGCTTAAATTCCATAGTGTAGGTAGCGCGACCTTGGGTCAACGAGCGCAAGCTAGTTGAGTAACCAAACATCTCTGCTAATGGCACCTCAGCACGTACGATCTTGCCGCCGCCTGGAATGTCATCCATACCTTGCAAAATACCGCGACGTGATGAGAGGTCACCCATTACGTTACCCATGAAATCTTCTGGTGTTTCAACTTCAACTGCCATCATTGGTTCGAGCAATACTGGAGATGCTTTGCGCATACCGTCTTTGAACGCCATTGAACCCGCCATTTTAAATGCGTTTTCATTGGAGTCAACGTCATGGTATGAACCGAAGAACAATGTAGCCTTGATATCTACTACTGGATAGCCAGCCAAAATACCAGAGTTCAATGTTTCACGAATTCCTTTTTCTACTGCAGGGATATATTCACGTGGAACTACACCTCCCTTAATAGCGTCAACGAATTCAAAACCTTTACCCGGTTGTTGTGGCTCAAGCTTCAATACAACGTGGCCATATTGACCGCGTCCGCCGGACTGCTTTACAAACTTGCCTTCGATCTCTTCGCAAACTTTACGAATCGTTTCGCGATAAGCAACCTGCGGTTTACCAACAGTAGCCTCAACACCAAACTCACGACGCATACGATCAACCAAAATTTCCAAGTGGAGCTCGCCCATGCCGGAAATAATAGTTTGACCTGATTCTTCATCAGTCTTCACGCGGAAAGATGGGTCTTCTTGTGCCAAACGATTCAATGCAAGTCCCATTTTCTCTTGGTCTGGCTTTGTTTTTGGCTCGACTGCTTGTGAGATTACTGGCTCTGGGAATATCATGCGCTCCAAAATCACGATGCTATCTGGATCACACAAGGTTTCACCAGTAGTTGCGTCTTTCAGACCAACTGCCGCAGCGATATCGCCCGCATAAACTTCTTTGATTTCTTCGCGTTGGTTTGCGTGCATCTGCAGCAAACGACCAACACGTTCTTTCTTACCCTTAATCGGGTTATAGATAGTGTCACCTGACTTCATCATGCCTGAGTAAACACGGAAGAAGATAAGCTGGCCAACGAATGGGTCAGTCATGATCTTAAATGCCAATGCAGAGAATTTCTCATCATCAGCTGCTTTACGTGTAGTAGGAGTGCCGTCTTCCAATTCACAAGGAACGGGAGGAACATCTAATGGGGAAGGCAGTAACTCAACCACTGCATCTAACATCGCCTGAACGCCTTTGTTTTTGAAAGCCGTTCCACACATCATTGGAATAATTTCATTGGCAATCGTGCGTTGACGCAATGCACCTTTAATTTCTTCTTCGGTCAATGCTTCACCACCGAGGTACTTCTCCATCAATTCTTCTGAGCTCTCTGCAGCAGCCTCAAGCATTTTTTCACGCCACTCTTCAGCTGATGCTTGTAATTCAGCAGGAATTTCTTCATAGCTGAATTTAGTACCCTGTGAAGCCTCATCCCAATAGATGGCTTTCATTTTGACTAAATCTACAACGCCTTTGAAATTTTCTTCAGCGCCAATGGGGATTTGAATCAAGATAGGGTTCGCCTTAAGACGCAGCTTCATCTGGTCATAAACCTTGAAGAAATTTGCACCAGTACGGTCCATCTTGTTTACGAAGGCCAAACGGGGGACTTGATACTTGTTTGCTTGACGCCAAACGGTTTCTGACTGAGGCTGGACACCGCCAACTGCGCAGTAAACCATGCAAGCACCATCCAAAACGCGCATTGAACGCTCAACTTCGATAGTGAAGTCTACGTGTCCTGGGGTATCAATAATATTGATGCGGTGTTCGGCAAAATTACCAGCCATACCCTTCCAGAAGGTAGTGGTAGCAGCAGAGGTAATTGTGATGCCACGCTCTTGCTCTTGCTCCATCCAGTCCATGGTTGCTGCGCCATCATGCACTTCACCAATTTTGTGATTAACGCCGGTGTAGAACAAAACACGTTCTGTAGTTGTTGTTTTACCTGCGTCAATGTGCGCAGAGATACCAATATTGCGATATCTGTCGATTGGGGTTTTACGTGCCACTGTTGGTGCCTTTTCTTTGCTATTTAATTAGAAGCGGAAATGTGAGAAAGCTTTGTTAGCTTCTGCCATACGGTGTACTTCTTCACGCTTCTTCATTGCTCCGCCGCGACCTTCTGCAGCTTCTAATAATTCGTTGGCCAAACGTTGTGCCATTGATTTTTCACCGCGCTTTTTAGCAGCTTCGCGCACCCAGCGCATTGCCAAAGCAGAACGACGTGATGGACGAACTTCAACAGGAACCTGGTAGTTAGCACCACCAACACGACGACTCTTCACCTCAACCATTGGCTTAACATTACCCATGGCTGTTGAGAAAACTTCGAGTGGCTCTTTATTTGCTTTTTTCTCGATATGATCAAAGGCACCGTAAACGATACGCTCTGCAACCGATTTCTTACCGTCCAACATGAGGACGTTCATGAATTTAGCGACTTCTACATTGCCGAATTTTGGATCCGGCAAAATTTCCCGTTTGGGAACTTCACGACGACGTGGCATAACTACTCCTTCAGTTCAGTTAGGGGTGCTCCACATGGATCACCCACTCTGGCTGCCCTACTATCTAAGAAAAATTCTCGGACGGAACAGCCACTTACTTGTCTTTTAAGTCTGACAAAAATGGACTTACTGCAAAAACTTTAACTACTTAATTCTTAAAAATTAAGCAGCTTTCTTAGCGCGCTTAGCACCGTACTTGGAACGTGATTGCTTACGGTCTTTAACACCTTGCAAGTCAAGTGAGCCACGAACGATGTGGTAACGAACACCTGGCAAATCCTTTACACGACCACCGCGGATTAACACTACTGAGTGTTCCTGGAGGTTATGGCCTTCACCACCAATGTATGAAATCACTTCAAAACCATTGGTTAAGCGAACTTTGGCTACTTTACGTAGAGCAGAGTTAGGCTTTTTAGGAGTAGTTGTGTACACACGTGTACAGACACCACGGCGCTGCGGGCTGTTTTGCAGCGCAGGGCTCTTGCTTTTAACGGTAAGCCTTGATCGTGGCTTGCGTATTAATTGATTAATTGTTGGCATAAAATAGCTCGGTTAGTACTTCTTTGTTGCTTTCTTCAAGAAAATCAATGACTTAGAGAATTTCTAGGTCAAAAAGACCCTCTTCTGAATCAGTAGAACTCAGCATTCTAGCCTGGCCAGCCTTTTCCGTCAACCTAATGGGGAAAAAACTGGCCATTTCTGGCCAGAAATACCAAATTAGCTTGGATCAGCCTCCCCAGCAGGAGCAACGACTTCAGCCTCAATTTCTACAGGCATATTGGCCATTGCATCCTCTTCGGCGGCAATCATTTGAGCGCGGTCACGCTCGAATTGCTCTCTGACCTTGCGTGCACGGCGATAAGCCAAGCCGGTACCAGCAGGGATCAGACGTCCAATAATGACGTTTTCCTTGAGGCCACGGAGTGTATCGGTTTTGCCCATAATTGCGGCTTCGGTCAATACACGGGTGGTTTCTTGGAAAGAAGCCGCTGAAATGAAGCTGTCTGTCGACAAGGATGCCTTGGTAATACCCAATAAGACGTTCTCAAACTGAGCTGGGCGCTTACCTGCAGCAATCACTAAGTCGTTCGCATCGTAGAGTTTTGAACGCTCAACTTGTTCACCGGTGATGTAAGCGGTATCGCCACCATCAGTAATTTGTACGCGGCGCAACATTTGACGCACGATTACTTCAATGTGCTTGTCATTAATCTTCACGCCCTGTAAACGGTAAACGTCTTGAACTTCGTCAACGATGTAGATGGCTAACTCTTCAATACCTCTAAGCGTCAAGATATCGTGTGGATCGGCTGGGCCTTCCACAATCATCTCGCCCTTATTCACAACTTGACCGTCATGAACGAGAACTTGCTTCTCTTTAGGAATCAAAAATTCATTAGCTTCGCCGTCCATATCGGTAATCACCAAACGCTGTTTGCCTTTGGTTTCTTTACCAAAGGAAACGGTTCCGGTAACTTTTGCCAATACAGCAGCATCTTTTGGTGAACGTGCTTCAAATAATTCTGCAACGCGTGGTAAACCGCCGGTAATGTCGCGAGTCTTCTGTGATTCGATTGGAATACGAGCCAATACTTCACCAACTTCAACTTTCTGGCCATCCTTAACAGTAATCAATGCGCCTACTTGGAGGCCAATGTTTACTGGATGGTCAGTGCCAGCGATCATAACCTCGCCACCTTTGTCATCAACTAAGTTGATCATTGGACGAACGCCTTTGCTAGCTGCAGAGCGACGCTTGCCGTCAATCACCACCAAAGTGGAGAGGCCAGTAACTTCGTCAACCTGCTTAGCTACGGTTACACCTTCTTCAACGTTGTCGAAGCGAGCAATACCAGCGTACTCAGAAATAATCGGACGTGTTAATGGATCCCATGTCGCCAAGCTTGCGCCAGCCTTCACTGCCGCATCTTCTTTCAACAAAAGGGTTGCACCGTAAGGCACTTTATGACGCTCGCGCTCACGACCATTCTCGTCTACGATCAAGGCTTCGCCAGAACGTGAAATCACGATCTGCTCACCCTTCGCGTTCTTCACAACACGCATCGTGCCAGAGAACTTCAAAGCACCATTCGATTTAGCTTCGATATTGCTTGCAACCAAGGCACGTGACGCTGCACCACCAATATGGAAGGTACGCATAGTCAACTGAGTGCCTGGCTCACCGATGGACTGAGCAGCGATCACGCCTACTGCCTCACCAACGTTCACCAAACCACCGCGACCTAAGTCACGTCCGTAGCACTTCGCGCATAAACCAAAGCGGGTTAAGCAAGACAATACTGTACGAACTTTAACTTCGTCGATACCCAATGCAACGATTTGATCAACGTGATCTTCGTCGAGCAAAGTGTCGTGAGGAACAATGATTTCTTGTGTATCTGGATGAACGATGTCACCGATACATACGCGACCCAAAATACGATCGCGCAATGCTTCGATAATTTCACCGCCCTCAACAAGCGCCTTCATAGTTACACCAGAAGTTGCTCCACAATCATCTTCAATTACGACGAGATCCTGAGTAACGTCACACAAACGACGTGTCAAGTAACCTGAGTTAGCAGTCTTAAGCGCGGTATCAGCCAAACCTTTACGAGCACCATGGGTTGAGATGAAATACTGCAATACATTTAAACCTTCACGGAAGTTTGCAGTAATTGGGGTTTCAATAATGGAGCCATCAGGCTTAGCCATCAATCCACGCATACCGGCTAACTGACGAATCTGCGCAGCAGATCCACGCGCACCGGAATCCGCCATCATATAGATGGAGTTAAAGGACTCTTGACGCACAGTTTTACCGTTACGGTCGAGCACGTCAACGTGTGACAACTCGTCCATCATCGCCTTACCAACTTGATCACCAGCAGCGCCCCAAATATCAACCACGTTGTTATAACGTTCTTGATTGGTTACGAGTCCTGACATGAACTGCTTGTCATACTCCTTAACCTTGGCAGAAGCCTCAGTGATAATGCGCTCTTTAGAGCTTGGGATCAGCATATCGTCGATCGCAACCGAGATACCAGCATTGGTCGCCAAACGGAAACCAGACTGCAAGAGACGGTCAGCAAAAATAACCGTTTCACGCAATCCGCACTTACGGAATGAAGTGTTGATCAAGCGTGAGATTTCTTTTTTCTTTAGAGGCTTATTAATTTCCTCAAAGGTCATGCCTTTAGGCAGGATCTCAGACAAGATTGCACGACCAACTGAAGTTTGGTAGATCTTGGTTTTTTCAGCAAAACGGGCGTCGCCTTCTGCCTTCTTATCCACAATCTCAAACTCGGTAATACGCACAGCGACGCGGGAAGCCAATTCAACCTGGCCTGCTTCGTATGCACGTACTACTTCAGTAATGTTAGCGAAAACCATGCCTTCGCCTTTACCGTTGATCTTGTCACGGGTAGCGTAGTACAGACCCAACACCACGTCCTGTGAAGGTACGATGGATGGTTCGCCGTTGGCTGGGAACAATACATTGTTCGAAGCCAACATCAAGGTACGTGCTTCCATTTGCGCTTCGAGCGACAAAGGAACGTGAACTGCCATTTGGTCACCGTCAAAGTCGGCGTTAAATGCCGCGCAGACTAATGGGTGCAATTGAATCGCTTTACCTTCAATCAGCATTGGCTCGAAAGCCTGAATACCGAGACGGTGCAATGTAGGTGCACGATTCAACATGATTGGATGCTCACGAATCACTTCTTCGAGAATGTCCCAAACGATTGGAGTTTGGCTTTCCACTTCTTTCTTTGCAGCCTTAATCGTGGTTGCAATTCCCAAAGTTTCGAGCTTGTTGAAAATGAATGGCTTGAATAATTCCAAAGCCATCAATTTTGGTAGGCCACACTGATGCAATTTCAATGTAGGGCCAACCACGATGACTGAACGACCAGAGTAGTCAACACGTTTACCCAACAAGTTTTGACGGAAACGGCCGCTCTTACCTTTAATCATCTCAGCCAAGGACTTGAGAGGACGCTTGTTAGCGCCAGTCATAGCCTTACCGCGACGACCGTTGTCGAGCAATGAGTCAACCGCTTCTTGCAACATGCGTTTTTCGTTACGAACGATGATCTCAGGTGCGCGCAACTCTAACAAACGCTTCAAACGATTGTTACGGTTAATCACGCGACGATAGAGGTCGTTCAAATCAGAAGTAGCAAAGCGACCGCCATCCAACGGCACCAATGGGCGCAATTCAGGTGGCAATACTGGCAATACTTCCATGATCATCCAGTCAGGCTTAATACCTGAAGTCTGGAACGCCTCGAGCACTTTTAAGCGCTTAGCGTATTTCTTGATCTTGGCATCGCTACCAGTTGCTTTTAAATCGGCACGAATGGTCTCTACTTCACGATCAATATCAATCGAACGCAAGAGATCCCGAATACCTTCAGCACCCATGATGGCGGTGAATGCACCGTCACCATACTCTTCAGTCTTAGCAATGTATTCATCTTCTGACATGATCTGACCGCGCTTCATTGCGCCTTCAGGAGTCATACCAGGATCAACTACTACATATGCTTCAAAATAAAGAACGCGCTCGATATCACGCAAAGTCATATCGAGAACCATGCCCAAACGGGATGGCAGGGACTTTAAGAACCAGATGTGCGCTACAGGGGCTGCCAACTCAATGTGGCCCATGCGCTCACGACGTACCTTAGCGAGAGTTACTTCAACGCCGCACTTCTCGCAGATAACACCACGGAACTTTAAGCGCTTGTACTTGCCGCATAAACACTCGTAGTCTTTGGTTGGTCCAAAAATCTTGGCACAGAACAAGCCATCACGCTCGGGCTTAAAAGTCCGATAGTTGATGGTTTCTGGTTTGCGTACTTCACCAAAAGACCATGAGCGAATTTTCTCAGGAGATGCGAGACCAATTTTGATGACATCAAACTGCTCTTCGCCCTGCGTTTGCTTAAATAAATCGAGCAATGCTTTCATATCAGTTGCGCTCCATGTCAATGTCAATACCCAACGAACGGATTTCTTTTACCAGCACGTTGAAGGATTCGGGCATGCCAGCATCAATCGTGTGCTCGCCCTTGACGATGTTTTCGTAAACCTTGGTACGACCTGCGACGTCATCGGACTTCACTGTCAGCATTTCCTGCAAGACATATGAGGCACCGTATGCTTCGAGGGCCCAAACTTCCATCTCACCAAAGCGCTGACCACCAAACTGGGCTTTACCACCCAATGGTTGTTGCGTTACTAATGAGTAAGGTCCGGTAGAACGTGCGTGCATCTTGTCATCAACCAAATGGTGGAGTTTCAAGACGTGCATTACACCGACAGTCACTGGACGCTCAAACTGATCACCAGTCCGGCCGTCGCACAGAATCATTTGCTGACGTGAAGGCGTCATCTTCAATGAAGTAGCCACTTCATCTGGATACGCCAACTCGAGCATGCGGCTGATTTCTGCCTCTGTAGCACCGTCAAACACTGGGGTTGCAAATGGCAAGCCTTGGCGTAAATTTTCAGCCAAAACAGTAATTTGCTCATCAGTGAAATTATCGATATCTTCAATGCGACCGGTTTCGTTGTAAAGCTGCTTCAAGAACTTGCGGAGTTCAGCTTGTTTAACCTGTTCACGAACCATCTCATCAATACGCTTACCAATACCTTGAGCAGCCCAACCTAAGTGGGTTTCCAAGATTTGACCAACGTTCATACGAGAAGGAACACCCAATGGATTCAAGACGATGTCAACAGGGCGTCCGTCAGCCATAAATGGCATATCTTCTGCAGGCGCGATTTTAGAAACCACACCCTTGTTACCGTGACGACCGGCCATCTTGTCACCGGGCTGTAAGCGACGCTTCACTGCCAAGTACACCTTAACCATCTTTGTTACGCCAGGCTGTAAATCATCGCCCTGGGTAAGCTTGGTGCGCTTCTCTTCAAAGGCCTCATCAAACTGTTTGCGCTTCGCTTCAATAGAAGACTTAATTGCTTCAACTTGTGAAGCAACTTCGTCATCTGCTGGACGAATATCGAACCAATGGTATTTTTCCAAATCAGCAAGGTATTCCTTGTCGATTTTGGTGCCTTTAGCTAATTTCTTAGGACCGCCATTAGCAGCTTTGCCAATCAGCATCTTTTCTAAACGCATGAAGGCATCGCCCTCAACAATCCGCAGCTGGTCATTCAAATCCAAGCGGTAGCGTTGCAATTCCTCTTGAATGATTGACTGAGCACGCGCATCGCGCTCAATGCCCTCACGAGTGAAGACTTGAACATCGATAACGGTACCGACCATGCCAGAAGGCACACGCAAAGAGGTATCTTTTACGTCTGATGCTTTTTCACCGAAGATTGCACGGAGGAGCTTCTCTTCTGGAGTGAGAGTTGTCTCGCCCTTTGGAGTTACCTTACCAACCAATACGTCACCGGCTTCAACTTCAGCGCCAATATAGACAATACCGCTCTCATCCAAACGGGAGAGCTGTGACTCTGCCAAATTGGAAATATCGCGAGTAATTTCTTCTGAACCAAGCTTGGTATCACGAGCAACAACCGACAACTCTTCGATATGGATCGAGGTGTAACGGTCATCAGCCACAACTTTTTCAGAGATCAAGATTGAATCTTCGAAGTTATAACCATTCCATGGCATAAATGCCACGGTCATGTTCTGTCCCAAGGCCAATTCACCCAAATCAGTAGATGCGCCGTCACCAACTACGTCGCCACGCTCTACGCGATCGCCAACTTGAACGATTGGGCGTTGATTGATGTTGGTGTTTTGATTTGAGCGGGTGTATTTGATGAGGTTATAAATATCCACACCAACTTCACCAGCTGCTGTTTCATCATCATTCACACGAATCACGACACGGTTCGCATCAACATAATCAACAATACCGCCACGGGCTGCCAAAACAACGGTGCCGGAGTCCACTGCAACAATGCGCTCTAAACCTGTACCAACTAATGGCTTATCTGGACGCAAACAAGGAACTGCTTGACGCTGCATATTCGCACCCATCAAGGCACGATTCGCATCATCGTGCTCTAAGAATGGTACGAGTGAAGCAGCAGCTGAAACGATCTGGCTAGGAGCAACGTCGATGAAATCGATGCGCTCTGGGCTAACCATCATGGTTTCACCAGCTTGACGAGCAGAAACCAATTCGTCGGCTAACTTACCGTTTTTGTCGATCGTTGCATTCGCCTGAGCAATCACATACTTCGCTTCTTCAATCGCTGAGAGGTAAACCACTTCATCGCTTACCTTGCTATTGGAAACCTTACGATATGGCGTTTCAAGGAAACCATGCTCATTCAAACGCGCAAACAATGCAAGCGAGTTGATCAAACCAATGTTTGGTCCTTCTGGAGTTTCGATTGGGCAAACACGTCCGTAGTGGGTTGGATGCACGTCGCGCACTTCAAAGCCTGCGCGTTCGCGGGTCAAACCACCAGGTCCCAATGCAGAAATACGACGCTTGTGCGTGATCTCTGAGAGTGGGTTAGTTTGGTCCATAAACTGGGACAACTGTGAAGAACCAAAGAACTCACGAATTGCTGAAGAGATTGGCTTGCTGTTAATCAAGTCATGTGGCATCAGGTTTTCTGTTTCAGCCTGACCGAGACGCTCTTTAACCGCACGCTCAACGCGTGACAAACCAGCGCGGAATTGATTCTCTGCCAACTCACCTACGCAACGTACACGACGATTGCCTAAGTGATCGATATCGTCCACCTCACCTTTGCCGTTACGCAAATCTACGAGCAGCTTGATGGTGTCAAGAATATCTTCGTTAGATAAAACCATCAGGCCTTCCATCTCAGCACGGCCGAGACGGCTATTGACCTTCATGCGCCCAACGCGGGATAAATCGTAGCTATCTTCGTTGTAGAACAAGCGTTGGAACAAGGCTTCAACAGCATCTTCTGTTGGTGGCTCGCCAGGACGCATCATGCGATAGATAGCAATACGAGCAGCCATCTGATCGGCAGTTTCATCAGTACGTAATGTCTGAGATATATAGGCGCCTGAGTCCAAATCATTGGTGTAAATGGTTTCCAGTTGCTTGATACCTGCATCGCGCAATGTAGCCAACAACTCTTCAGTGATTTCATCATTGGCATAAGCCAAGATTTCGCCAGAATCTGGATCAACAATATTGCGTGCAACCACACGACCAACTAAATAGTCATCTGGTACAGCGATTGTTTTTGTCTTAGCAGCTTCGAGTTCGCGAATATGCTTTGCATTGATACGCTTGTCTTTTTGAATGACAACTACGCCATTCTTGTCGAGCACATCAAAGTTAGCCAATTGGCCACGTAAACGCTCTGGAACAAATTCCATTGAAGCGCCATTAGCGGTCAACGCAAAATGATCAAAGTTGAAGAAGTTTGCAAGAATCTGCTCGTTGTTTAAGCCAATTGCTTTAAGCAAAATGGTGACGGGCATCTTACGACGACGGTCAACGCGGAAATACAGGATATCTTTTGGATCAAACTCGAAATCGAGCCATGAACCACGGTAAGGAATGATGCGTGCTGAGAACAGCAGCTTACCGGAACTGTGAGTTTTGCCCTTATCGTGCTCAAAGAACACGCCTGGGGAACGATGCAACTGAGAAACGATCACGCGCTCAGTGCCGTTGATAACAAAAGAGCCATTTTCTGTCATGAGTGGAATTTCACCCATGTAGACTTCGCTCTCTTTTACCTCTTTGACCTTAGTAGGCGCTTCGCGATCATAAATAATCAAGCGAACTTTTGCGCGTAAGGCTGAGTGGTATGTGTAACCACGTTGTTGACATTCTTTTACGTCAAACGGTGGCTGTGATAACTGGTAAGACACGTATTCCATACGTGCATAGCCATTGTTAGACACAATTGGGAATGCTGATGTAAATGCGGCTTGAAGTCCCTCTGTAAGACGAGACATTGCCGGCTTATCAGCCTGTAAAAATTTAGCGTAGGATTCCAGCTGCGTTGCGATCAGGTACGGAACCTGGTGGTTATTTACTCGCTTAGCAAAGCTTTTACGGACTCGCTTGCGTTCGGTGAAGCTATAGTTCATTTCATCTCCGAATTCAGCGACTGTACAAAGATTTGGCGATTGGCCACTACCAATCACTGGCGGACAACACTAAATCGTATAGATCCAGTGTCCGACCAAACTTGCATTCTGCAGTCGTATCAGAAGGCAAACCCGATTTCAATCAGAAATGAAATCGGGTTTGACCTCTAAAGATCAAACCCAACATGACTAACGCCTCTTTTTGAGAAGCGCTAGTTAAGTTTTTATTACTTGATTTCTGACTTAGCGCCTGCGTCGTCAAGCTTCTTCTTGGCTTCTTCAGCTGTCTTCTTATCAACAGCTTCTTTGATTGGCTTAGGTGCGCCATCAACCAAGTCTTTAGCTTCTTTCAAACCAAGACCAGTAATTTCGCGAACTGCCTTAATTACTGAAACTTTGTTTGCGCCAGCTTCGAGCAAGTTAACAGTAAATTCTGTTTGCTCTTCAGCGGCAGCGCCGCCAGCTGCGCCAGCAGGACCAGCCACAGCCATCGCTGCAGCAGATACGCCAAACTTCTCTTCAAATGCTTTAACAAGATCGTTCAGATCCATTACAGACATGCTACCTACTGCATCAATAATTTCTTCTTTGGTAATCGCCATTTTTAGCTCCTAATACTTAATAGTTAATCTGCGCTTATTCAGCGGCAGGGGTTTCACTTGTTTCTGTTCCAGCTTCTGGGCTTGCAGCTGCAGGCTCAGCACTTGCTTCTGGAGCGGCTGTTTCGGCAACTACCTCAGCAACAACTTCTGCTGGGGCTGCTGCAACATCAGCAACTTCTGCTACAGGTGCTGCAACGGGAGCGGGTGCTCCTGCTGCTTTTTGTGCCGCTACTGCGCCCAATACGCGAGCCATCGCAGAGACTGGGGCCAACATGACGCCCAACAACTGAGATAACAACTCGTTACGGCTCGGAATTGACGCAAGGGATTTAACGCCTGCTACGTCCAACAACTTGCCGTTAATAAGACCAGCAGTAATGACCAGCTTGTCTTGAGTCTTAGCAAAATTCTGCAATACTCTTGCCGAGGCAATAGGATCAGCAGAAATGCCATAGATCAAGGGGCCAACCATCGAATCAGCAAGGGGCTCAAACTGCGTACCTTGTGCTGCACGGCGCGCCAATGTGTTCTTCAAAACGCGAAGATAGACACCTTGGTCACGTGCGCTAGCACGTAGCTTAGTTAACTGCTCAACTGGAATACCGCGGTATTCAGCAAGCACAACTGTTTGGGCTCCCGCCAATTGAGCGCCGACATCAGCAACAATCGCTTTTTTGTCTTGTACATTCAAAGGCATGGTTCAACTCCATAAAAACCAACTGTTTCCAGTTGGGGTTACACACCAGCGTCTGATCATTTATTCACAAAAACTCTTGTGAAAATCTTTTCAGGGTCGCCATCTGCGCTGGCCATTACTTTCGTAACAATTAAGAATTAACTCTTTACAAGCAACTAATTCGCCAACGGTCTTTGATGTTCGACTCTCACTCAAAGAGCAGGAGTCGACCCAAAGTTCTTTTTTGTTACAAGCTACTTAAGCAGTTGCCTGTAACGATGCTTGGTCCACACGTACGCCTGCACCCATGGTGCTGCTTACGGCAACCTTCTTTAAATAGATTCCCTTAGATGCAGGAGGCTTTGCTTTATTCAAAGCCTCAAGCAATGCGAGTAAGTTCGATTTCAGTGCAGTTGGCTCGAATGAACGACGGCCAATGCTTGCGTGCACGATACCGGCCTTGTCCACACGGAACTGAACTTGACCTGCTTTTGCATTTTTAACTGCAGTAGCAACGTCAGGGGTCACTGTTCCTACTTTTGGATTCGGCATCAAGCCGCGTGGGCCCAATACTTGACCTAAAGTACCAACAATTTTCATTGTGTCTGGTGATGCGATCAAAATATCAAAATCAATTTTGCCGCCTTTAATTTGCTCAGCAAGCTCTTCCATGCCCACGATTTCTGCACCAGCAGCTTTAGCTTGTTCAGCCTTCTCGCCTTGTGCAAAAACAGCAACACGAACATGCTTACCTGTACCAGCCGGGAGCACTACTGCGCCACGTACAACTTGGTCAGATTTCTTAGCATCAATACCCAACTGAACAGCAACATCGATAGACTCATCGAACTTTGCAGTTGCACACTCTTTAACGAGGTTCAATGCATCATCTAATGAATAGAATTTGTTGCGATCAACTTTGGACTGCATCGCTTTAACGCGTTTAGATAACTTAGTCATGATTAGAGACCTTCCACTGTGATGCCCATCGAGCGGGCGCTACCAGCGATAGTTCTAACAGCTGCATCCATATCGGCTGCTGTCAAGTCTGGCATTTTTGCTTTAGCAATTTCTTCCGCTTGAGCACGAGTAATTTTTCCTACCTTGTCGGTATGCGGACGTGGAGATCCTTTTTCGATCTTCGCAGCCTTCTTAATCATGATGGTTGCTGGAGGAGTCTTCATGATGAACGTGAAGCTCTTATCAGCGAACGCTGTAATCACAACTGGAATTGGAAGGCCTGGCTCCATGCTCTGAGTTTGAGCATTGAACGCCTTACAGAATTCCATAATATTTAGACCGCGTTGACCCAATGCTGGACCTACGGGTGGTGATGGATTTGCTTTACCTGCAGGGATCTGCAGCTTAATAAAGCCAATAATCTTCTTTGCCATGTGTTGCTCCTTAAAGCGCGCCTAACCAAATAAGGAAAGACCGCTGTTGAGTAAACGCTTTGCTAGTTTTTGGCTTTCTAGCTCCGCTCCTCGGTTATTGCTAACCACTTCACTGCTAACTACTGAAACCAGGACTAAGTCCTTGTTTTTACATCTTTTCTACTTGACCGAACTCCAGCTCAACTGGGGTACCGCGGCCAAAAATTGTAACAGAAACGCGCAGTCTTGACTTCTCATAATTGACTTCTTCGATATTTCCGTTGAAATCAATAAATGGACCCTCTTTAACGCGAACAATCTCACCAACCTCAAATAGAGTCTTAGGCTTGGGTTTATCAACCCCCGCCTGCATTTGATCCATGATTTTGGCCACTTCAGCCGTAGAAATAGGGCTTGGGCGATTGCGGACGCCACCTACGAAACCGGTTACTTTTGGCGTGTTTTTCACCAAATGCCAGCTTTCATCGGTCATTTCCATCTCAATCAGGACATATCCTGGGAAAAAGCGACGCTCAGTTACTGATTTTGTGCCAGATTTGATTTCTACAACCTCTTCGGAAGGAACCAAAATACGGCCAAATTTTTCAGGCATGCCAGAGCGTGCAATACGCTCTTCAAGACCCTTTTTAACGCTCTTTTCCATTCCAGAATAAGCATGGATAACGTACCAGCGCATGCTGCCAGTAGCTTGTGGGTTTACGGCCAATTCAGTATCAGTCATTTTTTCTTACTCACTTCCAGCCTAAGAAGACTGAAAAAACTAGCCATTCAATCAATTTGTCTGCAAGCCATAAAAACAAGGACATGATCAGAACAAAGCCAAATACGACTAGAGTCATTTGGGTGGTCTCTTTACGAGTGGGCCAAACAACCTTTTTTACTTCATACCAAGAATCTTTTGCATAGGCGATGAAACGGCGCCCATCCGGTGAAATCGCCACAATCAAAACTGCTGCAGCAATACCGCCAAACAAGACAGCCAAACGCAACAATAAAGATTGGTCGGCCAGCGTGTAGTAAAGCACCAACGCAGCAACGACGATTAAAGCAGCGAGTCCGGAGACCCAGCTGCTCTTTTCTTCAGAGTGACCTACTGTTTGTTGTGACATATTGCTTTCAGTTCAAATCGTGGCAGGGGCGGAGGGCATCGAACCCCCAACCTTTGGTTTTGGAGACCAACGCTCTGCCAATTGAGCTACACCCCTTTATAAAAACTCATTACTTAAAACTCAAGCCAAAATCTTTGCAACCACGCCGGCGCCAACAGTACGGCCACCTTCACGGATCGCAAAACGTAAACCTTCTTCCATCGCAATCGGAGCGATGAGTTTTACGGTAATTGTGACGTTATCAC
>Ga0208248_1000293_pt1 | contig 15602 bp, 23 predicted proteins | sample CryBogmetaGMA5M_FD_184545 | JGI IMG/M metagenome (GOLD analysis project Ga0208248, IMG submission 184545) | Freshwater microbial communities from Crystal Bog, Wisconsin, USA - MA5M (SPAdes) | ecosystem: Environmental > Aquatic > Freshwater > Lake | place: Crystal Bog, Wisconsin, USA | collected...
CCATCAGTCTGATCTTCATTTCTTTCGCCTTTCTCTTTCGTTGTTTTGTTATTGCCTAAACGCCTGCTGCAACCTGCTCGCCCTGCTCGGCTTGAGGTGTCATTCCGGTATCCGCTTGACCTTGCTGTGGCTGCCCAGACTGCGCCTGCTGCCTTTCCCGCAAAGCCGTCATCTGTTCGATCTGCTTTCCGTGCTTCTCGATTTCCTTCAGCACGTCGGTATCGGAAGGAACGATGTCGGTGCCGTCCGGAATAAGAAGTTCGATGTATTCCCGGATCAGCTTGGAAAGACCGGTAATGCCAATGATCTGAAGAACGTTCGGATCCTTCGACATATTGATTGCATCGTTGAGGCGCGCCATACGGAGGTCGGAGAGCATGATCCCAAGCGTGCCACGGGTAGAAACCTGCGCATCACCCTTGAAGTCCTCGTCGGCAGAGTGCATGACGTACCAGGTATAAAGCTCCTTGATGAAGCACGCCTTCATCTTGTCGAGACTGCGGATCGTCTGCTTGATGCCGCGCATCGCAAGTTGAGTCAGTTGCGCCTGTCCGCTGGCCGTCCGTCCGGCGCCGGCGACTTGATTGTTGCCGTAGGTGAACGGCTGCACTCCGGTAGCGTCATCACTGTCCTTCTCAAACTCACGCTTCACGGTCATCAGGTCGCTCACCTGCGACTGAACATTGTTGAAGCGAACACCGGGGACCGTCAGCATGCCGCCATTACGAGTCATCCAGATTTTGCCGGGCCGGAGATTCGTGTAGTTCTGGCCGTCCACAAAGCGATTCTTGTCAACCTCAACCTGCGGGAGAGGGATCATGCTGACGTTGACCGCCAGGGACCGCGCGGCGGCATTGATGAAGTCCTGCTTGTCCCGCATGAGTTCCGGGACGCCATCACCCCAAAAGGATCCGGGGCGCTTTTTGTAGCGGCAAATTTGATACGGCTTTCGGCCTAACGGGTGAGGATTCTTGACCAGCTTGATGATCTGATTCGCGCACCAAATCACCTGATAAGCGTACTCTCCGCTTTCGTCTTCCACTTCGACGCCGGCTGACTTCAAATACTTTCCGGCAACGGTCCCCCAATACTCAAAGATGTCGAATTGACCGATCTGCGATTCGCGCCAATCCTTGTCCTCAGCCTTTGTCCGGTCGTTATCAGACTGAGCAAACACGGTGTTTTCGGTGTTATTCAGCAGGATATTCCGGATAGAGTCGTCAATGTATCCTGGCACTCCGACCAGCGCGGCAAGCGACTGGCGACCGCAACGGTACTTCTCAATGACGTATCCATCCTCGATCTCGGCAATGCTGGCCTCGGGGTAAAAGTCAATCGGGTCAACGCGCTCGCCGACCGCCATGGGTTCGTCAATCACAACCGGTTCGCTTGTGTCCGGCTTGTATGTCAATCGCTTGACGTGGCGCATAACCGGTCCCTTGAGAATCCCGGTGCCGCACGTTACGGCGTCGCTTCGCACGTCCTCGTAAACGTCGTCGTACCCAACGGCCATCAGGTGATCGCGGATTTTGCGCTCCGCCCTGGATGTCCGGCGCTTGGCGAGCCGCATTGTCTCGCTGTCTTGCTTATCAACGGTCTCGTCAACAAGCTCCTGAATCTGCTCAGGAGTCATCTGCTGGATTTGCCCGGAAGCCATGGCCTCCTGAAACATCGTCATCGCAACGGCGTGGGCGCGCTTCCGGAGGTCGTCGGGGACATCAGGGTTCGGCGTGGGGTCAATCGACCAGGACCGGGAAGATACCGTTGTCTCGATTTCCTCAAGAACGGCCTCGGCGTGGTTGCACTTCGTCGTAGTGTGTCGGAGAAAATAAGGCTGCTGATTCTGCGCCTTAATTAGATTTTCCTGCTCGGCGGTATAGAGTCCGGATCTCCGCATCTTGGCTTCCTGGAGCCGCTTCTCGACATTGGAATGCTGAGTGCGCCGGGCCGATTCCGCATGGGTGAAGCATTTCTTGACGTGCTGAAGAAGCGCGTCGTAGATGGTTCCGGACGGAGCCTGCGGGTTCGGATTGGGGGCCGGAGTAGTGCCTACTGCGTCAGGAATGGCGCCAGGGGCCGACAACGGCAAGGCTGAGTCGGCTTCGAGTCTCGCGTCCTGTGTGGTGTCGATTGCCATGTTTGCGCCTTGTGCCGGCAAAAGAAAAAGGGCGGTAATGTAGAAATGTGGTCCACATTACCGCCCCTTTTCTCCGAGTTGCGACCGGATAGCTACTCCCTGTCGTTGCCGGACAAAATCAAATTTTTACTTCAAACTCGCTGCACTCATAACGCCTACATTTGTAGGCTTTGGAATACCTTTGACATAAACTCAATATCACGCCAAGCGAATTATATTATCGGAAGAAAATCAACGCCTTCAACTTGCGTTTCTTTCTGCTGTGAATCGTGCCCAAAAGCGTTTCGTCGCGGTGCGCCATTACCCATGATATAAACTGACGCACCCATAACGGCATCCATAATGTGACTGTAAATCGTGTGCTTGTTCGGCCAAACCTTCTCCTCGCCGCTGGAGTTACTTTTCGGGTAACTATACCGGCCCAGGAAGGCGCGCCGGATAACTTCGCACGTCGGGGAAATGAGAAAAGCCGGCTCTCCCTTATCTATGTTCCTGCTCAAAAAATAATTCACGGCGTCAATACGGGCTTCCCATCCATACTCCGGAACGTCCTCGTAGTGGCCGAATTCCTCATACAACACCTGATTGCACGTCACGCCGTCAGTCTGTCCGCGTTGATTTCCGCCAATAGGATCCCCAAGAATGACATACTTCATATTGCCGTACTTGTTGAACATTCGCGGCTTGATATAGGACTGAATCAGGTGCCGCAAATTCGTCCGGTCCTCCAGGGTGGCGCCCTTGTATCCAGTGGTGATCTCGTCCACAATGCGCAACTGCCCCATGGTGGTCATCTGCATGAAGGCTACCGCCGGCGTCCCGCCGAAATCGAGGCCCAGCACCAGCGGCAAGCTCTTATTCACTTCCAGCGGCTTCTTTGCGCAATGCCGCTCGTCGCTGTATCGCGGGAATACCGGCCTATCGTACTCAACAGAGCCGTACCGATTCATCAGGTAAACGCCGATATACCCTCGTGTCTTGCCAGGGATCTGATCGAGCCAATACCGCTTACCCTTCGCCCAGGTCTTGACGTTCTCGCACTCCGGATTGATCCGATAGGTATAGGTATCGTTCTCGTATTTCTGCACCACGCATTCGCCCGCTTCAACTTCTCCAGGCTTCGCCGTGTCGCCGACTTCCTCGACTACCGCCGGCGGCTGCTTGAAAAATGTGAAGCCCTGCGGTTTATCCACCTCGGAGAGCTTGTAAAACCAGTGGTCGGTATCCGGGGCATTGGTATCCCCTATCAGGGCGCCATAGGTGCATTGTCCGTACCTACCGCTCGGAAACCGGCCAAGTCGCGCGGTCGCCTCGTTGAATACGGTCTGGTCCTTGAACATCGACAATTCGTTAAACCAGAGAATCGTATAATCATTCGACCGGAGCTTTCCAATGTCGCGCGGGTCATCGCATGACAAAAATACAACTTCCATGTCAACCATCGTGCCGTCCGGCTTCCCGGTGTGAAAGTCAACCCATGGTATCCGCATGTGTCCGGTCGGGGATCCGTTCATAGGGCGGGTAATCGGGCACAAGTCTTTCCAGTTTCCATCCTCACCGATACGCTCAGGCACCCACTGCACCCATGTACGCATCGACGAATTCACCAAGTCAGAATACGTTCCGCGCACAATGGCGTGCCGGGTGTATCGTACTCCATCGCTGGCCGGCGCCTGAGCGAATGCAGATATGAATAGGTGATAACAGCATGCCGACGACTTCCCGCCACCGAACGGCCCCATGATGAATTTCTTCTCATCTGTGCAGTTGATGAATTTCAGAGCCGTTGCTTCGGGGCGAAACACCGGCATCTGATAGACGGTCTGTTTTCCGGCGGGGGCCATCGTCAGTTCATCATCGCCTGGAGAAGATTCTCCAAGCCGATATCCTCGATATTGCCCAGGATGCGCTCAAGATCGTTGATATGGTCGGTCTCATCGGACAGGATCTTGGCGATAATCTCACGGGTGTCGTTATCGCCATTCTCGCAGCACAACCGGATCAGCTCGTTGTAATCCGCGCTCGCCTTGACTTCCAGTGGCAATTCAGCGTCCAGAATTTCAGGCAGCTTCATTTCGCCGCCGATACCGGCATCAGCCTTGCCGCCGAAAGGAGTAGCCGCAACACAAAACTCCGCAAGGCGCTTTGCCAGCATGCCCTTATGCTTCGCCTCGTCATCGGCGTGCTCGATCAGAATCGCAGCGGCCTTGACGTATCCGGCGTTGTTCAAAATGGCAGCATGCGCCCGGTACTGGTTCTCAGCGACATTCTCATCGAAGTAGCGGGCTTGCATGGCTTTCACAATCTCAGGGTTTGATTTCACTGTCGGTTCCTTTCGTTAAATCGTTATCGTTTCTCGCAAATTCATTCGCCGCCGCCACAATAGCATCAGCGTCAACCGCCTCGAAAATCGCGCCGCCCGCCAGGTCGTCCCGGCAAACCACCTCGGCGCCACGCGGGATCTTCGTCAAGTCATCCGTCGTAATCGCCTGCTGGCCGGTCCGGTGTAGAATCAACCACAACACATGATCGCGCTGGACAAGCTGCCGATTCAGCGCCGCACATTCCTTGACGACATCGGCATAGTTCCGGCGCTGAATCTGGTGGTGCATCCCGGCGAGATTCATTGAGCAACAACCCCTTTGACCTTTCGCGGCGGCTTGTCCTTGACGGGGACCATGGCGTTGATGCCCACGGACATTTCTTTTCCCTCAACCATGATGCCACTCTTAATCATCCCCGACGCCATCAACATGCACTTGCCGCTTTTGCTCACCCTGGGCGGGTTCAGCATGTCAACCTCGATCACCAGCCGCGTGTTGTCGTTGATCAGCTTAATTACAGGGTCACTCATCGCTTCGTCTCCTTTTGTTGTTTCAACTCCCGCTTCAATCTCGCCGCCGCAAGCCGCGCCCGAATCGCTCGGGTCGCTGCGTGACTGCGCTTGTTGCCGCCTATGGGGGTTCTCATGAATAGCTTGTACCTTCCACGTTGCGCGCCTTCCTGTCGGCGGTACGCTTGTTCAGCCACATCAAAGACTCCTCCAGCTTCGTAATGACAATGGCATTCTCGCGGCAGGGAAACATGTTCTGCAAATACTGCATCCTATCAATCAGCATCGCCAACACTTCCTCATCGGTCGTGCCATCGTGAACCGTGAGAAGACTATTCCCTAATGATGGAGAGGCGTGCTTCTCGATAAATTGAATCGCCTCGATATGATCTGGATTCTCGAAATGCGCCAACTCGTAAAGATGCCCCTTGGTAACTACCTTCATCGCTTGTCTCCTTTTTTGGCACGGCACACCGGAGTCGAACCAGTCTCTTCGGTTTTGGAGACCGAGGCACCACCACGCATACCCGCGCCGTATTTCTTCTCCCGCATCACCGCCGCCCACATCGCCCCGCGAATCGCCGCGCCGACTCCGCCATCCTGACGCTTCGCCCACGCCTTCAATACCTTCGGCAATCGCAACGCCGTGAAGTCGTCATTCGGCACCTTCGTTTTTCCAGTCGCTTTCATGTGCCTGCGTTTGTAGTAACTTGAGCTTGCAAAGTCAACGTGAAAATGTTTAACCTTTCCGCAGTTAACTAAACAGGAGGACAAACGATGAACCGGCTTGAAGTTTTGCTTGAGGCGTTGAAGGAAATTGACAGGCACGTTGAGGAGATGTGCAAGCAGCATGGGCATTCATACCCTGCGTCAGTGGAGGCTCGCCAAAGGGCTGGCGAGATCAAGAAGGCGATCCTTTCCGAGAACACTCCTGCGTTTGATCCGCCAACTCCCGCCATCTTGCCGCCGATTGTAAGCGAGTACCAGCACGAGAAGGAAAACCAGCGTCTCTCCGACGAGCTTCATGCGGTCAGTGCGGAGCGGGACTCGCTGGCTCGCGACTGCATCGAGTGGGTGCGAACCGGGAAAAGCAAGCCCAACCCCGCCCTTGAGAACGTGCTGGCGAAGTTGCGCTCCTACGTCCAGTACTGCAACCAAAGAGAGAAGCAGGATATCCCGATACTTTCCGTCGATGACAACGGAGCGACAACGTGAGCGGCAAGCAATCAGGATTCGAGGACATGGTGGAGGCGAATAAATTGTGCATCCACCCAGAACATAATCCACCTATGCACCTGTGCATCCCGTATGGCAAACAGTATCGTCATGTTTGCCCGGATTGCGGGAAAGAAACCGTAATGAAGTCTCCACAAATTACCTGCGAGGATATGCGATGAGCGGCATCTGCGTCATCCCGTTCACCCACTCCATCGGCGACACCGTTGAAATCGCCCACGTCAAGGGCATCACCGGAGTCGTCACCATGCTACGCGCCGCTCAACAAGGCAACGGCTACCTTGTCGTCTGGTGGCATGATGGGCGACGCTTAGAGGAATGGCTGCTGGACTTCGAGATCAAGGCGGTGGGGAAGTGAAAAACATAGGAATAACTGATAAGAATTTCGGGATACAAATTGATGGCGATGAGATCCATCTATCAATGCTTGGCAGGGTGTTCGGCATGAGCGCGGAAGATGCTGTGCATATCGGGACTGCTTTACTGCAATATGCGGGAGAAGTTTACGGTAACAAGCTTGGATCATCCCCGCAAAAAGAGAATGGGGTGGTGAAGTGAGAATAAGTATGGGCGTTGATAATATAGATGAGGCCATCGGTGCCTGTCTCGGTATTGTTGTCGCAGTAGTTTTTGCATTGATTGTATTCGTAGCCGGGTACATATCACCATGACCATGAACCCCATCTACCCCGCCCACTGCGTCCACTGCCTCGCAAAGCGCAACTGCCAGTCGCTGCCGCACTCGAATAACTGCGAGGCGTTGAGACGGGTGGAGGATAAAGCAGGATCCACCAAATCAAGCGCCAGTCAATCCGCCTCAACCTAAACCATGAACCCCTTTTGCCAGCCAGCCCCATCTCAAGCATGCCCGCAATGCGGAGTGGAGTTTTCGCCGCTATATCCAGGGACGGTGTATTGTTCAAAAAGATGCGGCACTAATGCTTATCAAAAATGTAGATATCATCGGCTCCCGAAACGCAAAAGAAACAAAACAACCAAACCTAAAACAGCCAAGCCAAAGGCCGATAAGAAATTATTTAACTGGCGGGAATACCACACCCTGCATCGAGCAGAGATTAGAAGGAATGCTAAAAAATGGCGCGAGTCCCACCCAATGCAAGTCCGTCTTCAAAAACATGCACGTCGAATTAAAATACAAGCAGCAAAAACGGATTCATCTTCCGCTATTTTAGGTCATATATCTAAGTCGAAAAATTCATGCTATTGGTGCGGCACAAGTCTTAAAAATGTTCAATGGCATATAGACCACATTGTCCCTATCATTCGTGGCGGACTCCATGCGGCTCACAACATGGTGAAGTCGTGTCCAAGTTGCAATCTCAAGAAAAATGACAGCATGCCGAACGACTCCATTCGATCCGGGCAGCTTCTGCTTTTATAAGGTTTTCGCGCGGGTTACTTTGACCCTATCCCCTAAATTCCTATGGTCCGCATAGGGGGGTGCAAAGCAATCAGACAAAGCTCGCGCTCAACATACCCTGCATAAGGATTCCAATGCCATCCCCCTCGATGCCCTTGTCCACCATGCCACCCCACCCCGCCGCCCAGCCCGTCGAACCCTGCCGACTTGGTGACTACCTAGTAAGCGGTGACTATATAGTCGCTTTGTGCGTCGGGCATTGCGCGTCGTGTGGGTCAATGTCGCATAACATGGAATTGGTCTACTAGAAAACCATGCTTTTGTTGGGGTTTTAGCGTGTTTTCGCTTTTCGGCTAGTTATTGCGAAAGGCACACTACCTGTAGTGGGTATTTTTACGCTGCCGGCACTTCGTTGGGACGTTGCAGCACGATCACCGGCGGCGCGCCCGGCGGCAGGATCCCGGGAGCAACGGCGATATTTACGATTATAGAGCCCCCACCGGATCCGGGCGCGTCTCTTTGCGCGGCTAGTTTGCCGTGTGTGGCAGGCTGCAGAAGGGCGGCGCCTGCCTGGGCGGTTGACGCTGCCCGTTGAAATGAGCGCCGGCTTGTCGGGCCGTGTGGTGTATCCCCGGTTTCGTCCACCGCCGGCAGCTCTGCCCGGGCTGTAGCAAGCAAGACTTGTCCCGTCTCCTCGATATCGGCGGCGAATGCGGCGCGCCTGGCATTGTCAACAGCCACCCAGCGGGCGGAAAGGTCAGCAGATTGACCGGCACAAGCGCGGACGTTCTCCCATAGTATCCCGTTTTCATCCTTTGAGATGTCCCGCCAAAAATCGCCGCGCATCATGCGATAACAAACCCGATCGAAAACCTCCAGGCTGCACGGCGGCGCAGCGAATTTGCCAGGCTTAAAATCAGGGGTTGGACTTCTTAGGACATTTTGCTTTTCGTGTCCTAAGATGTCCGCTGCTTCGCGCGTGCACAAAGCCGAAAGCGTATCGCCGGAAAATCCCTCTCTCTCCGCCGTCTCTCCCTGCTTTGTGGTTTCTCGCTTTGCGGCTGCTTTCCTCCGCTTTTCGCCCCTTTCGCCCTCTTCGCTTTCCCCGGCTTTCACTGCCTCTTCCGGCTCCCCTTGTATCCCTGCTTCCTGGCTTCTCTTGCTTATAGATTGCTCTTGTACCCCTGCTACGTTGCCCCCCTGCTGTATAGCTTCGATGCTGTGCGGCGCTGTAGTGACTAAGCTACTTCGCGCGAGGGGTTGGCCGCTGGGCTCCGTGGCTGCGGTGGGGGCGGCGCTGGCGTTGCTGGGCGGTGGATCGTCGAGCCATAGAGCGGCGGCGCTGTCGTCCAGGGCGGTAGGCGGCGGTGGGGGTTGCGGCTGGGTTGCCTGGGTTGCTTTGCTTTGCGGAGCCTGTGCGGTGGGTGTAGTGATGGTTTGGCTTTGCGGTGTGCTTTGCGGTGTGCTTTGCTTTGCGGCGCGAGGGGGCGGCGTGACACCGGCGGCGCGTTGCGCGGCTTTGCGGGCTCTGTAGAGGCGATGATATTCCGCCGGTGATAGCTTTGTTTTTCCACCCATGAGGCGGGAGATTACACCGGGGCGGCGCGAATTTGCAAGCAATGATTTTTCGGGGCGGTGAAATTGTAATGTTTTTTATTGAGGTGGTTATCGCTGGTTAACCAATGGAATTAGGGCTAAAGATGCTATAAGCGGGTTATTTAATAAACTAGAGGGCGCTTAAATGGTTGATACTGAAAGCGGGTTGTGTATAATAGGAGGCATGAGAGGAACAACTTAGAAATACTTGTTTGAGAGTTGAAGCAACCCCGAGCCCGGCGGGATATCCGGGCGGAGTTTACGACGATGAACATATCAACAACAGAAACCGCGACATATTGCCCCGAGGATGATAAATTACGCTTATACGTTGGCCGGGTGCCCCGCGACGAATACGAGGCATTACGCGCCCAGGGCTGGACGAGCACGCTTAAACAATCTTGCGATTTTGTGGCAGTCTGGACGCCGGAACGCGAAGCGACCGCGCTAGAATATGCGGACGGAATACTTGACGACGAAGACCAGAGCCCAGCCGACCGCGCAGCAGATAGGGCCGAACGGTTTGACGGCTACCTCGACAAGCGCCGCGAGGAGGCCGGGACGCAGGCCGACCGATACGAGAGCGGGCCGCAGTTGCACGGCTACCAGTCGCAGGCAATAGCCGAACGCAGGGCCGCGCGGCATGACAGAATTGCAACGCAGGCGGTTAATAGCTGGGAGAAGGCCGAATACTGGCAACGCCGCACGGCTGGAGTTATCGGGCACGCGCTTTACGTTTCAACCCCCGCCGTGAGGATGGGGCGCATTAAGACGCTGGAGGCGGAATTACGGAAGATTGAGAAGGACAGCCGCGAGCGCACCGCGACCAACCAGGCAACTCGGGATATTTGGAACAGCATCGCAGGCAATGCCGAGTTGATTGTTTTAGGAGCTTGCGCTTATTCCCTGCAAAATTCCGACATCAAGCCCGCCGGCGAAACTGGGAAATATACCCGCGAGCAGTGTAAACTTGGCATGGCTTTAATGATGATCGGAAACGTTCACACCACTTACGGCAGCGCGCGCTATGAATTGCAAAAGGCCAACATTAAAGAGTTTGTGGAAGGAACCAGGACGCCGGAAGACGCCGCGCGGGAATGGATGTCAAACCACCCCGAAAGGCCGCAAGACTGGACACCGGGCGGGAAATGGTTTGACCATATCACATTGCGCCTTGCCTATGAAAATCAAATGCTTGAGGCCCAGGGCGGGCGCGCTGCCTTTGTTGAGATGGAGGCGGGCGGCTGGATCGGGAAACACCAGATCCAGAAGGTGAATAAATCCCCGGCCACCGGGCGGGCGGTATCTGTGGCGATACTGGCACCAACGGCGGCGAACTACGACCGCCAGGGCAACGCATACGGCGAAGGCAACCCGCGCCCCGTGACTATCCACACGCTGAACATTGAGCGGCTTAAATCCGACGTTTACCGCGCGCCGACCGACGAGGAGCGGGCAGAGTTTAAGGCGGAGAAATACGCGAAGCCGAAAGGCCCGCCGACGATTAACCCGACAATGGAGGACGCGCAACGGCTACAGGAACAGCTTAACGCGGAAGATTACGAGGCAACCAAGCATCAAAATTACCCACACAAGCCCGGCGAAGTCGAAGAGATGACGCAAGCGCAATATTCCGCAGCGTATGCAGACGGAAAGACCATCCGAACCTATCGCGACGCCGTTAAAATCCGGACACGTTCCGGCGGCTGGCAATATACGCCGAGCCTTGTAGTTTTGACAGACAAGCCACAAAAACCGATACCCGCCGAAGTGTTCAAAACCCGCGAGATCAAACAACAGGAATTGAAAATAGCATGAACGGGATTGACCGCCTTTTAATGTTGCGAGAAGCGAACACCGCCAAGGGCGCAGAAATGCGCCTGGAGGCCCGCCGGTTCCTGGCAATGGCACAGCGCCACGAGCTAGGAACCGCCCCCCGGCCAGTGATCGGATTTAATTTGTTTCAGACGCCGCGCATCATTGCGGCGCGCATGGCGGAACTGATAACGGAAAAAGCGGGAGAAGGCGCGCGGATACTTGAACCCTCCGCCGGTCTGGGCCGATTGTTTGAACCGTTGAAAGACTTGCGGGCTGAATGGATGATAATTGAGGAGGCCCGCGAATGCTTTGACGCGCTTACAAAGATGATGAAGCGCGAGCAGGTGCAGCACCGCGATTTTTTGACGACCACCGCGCCGGAACTGGGTGGAGAGTTTGACGCCGTGATTATGAACCCTCCTTTCAAGCAGGGCCGCGACATTAAGCACATTTTGCACGCGCTGGAAATGGTGAAACCAGGCGGGCGGCTTGTGTCGCTTTGCTACAACGGCACGAAGCAGAATGAGCAATTAAAACCCATTGTGAATCACTGGGAAGTATTGCCGGAAAACAGCTTTAGAGAAGAAGGCACAAGCGCCAGCATTGCATTGATTGTGATTAATAAATAACGAGCGAGCAACACCAAACAGAAAGAAAGCACGATGAAAACGAAACACACGCCTGCAAAATGGAAAGACCACATGCCGCAAAACGCCAGTCACCCAGTAATAATACGGTCGGATGACAAAATACAAACCGTTATCGCGTGGATTCAGTACCCAGCAGACGCCACGCTGATCGCCGCCGCGCCTGAAATGCTGGCGGCATTGATTGAGCTTTGCGCCGATAAATACCTGTCAGATCCTATCAACTCCGACCGGATGAAAAACGCCCGCGCCGCGATCCAGAAAGCCCAGGGTGAGGCATGAACGAGAAAATCAATTCTTGCGATCATTGCAGTCTTTCCGCCGGGGCTTGCCGACTCCGCCCCCGCGAGATTGACGCTTGCCACGCCGAACAAAACAAAGCCGCCGAACTCGAAGCCGAACTCCGCGCCCTGTGGACAGCGCAAGGCGTACCAGTTGAACGCCAGGACGCTATACTTGCCGAGGTCGAAGCGAAGGCGCAGCCCGGCGCAATGGTGGGGCCGTTCAGGATTGGGGGAAACAATGCTTGAAACACTGCTCCTCATTCTCCCGCTTGCCGTGATCGGCCTGGGAGTGTATGAAATCAACACGACGTTTTAACGAGCGAGGAAAAGAAACACTAAGAGAAGGATGAAACGACCATGAACGACAAACCAAAAAACCCCGCCGCCGTTGCCCTTGGCAAGCTATCCGCCGGCCACCCTAAAACCCTATCCCCCGAGGAACGACAACGCCGCGCCGATGCAATGCGCATCCACGCCGCCGGACTCTGGGAGAAGCGCCGAGCCCGAGGCACCGACCGCTGGAAGGCGAAGGCGCCGTACAAAAAGCGGTCGAGCGAGAAAAAGCAGGAGGAACCCAAGCAATGACAACGCATCAACCTGGACCGTGGATTATCGGAGATGACGGAATTTGCCGGGACAAGAACGGCAACGAGGTTTTATACATGAGCCCGGAAGCAATGCACGCCACAAACGACCCGGGATTGAAAGAGAACCTTGACAAAATCCGCGAAACGTCGCGATTGATTCAGGCGGCGCCGGAAATGTTCGCCCTGCTTCACGAGGCCCATGAGTGCATTGCTTATTCGTGCAGCATGGAGAAGAAATTCAGAGTCGGGCGCAGTATCACGGCGATGATTCACAAAATCCGTGGCACGGTCAACCCCTTTGCCGATCCACTGAGCACCGGTTTAACGAGCGAGAAACACTAAGAGAACTTCCCGGCTTGCCCGGGATCCTCGCGGTGCCCTGGCTGTAATGGCTGGGGCATTCGCATTTCCGCCACCCGCTTTTCTGCCTGCTCCCGGCTCATGTTGGCGTCGAACTCCAGAATTCCGGCACGCTCCTCATCGGCGTAATCATCGAAAGTCATAACCCGTTCTCCTATGCTATTTTACGATTGCGCTCAATCATCGCCATGATATCCGCGAAACTATGCGGCTCGGAAAGCGGCTTAAAATGCCCTGTAGCGGGTTTGATTTCTGGAACACGCGAAGCCGCCACCCCCACCCCTTGACCGGCTACAGCGGCATCCTCCCCCTGTTTCCGTGGCTTGTAGCGCCCTCTCACCTTATTGCCAGCCGAATTCCGCTCCGCAAGTCGCCGCGCGCTGTTTTCCCGGTGGATACAGCCGCAGGACGACGTGTTGCCGGATCTTAGCGAATTCAACCAGGCGCCGCAAGTCTGGCCGCAGTCGCAACGGCAATGCGCCCAGCTACGATTCTCCCCGCCGTGCTTGATCTTGTGTCTCCGGTGGGTGACTTTGACCACGACAAGGCGACCGTGGCGCTCTCCGGCGGCGACATGCTTCACGGCAGCGCCTCCAGTGTTTCAACCGTGGGCCGGTAGTAAGAATCCTTTGGCTGCTGGCAACGCTTCCTGGCCAGTGATTCGGGATATCCGATGGCGATCAACCCGGCGTAAACTTCGGCGGCGGCCTCTGTCTGCTTGCGCTGATACAATTCCATGACGGCCAACACTTCCGGCAGCTTGGCGGCGTAATCCCACCACACGACGGACGCAACCTTGCCGCGAATGTGCTCGTTTTTAATGGTTTTCAACAGCGCAACCCACTCCGGGGCGGTGCGCGTCTTAGTAACAACGCGCCACTTCCCGGCGACGCAAAGGGCGGTGAAGTGTTCGCGCTGGTAACGATCGAGCGATTTCTCGCCGGCGATAATCTCCCGGGTGATGTCCCATTCCGACGCGGTGCGGGCCCGGAGAATGTAGCCGCGGATTTTGCGCAATGCGCAGGGTTTACGCTTCGGCATGGACGGCCTCCCACTGTCCCCGGCGGAACCGGTATTCCTGAACCCGATAGGCGGCGCAAGTTTTGTGAGACTTCAACCAGTCTCGGATCCGGCGCAATTCCCGGCGGGCTCCGGCGGCGGTCGTCTCGAAAGCGACAGTGAACCAGAGCAAGGAATTTTTTCCACGGACCTCGACGGCGTGGATGGGCTTAGGCATGGGCCACCTCGATTTTTCCAAAGGTGGGGATTTTTCTCAAAAATGAACAAAAAACGCTGTACACGCTGCACACGCTCTTCTTCTTCTCTAAGCTGTGAGCGTCGAAATTATAGAGAAGTGAAAATAGCTCTACATAAAGGAGATAAGGAAACAAGCGTGTACGGCGTGTAGAAGTGTGTGCGGCACACGCAACACGCTGTTTAAGTAGAAGCTTTTTCAAGTCTTTACACGATTTAAGCAACATTGAATAAAGTTTAGTTTCTTTTGTGTGTGCTGTGTGTGCAAATTGCACACGCTGTACACGCTGAACACGCTTGTTTTTTAAATCTTTCATGTCTCCCTCTTAGATTACTTTGATTACGCCTTCTCCGTTTACCCCTACAATTTTCACCGCATGACCATCGAAATAGCGCTCATATCCGATCATAAATCCGCGCCTTCTTGCGTCCCCTCGACGCGGCCAACTCTCATATTTATCCGACAATTCCGGAAGCAATCCGACCTTCACCATGTTCTTCAAATGGGCGGTGCAACCACGCTGACTTTTGCCGCCGAAACCGGGGATCATTTCAGGGATCCACTGGGCGAGAACGGCGTTCTGAAGCCAGATGATGTCGGTGTCCATGTTGAGCCCCAAAGAGCACGTTTTGTAGCGAATGATTTCCTTGATCGTTGCGGCATCCTCAATGTCGCCATCGGCTGAACGCTGACGGTCGCGGTTGACCTCCATCGTGGTCTCCCAAGCCTCCTGGGTGCCAAGAATAGGGCAGAGAATATCCACTTCCCACTCCCTGAACCGGGTACATGGTTTGACGGTGAATGTGGGGCCGCGCTCCAGAATACCTATGATATCAGCGATAACCTGCATCCGGTTCTTCTTAATGAACTCCGTGACTTCCAGCGCCCATCGCGGGCGCGGGGTCTCGGGACGGCACAACTTCACGATCTGGCTTCGGTCAGTCAAATCCCGGTCAAGCGTGGCGCTGTTCGACGTGATCACCCATGTCAAATCATTCGGGCGCGTCTCCTCGCCGTGTCCATAGGGTGCCAGTCCGGAAATTGAGCCCTGGGTGACAAGGGTTGCCAGCGCCGGGGATCTGAAATACCCGGTCACGTTGTCCAGCAGGGCGATACGCTTCTTTCTCCCGGTGGACGACAGCAGGCGCTTGACACTCCGGTCAAGGGTGGTGTCATTGTTTAACTGGCCGGCGTCAATCCAAGCAGGCTCCCCGCAATCCGGATCATCGCCACCATAAAGCAATGTCACCATCTCGACCAGCTTCGTCTTGCCTGTGTTCTGGCCGGTCGTGGCGTCAATCACCCATAAAGGGCGGTCAACCTTCGGCTTGTAGTACAGCGGGGACGCTATGAAGGCGCGGAGTAGGTGCCAATCGGCTTCAGACGATGGCGAGAAAAACGAAACAAACTCGTTGAACGCTTTGGCGTCTGGTGTCGGATCAGGAAGGGCGCCATGGGTGTAGTACAC
>Ga0208248_1000295_pt1 | contig 15443 bp, 8 predicted proteins | sample CryBogmetaGMA5M_FD_184545 | JGI IMG/M metagenome (GOLD analysis project Ga0208248, IMG submission 184545) | Freshwater microbial communities from Crystal Bog, Wisconsin, USA - MA5M (SPAdes) | ecosystem: Environmental > Aquatic > Freshwater > Lake | place: Crystal Bog, Wisconsin, USA | collected...
GTCATAGTGGCATCACAAGTGGGTGTGCTGCCTGCCATGGATCTGCTGGCGCACAAGGGTTTAACGGAATTCCAGCGGCTAACCTTGTTTTTGTTAATCCAGTATCAACGACGCAGGGGCCCAATTCGCACATCCCAGCAAACGCGACAGCAACTTGCGAATCATGTCATTCGAGCGCATCATTGATCCCGGGTGGTTTACTTAGTGTGGCCACCGCTAAAGCTGGTCTTGGGGCTACATCATTTCGGTTGCCTGCACCTACAGGGCTGTCAATTCATGCCAATAGTGGGATGCCTTTGTGTGCAACTTGCCATGAAAAAGCATATCAATGGCTGGGTGTCAGTGCAACTTTTTACACAAGAACCTCCTCAATAGCAGCAGGGCCGAACTTTGTAGGATTTCAAACTCGTCCAACTGCAAGCACGACAACCTACGGCCTGATTGATTCTGGTCATGACAGTGGTTCACTGGCTTCAGGTGAATGTTCGCAGTGCCATAGCAGCACGACTGTATTTACTGCAATTGCTAAACCAACCGGGCATGTACCAACAACATTAACCACGTGTTCAACGTGTCATTTGATATCAGGTGACTACTCCTCTGCTGTTGGAAAGCTGGCCACATCAGCGACGATGCATACGGGATTCAGTACGACAAGCGGTTGTATTTCTTGCCACACAAAAGGTGCTGGGACTACAGTAGCGCCATTTGCAGGGTGTTTGACTCAAGCCATTTGCACTTCTCCACCATCCATGATTTACCAACCAACAGTCATGCCTTTGCTGAGTGGTGCGGCTGCTACGACACCTAGTACGTCTACCCACATACCTGTCGCAGGCGTTGCTTGCGAAGGCTGCCACGTGGCAAATAATTTCACAACATTCTTGCTGGCAACACCTAAGTCAGCAATGAACCATACTGTAGTTACAAAACAGACTTGCATGAGTTGTCATGAGTGGGCATACACATGGTACGGAGTTACTATTAAAGTGAGAGACTCGAAAACCCATCACGCTGGACAAGATTGCAATGCCAGTGGCTGCCACTCAACTACAACCTTCAAGAAGATGGCGCTAGGGCGACCCGTCATGCGTGAGGCGTTGCTAAACACGGAGCTAGGTCGCTTGCTTCCAAACCTGCAAATTACACAACCGACTCGCGGCACTCTAGGGACTACATACGACCATCAAGGCGTAGAGTCAGGTAAGTGCAAAACTTGTCACGATGGTCAGCGGGCCACGGGAATGAGAGCTCGTCATTTGATGGTGACTAACTCATGCGACGCCTGTCATAGAACAACGTCTTGGCTTCCTGCTCAGTTCAGTCACAATGGAATCTCACCAAATACCTGCCAGGTATGTCATAACGGTATGGGTGCGTCACCCAAGCCTGCGGGGCACTTCATAACGCCACGGTCTTGTGATAGCTGCCACAAGACCAATAATTGGCTACTGGCGAACTACTCTCACATGTCACCGTCTTACCGACCGCTGCCTGATAAGCTGTCATGCGTGAGTTGCCACATTTCGAATAGCGAAATTATTCCTAAGCAGATGCGAGCATTGAACCGGATTAAACCAAACCTTGTAGGGCCTTGAATTGCAACGCATTAAACTTTCTATGCTGGTACCAATCAAATCACCCACCTCAGTTCGTCATGGATGGATTGTGAGGCAGCTTATTTTTTGTGCAGGGCTGTATTTCGTATTCTTCTCTGGGTCCGCAACAGCCCAAACCGTTGAAAGCCTGGAATGGGTAGATATATCTGGCCATGCAGTTGCACGCATTACGTTCAATGCGAGTGTCAGGTTTTTGCGCCAATCGCCATTAACATCGACGGACTTATCACAAGTAAGTTTTCAGATTGTTGCTGCAGACGAGCCTGTTTTAAATCAGTCCATTGAGGAAGGTAAACGACTCGCAGCAACTATAGGAAAAGTTGGTATTGTTCTGACGTACGCAGCATCCCCAAATCTGCGAACAAAATTGCTAACCTTGAAATTTACAGAAAAAGTTCATGCATCTGTGCGCCAAGGTCCTGGGGCCAGAGCCATAGACATTGATTTCGACGGGGAAAGCAACGATAAAGAAACGTTGACTGGTTCAAACCACATGCCCGCGATGGTTGAAACACCGAGTGACCGTCATTTCGCATTGGTACTGCAAACGTTTTCAGTGGATAAACAAGCGGATATGCCGCGTGTACCGGTTGAATTTCAGGATTACGCTGTATTCACACGTGTATTTGAACAAGACGGCGTTAAGTACTTTGCACTGGCAATTGGTTATTTCCAAACTGAAAAAGATGCTGAGAAAGTACGTCAAAAAGCATTAGATCGATTTCCATCAGCAAGCATTCTTCAGTTGGAAGCCCCGCCTGGTTTGTCGACTGTCGTAAACGTGAGTGACTCACCTTTGGTTCCTGCAGCAGGAGATACCAATACGGGTTCTATTCCTGCTGAGCCAGAAAGTACTTCGCAAGTTAATTCCAGCGCAGAAAATTTATTGATAAAAGGACGACAGGCATTGGCCGAACAGCGTTGGCAAGACGCTGTAGATGCTTTTAACCATGCTTTGTTGCTTCCACCCAATCCGTCATCGCAAGAAACGCAAGAATTGATCGGATCTGCTTGGATGGGTTTAAATCAACCCAATAAAGCACGCATTGAATATCAGCTATACCTCAAGTTGTACCCGCAAGGTGATGGTGCGAAACGTGTTGCACAGCTATTTGCAGCGCTGGGCGGGGGGCTGACGGCCGACGTCAAAACAGATCTTAAAACTGAGTTGAAACCAGTCCAGCCCAGCTTTAGCTACACGGGCAGTATTTCACAATATTACTATGGGGGGCAAACCAAGACAGACTCGCTGGTCAATATATCGGCAGGAATAGACCAAAATACTTTAAGTCGAACCAACCAGTCTGCGTTGGTGACCAGTGTTGATGTTTCAACTCGCTATAAAACAGAAAATGCTGATGTGAAACTGGTTTTGCGTGATACATATTCACATAATTTCATCACTTCGACCAATACACAAAGTGGTTTGAGTTCCATGTATGTTGATTACCGTCTCATCAATCCACAAGTTGACGTACGTTTGGGGCGACAGTCCGCAATAGGCGGCTCGATGTTTGGTTTATTTGATGGTGTGTCGTTGACGATGCCTATCGCAAGCAAATTAAAACTTAACGCCATGGCGGGTGTACCCGTGAATACCCTCGTATCTGCACCTTCGCAACGGTTAACAGGGGTGATGCTCGAAGCAGATAGTGTGTTTGAACATTGGGGTGGAAATATATCGCTGGTGGATCAAACCACCGAGGGAATTTCAGATCGGCGAGCCGTAGGTTTGGAATTGCGATATTTCGGAGAATCACTGTCGATGTATTCGCAAATTGACTACGACATTAATTTTCGTGCACTTAATGCGTTGACGATGCAAGGTTCACTTCAGGGTCCGTATGACACGACATTGACGATGTTGTTGGATAACCGCAAGGCTCCTTCACTTCAATTGAGTAATGCCTTGATTAGTTCAGGATTTACTTCGTTAAAAACGCTATTGCAACTCAAGAGCCTAAATGAAGTGCAGGGCATGGCAGTGGGGACTGCGGCTCAAGCGCGTCAAGCGATGTTCAGTGTATCAAGAGCACTGTCGCCGAAGTGGCAAGGGTCAGTCGACTTCCGTGCGAGTGATGTGGGCGCTCTTCCAGCTGTAGGCACTTTTGAGGCGGTTCCTGCTACAGGCGCTCAAATGAATGTTTCATTCCAGTTGACGGGTTCTAACCTGTATTCAAAACGAGATATCAATGGATTTAACCTCAGTGTTCTCACTAGTGATACCTTGCGAGGTGTTCAATTCGCTTATAACAATTTGACAGGTTTCCTTGACAATAAAGCTAGCATAGAGCCTTCCATTCGAGTTTACACACAGACAGATAATACTGAGACCAAAGTGCTGCGGGTGTCTCCAGGACTGCGTATATCGTACAAAGTAACAGAGAAAGCAAGTGTACTTGGTGAGACTATTTTTGAACATTCCAAGACTGATGGTCCAACCAACCACGAAGACTCTTCCTCTGTTTTCTTTTATGTTGGTTACCGCTATGATTTCTATTGAAAATATTTCATTAGCAACTCGCCCCTATGAGACACAAGTTGTACCAAGCGTGAATCAGTATCGGCGTAGTGAGTCGTTCTTCGCTGAGCTCCCAAATGAGACCAATCATGAGAGAAGGAAATATCGTCAAGAGCAACCAAGGCGAACCCTGATGGAGAGCATGCAGCAAACTGAATATGAGTGCAGTCAAGAGATTGGGGAGCGAGAGATAACCGAGTCGATAGCAAATATGCTTGCTCAGCAGGGCATGAAGTCCTCTCCTAAAAATAGTTTCCTCAGCGATAGGCGCTATAACCAACAATGTAAAGAGACCGATGGTTTTGCAAGTGTTGCCACGCAATGCAATTCCAGTCTCAGTCGCCACCCAGGCACCGATGGGGCCGCAAACCAATGCCAAAACATAGAAAATAAATCTCCGACTTTGCATATGTTGAATGGTGTGAAACATGGTGTTCGCATGATAGCTGTGGCGTTTCTGCTCTTGCCCATAACGTCGGCGTTTGCCGTACTAGGAGAGCACGAGAATTCAATCAATGTTGACACTGTCCGTATGCATGCCAAGCGGACAGTGTCATCTTTACCTCTATATTCAATTTCAGATTTAACGTCTGTAGACGGATCAAGAATTCGTCAATTTGTGTCATCCGATGGCAATGTGTTTGCTGTGAGTTGGAACACCATGTACAAACCGGATTTTTCAAAATTATTAGGCAATTCCTTTCCAAGCTACGTAAATGCATCTCATGAAGCAGCGCTTCAACCCGGTATTCAGCGTCGATTAAGGCACGAGGGATTGGATGTAGTGGTTATGTCGACTTCCCATTTGAATGTGTTTTCAGGCTTTGCTTTTCGACGGTCCATGCTGCCCCGAGGATTAGGTCTGGAAAGCATTGGCATGGAGTAGCGCTTGTGTATTCAATAATCAAGCTTCTGATTGGATTGATAGTCGGCATTTTTGTGCTGGCAAGTTGTGGCGGTGGCGGTAGCTCAACAACACTCATTTGCAAAACTTCAGATTGCACCATCACCGTTGGAAAAACATTTGTCCAACAGGCCAATAACTTGGAAGTGGTCGTTGACGGTTGGGTACCTGCGGGTACTTTCACATCGCCACCCATAAATATACTTTTCGCATCAGTGACTGTCTGTGCTGTCGGCGCTCGGCCGACGGACCCTCAAGCAAAATGTACCAATATTGATCATGTTCAGGTCGATACCGGTTCTGTCGGTCTGCGGATACTTGCCAGTAAAGTCAGTTCTCTTGGCTTGACTCCCATATTGACGCCTAATGACCTTACTGTTCCGAATTTGGATCCTGTCTACGAATGCTATCCCTTCGTTGTAGGCGGTCTGTGGGGGCCAACTGCGGTAGCTGATGTTCGTTTGGGTGAACAATGGGCGCAAGCACTTCAAGTGCAGTTGATTCAGGATATCCCCTCGGCTGCAATACAGGCACCCACCAATTGTTCTGACGCTGCACAGTCTCATATTCTAAGTTCAGCTTCTCAACTTGGATCCAATGGAATCTTGGGAATCGGAAGCGTACCCGTGGACTGTGGGCTGACTTGCCAGAGTAATCTTTACCCGAATACGTATGTGGTGTATTACACCTGTCCTGCAGTAGCAACAAGTGTGTTGGATTGCCGTGCTGCTGCCGTAGATTTGCCGTTGCAAGTGCATAACCCGGTTGATAAACTCTCTCCAGACGCGAATGGGGTGGCTGATAACAACGGGGTGGTTTTAATACTGCCTCCGTTACCTGTCACAGGCGCAAACAAGGTTCTTGGTGAGCTTGTTTTCGGGATAGACACCAGAGCCAGTGACAGTAATTTGCGGACCATTAGTAATAAGCTTGATACATCTGCAAACAAGGCCTACCTTGGCGTGGATCCACATAACAGCAAGTCAAGTCATGGTTTAGCGTCATACTTGAATGTGACGACTCAATACGTTTCGGCTAACAGCAGTCAAATTATTTATAACAGTTATTTAGATACTGGAACCAATGCATTGTTTTTTACTGACGGTTCAATTCCACTCTGCACGCCAGCTTCTGTTTTGATATCCAGTTGGTATTGTCCAGATTCACTGTTAACTAAAAAAGCAATTATTTCTGATGGTGATGTTCCGGGAAATCATGCAGTTAATGTTGACTTTTTAGTGGGGAACGCCTCGAAAATTCCGGGTGCTATAAGTGCTTACAGCGGCATGGCAGGCGCGCCACCCTTATCTACCAAAGCAGCTTCATTTTCTTGGGGCTTACCTTTCTTTTATGGTCGCAGTGTGTATATGTCAATTTGGGATACTTCATCAACAAATTCCACATATTCGAGCGGACCTTGGTATTCATTTTGAAGATGGTTTTGTTTTTTTGTTCAGGCGGATCTATGAAATTAAAGAGCTATAAATTTTTTTATGACTTCAAAGCTCTGAGCACTATCTTGCATTTGCTGGTCTTGCTTGGTTGTATGCTGGTTTCGAGTCTGAGTTGGGCTCAGTCCCCATTAAGTTGGACTTCAATTGGACCCGCTGGTGGAAGTGTTACCAGTTTGTTGGCGGATCCTGCTGCTCCAACTTCGGCTCTTTATGCTGGTAGTGTTGCGAACGGTATATTTCACAGTAATAACGCGGGCGTGACCTGGAGTTCTGTGAATGGCGGATTGCCATCAGGCAGTCAAATTTATTCAATGGTTTCGTTGGGTAATTTAATTATTGTGGCAACAGATAGTGGTGTGTACGCATCCCCTGCAGGCCTTGTATCAAATTGGAAATTAGTCCCTGCTCCTACTGCTCCAGTGCCGATAAGTACCATTAAGCTGTTGGCAAGCGTGAATTCAATTCTTTACATGGCTGAGCCTGATAGTTCGAATGTGTATTGGATTAGCGTGGTGGGTTTAGATTCGGTAATTACGAATCCTATTTGGAATTCAGTAAGTCTTCCCGTGCTAACAATTGACCCGCTGCAAGCTCAACATGTGAGATCGCTTGGAATTTTGGGCAACGATATTGCAGTTGGTTCTGATAGTGTAATTTTTATTCCTGACCATAAATCTGGTTTCACTTGGGTTGATAGTGAGGCAGGTGCTGTCTCAGTCTCAGGCTTTAATTCAGAGCCAATCGCTGCAATAGTTTCTGCGTCATCTACTTTGGCGTTTGCTTGCACATTGCCTGGTAACGTTTTCCAAGCTGATACGACAGTAGTACCTTTGGCTTGGCAGCCCGCATCCAGTGGTTCACTCGGTTCATGTAATGGATTAACTGTTGCTCAAGTGAATTCGAGTGGACTAGCAGTGCTAGCGATCTCTACTAACACCGGTGCTTACATATCGACAGCGTTTGATAATGCAACACTTCCTACATCATTAACTTTGATTAAAAGCCCAGATTTTCCTATGACTGCAATGGTCAATGCAGCCATTCTGTTAAACCCTGCAGATCGGTCGAGTCTCTTGTGGGCGACAGATTTTGGGGTCAATAGCACTAATTCTGATAGCGCAAATATGTCTACAGTTTCCGTGCGTAATGGCCCAGTTACATTGGCGACTCCAAGTCAACGTTTGGATAACGTTAATGTAAAAGATGTTGCGATTCTAGGTTCGTCCATGTTTGCGATTGCCCAGTCTTTGTCCGACACCTATATGGATGTCATGGTCAGTAATGACAGCGGATTAAGTTGGTCCACGACAAACTTGAACCTTGTTCCGAATATAAAAAATATCAAAGTTTTGGCAGTTGATCCTGTTCGCAATATTTTGTTTGCTGGTACGGACATTGGCGTATTTTCCTATCAAAATAAAGCGTGGACTTTAATACTAGGTGCCTATGATGTGAATACATTGGCATTGGGTTCACAATATCTATATGTGGGTGGCGATGCGGGTCAAGGACAAGGGTTAACTGGTTTGCTCGCCTTGAATTTGACAGGCACTACTTCTGGGCTCCCAGTAGCTCTTCCACTTGATGTGGGCGTGCGGGCCTTGGTCGTTACGAGTGGATCTGTGTACGTTGCAGGTGTTATTAAAGATGCAGCCGGTACTTACGCCAATTATGTCTATCGGTCAGCTGACGTTGCAATATCTTCATATTCGTGGAACCAATTTGGAAATACAAATTCACAATTGCCGACTAATGCTGCACTTAGCCGTCTTGCGGTAGGTGCAGGAAAAGTTTTTGCAGCTGGTGATGGTTTCTTGTTTCAATGTGAAAGCGAAACAGCCAGTTGGGGTCCTGTGAGTGGGTTGCCCAAAACGTTGACGGGTGAGTTTGAAACGGTTTCTGCTTTAGTGAGTGATGGTGCAGTTCTTTATGTAGGAACGGTGCATGGATTACTGGCCCTTAATTTGAGCGACAGCATGCATAAAGATTTGGTACCAATCAGTGGAACAGGTGCTTCTGCAATGTCGTCACTTGCCGTCAATGGCCTACGGGTACTTGCTGGCCGTCTGTATGTAGCTACTGCAGCTGGAATTTCAACACCAACATCTGTAGCCGCTGTTAATGTCGGTGGCGCCAGTAGCGGCGGTGGTTGTTCAATGGCTATTGCTGGCGACCCCGATCCTCTGTTGTGGTTGTTGGTCGCATTGGCTGCGTTGCAAATTGCCTATGCCCGTAAACGTCGAGTTCGAAATGCAAAAGCTGTTGTAAGTTTGCAGCATCAGTCGGATAAAGGACATCTGTGAGCACAGCGGCATCAGTACCAAAGAGTAGCAAGCAACCGAATGCTCGCCGTGTGCCAGGTCTTTCCAAAGACCTGTTCGTATACGCTGTGCTTGTCTTGCTGGTGTGGGTCGCGCGTGAGATCAGCCTGCTCAAGTTATTCAAGGCGGGTGACGATGTGGGCTATTGGCTGGGCGTAGCGGGGGCCGTGCTGATGTTGATTCTTTTCATCTACCCCATACGCAAACATTTCAAGTTCACCAGCAAGTGGGGGTCCGTCAAAGGCTGGCTCGTTTTTCACATGTTGCTGGGTATAGGTGGCCCCATGTTGGTCCTGGTGCATTCGGGTTTTGAGTATGGTTCCTTGAACGCGGGTGTGGCGCTTTACAGCATGATCATCGTGGCCCTCAGTGGTGTTGTGGGGCGCTTTATTTATGCCCGTGTCAACCGTGGTTTGTATGGCGAAATTGTTAGTCAGCAAGATCTCAAGACGCGCGCTGGCTTGGAGCAGGAAAGTGCCCGCTCCCTTTTGAGTTTTGCGCCTGAAGTGGAGCGAACCCTGCTTGAGTTTGCCCAGCATGAGCGCGATGCCTTGCCGGGTTGGCGCACCCACTTGCGTCGGGTTTTTGTGATGCCTGTGTGGCAATGGTTGGTTTACTGGCGTTGTGTGCGCTTGTTGCGTGAGCCCTCGGCGCGTCTGGCAGAGAAGATGAAATGGGAAGCAGACAAGGTTGCTGATCGTCGTCGGTTGGCGCACAAGTTAACGCGTCGCTATCTCAATGCAGAAGTGCGTGTGGCCCAGTTCAGTGCCTATGAGTGGATGTTGTCGGCTTGGCACATTGCGCACATTCCCTTTGTTTATCTGCTGGTGGTCAGTACGTTTGTACACATTTTTGCTGTGCATGCGTACTAAGCGGTTCAAAAAATCAAGATGAAAGTTGGCGTGCAAAATTTAAGCTCACCTAGGTGCAATCGAGTATTTTGGCAATGGATTGCCATGTTGTGGCTTGTTCTTTGCGCTCCATTGGTTATGGCGCAAGGCATCGAATCGGTCATGGCACCAGGCAAGCTTTCCAAAGCGCACGCTAAGTATGAAGAAGAGTGCGCGCAGTGTCACGTGAAGTTTGATCGCAATGGACAAGACAAACGCTGCCTTGATTGCCACAAGGAAACTCGTGCTGATGTGTCAGCCCACACCGGTTATCACGGCAAAATGAAGCAGCAGACTTGCCGTGCTTGCCATACCGAACACAAGGGTGTGACTGCAAAGATTTTGACATTGGATAAAGACCAGTTTGACCACAAACTGACCGACTTCAAGCTAGGCGGCAAGCACCAAAAAGTGTCCTGCGAAAAGTGCCATGTGGCTGGCAAGCTTTATCGCGAAGCGGCTGGAACTTGCAATGGTTGCCACGCCAAAGATGACACCCATAAAGGCACACTGGGCAAATTGTGTGCGGACTGCCATACCGATGTGAACTGGAAAGAAGCCAAGTTTGACCACGATAAGACAAAATTTGAGTTAACAGGTAAGCACATAGACACCAAGTGCGTCGACTGCCATCGTAACAATGTCTATAAAGATACGCCACTGAATTGTTTTGCTTGTCACAAAAAAGATGATAGCCAAAAAGGACACAAGGGCTTGTATGGTGAAAAATGTGAAAGCTGCCATGGAACCAAAAACTGGAAAACGTCACTGTTTAACCACGATAAAGATACCAAGTACGCTTTAAACGGAAAGCATCGAACAACGAAATGCATCAGCTGCCATACCGTTAATCCGTATCGCACCAAGACCGCGGTGGATTGTTATTCATGCCATATCAAGGATGACAAACACAAAGACTCACTGGGACGCGACTGCGTAAATTGCCACACTGAAAAGTCATGGAAAGAAATCGCCCGTTTTAACCATGACAAAACCGATTTCCCGCTTTTAGGCAAGCACATCAAAACCGAGTGCAAAGCGTGTCATGAAGGGGTGATGTACAAGAACGCCAGTAAAGACTGTTTTGCTTGCCATAAAAAAGACGACAAGCACGTCGCCAATTTGGGTCAAAAGTGTGGTGATTGCCACAGTGCCAAGGACTGGAAAGTGCCCAAGTTTGACCATGACAAGTCGCGCTTTAAATTGAAAAATGCCCATGCGGAAGCAAAAGTTAAATGCTCGGCATGCCATAAAGACGTTAAGAGCTACCGCGATATTCCCATGCTGTGTGTGAGTTGTCACAAGAAAGACGATAAGCATGAAGGTCAAATCGGTACCAAATGCGAATCGTGCCATACCGATAAAAACTGGAAAGTTGAGCGGTTTGATCACAACCTGGCCCGTTTTGCCTTGACAGGTCGTCATATCGTAGCGACTTGCAAGAGTTGCCATGAGACACCTCGATACCGGGATACGCGGCGTGATTGCTATGGTTGCCACATCAAGGAAGACAAACACAAGTTAAGTTTCGGCACCAAATGCGAGTCTTGCCACAATGCGCGCGCATGGCCGCTGTGGGATTTCAATCATGACACGCGAACTCACTACAAGCTCGATGGCGCGCACGTCAAGGTGCTCTGTGCTACGTGCCACCGTGCGCCAGCCGCTACCGGGAAACTGGCAGCGCCGCTGTCGACTAATTGCTATTCATGCCACCGGAGTAATGATCCGCATGAAGGTAAGTTTGGTCCACGCTGTGAGCAGTGCCATGTCACGCAAACCTGGAAGAAGATAAGGAATCAGTCAAGCCAAGGCAGTGGCTCCTGATTTCTCAGGACTTATCGTCCGCCGTAAACCAGGCGTAACCCGTCGCCGATGGACCAGACTCTGACGATTTCAACGGCGTCATAGTCCATGGCCAGTTCGCGGGGTATGGGGTCGAAAGGCGCGAGCATTTGCACAATACGTTTGACAGCATTGTCAAGAGCCGATATGCCGCTTGATCGATTGATGACCACGCTTTCTACGCTGCCATCTTGTCTGAGGGAAACGGTTACCAACGGGTTCGAAAATGAGCCAGTTTGGGCTGCTTGAAGCAACTCAAATGGTGCATTTTGTTCAACTTTTTGACGCCAGCTTTCCTGGAACATCTGAATTCGAGCGTCGCGCTCTTTGCGCCCCAAAAGCGTCAGCAGACGTGAATTGTCGGGCAGGGCGAGGGTTTTCTTTTCAGTGGGCTTGATAGGCGTTGGGGTCTCTATCAATGCAGCCAATGGCTTGTTGCTTGTAGAGGCTCCTTGATTTGCGTTTTGACCCGTTGAGCCATTACTGCTGCCAGCGACAGCGCTAGGGCTGGCGCCAGCACCTGCTCCTGTGGATGCAGTACTGGAAACTTTTGATGTGGCACTACCTCCACCTGTTGGGCTTGCCAGTATGGAGTCGGTCTGGCTTCGTCCGGCCGCCAGTTTGCTGGCCTCACGCAGGCCGTCTAGCCTCGCCGCCTCGCGCCGCCCGGCTTCTTGCTTGGCTGCTTCTTGCCTCAAGCCGTCCTGACGAGCAAGTTCTTGACGCTGAGCCTCCTTGCGAGCAGCCTCTTGTCTTGCAGACTCTTGTCTTGCAGACTCTTGTTGTGCTTCAGCTTGTCGGGATGCTTCCTGTCTAGCGGCTTCTTTTCTGGCAGCCTCAAGGCTGGCAGCCGCCTGCCGCGATGCTTCTTGCTGCAAAGCTTCGCGGCGACTTGCTTCCTTGCTGGCAATCTCCTGCTTCAATGCATTCTGGCGAGCAAGCTCTTGGCGTTGTGCCTCGCTACGAGCCGCCTCTTGTCTTGCTGCTTCTTGTTGCGCCGGAGCTTGTTTGCTAGCTTCCTGTTTGAGTGCTTCTTTTCTGGCTGCATCCATTTGAGCTGCAGCCTGTAATGCAGCTTCTTGCTGTAACGCTTCGCGCCGGATGGCTTCCTTTTTCGCAATTTCTTGCTTTAACGCTTCTTGTTTTTCGAGTTCTTGACGTCGAGCTTCTTTGCGAAGTGCGTCTTGTCGTGTGGCTTCTTGACGTACCAATTCCTGCTGCACTGCTTCTTGACGGGCAAGTTCTTGCCGTTGTGCTTCTTTACGAAGCGATTCCTGTTTTGCCGCTTCAACGCGAAGGGTTTCAGTTCGCGCTGCCGCTAGCCGAGTCGCTTCTTGCTGCAGGGCTTCTTGGTGGGCGAGCTCTTGTTTGAGTGTTTCTTTCCGAGCCGTCTCCTGCCGGATTGCTTCTTGCTGGGCGGCTTCAAGTTGCAATGCCGCAAGTCGATTATTTTCTACTTTAGCCGCATCGATCTTCAAAGCTTCCGCACGGGCAAGTTCTAATTGCTGAGCTTCTTTGCGGGCAGTTTCCAGCCGCGCAGCTTCAACTTTTAAATTTTCACGTTGTTGTGCTTCTTGCTTTTCGGTCTCAGATGGCAAGAGGGCTACGGGGGCACTGGCCGCCAGCATCGGCGCTACTGTGAATTCAGGCTCCTTGACCGGATCGGTCACCGCTATGACGGGTGGTGTTGCGGTAGGAGCAGGGGTTGCGGTTTCAGGTGGTGCCTCAACAGGTAATTCAACTGGTTTGAGCGAGGCCTGTTTGGCCGGGCGAACTTTTGGTACTTTGGGTTTAACGGGAACAGCAACTGCCGGCGTCGGTGCCGGCAATACCTCGATGGGCTGCGGGGCAATGAGCGCGACTTTAAATGCCTGGGCGCTGAAATTGGCTGCAGCATTTTGCTGTGCTGCATTAGTTTCAGCAGTTTGCTTTTCTTTTGGGCTGTCTGACTCCAGCGGGGGGGGCGGTGGAACAGGATTTGAAGCCGAAACTTCACCAGGGAGGGGTGTTAAAACAGCAGAAATGGAGGAAGACTCCTCTCGTTTTGAATCTGCCCCTAATAGACCCTTGAGAATATCAAGTTCTGGCAGTTCAAACTGAAGCGTGAGAATTGAGCCATGTATCAAAAGGGAGATGATCAGTGCATGTTCAAGGCGTAAATTTATGCGCACAAACCACCACCCAAGCTAGCGATAAATACGGTTATTTTCATCAATGTGTTCATGGGCTGTAATGGCTATTTTTGACTTTGGGTCGCAACGTCACTTCGTGAGTCGCATCGATTTATGTTCGAGAGAACATCAATAGTTCACTAAAACACAGATCATTGCTTGAAATCAAACTTTAGTGTTTCAGAACGTATCAATACATCATGAGATGCATCAAGGTTATGTTACCTGTACCTGTTTGGCACTTGATTAATCAAGTGAATTAGCGTTATTTGCATTGAAACAAGCGGTATGTACGCTGCCAATCAAAAAAAATTTGAATTTTAGCGGAAGCTTTGTTGACGACGGGGCTTGTGTAGAGCGCAAGTCTCGTTCTAGCCATCTGAGATAATTCGACATTATTTATTTCTTAGTTTGAGGTGTTACGATTTTTACCAAGGGCAATCTCAAACCAGTACTTGAAGCGCGTGGATTGGCTTGTCGTCGAGGTTCCGAGTGGCTGTTTGACGACTTGTCGTTTGAGATTTTCCCGGGTCAGATTGTTTGGCTTCAAGGTCAAAATGGTCGAGGCAAGACCAGTTTGCTTCGTTTGATTGTTGGTTTGGCTGCGCCGGATCGTGGCACGCTCAAGTGGGGCGGAAGCGCTACGCAGGAGTCGACAGTTGAACAAGGGAAACTTGTTTATATTGGCCACACCAATGGGTTGAAGGATGATTTGACTGTCACCGAGTCACTCAAATTTTTAGCGCGCCTCCATGGTCGCGACAGTTCAGATGAGTCGGTTTTGAATGCGCTTGAGATGCTTCAAATGTCTCATCGAAAGAACGCTCTGGTGCGAACGTTGTCTCAGGGCCAGCGACGTCGCGTTGCATTGGCCCGGCTTGCATTGGAGCGTAATCCCAGTATTTGGGTGCTTGATGAGCCCTTTGATGCATTGGATGCACAAGGTATCAGCGTTGTAAATCGTTTGTTGGTCGAGCATGTTCAGCGCGGTGGTTGTGTGTTTTTGACAAGCCATTTGCATTTAAGTCTTGACGGCTCTCAGTACCGGACGCTTGATTTTCAAAAGGGCATGGTTTCATGATGAGCAGTGGTTTTATGGCGCTGGCAGCCCGCGATTTCCGTTTGGCGTGGCGTCGGCCTGTCGATATATGGCTGCCCGTGGTCTTCTTTGGTGTTGCGGCGAGCCTTTTCCCCTTGGGCGTTGGGCCGGAATTACAAACATTGCGCCAGATTGGCGGCGGCGTGGTTTGGGTTTGTGCACTTTTGTCGACTATGCTGGCGCTCAACACCTTGTATGTGAGTGACTACAGCGATGGGTCACTGGATCAAATGCTGCTCTCGGGTCACTCCATGGTGATGCTGGCGGCTGCCAAAGCCTTGGTGCATTGGTTGTTGACCGGGTTGCCATTGGTCGTGGTGGGTCCTTTGCTGGGTTTGTTGTTCGACATGAGTTCGACGGCGATCGTTACTTTGACTTTGACGCTCTTGTTGGGTACGCCAGTTTTGAGTTTGTTGGGCAGCGTCGGGGCGGCGTTAACACTGGGCTTGCGCAGCGGTGGCGCCCTTATTTTGTTAATTGTTTTACCTTTGTGCATACCTGTACTTATATTTGGCGCGGGTGCTGTTTCCTCTGTAGAAATAGGGGTTTTTCCAAGTGGGCACCTGTCCGTACTGGGTGCTTTACTATTGCTGACTTTGGTCGGTGCGCCTCCCGCTGC
>Ga0208248_1000298_pt1 | contig 15389 bp, 19 predicted proteins | sample CryBogmetaGMA5M_FD_184545 | JGI IMG/M metagenome (GOLD analysis project Ga0208248, IMG submission 184545) | Freshwater microbial communities from Crystal Bog, Wisconsin, USA - MA5M (SPAdes) | ecosystem: Environmental > Aquatic > Freshwater > Lake | place: Crystal Bog, Wisconsin, USA | collected...
TTTTGATCAATATGCTTATACAACTTCATTTCCAATCAAGTTGGCTCGTCAAGTTAATGTGGCGACTCTTTTTGTTGCAGCAGAGAGGTTGGGCCTGGGTAAGGGTTGGATCATTAAGAGTCGACTTATGCCACAAGCTTTTCCCCATTGCCTGATTGATGCCTGTACTGCAATGAATCAAAATTTTGAGGAGATGATAGTTTCCAAGCCAAACCAATATATGTGGTCTTATAACCGTTACAAGCGACCGGTTGGGGCAGCATTGGCTCCTTTAGAGTAAGATTCCTCGGTGTCGCTCGATTCCATCCTAAGCCAGAAGAAACACTAAAACCACCGTCAGGTGATTTACTATTCATATTCAGATAAATTAATAGCGGGCTAAGCATATGAAAAACTGGTTGATTGCTTTCAATTTAACCTTGCTTACTTTGGCATTGAGCGGGTGTCTTGCAAGTACAACGTCGTCTGTGGGCATGAATTGTGACTACAGTCAAGGCAAGCCATTATGGGAGATGCCTGTTGATTGTCAAGGGTACTAATCCTTCTGTCGGCGGTGCAATTCCATCCTGGATCCCCAAGAAACACCAAAACTACCATCGGTCGGTTTTATTTGTGTTGCTCAAGCAACCGGAGTAAGCTCAAACGAGCAATGTTGCTAATTTTGTAACCGTAATTGCAGGTTACATCGAATGGAGAGGTTATATGACAAGTATTCGCAAAATTCTTTCGTTTCTAATTTTTGGGCTATCTATTTTGAGCTTTGGTACTAGCGCGGCAGATGCTCCTAAAAAGCTAGTGGGCACAGTAAGTATCAATGAAACACAGTTTGCTTTAATTGTGGGTGGCAGCACTGGAGGTGGTGTGCTCACTTACCAAGGAAAAAAATACCCATTTAAAATTAGCGGAATGAGTCTTGGGGCAAATGTCGGAGTATCTAAATTAGCTGCAAGCGGTGAGGTTTATGATTTAGCTGAGCTATCTAAGTTTCCCGGAACTTTTACTAAGCTCGAGAGCAGCATTACTTTGGGCGGGGGCGTGGGAGGAACGGTTCTTAAGAATGAGAATGGCGTCATTATGCGATTAACAAGCACTTCAGAGGGCCTACAATTGAACCTTAGTGCTAGTGGCGTCACGGTAAAGTTTGATAAGTAATTTGGATTAAGTATCCTGGGGCACTAAGAAACACCAAAACCACCTTCGGGTGGTTTTTTCTTTGAGCAGTTTGTTTGAGCATGTTACTGTGGGTCATCCTATTGATGGGGGGTCAAAATGTTGAGTCAAAAAATTAATATTTTTGTAAGGCCATTTTGTGAAGCCACTCCTGCCTGTCTATTGGTTATGGTCCAGGGCAATATTTGGTTAGCAACCATAGGCCATTTTCAGAAAGCCCTAGAGACTGGATTTATAGCCGGAGTTGGCGTGCTAATCCTTTCTTCATTTGCATGCAGTTGGTTTAGCAATAAGTATGTTGTTGCAAGCATTACCGGCGGAATGTGTTTTTTCGCTGATTTATTGGTTCATTCGGCTCACTTTGGTAGCTTTACATCGGAAGCGATTGTGACGGGCGCAATCACCTCCATTATTTCTTTGGCAGTGAACTTTGTTGGCAAAAAGCTTTTTGTGCATGGTAGAAATAAGATAACTAAAAGCCAATTGGAGATGGGGTATTCTCGGCCTTGGTCACTTCTGTCCCCGGCTACCATGAAGCACTTAAGCCGCCTACAGTTGGTTTGTTATTTGGCCATTCTGTTGTAAATTAGGCATTATTAATGGTACATATATGACTCAATCATGGCGCGATAATATCTTAGAAACCCCTGCTGTTGGTTGGCTTATGGCTTTGTCGGTGATCAAGGCATTTTGGTCTTAGTAGACATGTATAGATTGATTGCTTTTGATGCCTATGGAACTTTGTTCGATGTCTATTCTATGGGCCAGCTGGCGGAAGAACTCTTCCCCGGACATGGGCAAACTTTTGCCTTGATGTGGCGTGATCGCCAAATTGAATACACTCGCTTAGTCACAATGAGTGACCCAAGTCCGATCGGGAGTAAATACTACCTACCTTTTTGGGAGCTTACTATTCGCTCTTTGCGCTATGTTTGTAAACGAATGAATCTAAATCTAAATGCAGATAATGAAAAGCGGCTTATGGATCAATATGCCATGCTTACTGGTTTTGAAGATAGCCTAAATGTACTTAAGTGCATTAAAGAAAGGGGAATATCAACAGCAATACTGTCTAATGGCAGTAGAGAGATGCTGGCTACAGTTGTTGAGAGTAATGGCCTGGAGCCTTATTTGGACAAGGTAGTAACTATCGAAGATGTTCGTTTATTTAAAACAGCACCACAGGCTTACGAGTTGTTATTAAAAGCATTTCCAGTCAAAAAGAAAGAGATTCTTTTTGTTTCTAGTAATGCTTGGGATGCACTTGCCGCAAAGTGGTACGGGTTCGATGTATTTTGGGTTAATCGGCTGGGGCACCCGTTTGAGGAGATTGGCGATAAGCCCGATTATGAAGGAAATTCATTAAGCAAAGTTTTAGAGCTTATTTAAAAACGCCCTTTCCAGAACAGATTCTCTTTTTGTAAGAAAATCTTCATAGGAAAATATAGGCATGTAAATTGGATGGAAGAAAGATGAAAAAATTAGTCATAGTTTTTTTTGCGGCCTTTATTATTTTGACTCTAGTTGGATGCCTTGCAAGCACTACATCTCCAGTCGGCGTTAGCTGTGATTTCAGCAAGGGTCTTACATTGATAAATATGCCACTCCAGTGTCAGCCAGGTAGTTAAGAGATGAGATGATCTATAGATGGCAGCATTGTGGGCATAAGTCTAGAATGAATGCCCCTGATTAACTACTGAAAAGCGCTTTTGCATATCAAGTGATTCAAAAGTCGTAACCTTCACGCCTAAATGGTTAGTTTCTGGCGAGCCTTTCTATAGCTTCGATATTTTCTGTGGAGACACCAAATTCAGCAAGAAGTGCTTGACGATTTCCAAGTTCAAAATCCTCAAACTCAAAGCCGGGTGCCACAGCACAGCTTAATAGACTGAAAGAATTTTGCTCTATTGGCTTTGCTGCAAACCAAGTGGTCGCTGGAATAGTGGCCTGCAAAATCTTTGAGGCTAAACCCAGCTGAATGCTTTGAAGATGTTTTTCATTATCAAAAAAGTAGATTAACAAATCACACCCCTGATGAAAGAACCAAGTTTCATCGGATTTAATTCTGTGCCAAGATGAGAAATCATCTCCCGCAATTAGGTAGTAAATGCTCGTATAGGCGCTCTTCCCCTCCAAACCTTTTGTATTCTGAATGATGGTTTTGGAACGATACATTTCTTTATAAAAGCCGCCTTCGGGATGGGCTACAAGCCCAAAGTCGTTAATAATTGATTGAATTTCTGGCATATATCCTTAGGATGAACAGCTACAACGGGTTTGTCTTGATATTTGCAACGATTCTATATTCACTGGGGGCCAAAATATGGGACCTGGTATTTAAACCTTAAAAACAGCTGCAAATATAGCCAAAGCATTGGACGTAGAAATTCCCTTTTATCTTGTGTAAAGTGAGCCTTGTAAATCAATATAAATGTCATTAGGGAACCTTTATGAATCTGAAAAGAACTTTCATTGCGGTTTGTTTTGCTTTTGTCGCTGGTTCATCCTTTGCCAAGGATAGTGTTAATTGGGGCTATGACGGTAAAACTGGCCCAGAGTTTTGGGGTGATCTCAGCCCAGATTTTTTAATGTGCAAGACTGGAAAGTCCCAGGCCCCGATCGACATTCCTGTAAAGCTAGTACAAAAGTCAGATGCCACTATGCAAACTGCCTATCGGCCCTCACGTGCAAAGATCATTAATAATGGGCATACCATTCAGATTAATCTTCCGAATGCAGGCTATGCCGAGTTCAATGGCGAAGATTACACCTTACTGCAAATTCACTTTCATACTCCCAGTGAGGAGAAGGTTGATGGCAAGAGTTACCCTTTAAATGCCCATTTGGTTCACATCAACCCAGGTGATAGTGAGTACGATAGCGAGGCAGGTAAACTCGCCGTGATTGGCGTCTTTTTCAAAGAGGGCAAAGAGAATGCCGCGCTAAAAAACATCTTTGCAGAAGTTCCCAGCCAAAAAAGCAAAGAGAGATACAAAACTCAGTTTGATACACGCGCCCTGCTCCCTCAAAATAAAGCTTTCTATAGTTACGAAGGATCTTTAACGACCCCTGGTTGTGCTGAAGGTGTGCAGTTTTATATCTTGAAGACCCCGGTTGAAGTGTCTAAAAAGCAATTGGAGCAATTTAAGAAACTTTACCCCTTAAATGCGCGTCCAACGATGCCTCTCAATGGCCGCAAGATTACCGAAGGAAATTAGATGACCAATCTTAATCAACTCCCCACTGATCTCCCTATTCCTCAAGATGACGGGGCCACTGATCATTTAAAGGGCATGCAGCTGCCAGATGTTTCATTCACTGCCACGAATGGCAAAGTAATTAATCTGAGTGATATCAAAGGAAAATTGATCATTTATTGCTACCCAATGACGGGCCAACCCAATGTTGCACTCCCAGACGGCTGGGATCAGATTCCTGGGGCGAGAGGATGTACTCCTCAGAGTTGTTCGTTCAGGGATCACTATCAAGAACTCCAGGCGCTTGATGCGGAAGTGATTGGCCTTAGTGTACAAACTACTGAGTATCAAAAAGAGATGGCAGATAGACTACATTTACCATTTCCAGTGGTGAGTGATGTCAACTATCAATTTCAAAAGGCATTAAATATGCCTACATTCCTTGCTGCCGGAATGACGCTGCTTAAGCGAGTTACCCTAATTGCTAATAATGGGGTGATTGAAGCGGTTCATTACCCTATTTTTCCTAGCGATAGTGACCCAGCATGGGTAGTTGATTATTTGAAAAATCACGGCTGAGATGCTTGATCACTTCGATCACCTGGTTCTCACTACTGCAAAAGAAGTTGAATGTATTGATTTCTATGTACGTGTTCTAGGTATGCAATTAGAGTCATTCATTGGCGGAACGCCACCTGTTGAGCGTAAAGCATTCAAGTTTGGCAATCAAAAAATCAATTTGCATATCAAAGGGAAAGAATTTGAACCCAAAGCAGATCTCCCTACGCCAGGTTCTTTAGATCTCTGTTTTATTGCAGATAGACCGCTTACAAAAGTCATTGCCAAATTAACAAAAGAAGCCTGGCCGATTATTGAGGGCCCAGTCATTCGTACGGGCGCCACCGCAAAAATTAACTCTATTTATATTCGTGATCCTGACCAAAATTTGATTGAGATTAGCGAGTTGATTTCTTAAGCGTGAATCTTTCAGATCTCCTGCTTCAGGCCCTCGTATTAGGCTTTTTGGGTCTTGGTGCTGGCGTTCTAGGCGGGGTGATTGGTTTTGGTACCACGATTATCTTGATGCCGGCGCTGGTGTATTTCTATGGACCAATTCAGGCAATTCCAGTGATTGCTTTAGTGGCAACCGTAGCAAACCTTTCCCGTATTTTTCTCTGGTGGAGTGCAATTAATTGGAAGGTTTGTTTTGTCTATAGTCTTACGGCAATCCCTGCAGTGATATTAGGTGTAAATACTTTAGTGACTCTAAATGATCGGTTTGTTGAAATTACCCTCGGTCTTTTTCTAATCCTATTGATTCCGATTCGGAGATGGATGCGCAGAAAAAACTTTTATTTAAAGTTATGGCAGATGAGTTTGGTAGGTGCTGGTATTGGCTACCTTACTGGCATTGTTGCGACTACTGGGGCCATCAATACTCCATTTTTCTTAGCTTACGGCCTCACTAAGGGCGCCTTTTTGGGTACAGAAGCTGCTAGCACCCTATCCATACTTTTTACCAAGGGAATTACCTTTCATCAGCTTGGGTTCTTAAACACAACAGCAATCATTCAAGGCTTGTTGATTGGCAGTTGTGTATTAGCAGGATCTATTTTTTCCAAAAAAATTGTTTTGGCCTTGCCAGAAAAAAGATTTCTCTTGCTGATGGAGCTTGTCATGTTTATTTCTGGTGCATCTATTCTGGCGATGGCTATTTAGCGCTATTGGTATAAATCATTAGCGAAATTCCCCAACTCTCAGGATATAATTTCTGTAAGCAGGAGAGTGAGGGGTTTCCCTCCACCGAAGGCGCAAACTCCCATGAACGCTCAGGTATCCCACGGGAAGGTACTGCTTATCCTAAATAGCCGTCTGGAGAGCCACCATCTTTATGGTGCACCGAAGGAGCAAGCCCTAAGCTAGGCTTAGGGTGAATCTCTCAGGTATCAAGGACAGGGGGAGCGGCATCCATCACATGGCAGAGCCATGGCTTTGATGGGCTGCTATTGGGAGAGTCTTATATGCAAAACCCTTTTAAATAATTCAGAAGCAACTTTTATACATCTGCTCACGCAGATTTAGTACTCCAATATTGTTCGAGTGCGATAGTGCATTTGAGCGCTTACTGATTAAGGTTAATGTATGACAAACAAATTCGTTGAAGAAGCACCATATCACCCTGGTTATGAGGATGCAGGGTTTAAGGGGGGAGTCTCTCCACTTGTGACCGAGATTGATCGATTTAGAAAAAGCAATTCACGGTATTTAAGCTTTGCCGAAGTGATTGTGGATTTTTGTATATCCGATCAAAAAAAACTGCACGCAGCAAATTAAAGCGCTAAACAATAAGTCGCTTATGTGCGACTTATTGTTTCTCTAAAGATCTAAATTATCCAAAGCCAGATCTTCAAGGTGGCTGGTATCTGCCCAGGCATTAACCTTCCAGCCCGTCCCATCATGGCTAATCCAATTCAGCGAGGCATTGGGAACGGTGACCGCTTTTTCGGCATCTAATGCCTGCTTGCTCGCAACTCGATACATCATATCTAGCGTTCCACCATGACTTACCAACAAAATGGTTTTACCGATGTGCTTTTGGCGAATCTCTTCGAGCGCACTCTGAACCCGCGCTGCAAATTGCTGAATACTTTCTCCGCCACGCAAGTCTTGAAGAATACCTCTGCTGAGGTGGCTCTTCCAGAGTTCCGGTTCGCGCTGAGGGGCTTCATCGGTAGTAAGACCTTGAAGGGCGCCGAGGTGTCGCTCTCTTAAGGCGCTATGAGCAATTGCCGTGGTTTTATAAAGCTCCTCAATAGCCTGTGCTGTTTGTTGAGCACGCTGAAGGTCACTTGTATAAAGAACATCGAACTGCAGATGAATGGCCTTAAGGGCATGAGCCATTTGCTTGGCTTGAATTAAGCCGCGAGCATTCAGAGCGATATCAGTGTGACCCTGAAGACGACGCGCAGCATTCCAGTCGGTCTCCCCATGGCGTACTAAGCAAAATTGAGTTGTGGTCATTCGACAATCCTAAAGGCGTAATTATTTTTTCAGAGTCCACGCGCGTGGATTATGTTCAAAGCCAATATGCTCGTAATACGCGTTTGCCTTAGGTGCTGCAAGGAGCACAATCATGCACTCTGGGCCCAGGCGAGCTTTAGTTTCTTCAATAAGTTGTTTGCCAATGCCTGTTCGTTGGTACTGCTCATCTACTGCCAAGTCAGCTAGGTAGGCGACATAAGAAAAATCGGTCAACGAACGGGATATTCCGATCAATTTATCCTCATCCCATGCCGTAATAATAAGATTGGCATTTTGGAGCATAGACTCAAACGTGCTGACATTATTAATGGGGCGTCGTTCAGCCAAGGTGGATCTTTTATATAAGTCGATAGCCTGCATTGCTGTTACGGGGGTTTTATCGCTGTAACTAATCATTGGATTTTTGATTGCTGATAAATAATGCGTCGCCGGATGAGAGAGTTCCTGAACTGAGTATCTCGGCACGTATTCCCCCTCGGCCATCAAACGCATCCATAAAGTTTGATTTCCCCAAAAGCTCTCCAGGCCGTATACAAGGAGCGCAAAGTTCAGTTCCCTTTAAAGAAATGCCGCCCAGCTGAAAAGTTTCACCGACCAAGGCATTTAATTCGCTTGGTGAAATGCCATCAAGCACGACATTGCGACGGGTTTGCGCATCTGTAAAAGGTGCTTCATTGTCAGCCTCAAGCCATAGGTTGGCAATAGCGATGCCGGTGCTGGCGATAATGCTGATATGTCTAATCTTAGGAGGCTGTTGATCGGAAAAGGCACCCATTCCAGAGGCGTAGCGATCTCCTTTAATACCAAGACCCACTTGGACCTCAACTGTGGTTTTAGATTCCATCGGCGCCCCCGCGTTTGAGGCAATGTAAATAGCTTGTATATGGGCGTTCGTTTGCATAATAGATATCTGCATATTACAACTTGAACTACAGGTTTGTTAATACAATCAATAGATTGATAGCACAAAGGCCTGAGTGAACAAAGAAACCAAAGGAATGCTGATTGGATTTATCGGCATTCTGATTTTTAGCTTAACTTTGCCTGTCAGCAAGATTGCGGTATTAAGCTTTAATCCCTATTTTATTGCCTTCGGCAGAGCGACTCTTGCCGGCGTAGTGGCATTGGCCTACCTTGCCTATAAAAAAGAATCCCTACCTAGCAAGGTTGATTTTGGCAAATATGTCGTCATTGCTTTGGGCGTAGTTTTTGGTTTTCCTATCTTCACTACAGTGGCTATGACGCAAGGATCCTCTTCGCATGGTGCTGTGATTTTGGGCATGATGCCTTTGGCAACGACCGTCATAGGGGTCATTCGCTTTAAGGAGCGACCCTCTTTAGGCTTTTGGTTGGTTTCCTTAATGGGGGCTGCACTGGTGGTGATCTACGCGCTACTGAAAAACTCTGGAAGTTTTACTTATATTGATGGCCTGTTGGTGCTTGGTGGAATTTGTGCCTGCGTGGGTTATGTCGAGGGTGGCGAGCTTTCTAGAAGAATGAATCCCCGCGCGGTGATCTCTTGGGCCCTCGTTATTTCATTGCCTGTAAATATAGTCGCAAGCTTTTTGACTTTTAGTCCTGAATACACCAATGCCGGTGGCGTGGCGTGGATAAGTTTTATCTATTTAAGCTTATTTCCCATGTTCTTGGGATTTTTCTTTTGGTACGAGGGACTTGCTATTGGAGGAATCGCACGCGTGAGTCAAGTGCAGCTCATTCAGCCGTTTTGTACATTGCTTGCCGCCAGTGTTTTGTTGGGCGATCCAATTACCGTAATGAATTTAGTTTTTGCTGGATTAGTTGTGTCAACAGTGATTTTAGGAAAAAGTATGTTGGTTAAAAGACGCTAATCATAGAGTGCAGCACATAAAAAAGCCCCGTTAAATTGGGGCTTGGTATTTATGCAGTAACAATGGTTTGTTTCTTGATGGCTCGCAAAATCTTACTTTTCTCTTTTGGTTTATTGCTCGCTTCTAATAATTTGTTGAGCTGTGTTGCATTAAGTGGCCCAAGGCGCGGTTTGCCTGTTTTGGTGAGCATGGGATCGTTTTTTCTGTTTCTTTGATTTTGGCCTACAGCCATATTTTTCCTGGGGAAAATGAGTGATGAATCTTAGAGGCTAGCTCATCAGACCCCCCTATTTAGGGCGCACAATCGTGATCACTATTCAGAATAACAGTTAAAAAGTACAGGCGCTATGATTAGACATGAATAGTCTCTCAAAACGCATCTTTGAGACAAATTGCTCCCGTAAGCACTCTTTCAAGCAGAAAAGGATGTATATGAAGACTTATATCACTAGCGCATTTCTGATCATTGGATTGAGTGCTTGTGCTGCCGTTTATACAGACGCATCAGATGCGAATCACGTGACATTTTTAAATAGTAGCGGTGAATCTATTGAACAATTAACGCAAAAGGCAGGCACATATTGTGCGCAGTATGGCAAAACTGCTTCTTTCAGAAGTAGTGATACTCAGTTGTACGTAGTGTTTGATTGCAAACCATCCCGCAACTAAATTGAAGCAAGTTATCCAGCAAGATCTGATTGATAAATCAGGCCAGCATGTTCCCTTAGGGCGTGGAATTGAATAGACTCCCAACGCTGCTGGGCTACGTCTAACTCTGATTTATGGGATGCCAGGAAAACAGAGGCGCCTACAACATCTTCTGCCATACGATGAATGTTTTCTTGGGTGAATTTCTTCAGTGCAACCGGATCATCCGAGCTTACCCAGCGAGCAAGGCTATAGCGTGCTGGTAAAAGTCGCACTTCAGCACCATATTCCGTTTGAAGACGATGGCTTACTACCTCAAATTGCAGTTGACCAAAGGCGCCAAGCAACATAGTCCCGCCAGTCATCGGGCGAAATACCTGAATAGCACCTTCTTCCCCAAGCTGCATGAGGCCGGTTCGTAATTGCTTAGAACGTAATGGGTCAGCGGATTCAACCATGCGAAAAATTTCAGGCGCAAAAAAAGGCAAGCCTGTAAATTGCAATTGCTCACCCTCGGTGAGCGTATCGCCAAGACGGAGCAGGCCATGATTGGGTAAGCCGATGATGTCCCCTGGAAATGCCTCATCCAAAATATCGCGTCTTTGCGACAAGAAAGACAGTGCGTTATTGGTGCGCACTTCTTTGTTGTTGCGACAAATCTTGAGTTTCATACCACGCTGAAAATGACCAGAACAAATGCGTAAAAATGCTACACGGTCGCGATGGGCTGGATCCATATTTGCCTGGATCTTAAAGACCACAGCAGAAAACTTGTTTTCAGCGGGACTTACTTCACGCTGTAGGGCTTTGCGTGATCCGGGAGATGGTGCAAGTTCAACAAGCGTATTCAGAATTTCACGAACACCAAAATTATTAATTGCGGAGCCAAAAAATACTGGCGATTGACGTCCGGCCAGAAAGGCCTCGCGGTCAAATGCAGGCATTGCTTCTTTAATCAGCGCCACTTCAGTCAAGGCATTTTCTAAATCTGTTCCAAGGCGCGCCTTAAGGGCTGGATCAGTGACATCCACTACAGCGTGTGAGTCTTCGGTTACTCGATCCTCGCCAGCCTTAAACATGCGCATACGCATATTGGCAATATCAATTACCCCAGCAAAAGATTTACCCATGCCAACTGGCCAGGTAAATGGAACCACTTCAATGCCAAGCGCAGTCTCGATCTCATCCATTAATTCCATGGGAGGCTTTACCTCGCGATCCATTTTATTAATGAAAGTAACAATCGGTGTATTACGTGCGCGACAAACTTCAAGCAGGCGAAGGGTTTGTGATTCGACACCATTGGCCGCATCGATCACCATTAATGCAGAATCTACTGCAGTGAGAACGCGGTAAGTATCCTCTGAAAAATCTTGGTGTCCTGGTGTATCTAGTAGATTGATGATGCAATCGCGATATTCCATTTGCATTACAGAGCTTGCTACAGAAATACCGCGCTGCTTCTCAATTTCCATCCAGTCAGAGGTTGCGTGCCTGCTAGCTTTACGAGCCTTGACGCTACCCGCAATTTGAATTGCTCCCGCATAGAGCAATAGCTTTTCTGTGAGCGTAGTCTTGCCGGCATCTGGGTGAGAGATGATGGCAAAGCTACGACGTCTTAATACTTCTGCGCCTGGGGTGCTGGGGGTAATGGTTTCGATGGTAATTCTGCGCTTATATAGTTTGGACGCAATTATAAGCGGGTGGCCTTGCTTAGAATTGCTCTTCAGGCCTTACAAAACGCCATTGACCAGGCGGCAGCGGTCCAAGAGAGATGCGTCCAATTCTGACTCGCTTCAAGCCAACCACCTTCAAGCCAACCATTTCACACATTCTGCGAATCTGACGCTTACGACCTTCTCGCAATACAAAGCGAAGTTGATCCTCATTTTGCCAACTGACTTGAGCGGGTTTGAGTTCAACGCCATCAAGAGAAAGACCATGTTTTAGACGATCTAGATCCTCAAAGGAGAGTTTGCCTTCTACACGAACCAAATATTCTTTTTCAATCGGACTATTTTCGCCGATTAATAATTTGGCAATGCGACCATCCTGGGTTAATACCAACATTCCGGTGGAATCAATATCAAGTCTTCCCGCAGGCGCAAGGCCCTTAGTATTGAAGCGAGGGTTACGGCCCTTGTCGAGCGGACTGCCAAAGTAATTTTCAGGTGTGATGAGAGAGGCTGCTGGCTGATATTCTTGCTCATCATCAAAATGTGAGATGTATCCAACGGGTTTATTTAAAACCACTGTAATGCGAGAGGCTTGTTGTGCTTTGGCACCAGACTGCAACTCAATTTTTTGATGACGGTATGCTCTAACGCCAAGTTCATTTACTACTTCACCATCAACCGTTACTAAGCCCTGCTCAATATACGAATCTGCTTCACGACGTGAGCACAGTCCCAATTCAGACAATAGTTTTGAAACGCGTACTTTTTCTTCCATGCCTGCATTATCCGTTAAAGAACGTTTTTAAATGGTGCAGGGCAATATTCTATTTTGGCTAAACTGCAGATGTCTTAAATGCTAAATAAAGGAAAATAAAATGACTGCAGTTTTGAAAAAACCACCAATTTATAAAATCCTTTATTTTCAAGTGCTTATGGCCGTTTTAATCGGGGTTTTACTTGGCAACTTTTATCCTTCCATTGGCGTAGAGATGAAACCCTTTGGCGATGCCTTTATTAAGGGCATCAAGATGTTGATTGCCCCGATTATTTTCTGCACGGTTGTGATTGGTATTGCCGGCATGGAGGACATGAAGAAAGTGGGTAAAACGGGTGGATTAGCGCTTTTGTATTTTGAGGTCGTTAGCTCCATAGCGTTAATAGTTGGATTGATTGTTGTAAATGTATTACAGCCAGGCGCCGGCATGAATATCGATCCAGCTAGCTTGGATACCAAGGGAATTGCTGCGTATACAGGCCCAGGAAAAATGGGCACCACTACAGAATTTTTATTAAATATCATTCCCAATACTGTTGTAGATGCATTTGCAAAAGGCGAGATATTACAAGTGCTTTTTATCGCAGTGTTATTTGGTTTTGCTTTGCATAAGTTTGGTGGTCGTGGAACGATGGTATTTGATTTAATCGAAAAATCTTCGCACGTTCTATTTGACATCATTGGCATCATCATGAAATTTGCACCGATCGGTGCTTTTGGTGCAATGGCGTTCACGATTGGCAAGTATGGCGTTGGCTCACTTTTCTCTTTAGGCAAATTGATGGGCGCTTTTTACCTTACTTGCCTACTTTTTGTTTTCATTGTGCTTGGAACTATTGCACGCCTAAATGGTTTCAATATTTTCAAATTTGTTCGCTACATTAAAGAAGAGCTTTTGATTGTTTTGGGTACATCCTCATCTGAATCAGTCTTGCCGCGCATGATGGAGAAGATGGAGTTATTGGGCGCCAAGAAAAGCTGCGTCGGCTTAGTTATTCCAACTGGCTATTCCTTTAATCTTGATGGCACTTCTATTTATCTAACCATGGCCGCAGTCTTTATTGCCCAGGCTACTGATACCCCGATGACGATCACTCAACAAATCACACTTTTACTGGTCTTATTGCTTACCTCAAAGGGTGCTGCGGGCATTACTGGTAGCGGGTTTATTGTTTTAGCCGCAACCCTTTCTGCCGTTGGTAATGTTCCAGTGGCTGGCTTAGCAATCATCTTAGGAATTGACCGCTTCATGTCTGAAGCACGTGCCTTGACTAATTTAGTTGGGAACGGCGTAGCCACGATTGTTGTGGCCAAATGGACTGGTGAGTTAGATGAAAAGCAATTAACTTCAGTACTGAATAAAGATAATTGGATTGAGGCTCAGGATCCCGAATATTACTTAGATCAAAAGCAAGACAAAATGCGCTAAATTAGGTTCTCACAATATGAACGCTGCATGGGGCTTCCTCGACGATTTTGGTCATGGAGGTTCTCCAAGGCGTTACCTTATTGGGCAGTTTGTGTGATGCCCCAATCAAAATGAGTGATGCATCATTATCTTTCGCAAACTCGACAATTCGAGATGCGGGGTCCATTGCTTCAAGGACATGATAAGAAATGCGCTCTGGGGGAAGCTTTAGAGGTTTAGCCCAATCCATTAACTGCACCAAGTGCCCCCGCACAATTCCACTGGCGGTTTCATTTTCTTGATTGCCTTCAAATGTGGGCGTACTGCTAATAGTGCTAATACATACCAACCGACTTTCAGGATAGGCAAGTAATAAATTTTTAGCTGTGAGTTGCATGAGCTCACGTAAATCTTCATCCGATTGGCGGGTATCAATTGCGACAATCATCAATGGCGCATCATGGCTACCCATGCTGGGTCGCGGACTGGGAGAGGGTTCATAGCCAGCCGCCCTAAACATGCCTTTGAGGTTTTCCCAAAAGCTGGGAGGCTCAACTCGATCAGCGCGTTCAGTAAGGGTGATACCCTCAGGGTCGCGTAATACTTGACGCAAGCGAGTGGCACTTTGGTAGCGATCGGCAGCGCGCGGTTCTAGGCATCTCAAGACAACTTCTTGTAACCAGCGGGGGATTTCCTTGCGGATTGCACGAGGCGGAAAGGGCTCAGCCCACATCCGTTTTCTTAAGCCACTCAAGGTCTGTGGATTACCAAAAGGTAATTCACCAGTGAGTAGTTCATACATGATTGCGCCAATCGAATAGATATCGCTGCGCGAATCTGAACGAATACCCGCTACTTGTTCTGGAGAAATATAGGGTGCAGAGCCAATTCCTTTACGCATTTCTTCTGCAAGCAAATCAGGGTAACGGGCATGATGTGACAAGCCAAAGTCAATCAGCGTTAACTTTCCCTTCTCATCTATCAGAATATTTTCTGGCTTGATATCGAGATGAATCGCATCTTGGGAGTGCAGGGATTGAACCGCTTGAGCCAGGTCTGCGCCGATCCGAACGACCTCATCAATCGTAAATATTTTGCCTTCTTTAATGAGATCTTCAAGCGGTCGACCTTCCACCCTTTCCATTGCAATATAGGGTCGAGTAGCCATATTCCCTGCGCCCAAAAATTGAGGAACAAATGGGCTTTTCAATGAGCGAAGAATCGTGAGCTCTGTCTCAAAGCCAATTAAGCTCTCAACAGGCTGGTCCCTCCCAACGCGAGGAATCTTGAGAAGGATTGGAACATCAATACCTTCTTTGGTGGCTGTGAACAGGCTAGCCATCCCGCCGCGATGAACTTCTTTTCCTATAACAAACCCGTCAACGACTTTGCCTTCTTGAAAAATATCATCAACAGCTTCGATATCGGTATTGATTGCCATTGAGTATTACTTGCCGGTAATTAAACGGTTCGCCAAATCTTCGGGCAAGCCTGCGCGACGGACTTTATCGGCCGCCGCGAAATGATCATAAGGTACTCGATGAAAAGTGAGTACTTCTAACGCAGGTTCAAAAACTGCAAAACACGCTTCTGGATTTCCATCTCTTGGCTGCCCTAAGGAGC
>Ga0208248_1000299_pt1 | contig 15377 bp, 10 predicted proteins | sample CryBogmetaGMA5M_FD_184545 | JGI IMG/M metagenome (GOLD analysis project Ga0208248, IMG submission 184545) | Freshwater microbial communities from Crystal Bog, Wisconsin, USA - MA5M (SPAdes) | ecosystem: Environmental > Aquatic > Freshwater > Lake | place: Crystal Bog, Wisconsin, USA | collected...
CATCGCCCCCGCATCCGCTGCCACCGCCGCCCTCCCCGAAACTGGTGCCGCAATAAGTCCCCGACTGGCTTTGCCGATCGATGTCCTGGCAGTCAGGCACGTAAGTGAAGCCACCGGGAATGTCGAATTTCTTGTCGAGTGCAAACAGCAGCGGCAAGCGAGCGGGCTTGCGCGGGTCAATGCTTTCTTCCTTGCAGGCCCAGTACCAGGTGCGCCGCAGACCATCGTTGCGCTTGGGGTCGCGCCCCAGCACTTCTGCCGGGGTGTGGTGCAAGAGCTTGCCAAACGCGGCATCGCACCACAGTTGATAGGCCCGCGTGTGCAAGATGAATTCGTGCCAGGCAAAGTCCACCACTTGCGATGGCATGGCGACAAATCGGCGTTGGCTGCGCAAATGCGCCACAAAAAACTGCCGCAAACCCCGCATCACCAGATCGGCATCGCCCGCGCTTAACTGCGGGTACTGCTTGCGCAGTTTGGTGACCAAATACGGCGGGAAGCGCGACTCCCGGATGAACTGGCGCCGCCGGCTCATCTCCCAAGCGCGAAGCGCGCCAAACGCCAGCACACTGAGCACCAGCACCAAGATTGACACCGGGCTCACGCCCGCCAGTTTGAAAGCGACCACGGGTGGCACCCCCAACACCAGCCACTTCATAACAGAGAGCAGAAAAATGCGTCGGGCACCCGACAGACTGATCACGTTGACCCGCAAGCTCATGCTTTTCCTTTTATTAATAAAAAAGACCTCTAACCCCCGTGCTACTTGCGCAAGCAGCTATTATTTTAGTAGCATAAGACTCGCCATGATGCGCTGGGTTACTGGCTTGACTGATGCTCATGGCTCGGCTCCGTATGATTCGCCAAATGTACCCAATCAAACGAATGCCCCGCAGCGAATTTACCCCGATTCGCAACCTCAAATACCATGTGCAGGCGTGGGGCGAACCCGCCCCGGATAAAACGCCGATGGTGTTGCTGCACGGCTGGATGGACGTGGCCGCCAGCTTCCAGTTCATGGTCGATGCCCTCAGCCACGACCACTATGTGATCGCCCCGGACTGGCGCGGCTTTGGCCAGACGGCCTCGGGCGGGGCCGACAGCTTCTGGTTTCCTGACTATCTGGCCGATCTGGACGCTTTGCTGGACCACTACGCGCCGGGCGAAAAAGTGAATTTGGTCGGTCACAGCATGGGTGGCAATGTGGCGATGATCTACGCCGGGGTGCGCCCCGAGCGCATCCGTCGCCTGGTCAACCTGGAAGGCTTTGGCATGCCCGCCACCCAACCCAGCGAGGCGCCGGGCCGCTTTGCCCACTGGATGGATGAAGTCAAGGCACTGCACCAGGGCGATAAACCGCCAAGGGGCTACGACTCCACGGCCGGCGTGGCGCAGCGGCTGATGAAAAACAACCCGCGCCTGGGGGCTGACAAGGCCCATTGGCTGGCGCAACACTGGGCGCAACAAGGGGCTGACGGCCAATGGCGCATTTTGGGTGAGGCGGCGCACAAAATCGTCAACGCCCAGTTGTACCGGCTGGACGAGGTACTTGAAATTTACCGGCGCATCAGCCTGCCGGTGCTGATGGTGGAGGCGTCCGACGACAGCATGGCCGCGTGGTGGAAAGGCAAGCACACGTTGGCGCAGCACCATGAGCGCATGCGCTTTGTGCCGCAGGTCGAAATGGCGCGCATCGACGACGCGGGCCACATGCTGCACCACGACCAGCCGGCGCAGTTGGCGGCGCTGATCGAGCGCTTTTTCGCGGCTGATTAAGGAGAAATATCAATATCGGCCCACCCCGGCCACGGTAGCCTGACGGTTTTCGCGACTTCTCGCTTCTTTGATTGCGGAGTGTGCCCATGAAAACCAGATTTTTCAGCCTCAACCCTGTCCTCGCCCTGCTCTTTTGCGGCGGCGCCCTGGCACAAACCCAGGTGGTCAAGCCGCCGGTAGCGCATTACTGGATGGATATCGCTACCGCCTCCATGGCCGGCATGGACGAGATGCCTTCGATGGGCGGGCTGGGTGGCATGGTTGGCGGCATGGTGGGCATGCCAGGGATGGGCGGTGTCAGCTTTGGCGCCACTCGCGGCATGATGCCGGGGCGCTGGCTGGACCTGGCCGTGGTGACGCAGCGCAAACCAGCGGGCACCGAGGCCACGCAGACCATTCCCGCCGGACAAAACATGGGCCCCAGCCTGGTGCTGCTGCCGGTCGCGGCCCAAGCCAAAACGCCCACCCGGCAGCCCCGGGAACGCACTGACGAAACACCCCAGCAGCCCAAAGGCCGGCTTCTTTTTTACTGGGGCTGCAGCGACAAAGTGCGCGCGGGCCAGCCCCGGGTGCTGGACTTCTCCAAGACGGGGGTGGAGGACTACGGCAAATTCATGATGGGGCGCGCCGTGCGCGATACCGGCGCCAAGGCCGAGCCAGGCCATTCGATCTGGCCCAACGAAAAGCACCGCCAGAGCGTGCCCGCAAAGGCCTCGCTGGTGGGTCAGCATGCGCTGAGCGGTGAAGGGCTGCCCGACAGCCTCAAATTTGCCATCGACAACATGCAAGATTTCATGCCTAAATTGGCCCTGAACAGCGAAGGTGGAGGCGCCGCCGCCACGCGTCTCAACTGGCCTGGTCTGCCCACCGCCCGAGCCTACTTTTTGACCGCCATGAGTGGCAGTGAGAACGCAGGCGAAAACGAAATGGTGATCTGGAGCTCGTCCGAGGTGCCCGAGCCAGGTTGGGGCCTGATGGACTACGCCAGCAACGCCAACGTCGACAAGTGGCTCAAAGAAAAAGTCTTGTTGCCCACCACCCAAACCCAATGTGCCATTCCGGCAGGTATTTTTGCCAAGGCCCAGGGTGCCATGCTGCGTGGCATCGCCTACGGGCAAGAGTTGAATCTGGCCCACCCACCGCGCCCCACCGACAAACGCACCCCTTGGGAGCCAGAGTGGGCGGCGCGGATCCGCGTGAAATCAGTCAGCATGCTGCCGCTGGGGGAAGAGGGTTCCATGGCAGGTAGCCGCAGCGGGCGCACGCCTCCGTCCGAAGAAGAAAAGCCCCCAACGCCCACCCTGCCCGGCCTGCCTGATGTCGGCAAAGCACTGAAAGGCCTGTTTGGGCGCTGACCTTCAAGAAACACGGTGGGGTCGTGAGAAAATAGCGGGTTATTTGATACTCATAAGTTTAGGACCCGCATCATGGAAGCAGAACGCATCAACCTCATCGGCACCCAACTCACCGATTTGAGCGCGCGGACCCTCGAGTTACGGGGGTATCTTTGACTACCCTGCCAAATCTGAACGCCTGAGAACCGTCAACGCATCCCTCGAAGACCCCACCGTCTGGAACGACCCCAAACGCGCTCAGGAATTGGGCCGCGAGAAAAAAGCCCTCGATGGCGTGGTCGTCACGCTCGACAACCTGACCTCCGAGATCGCCGACAACGCCGAACTGTTCGAGATGAGCAAAGAAGACGGCGACGAAGCCGGTCTGATGACCATCGAAGGCGAAACCGCCAAACTGGCCGCTATCGTTGAAGGGCTCGAATTCCGCCGCATGTTCAACAACCCGGCCGACCCCTTGAATGCCTTTGTTGACATTCAGGCCGGCGCCGGTGGCACCGAAGCCTGCGACTGGGCCAGCATGTTGCTGCGCCAATACCTGCGCTACGCCGAGCGCAAGGGCTTTACTGTCACGATTGAAGACGAAACCGCGGGCGACACCGCAGGCATCAAGGGCGCCACCATCAAGGTCGAGGGCGAATACGCGTTTGGCCTGCTGCGCACCGAAACCGGGGTGCACCGCCTGGTGCGCAAGTCGCCGTTTGACTCGTCGGGCGGCCGCCACACCTCCTTTGCCTCGGTGTTTGTGTACCCCGAAATTGATGACTCGATCGTCATCGACATCAACCCCAGCGACGTGCGCACCGACACTTTCCGGGCCAGCGGCGCGGGTGGTCAGCACATCAACAAAACCGACTCGGCCGTGCGTTTGACCCACTTGCCGACCGGCATCGTGGTGCAGTGTCAAGATGGTCGTAGCCAGCACGGCAACCGCGATGTGGCCTGGAAGCGACTGCGCTCGCGCCTGTACGACTTCGAGATGCGCAAGCAGCAAGAAGAGCAGCAAAAGCTCGAAGACTCCAAGACCGATGTGGGCTGGGGCCACCAGATTCGTTCGTACGTGCTGGACAACAGCCGTATCAAGGATTTGCGCACCAACTATGAAACGTCTGCCACCCAAAAGGTGCTGGATGGCGATCTGGACCAGTTCATTGAAGCGTCCCTGAAGCAAGGCGTGTAATGGATCGTTTGATCGCGCAAGCGCGACCCATTCAGTCATTGATTTTTGACATGGACGGCACCATGGTCAACTCCATGCCCACTCACGCGCAAAGCTGGGTGGAGTTTGCGCAGCAGCACGGCCTGAAAATTGATCTGGACGACTTGATGCGCCGAACCACCGGACGCAACGGGGTCGAATGCATGCGCGAGCTGTTTCAGCGCGATGTGCCTGAAGCCGAGGCTTTGGCCCTGATTGCCGAGAAAGAAACGCTTTACCGTGCGCTTTATGCCCCGGTGTTTTCTGAAGTCGCCGGGTTTAAAGCATTTTCAGAACAGGCGTTGCAAACCGGCTTGAAATTTGGCGTGGGCACAGCAGGCGATAAACACAATATTGCGTTTGTCTTTTCTCACCTGAAACTGAAAACCGCGCCCCACGCCGTGGTGGGCGGCGACGAAGGGCTGCCTGGCAAGCCCGACCCCGCTATATTTTTAGAAGCAGCTAGCCGAATGAAATCAAGGGCTGCAGGTTGTATTGTCTTTGAAGATGCGCCTTTTGGCATTGAAGCAGCACGCCGTGCCGGCATGCTGGCCGTGGCGATCTGTACCACGCACACCCCGGCGCAACTCGCCGGACCCCATGTGGTTGCCAGCGTGCGCGACTACACCGAACTATTGAACTCGAAATTTCTGGAGAATCTGCATGTTGCAACTTCGTGAGGCCGAAGGCCCCGCTACCGTCATTCGCCGTGCCGACTACACCGCACCAGCTTATTGGATTGACACCGTCAACCTGACGTTTGACTTGGACCCCGCCAAGACCCGCGTGCTCAACAAGATGACCCTGCGCCGTAACCCTGAGGTTGAGGCGCAGCCCCTGAAACTCGACGGCGAAGAACTCAATCTGGCTCGGGTGCTGGTCAACGGCCAGGGCGCCTCGTTCAAGATGGAAGGCAGCCGACTGGTGCTGGACAACCTGCCGCTTGAAGGCACTTTTGAGCTGGAGATTTTCACCACCTGCGCCCCGGCTAAAAACACCAAGCTGATGGGCTTGTACGTCAGCAACGACTCGTTTTTTACCCAATGCGAGGCTGAAGGCTTCAGGCGCATCACCTACTTCCTGGACCGTCCTGATGTGATGGCCAGCTTTACCGTGACGCTGCGCGCCGACAAAGACAAATACCCGGTGTTGTTGAGCAACGGCAACCTGATGGACTCGGGCGCGCTGGAAGGCGTGGGCAACGAAGGTCGCCACTTTGCAACCTGGGTCGACCCGCACAAAAAACCGTCCTACCTGTTTGCACTGGTCGCTGGCCAGCTGGTGTGCCGCGAGCAACGCATCGTTTCGCGCGCTGGCAAAGAGCATTTGCTGCAGGTTTATGTGCGCCCCGGCGACATGGACAAGACCGAACACGCCATGAACTCACTGATGGCTTCGGTGGTGTGGGACGAAGCCCGCTTTGGCCTGCCGCTGGACCTGGAGCGCTTCATGATTGTGGCCACCAGCGACTTCAACATGGGCGCCATGGAGAACAAGGGCCTCAACATCTTCAACACCAAGTACGTGCTGGCCAGCCAGGCCACCGCCACCGATGTGGATTTTGCCAATATTGAGTCGGTCGTCGGCCACGAGTATTTCCATAACTGGACCGGCAACCGCATCACCTGCCGCGACTGGTTCCAACTGTCATTGAAAGAAGGTTTAACTGTATTCCGCGATCAGGAATTCAGCATGGACCTGTGCGCCGACGCCTCGGCCCGTGCCGTCAAGCGCATTGAAGACGTGCGCGTGCTGCGCACCGCCCAGTTCCCCGAAGATGCCGGTCCGATGGCGCACCCGGTGCGGCCCGACAGTTACATCGAGATCAACAACTTCTACACCGTCACCATTTACGAAAAAGGGGCCGAGCTGGTGCGCATGATGCAAACGCTGGTAGGCCGCGACGGTTTTGCCAAGGGCATGACGTTGTACTTTGCCCGCCACGACGGACAGGCCGTCACCTGCGACGACTTCGCCCAGGCCATTGCCGACGCTAACCCGGACACGGCACTGACCCGACTGTTGCCGCAGTTCAAGCGCTGGTACAGCCAGGCGGGCACCCCCCGTCTGACGGCCAACGGCCAGTACGATGCAGCAGCCCAGACCTACACGCTGAACTTCAGCCAGAGTTGCGCAGCCACGCCAGGCCAGTCCGCCCTAGAACCATTTGTGATTCCCGTGAGCCTGGGCCTGGTTGGCACCACCGGAGACGCCCTGCCCTTGCAACTGCCAGACAGCACGACCGCTGCCGTTGATAGCCACCTGTTTGTCATGACGGAGGCCAACGAATCCATCACGTTCATCAACGTGACAGAAGAACCCGTGCCCTCCATCCTGCGCGGCTTCAGTGCCCCGGTGATATTGGCGTTTGAGTACACCGACGCGCAACTGCTGACCCTGCTCGCGTTTGACCCAGACCCGTTCAACCGCTGGGAAGCCGGGCAACGGCTGGCGCTGCGGAGTGCTATTCAAACAATAGCTACTAGCGCAGGTATGACGGGGGCTAGAACCCTAAATGATGCTTATACCGATGCCATGCGCAGTGTCTTGCGGCACCCAACGCTGGATGCTGCATTCAAGGAACTGGTGCTCACGCTGCCGTCAGAAACCTACATCGCCGAGCAACTCGACGTTGTCGACCCCCAGCGCATCCATGCCGTGCGCGAGTCCATGCGCCAGCAACTGGCCACGGCCCTCGCTGAAGATTGGCAGTGGGCCTTTGAGGTACACCAAGACAACGGCGCTTACCGCCCCGATCCGGTGTCTTCTGGCCGCAGAGCGTTGGCCGGCATGGCGCTTGCCCAGTTGTGCCTTGCCGCCCGCGACGATGCCAGCAGCGTCTGGCCCGGCAAAACCTACCAGCGCTTCAAGGATGCCGGCAACATGACGGACGGCGCCAATGCCCTGCAAGCCCTGATTGGCAGCGGCAACGCCCTCGCCGCCCCGGCGCTGGCGCGCTTTCACAGTCAGTTCAAAAATGAAGAACTGGTGCTGGACAAATGGTTTGCCCTGCAAGCCGGCGCCTGCGATCGGGACGGCCAGATACTGCCAGCGGTGCGCCAGTTGCTAAAGCACCCTGACTTCAGCATCCGCAACCCGAACCGCGCGCGCAGCGTGATTTTCAGTTATTGCAGCGCCAACCCCGGCGCCTTCCACCGCCCGGATGCCGCCGGCTATGTGTTTTGGAGCGAGCGCGTCATCGAGCTTGACAGCATCAACCCGCAAGTGGCCGCCCGCCTGGCACGCGCACTGGACCGCTGGAAAAAACTGGCCGAGCCCTACCGCAGCGCAGCACGCGAAGCCATCGGCCGCGTCGCCGCCAAACCCGACTTGAGCAACGACGTCCGGGAGGTGGTCACCCGCGCACTGGCCGACTGATCTGTCTTTCTGACTTGCTATTTCCCCCTTTTTTTTAGGAGTTCACTATGCATACAAAAAAAACCTCATTAACCCGTTACCTGGTCGAGCAGCAACGCGAGGGCGGACTGATTCCGGGCCAGTTGCGCTTGCTGCTTGAGGTGGTGGCCCGCGCCTGCAAACGCATCAGCCAGGCGGTCAACAAGGGGGATTTGGGCGAAGTCATGGGCAGCGCCGGCAGCGAAAACGTGCAAGGCGAGATGCAGAAAAAGCTCGACATCATTGCCAACGAAGTGCTGATCGAAGCCAACGAATGGGGCGGGCATCTCGCCGCCATGGCGAGCGAAGAAATGGAAGGCATCTACGTGGTGCCCAACCGCTACCCACAGGGCGAATACCTGCTGATGTTTGACCCACTGGACGGCTCCAGCAACATCGAAGTCAACGTCAGCATCGGCACCATTTTCAGCGTGCTGGTCAAGCCTGAAGGCGCTGGCGTTTCGGAACAGGACTTTTTGCAAGCCGGCGCCAAACAAGTGGCCGCTGGTTACTGCGTTTACGGCCCCCAAACCACCCTGGTGCTGACCGTTGGCGCTGGTGTGGTGATGTTCACCCTGGACCGCGAGCAAGGCTCTTTTATCCTGACCGATGAGAACGTCCAGATTCCCCAAGACACCAAAGAATTTGCCATCAACATGAGCAATATGCGCCATTGGGACGCCCCGGTGAAGCGCTACATCGACGAGTGCCTGCAAGGCACCGAAGGCCCACGCGGCAAAGATTTCAACATGCGCTGGGTGGCGAGCATGGTGGCCGATGTGCACCGCATCCTCACACGCGGCGGAATCTTTCTATACCCATGGGACAAACGCGAACCCAACAAACCCGGCAAACTGCGCCTGCTGTATGAAGCCAACCCCATGAGTTGGCTGATAGAGCAAGCCGGTGGTGCGTCCACCAACGGCAAGCAACGCATTCTGGACCTCGTCCCCACCCAGCTGCATGAGCGCGTGAGTGTGATGCTGGGCTCCAAGAACGAAGTGGAACGCGTGACGCGGTATCACAACGAGGCGTGAAGTCCGGGCTATAATCCAAGACCAAAGAAAATACCAGCCGGTGTAGCTCAGTCGGTAGAGCAGCTCATTCGTAATGAGAAGGTCGGGTGTTCGATTCATCTCTCCGGCACCATGGTATTTTGTTTAGCTATCAGGAGTGGTAGTTCAGTTGGTTAGAATACCGGCCTGTCACGCCGGGGGTCGCGGGTTCGAGTCCCGTCCACTCCGCCATTTATTTGGCAAATTGAAAGTTCAAAGGTTTTTGACCCCATCGTCTAGAGGCCTAGGACACTACCCTTTCACGGTAGGTACCGGGATTCGAATTCCCGTGGGGTCGCCAAGTTAGTAAGCGGGAGTAGCTCAGTTGGTAGAGCGATACCTTGCCAAGGTATAGGTCGAGAGTTCGAGCCTCTTTTCCCGCTCCATAAAAAGAAAAGCCCGTTATTCACAAGATAACGGGCTTTTTCAATAATTCAATACAGCCTCCAGAGGTCCACGTCATCGTGTTTAGGGAGAAAACACACGCGACACATGATCAAAGACCGTCACAGCGCCAGTCGTGGATAAATGATGCGTGCCGATCTGCCCTTTACTGAGCGAAGGGTTTAGTTGCGAAACCAGGCGCTGCGAATAGACTAATTTAGTCAATTCTGTCACCTCGAACATCAGCAAACCCGCACCATATTGATCATATCCTTGGCGTTGTGCAAGCCTGAGTATCTTTCCATCTTCCATGATGAGCCCAGCATTTCGCCCACCCTCAGAATCAATACAAATTGGATTTAATGGGTGTGGAGTCCAGTCGTTTGCGAGCGGTGAATCCGCATAGAAAAGATACAGCTCAGAAGTGTAATCATTCGATCCGGATGTATCGATGCTGGTGAGCATCCACCACAATCCCGCGTGTTCAAAAAGCATTGTGTCCGCAGCCGATACATCGTCCATGATGATGGCACTCGGCTCCCAATGCAGCGGAAACTCAACGCAACGATACAACTGAATTTGGCTAGAAGCGGATGCCTCTGGGCACATGTAAAGATCGCCTCGGTATTGAAACAAGAACGGAAAGGAAAGATGAAATGGTTTCTTGATACAGTCACCCAGGTGAACCACTTCACCGTTGGACACCTCCAAAACAGCAATGTGGCCAAGGCGGGTCTTGTAGACGTAATCTTCAACAAAACAATAAGTTCTTCCGTTATGAGCGTAGATAAACGGATCAGCCCAAAAATGCCCCTTAGGTGCAATGGCTTCGTTGCGCAAGCTTGTATTTACATCATTCCAATTTGACTGTATAAATGACAACCCCCACTTCTTCTCGAAAGTGGTGGAGCGGTAGAGTATCTTCTTACTCAATCTGTAAATAACTTTGAATAGATAAACAAAGCTTTCGTGAACGTTTGGAGTTCGGTCAGTACTTGTAAAACTTCGAAGGTAAAGGTTTTCCCGGGGTAACTCACGGCTAGCAGCGATACGACTTAAAAGACTGTGAAAGTGCGGGCCTGACTTTCTATACATGTTTGCTTGATTGAGCGAAAAGCAAAAAAATGTTGGGAAAAATCCACTTAACAATATCTCACTTCTAGTAAGTTTATCGGTTAGCGTCTGAATTGAAAACCCAGTTTTAGGTGCCTTGTTATAGCACTCCCAGAAACAAGATTTATCTTCACGATGCAAGCTCTCAGAACCATTGCTATAGGAGATCACGCCTAGGCGTGCTGCACGCAAAATATCTCCCTCTATTCGACCTGATCCACACCGAATAATCAGATCGAGATCCAGTGCACTAACACGCCTCACATCAAATTCAGAATATTGACAGTTTGAAGCGTCATTGACGAACTCAGGACGAATCGTAATCTGTTTATCAATTAGCTTCGTCAAATCAAATTTATCAAAGTGATGACGATGTAATTTGCTAAATCTTATGAGAATTTTTTCAATAAATATGATAGAAGTGAAAATTCTTTCAGATGCTTTTTGACGAAGAAATTTGAAATTTATTCGTTCAAGCAGATTTCTAAAACCAGCCTTCTTTTGTGGCGAATTGAAAATGAGATGGGTAATCTCAAGGTTAGTTTGGTGCATAGCCCATTCCGCCAATTCATACACATACTTACTTGAAAACCTGTCATCAAGCAAAAGTCCGATTCGTAAGTTTTTCATTCTCTATGTTGCTCGGCGTTAGTGAAAATAATTGGTCGAAACGCGTATGGGAAGACCGTTTTTACTGTCAGTTAGTGGTGGGGATGCTCCCACAGCAAAAACTTGTGCAAAGTTAACCCGGAATTTCTTGCACAAAATTGATAATTTGCAAGTCAGACATTCGACTAGCCCATCGAATGTTGAAGCGCTATTCGAAGAGAAATGATTGATTGAGAAATCTCAATTTGAATTTATTCAAAAATCTTACGCTGGCAACATTGCTGAAAAGTCACATTTGGTGTGGAAATACAGACGTCCGATTTTTAAAATCCTTTATGGCGCACCAACTCCTACGGTGAAGTCTTACATATGAATTCAATTAAAGGCGCAGTGTTTTCAAATTTTGTTGAATACATCTGCCAACGTCGGTTCCTGCACATTTTCAGTGGATCAATTGCTGTCGCGGTATTGGTCTTATTCATCTCCGTAACATTCAGCGAAGTCGCAGCCTTGCTGACATTAGCCATATTGTTATTCATGGCCGTGCCGAAAAAAATCTTTCAGCACACAATTTTTATACCGATCATTCTGCTACCACTAGGATCTACCACACTCATTCCGCACGAGATGTTAGGTGTGACAGGACTAAATCCACTAAATGCTAGCTTATTTTTAACGATAGGAACTCTAATGTTGATCTGGATGGTTCAACCTTGGAAGGTGTCATATCCGAGATGGCCTGGATATTTCTGGGCCTACGTTTTTATGATGACCCTAGGGGCACTCCATGGCGCGATGCATGTGGATGAAATACCAGAATACTTCAGGGCTCTGAAAGTGATAAATTTCAACACTGTAGGCGGATATCTTCAAGACACATTTTTTAAGCAGATGCTTATTCTGGTAACCGCCTATATTTTCTCATTTGTAGTCAGAAACGCACTTAATCCAACCTATTGCCTAGTTCCGTTGTTTGCATCAACTCTCGTTTTGCCAATCACAGTCATAGCGATCGTATCCTTGTCGGGGGAATCACTATCGTATCTTGCATCTAGTGATTCACGCGGTTTTTTATCCGTCATAGGCATGCATGCCAATGAGTTGGGCTTGATGTTCAACATGATGTTTGCATTGTCGATATTTTGCTTCTTCAATGTGCCTAGTGCATCAAAAAAATTTAACTTAGGTCTAATTAGTCTCACTCTGATGGTTGCGATTGCCTTAACGTTTTCTCGTGGCGCCTACTTGGGATTTATTGCAGTTGTCATGTACCTACTAATTTCTAAAGGTCAATTTCGAATAACTTTATTAGCGATAATAATTTGTATCGGTGCAGTAATATTGGTACCCGATGCGGTAATAGAACGTGCGTCATCTGGTATTGCACATGGCAGCGCTGACGACATAAGCGCGGGGCGAGTTTCAGGTATATGGATACCTTTGGTCGAGGATATATTGAGCAGTCCGCTCATCGGGCATGGGCGCAGCTCGATCCTATGGACAGATGCAGCTAAAAGTCAAAGCATCCTACCGGTCGGTCATCCTCATAGTGCCTATTTAGCTACAGTTCTTGACTATGGGTTGCTCGGGGTAATTATTTTCATTCTCTTTTATATACATATGTGGCGTGTATTTAAGACGATGGCAGATATTTCTATTGAACCTGTTTGGCGTGGTTTTTTCAGAGGCTCAATGGCTTGCATACTACTACTGCTAGTGCAAGGTCTGACAGATGACAGTTTTACACCAAGCAGTACTCAACCATATCTTTGGTTGGCATATGGTGCTGCGGTCGGACTTATTTCCAGAATAAATTCACAAACTAGAGGTGATTCCTCTGAGGAAAAAGAATGAAGATCTGCTTCGTTGGCTTGGACAATCTTCCAGTTTTAGCACCGGAATTTGGTGGTCAGTGCAATGGTGGTGAACAGGTTCAACAAACCCTGCTAGCAAAAGCATTTGCTCGAAAGCGCCATGACGTTAGCATGGTGGTCTATGACTATGGGCAAGCCGACCTCGCGACTTGGGATGGAATCACTACATATAAGACACATCGTGAAAACGATGGCATACCTGTTTTCCGCTTCATCCATCCACGCTGGACAACGCTGTGGGCAGCACTACGCAGAACAAATGCTGATATTTACTATACAAGTTGTGCCGGCATGCACTTGGGGTTATTGGCAATGTTTTGCAAACGTTACGGTAAAGAGTTTGTGTTTCGTGTGGCACATGATTTTGACTGTGATCCTAAAAATCTTCTGATCCAGTATTGGCGAGACAAGAAACTATATGAATACGGTCTGCGTCGTGTAAATGGGATTCTGGTCCAAAGCGTACAGCAGCAACGTGCAATGCTTAAGAACTATGGTTTGAAGAGCGAAATTGCAGAAATGCTCGTAGACACTCCGAAGCAGGAAGTAAGTCGCGATGCAGACGTGCTGTGGGTTAATAATCTGCGGCAGTTTAAGCGACCTGACCTTTTCTTGAGCTTGGCAAAGAAGTTACCCCATATAAAGTTTCATATGGTGGGCGGTCCCCTGCCAGGGTTCCGAGAACTGTTCGAAGCCGTTCGTAGCGAAGCTTCTCAGATACCCAATCTAACATTTTACGGAAGCGTTCCGTATCACGATATGGATGAAAAATACGCCTCGGCAAGCGTATTTGTTAATACATCAGATTCTGAAGGCTTTCCTAATTCATATTTACAGGCATGGATTAGAGGTACTCCAGTAGTAGCGTTTTTTGATCCAGACAAAGTTATCCAAAAAAATGGAATCGGGTACGCAGTTTCAACTTTGGATGAAATGGCCGATGCTGTCTCTAAACTGGTGGAAGATAAAAACCAATGGAATGTTGTCAGTAGGCGGTCGCAAGCGTATATGTCAGACGTCCATGCGGAAAACCGCATCATTCGTCCTTATCTTGACATGTTCGAAAGGTTGACATAAATGGAAGGTAATAAAGTGAATCTTCTGTTCATCGTTAATTCACTCGGGGTTGGCGGTGCTGAAAAGCATGTTGTAACCCTGGTGAATAATCTCGATGTTTCACGTTTTAATCTGTCGCTTGCTTATCTTAAGGACGAATCCGAGTTGCTTCAGCAACTCGACAGGGATCGTATCGATGGTCGTGAATTTTGCTGCCATGTTTCAAAAAAAATTGATATGCAGGCCGTGCAAAAACTTGCTTCACATATCCGAGAAAACGTGATCGATGTGATAGTTTGCACTAATGCATTCTCACTTCTTTATGGCTGGATGGCCCGAATACTTTCAGGCCATCGACCTCGACTGGCAGTCGTTTTCCATACAACAGAACTGGGATCGATGAAGGACAGACTGCAAATGCTGTTCTATAGACCGATATTCTGGACTAGTGACATGCTGGTGTATGTCTGTGAAAATCAAAAAAAACATTGGCGCACCCGAGCATTATGGGCAAGGCATGCCACGGTCATTCACAACGGAATTGATGTTGATTTTTTTCATGACAAATATTCAAATGAAGCAAAGATATCGTTGCGAAAAATCTATGGATTTAGTGGGAATGACTATGTAATCGGCATCTGTGCCTTTTTACGTCCTGAAAAAGCGCATAGTGATTTATTGCAGGCCATCGCCATTTTGAGGAATAACGGGGAGAACGTTAAATGTCTAATCATTGGAGACGGTCCTCAACGTTCTGAAATCGAAGACAAAATCGGTCGTCTTGGACTGAAGCAACATGTCAGCATCACCGGCTTACTCAATGATGTTCGCCCGGCAATTGCTGCGTGCAGCGTGATGGCATTGGTTTCACACAATGTTGAAACTTTTTCTATAGCTGCACTGGAATCGATGGCGCTTGGCAAGGCCATGGTCATGACTGAGATAGGAGGAGCTTCTGAGCAAATTTCACACGAAATAAATGGATATTTGTACACGCGTGGTGACATCACTGCACTGGCAAAAGCGCTGCATCAACTGATGGAATTGGAACACCGAACCACGATAGGAACGCGCGCTCGGTCAAAAGTTTCCAACCATTTCTCTCTCAGTGGCATGGTTCAGTCTTATGACAGACTCTTCCTTCGGATGGCAAAAGACTATGCCTAGACTACCACCGCAACCACGGCTACCTTCTGCCGTCGAAATAAAAATCCGTAGTAGCGCACTTTCGCTGGCCATTGCCGGTGGTGTCGATTACGGACTGCAGCTAGTTGTACCGTTCTTTCTAGTTCGTTTGCTCGATCCAACCGTGTTTGGCCAGTATCGGCTGTTGTGGCTTATGGCAGGAACTGTCATGGCGATTGCACCAGCCTTCATGCCGCAAGCGCTCTTTTACTTTCTGACAAGAGCAGAGCACGAAGAAAAGGGTCTGCAGATTGGCAACGTGATGGTCTATCTAGCAATTGCCGCATGTGTGGTGAGTGTTGTGACCAGTGGTTGGAACCCGTTATTACCAGTGATAGCAGAGCAACTTTTTTTTCAAACCCACGGTATATCCACCCTA
>Ga0208248_1000300_pt1 | contig 15368 bp, 18 predicted proteins | sample CryBogmetaGMA5M_FD_184545 | JGI IMG/M metagenome (GOLD analysis project Ga0208248, IMG submission 184545) | Freshwater microbial communities from Crystal Bog, Wisconsin, USA - MA5M (SPAdes) | ecosystem: Environmental > Aquatic > Freshwater > Lake | place: Crystal Bog, Wisconsin, USA | collected...
ATATTCGTACACGTTTCGCCCCCAGTCCAACGGGCTTTATACATTTGGGCAATCTTCGCAGCGCTTTATATCCTTGGGCATTTGCTCGTCACAATAAAGGTGATTTCATTCTCAGGATTGAAGACACGGATTTAGAACGATCAACTCAAGAAGCAGTTGATGTGATTATTGAGGGAATGGCGTGGTTAGGTCTGGATTTAGATGAAGGGCCCATCTACCAGATGCAACGCATCGATCGTTATCGGGAAGTTGTAAAGCAATTACTCGATGCTGGTTTAGCTTACCCCTGCTATATGAGTGAAGATGAGCTCAATAAGTTACGCGACCAACAAATGGCAAATAAAGAAAAGCCGCGCTACAACGGCTTATGGCGCCCTGAGCCAGGTAAAACTTTGCCGGCAATACCGGCGGGGGTTGAGCCAGTGATTCGCTTTAAAAATCCCATTGGGGGCTCTGTCATTTGGGCGGACGCCGTTAAGGGATCAATTGAAATCAGTAATGACGAACTAGATGATCTGGTGATCGCAAGACCTGACGGAACACCTACGTACAACTTCTGCGTAGTAGTAGATGACCTGGATATGAATATCACTCATGTGATTCGTGGTGACGACCATGTGAATAACACGCCACGTCAAATTAATATCATGAAAGCCCTGGGAGGTACACCTCCTGTGTATGCCCATTTACCAACGGTTCTAAATGATTCTGGCGAGAAAATGAGTAAGCGCAATGGGGCGATGAGCGTACGCGACTATCAAAAAGCAGGTTACTTGCCAGAAGCCATCCTCAATTATTTAGCTCGCCTTGGCTGGTCTCATGGTGATGCAGAGGTCTTTACCAAAGAACAGTTTGTAGATTGGTTTGATTTAGATAACTTAGGGCGTTCACCCGCGCAGCATAATCCTGAAAAATTATTGTGGTTGAACCATCAATATATTCAGAATGCTGATCCTGTTAAATTGGCTGAGGCCACAAAGCCATTCGCACATGCATTGGGTATTGATACTGAAAATGGCCCCGATTTTGTGCAAGTAGTTGCCTTGCTCAAAGATCGCGCCAATACCTTGATCGAAATTGCTGAAGGTGCAAAACTTTTCTATCTCCCGGCGCCATCACATAGTGCTCAACAGTTAGCTGACAATATTCCCGATGCCATTAAGCCTGCTCTGGTCGATCTGATCAAAGCAATCGAATTAGCCGAACCCAAAAAAGAGTCTTATGGTGCCGCTTTTAAACAGGTATTAGCCCAGCACCAACTAAAGATGCCGGCTTTAGCTATGCCTGTGCGCTATGCTTTATTTGCCACCACACAGACGCCAGCGATCGATTCTGTCTTGGTGGTGCTGGGTAAAGATGAAGCTCTGAAACGCCTATCAAAGGTAGTCCTGTAGGCAATTTGCGCATTCGCAGCAAAATAGGATAAAATCTTGGATTGTTTTGAGTGTCTTGTAGTTTGATCGCGAGATTTAGGGGGTATAGCTCAGCTGGGAGAGCGCTTGCATGGCATGCAAGAGGTCAGCGGTTCGATCCCGCTTATCTCCACCAAGGTTTAAAATAAGCAGTGCAGTAGTAGTCCAGGTCCCCATCGTCTAGAGGCCTAGGACATCACCCTTTCACGGTGAGTACGGGGGTTCGAATCCCCCTGGGGACGCCAAAGATTTTGGCTAGTAGTTGTAGTAAGTGACATTAGTAGTACGCGTTGTAATTTGGAGCGGTAGTTCAGTTGGTTAGAATATCGGCCTGTCACGCCGAGGGTCGCGGGTTCGAGTCCCGTCCGCTCCGCCAAATTTAAAAAGCCTCCCATTGGGAGGCTTTTTCATTGTGGGCGAAAGGGCTTATACCTCTACGTCTCTTGCCTTCAGCTTTTTTAGATTGTGTTCGCCATAATAGGCATCTAAAGAAAGATTGGCAGCATCGGCGCGATCTAGAAATCTCAATACCTCGTTCAATACGATCTCACGCTCATTATCGATTGTGACGATGTGATAACTATTACCGAGCCAGATCACTCTCCTTAGCTCCGAATTGGTATGCTGCAAAATTTCCTTCGCAGACCATACCGAACAAGTATCGTCCTCTACAGATTGAATAATCAATAAGCGGTTGGTAACGCTATGCAAATAGGCGTCGGCAAAAGCCATCAAACCTTTTGCCGCATGTAAATGCTTTGCAGTAATGGTGGCAGCACCAACATCAGATACTTCAGATGTTTTAAATTTTTCAGCAATACGACGCCGGAGCTCAGAATTCTTAACACCGTAGGGTTCTCGTTCGGCATATTTCCAATTACGAACTCCCAATAGATAAAAGAAATCCAACAAAGGTCGATACCATGGAACTGACCACCCGTCGTACTTCAATACGGGAGACATCAGAATTAAGTTATTAATATCAGAGCGCTGTGAGGCAATGGCTAGAGCCAGAGTTGCCCCCATGCTAATCCCCCCGATATGGATAGAGTCATATTTTTCTAGCTGGGCATCAATCAATATATCCATCTGACTAAGCCAGGTTTCATATGCGCCCGGAGGGCTGCCGTATAGATAACCCTCAATTTCTGGAACCAGAACTTCGTGCCCATTACTTTCCAGGAAGCGGGGTAGCTGCCCAAGTTCTAGCCCGCTACCATTTAAGCCTGGAATGAGGATGGTTAAGCTCTTTATTTGAGCTGTATTAACGTTCTCAGACATTGTTTTTAAAGATTTTCATATTGAATTAGGTTAGGATACACGCATCTATGAGACATAATCTAAATGCTAAAAGATGGTGCACAAATAAACGCTACGGCTACCTGATAGCTCTAGCAGGGGTCATGTTTGCGTTTGTCTTACGGTATGCGCTTCATCCCGTTCTTGAGGGCTCATTACCCTTGTTTTTCTTCCAAATTAATACTATCGTCATTGCCTTTTTCTTTGGTTTTGGGCCGGCGATCCTGACTGTATTATTAAGTGGACCGCTGCTGATCTTCTTTTTTATTGCCCCTTTTAATGAGTTCTCAGTCCTAGACCAGCGGGACATCACTACGCTTTTTGTCTATATTTCATACACTGTCGTTGCTAGTGTTTTAGTAGAACTATTGCGCAGAGAGCAATATAACGCCGAGATGGCCGTCCTAGTAAGCGAGTCCCGCTTTAAACTTATGCTTGAGGGTGATCAGAAGATTCGCACTCTATTGAAAAAAGCTAACAAACAATTACGTTAAATTTTCTTTTGCACTTGATTTGGCTTAGGTGCAACTTTATAGAGTGGCTCAACAGCAGGCATTAATGCTGTTAATTGTTCGATACGGGTTTCACCTGAAGGGTGCGTAGACAAGAACTCTGGTGTTTTTTTACCATCAGTTGCTTTAATCATCTTTTGCCAAACGCTAATGGCAGCTTGAGGGTTGTATCCAGCTCTCGCAGCCAGCTCTAAACCAATCGCATCAGCTTCAGATTCATTTTGGCGAGAGTTTGGAAGTACTAGTACATATTGTGCGACCTGATTGGCAGCGCTCACAGCTGAACCATAACCACCAGCCGCAGCCATTGCTATATTTGTTACAGCACTTTGCGCCATCGCTTGAGATACGCGCTCACGTCCATGTTCCCGTATAGCATGGGCAATTTCATGGCCCATGATGGCGGCAATTTCATCGTCACTTAAATTCAGTTGCTCAATAATCCCTGTGTAAAACGTAATCTTCCCGCCAGGTGCGCAGCTAGCATTGAGCGTTGGGGCATCGATCAGGGTAAGCTGCCAATTCCATTGGCGGGTATCGTCCCGAAACTCGCCTGTCTGAGGGATGAGCCGATTGGCAACACGTTTTAATCGATCGTAAGCTGGTCCGGATGTGACCAGAATATTTTTTTCTTTGGCCTTCTGTGCTTGATCGTTGTAGCTAATTGCTGAGAGACGATCTACCTCAGAAGAAGAAATCATCATAAATTGAGACCTGTTCACGCCAACAGCCCCCGGTCTTGTGGTGTTGGCACAAGCCGAGAGAAGGGCTATTACAGCGAGGCTAGCATACAGCTTAAGACTTAAATATTGCCCCTGCATTTACTTCTTAAGCATCAATTCTGATTATTTCTTTGGAGTGGTAATTGAAGCAGCCATGGCATCGGAATACACTACTTTAACCTGCTCGCCAACGGCAACATCATTTAATAGGGTTGGGTTCTTAACAAACACCGTTGTTACTTTCCCACTTGGACCTTTAACAGCTACCAATTTTTTATCGCGGTCTACGGCAACGATGTCAGCAATGACCGTGGTTGTATTGGTAATTTTCTCTGCTGGCTTTTCACCTGCCTTGGAATTTGTAATAGATTCAGTTTCTACCTTGCTGCGAATACCATTGCTTTTTGTCTTAATCAGTTCAATCGCTACTGCAAGTTCATAACTCACATTAAGGTGATCGCCTTTTTTAATCTGGGCAAAATTGGTGATTTCCGGACCAGCCACAAACTTAGATTCGCCTTCCTTATTTTTAAAGGTAATAGTGCGAGTCTTTTTATCGACGTTTGTTACATCACCTTCATACAACTGGTAACGGTTACTAGTGACAGCAGCATCGATCACCATCGGCTTGTCAGTAGATTTGGTTTGAGCCAAAGACAGGGATGAGCCGGTTGCTAAAAGTGCTGAGAGGAGGGCGATTTGTGCATATTTCATGGGAATATTTTCCTTATTGAGGGATTACATGGTGATATTAGCGTACTTTTTGCCATATTTATGCGCCTCACCGCAACAAGGGCCCATGGTCCTAAAGAGCCCAATTTTGTTAATATGACTGTCTATTATTCAAACAGAAATGAGACAAACAATGAGCGCTAAATTAAAACTGGGTTTTGTAGGGCTTGGCATCATGGGTGCCCCTATGGCCGGTCAGCTAATTAAAGCAGGGCATGAGGTATTTGTGTATACCCGTAGCAAAGTTGCTCCCGAGATTGCCCAATCATCTGCTATTCAATGCGCTAGTGCGGCTGAGGTTGCCCAAAAAGCGGACATCATCTTCACTATGGTTCCCGATACCCCTGATGTGGAGCGCGTGCTATTTGGTGAAAATGGCATAGTCTCCGGACTATCAAAAGGCAAAATCGTGGTCGACATGAGCTCCATCTCCCCAATTGCCACAAAAGAATTTGCCAAGAAGATCAATGTGCTCGGCTGCGACTATCTTGACGCACCAGTTTCCGGTGGTGAGGTAGGCGCTAAAAATGCGACGCTATCTATCATGGTTGGTGGCGATGAAAAAGTCTTCGAAAAAATTAAACCCATTTTTGAGTTAATGGGCAAAAATATTAACTTAGTGGGGAGCAATGGCGACGGTCAAACTGCAAAAGTAGCGAATCAAATTATTGTGGCGTTAAATATTGAGGCTGTTGCTGAAGCACTATTGTTTGCCTCTAAGGCCGGCGCCGATCCAGCAAAAGTTCGTCAAGCATTGATGGGTGGATTTGCAGGCTCTAAAATCCTAGAAGTTCATGGTGAGCGCATGGTCAAGCGCACATTCGACCCAGGCTTTCGGATTGAACTCCATCAGAAAGATTTAAATCTTGCCTTGAATAGTGCGCGCGCCTTGGGAGTCTCGCTTCCGAATACCGCTACAGCACAAGAGTTATTTAATTCTTGTGCAGCGCATGGCGGCAAGGCTTGGGATCATTCTGCAATGGTTAAAGCGCTAGAGATGATGGCAAATTTTGAAATCGGCCAAAAGGCCTGAGGAATGACATCTTTGCTGGTTGTATATCTTCATGGATTTCGATCATCACCGAACTCAACCAAGGCGGTGATGACTGGAGAGGCCCTAGAGGCACTTTCCAGTAATACCAATCCAATTGAGTGGTATTGCCCGCAACTGCTGGCCTCACCTAGAGCTAGCATGGAAATGGTGATTGAGCATATTGAGAAGTCAAAAGCAGATGAAATCGTTGTCATTGGATCTTCTCTTGGTGGTTTCTATGCCAATTTTCTTGCTGAGAAATATGGATGCAAGGCGGTTGCTTTAAATCCTGCTGTTAGGGCTCCAAGGGAGCTTGCGCCACATGTTGGCATGATGACTGCCTACGACAGTGATGAGCCCTTTGATTTTCGTCCAGAATACATTGATGAGTTAAGTGCTTTACAGGTGGAAGCTATAACAAACCCGTCCAGATATTTCTTGATGGCTGCTAAAGGTGATGAGCTCTTAGATTGGAAAGAGATGGTTGCTTTTTATTCAGGCGCCCATCATCTGGTGTTGGAGGGCGGCGATCACGGGATCTCCGATTACTCAAAATACCTCCCTCAAGTTCTGAAATTTATTCAACCTAGCACCTCAACACAAGCAAAGCCTTAGGGTTTATTTGCCACTGGATTTAGAGGTGAAGAAAAAATCCTTGAGCAATCGATCTCTGCGCGTTATTTTTGCCGCCTTAATACTTTCAGTATTGGGGCATTTAGTCCTTTTCTTTGGGATCCCTTTTTGGTCGCCATTATTGCCAAGTGCAGTATCCGATGAACTCATTATCAAAACGGATTTGCTACTGGAGTTGCCCAAAAAAATACAGCTAGCAAGGGCGCCTAAAAAGCTACCCCCCATTACTTCCGAACAAGGCAATGCCACCACGAATGATTCAAGTGAGCAGGGCGGCTTATTAGACCAACAAGGCCAGGCTTTTCGTTTGCCAGATTCAGGCACTTTGTACTACGACGCTTATGTGGATGGTCAGAAATATCAGACCGGAGAACTGCAGTGGATTGTTGAAGGAAATAACTATCGTCTATACGTCAATATTCCATATGCCTTTATTGGCCCGTTTGTTTTTGAATCGCGTGGCTCGGTCGATGCATATGGTATTGCCCCGACAATCTACTGGACACAACGCGGCACGAATGCACCTCGATTTTCTCGTTTTGATCGTGACATCAAAGGAGGGGGGAAGATGTTCTTTTCTGAAAAGCCTGATTTCACTCCAGAGCTATTACCAGGCACTCAGGATCGCTTTAGTCTGATGTTCCAATTTGCCTCACTCTTAAATGGCGACGGTAAGATAGATGAGGCCGGCAGTATTCGGGCATTACCAGTAGTTGACTACAACACCTTAGAGATGTGGCAATTCAAAAGCTATGGAGAGACCATTTCTGATGATGTGCCCAGCCTAGGGAAGACGACAGTGCGTCACTACGCCTTAATGCAACGTGAAAACGACCCATATAAGCGCCAGGTCGATATTTGGCTTGCCAAGGACCTCGAATGGCTTCCTGGCCGGATTCGCTCCCAGGAAGCCAATGGACGAGTCCTAGAACTGGTATTTAAACAAAAGAACCCTATAAAACCCGGTTAATCTGTTGGCGAGTCTGGTTGAGTCTGAGTTTTCTGATTTGGGTGCCCCAATAGGGTTCCCATCATTGAGTACATAGCTGCACCCGACATGGAAACTGCAAATATGCCCGAAAACGAAATAATGATCGGCAGAATCCGCCAATGCTCAGACAGGGTGTAATCGCCATACCCGACGGTTGTATACATCTCGCCAGCAAAATAGAAGGTTTGGGGGTTGGTGGGAAATACCTTTAACGCCACGCATAAATATGCCCAAGCAACGATTTCGGCAAGATGACTGCCGACAATCAACAATATTGCTATGAAATACGAGAGGAAATTAGCCCCGTAGATCTTTTTGTTTTGCATATGGCGATCTAAGGCATGGAATGCACCAGCAATACCCAGGACTGCAACGCCATGAATCGTCAACATGAGGCAAGCAGCCACGATGATGAACCAGATCTGGCTATTTCCCATATCGGCATTGATCTCAGAAAACAGAGTGCTAAAACTAGGCAGGTTAGAGAAGATGCTGAAATCCATAGTGTTTTTGCTTTACTTTATATGGGTTGATTTCTTATTTGACATAATAATGATTATACGCAGTTAGCATATATCGTTAATTCGTAGGACCACGGCTTGGAGCCTCTGGATATGGGGATTTGTAAAGCTTTGCCCATCTAGATCTCAGTCCGTCTCCTATCCATGGCTTGATATATATATCAGCAAAGTCGATTGCAGTTAGTCCCTGTTGATTACGCATTTTGAGATCTGCACCATTATCCAAAAGGTATTTAACAAGGTGTTCGTTTCCCGACATCACGGACATCATCAAGGCAGTTGAATTATTTGGGCTCAGTGCGTTCACTTTGGCCCCATTAGCCACTAAGAATTCTGCAACTTCAAGATGACCTCTGGTGCACGCATATTGCAATGGAGTCCATCCAGAGTTGTTTACATCTGCCTTTTTAGTAAAAACAAGGTACTTAACCACCGGCAGATTGCCTTCTATGGATGCAATCATTAAAGGGGTTTCGCCACTCTTGTTTGGCAGATTAATGTCAATGCCAGGCAAATTGGTCAAATAATCGATGACTTTTGAGGAGTTTTCCTTAACCGCCAAGAAAAGCATGGGATTTCCCTTTGGATCTAGCGTATTTGGGCTTACGCCAGCCTTAATAAGGGATTTAACTTCAAAAATATCGTCAAATTTAGCTGCTTTTGTGAAGTTGGTGATTTGATCTTCAGACTGGCTGTAAATAAGGCTGGAAAAGCCGAATAAACAAGCGGCAAGACTATGAGATAACTTAATATTAAACTTCATAAAGCATCTCTATTTACTTGAAAACATTGGAAAAAGTTCTCTGAAGTTTGATTGGCAAGCTTTTCTACTGAAACGCCCTTCAAGCTGGCTACAAATTCACCCACTTTAGCAACCCAGGCTGGCTCATTAATCTTGCCACGATATGGAATTGGGGCTAAATATGGCGAATCCGTCTCAATCAGCATTCTTTCCAATGGAACCTGTCGACAGGTCTCTTGCAGGTCTTTTGCGCTTTTAAAGGTCACAATCCCCGAAAAGGAGATATAAAAGCCCATTTCCATAGCTGCTTTAGCCACTTCTAAGGATTCTGTGAAGCAATGCATTACCCCGCCAATCCGCTCAGCACCCTCTTCTTTAAGGATTTTTAGCGTATCTACAGACGCAGAGCGAGTGTGGATAATCAAAGGCTTGCCCGAAGCAATTGCAGCCCGTATATGGACCCTAAAGCGCTCTCTTTGCCACTCCATAGACTCATAGCTGCGATCACCCATTCGGTAGTAATCCAGGCCCGTCTCGCCGATCGCAATGATTTTGGGGTGTTTTGCTGTTTCAACGAGGAATTCAACGGTTGGCTCAGGCGTGTCTTCATAGTCCGGATGCACCCCAACTGAAGCATATAGATGGGGGTAGTCTTCCGCTAGTTTGAGAACTTTGGGGAAGTCGGGTAAGTCCACAGATATGCAGAGTGCATTCTTTACCTTAGCCTCGGCCATATTGGCCAGGACCTCTGGTAAGCGGGTCTGAAATTCAGGGAAATCGAGATGGCAATGGGAGTCTATAAACATGACCCGCCATTTTAGTCTTCAAATATCTGTTGATATTGAGAAAGCAAGGCTTCTAACTGAATGCGGGTTGCTAAGGGGTGATTTTCAGAACGACGGGCCTGAAGCAGTGATTTCCAGAAACGCAGTAATTTTGGTGTGCGAGCTTGTTGAGAAAGCGCCTTCAGTGTGGACTCATGTTTTGGGTAATAGCGTGGCGCAGAACCATTGCTAACTGCTTGCACATCAGAAACCCAGCGTTGCATTGTTGCAAGCAAGATGGAAAATTGCGCTTTATTGGTTTTTTCTGCAGCATCCAACCAGTTGATGCGAACACCCTGTGACATTGCCTGAAGAATATAACGCGATGCTTGGATGGCAATTGTGAGCTCATCTTTTTCATCTTTATTGTGCCTGGCAACTAAAGAGTCAAAAACTGCATAGGGCGCCCCACCCTGTTCGTCATAAATCGATTCAACATCTGCATCAGTGATTTTTGCACCACTGATGCGCGGTAGTTGAGTGCGCAGCCAATTTAAGCCAGAGATTCTGTCTGGCCTAGGAGCACTTAACAAACGACAACGCGATCTTATAGTAGGCAGCACGCGATCAAGTCGATCAGCCAGCAATATGAATATCGTATTTGCAGGGGGCTCTTCCAAAGACTTCAATAAAGTATTTGCGGAGTCTGGACGTAACATCTCCAATGGATAAATCAATATCACCCGATTGCCACCGCGGTGCGTACCGATAGAGAGTCCTTCTATCGCACTGCGGGTTTCCTCGATGGAAATATTTTTCTTTTCTTTCTTTTCGGCTACATCGCCATCTGAGTCATCGCGTGCTGACTTGGTTTTCTTTGGAGCATCGCCATCAGCTTCAAAATCACCATGTGGCAAAAGCTTGCGATGGGTCTCCGGTACAAGCGCAATGAAATCAGGATGATTACCAGAATCAAACCAGTGGCAGGCTTCGCAATGGTTGCAAGGTTTAGAGCTTCCCCCGGTTGAACTCTCGCACAGCAAAGCCTTAGCTAGCTCAATGGAAAATTCAAACTTACCAATGCCAGACTGTCCATGCAACAGGATCGCATTCGGAAACGTAGTGAGATCAAGACTCTCCCAGAGGGGCGCTAGCCAAGGGGCAACTTTTGACTGGCTAGTTTCAGTAAGCATTGCTTGGTTCATTTAGATATCAAGCGGAAGTGATTTGAGTTCTTCCCAAATAGCTTCACGTGTTTGAGTGGCGTCAACCAAATGAAAACGCTTTGGATCAGCCTTAGCCCGACGCAAATATTCTTGACGGACGCGCTCGAAGAAATTCAAATCCATTTGCTCAAACTTATCAGGTGCTCGCACTTGTGAGCGACGCGCTTCTGCTATGGCACCAGGTAAGTCAAACAAGATGGTCAAGTTAGGCTGGAGTAAGACACCGCCAGTTCTGCCCTGCACCCACATTTCTAATGCACTCAGCTTCTCCAAGCTTAAGCCTCGACCGCCACCTTGGTAGGCAAAGCTTGCATCTGTAAATCGATCCGAGATCACGATCTTGCCTGCTTGCAGGGCTGGCTCAATCACTTGAGCGATATGTTCACGGCGTGCAGCAAACATCAGCAATGCTTCGGTTTCTAGATTCATTGGCGCATCGAGCAAGAGTTTTCTGAGTTGCTCACCCAGAGGTGTACCCCCTGGTTCACGCGTCATGACCACTTCACGGTTTGGATGCTGCTGCTTTAATAGTTCACCAAACGCTTCGATGTGGGTGCTTTTTCCGGCACCATCAATGCCTTCAAAGCTGAGAAAATATCCGGGGTACTGAATGTTCATGTTCGGTAGTTTAAGTAACTTAAGGATTTACAGGAGTCTGATGAGGTCTGCGCTGATATCGATCAACCGCTGCCTCATGTTCATTTAAGGATTTTGAGAAGTGGCTAGTGCCATCACCTTTTGCAACAAAATATAGGGCAGCACTTTCTGCTGGATGTACGGCAGCCTGCAATGACTCTTTACTTGGCATTGCTATCGGGGTTGGTGGAAGACCTTTACGCATGTAGGTATTGTAGGGACTGTCTTTACGCAGGTCTGCTTTCCGCAAATTGCCATTAAATTTACTGCCAATCCCGTAGATAACGGTTGGATCTGTTTGTAACAGCATGCCTTTATTGAGGCGGTTGGTAAACACAGCCGCCACCAAATCACGATCGCTCGGTCTGCCAGTCTCCTTCTCCACGATGGATGCCAGTATGAGGAGCTCATAAGGTGTCTTCAAGGGGCTTTGCACCTCCTTTTTCTCCCATGCGAGGGCCAACTGCTTTTGCATGGCTTGGGAAGATCGACGATAGATGTTGATGTCAGGTTCGTCAGGATCAAATACATAAGTGTCAGGAAAGAACAGCCCTTCATCGCCTGGGTACCTCAAATTGAGATTTTGAAGTAGTGCTTTTGAGCTCATGCCCTTGGTCTGGTGAATTAAGGCTGGGTGTGCGTCGATTAAAGCCCGAAGTTGCCAAATGGTCATGCCAGGAATAATTGCAATACTTTCTCGGACTCTATCTCCGCGCGCCATCTGCATGAGCACCTTACCCAAGCTACCGCGTAATTGCAGCAAATATGTGCCGGGTTTAAGTTTTCCAGCTACAAATAAGGAGCCAGCACCAAACTTAAACAGGAGTGGTGAAACCATTAAACCCTGTTCAGATAATTGCTCTGCAATTGCAGTGAGTCCAGATTGAGGCTTAATTTTGACTTGGTAGCTCAAACCATCGGAGGCATTTGATTGGCTTGGCACGACCGGCAACAGAAATATTGCCCCATATACCAGTACCAAGCTGACCAATAAACCAAGAATGATTATTTGAAATGGGGGCAGCCTGAACCCCGACTTTTGTTTTTGGGTGAAAAGTGGTCTTCTGTGAAATTTTCTGCTCATCAGGCTATGATAAAAGCGTGATGACAATTACCCCCAAAAACACTCCAAACGCACTCATAAACCCCTCTTTTGGACATGCACCCCTTTCTGATTGGGGTTTGATATTTGTTGAGGGTGTAGATGCAGCGAGTTTTTTGCAAAATCAACTCACAAATTCAATTTTAGGTTTAAAGCGATCAAAACCAGGCGAAATTGCCGAGGGACCCGCTGCCGTCCGCTTAGTCGGTTACTGCAGTCCAAAGGGCCGCTTGTTAGCAAGTGCATGGCTTGCACTCATACCTCAAAGTGAACAGGGAGAGGATCGCTTTGCTCTTTTCATATCAAAAGATATTGCTGCCAGTACTGCCAAGCGACTTTCAATGTTCGTCTTACGCTCCAAAGTTAAAGTGAGTGATGTATCTGATGCTTGGCATATCTCGGGCTTCTATGGCTCCCAAGCTGGTGCTGCCAATGCCACCGATTCTCTGGCCTTGAAAATGCCCGATGTTTTATATCAAGATCAATCAATTGCACGAGTTTTAATGGCGACGCCCTATGCCTCTGAATACTCAGTTGATGGGGCTGCACTCATGCAGTGGAATTTACTTGAAGTATTGAGCGCCATTCCCAGAATCGTTCTAGCCACTCAAGAACAATTTGTACCGCAAATGATTAATTTTGAATCCGTTGCTGGAGTCGACTTTAAAAAGGGTTGTTATCCAGGCCAAGAAATTGTTGCTCGCAGTCAATATCGCGGTGTGATTAAACGCCGCTTGCAAATAGCGGGATTCAACATAGATCCATCGAACTCGATAAGCTACGCCCCGGGGTTTGAGTTATTCCATTCTGATGACGCTATACAACCAGCCGGTATGGTGGTCCTTTCCGCGATTGACCCCCAAGAGCCTGATTCCATCAAGCTACAAATAGAGTGCAAGCTAGAGGCCCTGGAGCATGGAGAAATTCATCTAGGTAGTGTGGCTGGACCTGTGTTAAAAATGAGCTTACTACCCTATCAACTGATCGAGATATAGATCCTTAACTCATATGTGCCTGATCTTATTCGCTTGGAAATCACACCCAGACTACCCATTGGTGGTGGCTGCCAATCGTGACGAATTCTACGAACGCGATACCGAGCAAATGAATTGGTGGGCAGACCACCCCCATGTACTAGCAGGCAAAGACAAGGCTGATGTGTTGGGCAGCCCAGGGACATGGCTAGGCTTTTCAAAAACAGGTCGCTTTGCAGCACTCACTAATGTGCGAGCCCCCAGTGAAAAGAAGCCGGATGCGAGAACGCGGGGAGAGCTATCTTCGATGTATCTCACAGGCAAGGATCGCCCTAATGAGTTCATTCAATCGAATGCAAAGCGCTTTCAACAATACAACGGCTTTAATTTATTAATGGCAGATCTGAGTGATCCAGCAAATGCAGAAATGCACTGGGTCAGCAATCGCCTGATGATGGGTCAAAATATCCGCCCCCGAAAGATTTTTCCTGAGCAAGCCTTAAATCCAGGTGTGTATGGGCTTTCCAATGCAATGCTGGATACCCCTTGGCCAAAAGTAAATCACCGTGTAGCTGCTTTTGCTCAGACCTTGGCCATGGATAGTGGTCAGTTAAAAAATGCGGATCATTACTTAAAGCTCTTGGCCGATACTCATGAAGCCAGCGATCATGAGTTACCAAGTACCGGAGTCAGCAAAGACTGGGAAAAAGCACTCTCCCCCGCATTTATTAAAACCCCTGCATATGGCACTCGCTCAAGTACGGTGTTAAGAGTTCGCAAAGATGGGGCTTTTGAAATGGTTGAGCGACGCTTTGACGCTAACGGCACCATTGGTCATGATGTTGTGACTGGTGCTCTGACTGCCGCACCAGGATCTAATCTAGCTGTTTAAAAAGAATTGTCTACTGCTCGCGTAGATCGTCGTTTACTACGCGCTCACCTTTGGCGTTACGCGTCGCCAAGCGCCTAAGGTACTTAAAAGTTCCGGTAGACATACAGCACACTTCACCTTGATCGTTGTATAGCTTAGCCTCGCAAAACGCCATCGTGGCAGTGTGGCGAACAGTGTCTGCTTTGACGCGTAAGATTCCAGTAGCTGCCTGCATAAAGTTATTTTTGAGTTCAATCGTGACAACACTACGATCACCAGGATCAGCCGAGCGTGCAGCGACTGCCATAGCCACATCCATTAAGGTCAATAAGACGCCGCCATGGGCAACTTCCCAGGTATTGGTGTGCTCAGGCTTTAAGGCCAGAAGAATCTCGCCCTTACCCATTTCTGCACTCAAAAAGCGGACGCCCAATAACTTCAAAAATGGGACATTTAATTCTTCACCCAAATTGGCTAGTTGGGTGGCTGGATTGATTTGAACTTTATTTTCCATTTGGCTATTTTAGGGGCTTCGGCGCAGATTGGGAATTCCCCCTAGAATAGCTTCACTATGGCATTCCCACTTCAGGGCGACGACGCTGCTCGCCATACCCCACCTACTCCGATACCTGACCCTTATTGGGTGGCGTTTTCTAAATCTTGTGCAGAACTGATCGGTATGCCACTCGCAAACAATGATTTGCCAACCGATCACAAGTGGCTTGAGCTTCTATCTGGAAATTCCCTCGAAACAGAATCCAATCAATTTACAGCCCCGATTGCTAGCGCTTATAGCGGTCATCAATTTGGCGTGTGGGCTGGGCAGCTGGGTGATGGCCGAGCAATTTTGCTGGGCGATATTGCGAATCAAGAACTGCAACTTAAAGGAGCAGGTAAAACGGCTTACTCGCGCATGGGTGATGGCAGAGCTGTGTTGCGCTCTTCTATTAGAGAATTCCTTTGCAGTGAAGCCATGCACTCTTTAGGCATTCCAACTAGTAGAGCCTTAGCGGTGGTGGGATCCAAAATGCCGGTTATACGAGAAACCAGAGAGACTGCTGCTGTCTGCGCTAGAGTTGCACCCAGCTTTGTCCGTGTGGGGCACTTTGAGCACTTTGCATCACTGCAAAATACCGAGAGATTAAAAGAGTTGGCGGATGATTTGATTGCCAAGCATTATCCCGATTGTCGCAACTCT
>Ga0208248_1000301_pt1 | contig 15362 bp, 12 predicted proteins | sample CryBogmetaGMA5M_FD_184545 | JGI IMG/M metagenome (GOLD analysis project Ga0208248, IMG submission 184545) | Freshwater microbial communities from Crystal Bog, Wisconsin, USA - MA5M (SPAdes) | ecosystem: Environmental > Aquatic > Freshwater > Lake | place: Crystal Bog, Wisconsin, USA | collected...
TAGCTTCCTGACCATCACCCTCCCCTTCACCTTCTACGTGGCGGGCACGGGCTACACCACCACCTACCTGGGGTCCAACAGCTACATCACCTTCGGGGCGGGCTCCAGCCAGTACAGTGGCCTCAGCACCTCCAACCCGCCCTACCCCAAGCTCATGTTCGGCGCCTCGGACAACAGCTACCAGCGGGTCTCCACCCTCTCCAGCGCCAGCAGCCTGAAGATCCGCTACGAGGGCAACGGCTCCACCAGTGGTACCGCGGGAGCTCCAGGCATCGTCGTGGAACTGACCCTCTTCAACCCGAGCCTGTTCTATGGGAGCCTCAACATCATCGAGATGCGGGTGGGGGTGCACAACCGCCTCAGCGGCCTGAGCATGATCGCCAATGCGTCGACCTCCTTGCTGGGCTATACCCTGGCTCAGTACCAGAGCTATGTGTTCATCGGGAATTCCACCGGTACCAGCTGGAAAGTGGTGTCCGGCGCCCACATGGACCTCAACGCCCTGCTGCCCACCCTCACCACCGCTGCGGTCACCGGGGCCACCGGCACGGGTGCGACCTCGGGAGGCACGATCACCTCCCCCGGCGGGACCACCATTACAGCCAGCGGTGTGTGCTGGGGCACCTCTATCAATCCCACCGTCGCCGACAGCAAGACCACGGGGGCCACGGCCTCGGGCTCCTTCACCAGCACCCTGACAGGCCTGACGGCGGGGACCACCTACTATGTGCGGGCCTACGCCACCAACGCCGCCGGCACCGCCTACGGCCCCCAGAAGGGGGTTGTGGCCTACGCCTACACCGGCGCCGCCCAGACCTTCACGGTGCCCACTTCTGTCACCCAGCTCCAGGTGGAGTGCTGGGGTGCCCAGGGTGGGGATGTGGGCACCACCCTCGGTGGCAAGGGCGGCTATGCCAAGGCCCTGGTGGCCGTCACCCCCGGCGAAACGGCCTATGCCTTCGTGGGCCAGCAGGGGGCGCTCAGTGCCGCCACCACCAACACGGCTGGAGTCGCGACCTTCAACGGCGGCGGCGCCGGGGCCATCCGCGCGGCCCTCGGGACCACGGCCTCCGGGGGTGGTGCATCGGATCTCCGCCTGGGCGGAAGCGCACTCACCAACCGCATCGTGGTGGCCGGTGGCGGAGGCGGCTGCGATGACTACAACTCCAGCGCCGGCGGCGCCGGTGGCGGCAGCACTGGCGCCAGCGGCGCCACGGTCGCCAGCTCGACGGCCGTGGGGACCGGGGGCACCCAGGGCTCCGGGGGTACCGGTGGCGCCGGTGGCTCCGGCGCGCTGGGCCTGGGGGGCTCTGCCACCCAAGCCCTGTTCGTGGCCTTGGACACCCGCCTCAGCGGCGGCGGCGGCGGCTACTACGGCGGTGGTCTGGGCAGCAACAGCGGCGGCGGCGGCGGCTCAGCCTATATCGGTGGGGTGAGCCCCTACACCACCAGCGGCGCCTCCATGACCAGCGGTATGCGCTCCGGCAACGGCTTCCTCGTCATCACCTTCTGAGCCACGCCACCTGTGGGGCTGCGGGGGAAGGCTCAGACGCTGATGACGACGATCTCGGGATCCACTTCTTTTTGGAGCATGCCTTCGATGGCGACGAGGGTGCCGGTGAGGCTGGCGGGGCAGGAGCCGCAGGCGCCCATGTACCGGATCATGACCTGCTTCTCGTGGCGGCCCACCAGCTCCAGGCCGCCGCCGTCCGCAGCGAGGGCGGGCAGGATGGCGCTCTCCAGCACCATGCGGATGTCCCGCAGGAGGGGGTCGTTCTCGTCCTCCACTTTGGTGAAGACTCGGGGGGCGCCACCAGCTTCGGTCTGGCCGGCAGCACTGGCGGCGGCGCGTATGGGGGCTGCCAGCAGGGGGAGCAGCTCCGGCCAGCCCTTGTCGTCGGTCTTGGTGACGGTGAGGAACTTGTCCTGCATGAACACGGAGGTGACGCTGCCCACAGCAAAGAGGGCCTTGGCCAGCTCATCGTGCTGCGCCGTCTCCGCATTGGGATAGGACTTGGGGAAGCCCACCGCCACGGACTCCTTCAGGACGAACTTCACCGCATTCGGGTTGGGCGTGTATTCGATTTCAGCAATCTTCGGCATAAAAAGCCTTTCACCACGAAGACGGGAAGACCACGAAGAAGGACATGGAACCGTGAAGAGCTGTAGGAGCCTTCTTCGTGGTCTTAGTGGTCTTCGTGGTGAAATTCATTCGGTACTCGCCTCTTCCTCGCCCTTTAATGCGGCGTGGAGGGTGGCCCAGGGGAGGATGGCGCACTTCACGCGGCTGGGGAGATCCTTGACGCCGCTGAACAGGGTGAGGCGGCCCAGCAGGGGGGCCTCGGTGGCCGGGTCCAGCTCACCGCGCACCATGCCGCGGAACTGGGCCACCATGGCCTCGGCGTCGGCCACGGACTTGCCCTTGACGATGCCGGTCATGAGGCTGGCGCTGGCCACATCGATGGCGCAGCCGCTACCCTGGAACTTGATGTCAGTCACCACCCCGTCAGCCACCACCAGCGACAGCTCCAGCTGATCGCCGCAGAGCGGGTTGTGGCCCTCCGCATGGTGCGTGCAGGGCTCCAGCTTCCCAAAGTTCCGGGGCTTCTTGTTGTGCTCCAGGATCACCTGCTGATAAAGCTCACGCGGGTCAGACATGGTTGGCCCCAATTGGGAAAAGCAAAGGATCTACCACGAAGACGGGAAGACCACGAAGAAGGGAAGAGGCCGTCTTCCTTCGTGGTCTTCCTGTCTTCGTGGTGAATCTTTTTTTCATTTGAACAGCTCGATGGCTTTCTCGACGGCTGAGACGAGGACGTCGATGTCTTCGCGGGTGTTGTAGTAGGCGAAGGAGGCGCGGGTGGTGGCGGGGACGTTGAAGCGGGCCATGACGGGCTGGGCACAGTGGTGGCCGGCGCGGATGACGACGCCATCGCCGTCCAGCAGGCTGCCCAGGTCGTGGGGGTGGATGCCCTCCACCACAAAGGACAGGACGCTGGCCTTGTCGGCTGCGTTGCCCAGGATGCGCAGGCCGGGCAGGGTGCTGAGGCGCTCGGTGGCGTAGCGCAGCAGCTCATGCTCCCGGGCGGCGATGCGGTCCAGGCCCAGGCCCGTGAGGTAGTCGATGGCGGCCCCCAGGCCGATGGCCGCGGCGATGGGGGGGGTGCCGGCTTCGAACTTGCCGGGCGCCGCCATGTAGGTGGTCTTCTCCCAGGTGACGGAGCGGATCATGTTGCCACCACCGTGCCAGGGGGGCATGGCCTCCAGGTGGGCCAGCTTGCCGTAGAGCACGCCGATGCCCGTGGGGCCCGAGAGCTTGTGGCCGCTGAAGACATAGAAGTCGGCGTCCAGGTCCTGCAGGTCCACCTGCAGGTGCGGCACGGCCTGGGCGCCATCCACCAGCACGGGGATGCCCTTGGCATGGGCCCGGGCGATGATCTCCTTCACGGGGTTGACCGTGCCCAGCACATTGCTCACATGGACCAGGCCCACCAGCTTCGTGCGCTCCGTGAGCAGGTCTTCCAGGCCATCCAGAATCAGCTCCCCGGCGTCGTTCATGGGGATGACCTTGATGCTGGCGCCCTTCTCCTGGGCCAGCATCTGCCAGGGCACGATGTTGGCGTGGTGCTCCATGGCCGACAGCAGGATCTCGTCACCCGCCTGAACCATCATTCGCCCATAGGTCTGGGCCACCAGGTTGATGGCCTCGGTGGTGCCGCGGGTCCAGACGAGCTCCCGGCTGGAGGCGGCGCCCAGGAAGCGGCGGACCTTCTCCCGGGCGGCCTCGAAATAATCCGTGGCCTCCTGGCTGAGGGTGCTCACGCCACGGTGGACGTTGGTGTGTTCCTCGCGCTCGTACCTGGCCATGCGCTCGATGACTGCGAGGGGCATCTGCCCACTCACGGCGCTGTCGAGGTAGATCACGGGCTTGCCATGGAAGACGCGGGAGAGCAGGGGGAAGTCCCGGCGGATGGCGGTGACGTCGAGGGGCTGGGTGCCGGTGCTCATGCCAGGTCCCCCAGGGAGCCGGCCTGGGTGCGGGCCATGACCAGGCGGCGCAGGGCGCGGCGCAGACTGGCCACGGGGATGCGCTGCAGCACATCGGCGGCGAAGCCGTAGGTGAGCAGGTTGCGGGCATCGTCGGCGTCCAGGCCCCGGCTCTGGAGGTAGAACAGCTCCTCGGGATCCAGCTGCCCCACGGTGGCGCCATGGCTGCACTTCACATCGTCGGCGTAGATCTCCAGCTGGGGCTTGGTGTCCACCCGGGCGGCCTCGGAGAGCAGCAGGTTGCGGCTCTGCTGCTTGGCGTCCGTGCCCTGGGCCCCGGGGGCCACGCGGACCTGGCCGTTGAAGATGGCGCGGGCCCGGCCGTCCACGATGCACTTGTGCAGCTGATGGCTGGCGGCATTGGGCTCGGCGTGGTGCATGAAGCTGTGGGTGTCGGCGACCTGCGTGCCTTCCAGCAGGGCCAGGCCATCCAGGGTGCCCTCGGCGCCTTCCGCCAAGTGGACCCAGGGGTGCTGCCTGGAGAAGCGCGCGCCGAAGCTGAGGGTGCGGGAGTGGTACTGGGCGTTGCGGCCCACCTCGGCCTTGAGGGTGCCGATGTGGAAGGCCTCGGGGGACTCGCGCTGGACCCGCTCGTGGCGCAGGATGGCACCCTCGGCCAGGCGGATCTCCACCACGGGACAGCTGAGGTAGGTGCCCTGGCCGTGGTGTTCTTCCACCAGCTCCAGCTCGGCACCGGCTTCCAGCACCACCAGCAGGCGGGGGAAGACTGCGCAGGGGGTGTCGGTGCGGGTGACGAAGAGCAGGTGCAGGGGCAGGGCCACCTTGAGGTGCTTGGGCACCAGGATGACGGCACCGTCCTGGAAGCGGGCACTGTTCAGGTCCTCGAAGAGCTCGGGGGTCGCGCCGTTCTTGACGCTGCCCAGGGCATGGCAGGCCTCGCTGGCGGTGCTCATGGGCAGGAAGCGAACCCCGGCGGGGACGGCGGAGGCGCAGCTGGCGTGGGGGGCGTGGTGGCCATTCACGAAGACCTGACGGGTGCCCACCATCTCGGACAGCAGCAGGGGGGCCAGGTCGATGGTGCCCTCGGGGGCCGGGCCGAAGGTTAAGGCGGCGAGGGCCTTCAGATCGGTGTATTTCCAGTCTTCAGCTTGGGTCGTTGGCAGGTCGCGCCCTTCCAGCCGCGCCTCTGCGGCTTCGCGGAGGGAGTCCCACTCGGCGGGCCTCGGCCCGCTGAGCAGCTCCACCAGCAGGCTGGAACCAGCGACCATGGAGGTCATCGGGCGCCCCCGGCGGCGGACTCCGCCAGGACCCAGTCGTAGCCGCGGTCCTCGAGCTCGAGGGCCAGCTCCTTGCCGGCGCTCTTGAGGATGCGGCCACCGGACAGCACGTGCACGTAGTCCGGCTGGATGGTCTCCAGGATGCGGGGGAAGTGGGTGATGATCAGCAGGGCCCGGTCGGCGCGCTGCAGCCGGTTGACGGCGTCGCCGAGCACCCGCAGGGCGTCGATGTCGAGGCCGCTGTCCAGCTCATCCAGGATGGCCAGCTTGGGCTCCAGCACGGCCATCTGGAGGATCTCGTTGCGCTTCTTTTCGCCGCCGGAGAAGCCCTCGTTGAGGCTGCGGTCCAGGAACTCCTCGCGCATGGCGACGAGCTTGATCTTTTCGTGGATGAAGTCGTCGAACTCCAGGGGATCCAGCTCATCCCGGCCCTCGGCCTCGGCCTTCTTGTTGTAGGCCAGGCGCAGGAAGGAGGCGTTGCTCACACCCGGCACCTCGATGGGGTGCTGGAAGCCCATGAAGATCCCAGCCCGGGCCCGCTCATCGGCCGCCAGGGTGAAGAGGTCGCGGCCCTCGAAGAGCGCCTCGCCGCCAGTGACTTCGTAGGACGGATGGCCCGCCAGCACCTTGCCCAGCGTGGACTTGCCGGAGCCGTTGGGCCCCATGATGGCGTGGATCTCCCCCGCCTTGATCTCCAGATCGATCCCCTTCAGCACCGGCGTGCCGTTGATCGAAGCCGTCAGGTTTTTTATGGAAAGCATTGTTGCTCCAGCGAGGAAAAGCTTCACCGCCAAGACGCCAAGAGCGCCAAGAAGCACAGGCAGTTCTTGGCGGTTCTTGGCATCTTGGCGTCTTGGCGGTGTGTCATTTTTTTATCCCACGGATCCTTCGAGCTTCAGGCTCAGCAGCTTGGTGGCCTCGACGGCGAACTCCATGGGCAGCTCGCGGAAGACATCTTTGCAGAAGCCGTTGATGATCATGCTGATGGCTTCCTCGGGGGGGATGCCGCGCTGCTGGAAGTAGAAGAGCTGCTCTTCGCCGATCTTGCTGGTGGTGGCTTCGTGCTCCACCCGGGCGCTGCGGTTCTGCACCTCGATGTAGGGGAAGGTGCTGGCGCTGCAGGCCTGGCCGATGAGCATGGAGTCGCACTGGCTGAAGTTGCGGGCGCCCTCGGCTTTCGGCTGCACCTTCACCAGGCCGCGGTAGCTGTTGGAGCTGTCGCCGGCGCTGATGCCCTTGCTGATGATGGTGCTCTTGGTGTTGCGGCCGATGTGGATCATCTTGGTGCCGGTGTCGGCCTGCTGCTTGTGGTTGGTGAGGGCCACGCTGTAGAACTCGCCCACGCTGTCATCGCCCACCAGCAGGCAGCTGGGGTACTTCCAGGTGATGGCGCTGCCGGTCTCCACCTGGGTCCAGCTGATGCGCGAGGCGACGCCCTTGCAGAGGCCGCGCTTGGTGACGAAGTTGAAGATGCCACCCAGGCCGTTCTTGTCGCCGGCGTACCAGTTCTGCACGGTGCTGTACTTGATGGAGGCCCGGTCCAGGGCCACCAATTCCACCACCGCCGCGTGCAGCTGGTTGGTGTCGAACTGGGGGGCGGTGCAGCCCTCCAGGTAGCTCACGCTGGCGCCGGCCTCGGCCACGATGAGGGTGCGCTCGAACTGGCCCGAGTCCTTGTTGTTGATGCGGAAGTAGGTGCTCAGGTCCATGGGACAGGTGACGCCCTTGGGGATGAACACGAAGCTGCCGTCCGTGAACACCGCGCTGTTGAGGGCCGCGTAGAAGTTGTCGGCGAAGGGCACCACGCTGCCGAGGTACTGCTTGATCAGCTCCGGGTGTTCCCGCACGGCCTCGCTGAAGCTGCAGAAGATGATCCCCTGGGTGGCGAGCTTCTCCTTGTAGGTGGTGGTGACGCTCACGGAGTCGAAGACCACGTCCACGGCCACGCCCGCCAGGGCCGCCTGCTCATGGATGGGCACGCCCAGCTTTTCAAAGGTGCGCTTCAATTCGGGATCCACCTCGTCCATAGAGGCGTACTTGGGGACCTTCTGCTTGGGGGCGCTGTAGTAGACGATGCGCTGGAAGTCGGGCCGGGGGTAGGTCACGTTGGCCCAGTCGGGCTCGGGCAGGGTCAGCCAGTGGCGGTAGGCCTTCAGGCGGAACTCGAGCAGCCACTCGGGTTCGCCCTTCTTGGCCGAGATGAAGCGGATGGTGTCCTCGTTCAGTCCAGGCGGAGCGCTGTCCGCTTCGATGTCCGTCACGAAGCCGTACTTGTATTCCTGGCTGGTGACCACATTGAAGGTGGAACTCATGCGAGGCTCCCGATTCCCTCTAGTGTGGAATCTCGACCAAATTTGTCAACTTAATTGACTGCGGGCTACGGTCAGGGTTGCTCCGGGGGGGCCGGGACCTCGTCCAGCTCCTTCAGCAGGGTGCGAATCTGGGCCTTCACGCCCTTGGCCTGGGCGTCGTCCAGGTCCCCATGGTCGGCGTCGAGGCCGGCCTTGAGCAGGGCCCGGGCCTCCTCCCGCTCACCCAGGCCCGACAGGGCTGCGCCCAGCTGGAAGTGGTTGATGATGGTGGGCTCCTTCTCCAGGAGGGGGTCCAGCAGCTCCAGCACGTCCCGGTGGCGCTGCAGGGCCAGCAGGTACTGGCCCAGGAGGGTCCGGGCCCGGGGCTCCAGGCCTGGCAGGGGGTGGGCATAGAGGCGACGAACTTCGATCAGGTCCTGGTCCGTCACCTGCCCATTCATCAGGCGGTAGGCCTGGCGCATGAGGGCAGCCTCCCAGGCCCCGGTGCTCTTGGGGTGGCGGGTGAGGTAGGCATCCAGGGCGCGGGCGATCTCAGGCTCCCGCTTCTGCTCCATGAGGTGCTCCAGGGCCAGCCGCAGGGCCAGGAAGCAGAGCCGGGGGTGCCGGTCCGAGCAGGCGAAGTCCAGGGCTGCCTTGAGGTTCTTCTCGTGGTCCCGGGTGAAGGCCAGGCGCAGGTCCAGCCAGTCCGAGCGCTGGCTGCGGCCGCGTCGGCGGGCCCGCTTGAGGAGGGTGCTGGCCCCTTCGGTCTGGGCCTCGTCCAGCAGGGTCTCAGCCTCATCCAGGAGCAGCTGGGTGCCAGGGATGCCATCCCGGGCCTCCCGCAGCTGGGCGTGGTCCTCCGCATCCACCATGAGCAGCAGGTGCGGGTCGCCGGGGTTCTGGAGGAGGAGCTCCTGCAGGATCGAGAAGGCCTTGCCCCGCTCGCCCTGGTGCAGGTAGGCCTCAGCCAGGGCTTCCCGGACATGGAGGTCCCCCGGCAGGTGGCTGCTGGCTTCCTTGAGGAGGGGCACCGCCAGGGCGCTCTCGCCGCGGGCCACGTGGACCTGGCCCAGGAGGAGCAGGGTCTCGCCGTCCCGGCGTCGGGCCACGGACTCCAGGGCCGCTTCCAGGGCCCCCTGGAGGTCGTCCTGCTCCAGCAGCAGCTCCGCCAGCATCATGCGGGGCTCCGGGTCCTCCGGGCGCAGCTCGGCGGCCTTGTGGAGGGCCTCGATGGCCCCATCCGCCTTGTCGGGAAGCTCCTGGAGCAGCTTGGCCAGGAGCATCCAGGCCTCGAAGTGCCGGGGGCTCAGGGCCACGGTCTTGCGGGCCAGGACCTCGGCCTCCTCGAAGTTCTGGGCGGCCTCGTGGAGGGAGGCGATGGTGAAGCAGAGCTCGTAGTTCTTGGGGTCCAGGGCCAGGGCCTGGCCCAGGCGGTGGGCCGCCCCCGGGAGGTCGGCGGTCTCCAGCAGGGCCGTGGTCTCCAGCAGGGCCCGCTTGAGCTGGGACATGGACTTGGGCCGGGCGATGGGCAGGATGCGGGCCCGGTACCGGGTGAACAGCTCCCGGGCGCCGATGAGGTGCAGGTTCTCCTCCACCAGATGCTCCCAGCGCTCGGAGAAGGCCTGGGCATCCAGCTGCCGGTTCTGCTCCATCTCCTGGACCAGGGCCATCAGGCCGTTGCGGAGCATGACCTCGCTGCGCTCCAGCTTGCCCAGCTGATCGGAGACGGTCTCCAGGTAGGTCTCCACCCGGCGCATGGTCTCTTCCAGGCCGGTGATGCGCTCCAGGAGGTGCTCCTCCAGGTCCTCGCCGCTGTCGCCGTCGTCGGCCTCGTCCTCCCAGGTCTGGTCGCCCGGCAGGATCAGCAGGCGGGTGCCACACTTGAGGCAGACCTCCCGGTCCCCGGGGTTCCAGGAGAGGCAGTTCTGGCAGTAGGAGCCTGGGAGGTCGGTCACCATCCCAACAGGATAGGCCCCCAGGGGCCAACACCAAACAAGGTTCACAGGCCGATCCGGACTTGCCTGGAACGGGTGGCGGGTTTTGTGCATCCCATTTGGTGGCCCCCGGCCCATGTAGGCTTATCCTGGGGGCGCGGAGTCACGGCGATGAGCGAAGGCCAGGACGACAAGAGCAAGCGCCAGGAAGCCATGGAGTGGGTGGGCAAGGCCTATCAGCTCCACATGAAGGGTGAGCTGGTCAAGGCGATCGCCCTCTACACCAAGTCCATTGAGCTCCACCCCACCGCCGAGGCCTACACCTTCCGAGGCTGGGCGCACTCCTTCGGCAAGGACTTCCAGGCGGCCATCGCCGACTGCCACCGGGCCATCGACCTGGATCCCGAGTTCGGCAACCCCTACAACGACATCGGGGCCTACTACGTGGAGCAGGGCGAGCCGGACGAGGCGATTCCCTGGCTGCGCATGGCCCTCAAGGCCAAGCGCTACGACAACTACTGCTTCCCGCACTTCAACCTGGGCCGGGTCTACGAGGCCCGGGGTGAGTTCGACAAGGCCCTCCAGCACTTCCGCAGCGCCCTGGAGGAGAACCCCCGCTACGACCCCGCCGCCAAGTCCGTGGAGCGCGTCAAGCACAAGCTGGCCGCTCGGGACCCCGAGGCCATCCTCTAGTCAGGGGAAATTGTGGTGAACTGGAGGGGAGGTCCTCCATGCAGCTCACCATCGCCCACAGTCCGGACTCTGACGACGCCTACATGATGGCGCCCCTGGCCCTGGGCTGGCTGGACCCCGACGGCTTCGAGATCACCTTCATCCGCAAGGACATCGAGCAGCTCAATGCCGAGGCCACCGAGGGCCGCTACGACGTCACGGCCATCAGCTTCGGCGCCTACCCGGAGCTGAAGGACCGCTACGACCTGCTCACCGCCGGCAGCAGCATCCAGGAGGGCACGGGCCCCCTGGTGGTGAGCCGGGTGCCCCTGTCCCCCGCCGCCCTGCAGGACCTCACCATCGTCATCCCGGGGCGCCGCACCAGCGCCTACCTCTCCATGCGGAAGTGGTGCGCGGAGCAGGGCTTCGAGCCCACCGTCGAGCTGCTGCCCTTTGATCAGGTGCTGCCGGCGGTGGTGGCGGGCCGCTACGAGGCGGGTCTGCTCATCCACGAGAGCCAGCTGATGTACCGGGAGGCCGGTGCGCACCTGGTGGCCGACCTGGGGGCCTGGTGGAAGCAGGCCTACGACCTGCCCCTGCCCATGGGGGGCAATGCCATCCGCAAGGACCTGCCAGCGGCCGTGAAGCAGCGCTTCGCCGTGCTCATGCGCCGCAGCGTGGAGCTGGCGCGGGAGCGGCACTGGGAGAGCGTGGACTACAGCCAGTCCTTCGGCCGCGGCATGGACCGGGAGATGATCGGCCGCTACGTGAATGCCTGGGTCAACGACTTCACCGTGGACCCCGGCCCCCGTGGCCGCGCCGCCGTGACCAAGCTCCTGGGCCAAGAGCCCGTGTGGATCCAGGGCTGACCTCTGGCCCAGGGTTAACTAAAAGATCACCGCCAAGGCGCCAAGACGCCAAGAAATGAAAGCTGTCTCTCTCCCCAGTTCTTGGCGTCTTGGCGTCTTGGCGGTGGTCAGTTTCAGTTCTGGTTGCTTATTCCCGCGCGGCCTCGAGGCGGATGTTGATCCGCTGTTTGCGGCCTTCGCGCTGAATGTCCAGCTGGGCGGTGCTGCCCAGGGGGAGGGCTTCGATGGCGTCCAGGAGGCTGTCCCAGTCCTCCACGGTCTTGCCGTTGACGGCCTGGACGAGGTCACCCGGCAGCACGCGGCGGCCCTCCACGGTGACGCCCTGGAGGCCCGCCCGGGCGGCGGCGCCGCCCCGAGCCACCTTGCCCACCATGATGCCCTTCTGGGCGCCGAAGGCCCGCTCCACCAGCCGAGGCGCCACGGCCTCGAAGCCCAGGTCCGGGCGCTCCAGGCGGCCCCGGGCGATGAGCTGCGGCACCACCCGGTTCACGGTGTCCACGGGCACCGCAAAGCCGATGCCGGCACTGGCGCCGCTGGGGCTCTGGATGGCCGTGTTCACGCCGATGAGGCGGCCGGCGCTGTCCAGCAGGGGCCCGCCGCTGTTGCCCGGGTTGATGGCCGCATCCGTCTGGATGACCCCCGTGATGCGGCGCCGGGTGACGCTCTGAATCTCCCGGCCCAGGGCTGAGACCACCCCGGTGGTGAGGGTCTGGTCCAGGCCGAAGGGGTTGCCGATGGCCAGCACCGACTGGCCCACCTGCAGGTCAGCGCTGGTGCCGATGGGGATGGGCCGTAGCTTCGGCGGCGTCTTGGCCAGCGCCAGCACCGCCAGGTCCTTGTCCGGGGCGCCGCCGACGAAGGTGGCCTCGTGGTGGGTGCCGTCGGCCAGGGTGATGGTGGCGCGGGTGGCGCCCTGGATGACGTGGAAGTTGGTGACCACGTGCCCCTCGGCGTCCCAGATGAAGCCCGTGCCAGAGCCCGCTGGCACCTCCACCACGTTGAACCCGAAGAAGTCCCGGCTGCGCTCCTCCGTGGTGGTGATGTAGACCACGCTGGGGGCGGCATCCCGGAACCGCTGGACGCTGGCCTTCTCCCAGTCGTAGAGGGCGCCCCTGGGCTCCACTGCCCGGGGCCGGGCCAAGCCCCCTGGAGCGATGGCATGGCCGCACCAGCCCGCCAGGACTCCCACGGCAATTAGTCCCCCGAGCAGGATGCCCCGGCGCATATGACCTCCCTGGGGACCTACTCTAAGGCCTTGGGCGCTAGTTGTAGAAGTAGTTGGGAAGCCCGAAGGTCCCCGGCGTGGTGGCACTGTTGATGCGCACCACGATGTCGCCGTCCGCCAGCACCAGGTCGGGGCGGCCGTCGCCGTTCATGTCCGCCAGGGCCACGCCCATGGGGCCGTAGGAGCCGATGTAGTTCACCGCCGGCAGCAGGCCGCCGGGGACGATGCCTCCCTGCAGGAAGACCGAGACGGCCCCGGAGTAGCCGGGCAGGCCCTCGCAGGTCACCACCACATCGGGCCGCCCATCGGCGTTAAGGTCACCCACCGCCAGGGCTGTGGCACGGTAGTCGGTGGCGTAGTGCATGGGGGCGGCAAAGGTGCCGGCCGTACCCTGCAGCAGGACACTCAGGCCCTGGGTGCCAGGGCTGATGGCGGCGCCGTAGTTGGCCGTGAGCAGGTCGAGCTTGCCATCGCCGTTGAGGTCCGCCGCCTTGATGGCAATGGGCTGGACGCCCGTGGCGTAGTCCACCGCTGAGGCGAACACACCGGCCCCGGTCTGCAGCAGCACGGAGACAGCATTGGCCGTGGTGGCCACGGCGAGGTCAGCCCGGCCGTTGCCATCCAGGTCGGCCACGGTGACCGCCTGGGGATCGCCGCCCACGGCATAGCTCACAGGGGTGTTGAAGGTGCCGGTGCTGGTCTGGGTGAAGACCAGCACGCTGGGGGCGCCACTGGCGGCCACGACCACGTCCATCCGGCCATCGCCGTTGAGGTCACCCACCGCCACATCCAGGGGTGTGCGGCCCGGGGTGGCGAGCACGGTGGCGGTCAAGAAATAGCCAGGCCGGGCAGCATCCGCCAAGCGGACCGAGACGGTGCGCTCCCAGGCGTTGGCCACCACCAGGTCTGGGCGGCCATCGCCATTCACGTCGGCCAGCACCAGGTTGGCGGGACCGGCCCCCACGCCGAAGCGGACGGGCATGGCAAAGGCACCGGCGGGTCCCTGGAGGCGGGTGGAGACGTAGCCTTGGGTGGGTGCGCCATCCACGTCCATGGACACCAGGCCCAGGATGTCCGGGCTGCCGTTGGCGTCGATGTCAGCCACGGCAATGCCGTTCACCAGGTAGCTGCTGACGGAGTGCGGGGACTCGTGGGAGCCCGAGCAGCCCAGCAGGGCGAGCAGGCCGAGGGAACCGAGGAGCAGGGGGGAAATGGCACGCATGGAAACTCCTTGTGCAAGTGCTCGTCAAGGGTGGGCGATGGGGCCTTCCCTCGCAAGAGCGCAGGATTTAGACCCATTCCGGCGGCGGCGGGTTGAGGCGCTGCTATCCCCAATGGAGACATGTTCATAGCAGCCTGCCCCAGCGTGTCAGGAGGGGGCTGGATGGGTCCGGTCCAGCAGGTGGGCGACCCCCAGGGCGTAGTAGTCCAGGAGGGGAGCCTTGTGGGGTGGCAGCACCAGGTGGCCGTCCACCTGCAGGAGGATGCGCCGCAGGAGGAGCACCCGCAGGCCCACCTCGAAGGTCCGCTGGAAAGAGCCCCGGGGCAGGTGGAGGGGCAGGCCCTGGTCCTGGGCCCGGGCCAGGGTCTCCAGCACCTGGTCCCGCAGCAGGGCCTTGCCGGGGGCCGTCTCGCCGTGGTGGCGGTAGACCCAGGCCACGGCGGCGACGGGGGTGATGGGCACCTCGTCACCAACAGCCTTGAGGAGATCAGCGGCGAAGGCCTCCAGGAGGGGCCTCCGGGTGTCCCAGTCCATGGCCCGCAGGTCGGCACCGTGCAGAGCCGAGGCGGCGTGGAGGGGCTGGCCGAAGTTGGCCACCGCATAGCCGAAGCGGTGGAAGCGCCCGGTGGCACCCCGCCAGACCAGCCCCAGCAGCCAGAGGGAGGTGCGCCGCAGCAGGTCCAGGGGGCCGCGCTTGGGCTTGCCCAGGCCCTCCCGCACCAGGTTGCTGTCCTCCACCACCCGGTCGTAGTTGATGCCCACGGGAATGAAGACCAGGTCCTTGGCCCCGGCTCGCAACATGTAGTCCAGCAGGCCCAGCTTGGGCGCTTGGAGGCGGCCATCTCGGCTCAGGCCACCCTCCAGGAAGATGCCCTGGGTGGTGCCCTGGGCCACGGCCCGCTGCACGTAGCGCTCCAGCACGGCGTGGTAGAGGGGATCGCGGAAGCGGCGGCGCACGAAGAAGGAGCCGAAGCTGCGGAACAGCTTCTCCAGGGGCCAGACCCGGGCCCACTCGCCCACGGCGTAGGAGATGGAGACCCGGTTGGACAGCAGGAAGGCCACCAGCAGGTAGTCCGCGTTGCTGCGGTGGTTCATGACGTACACGACGGAAGCGTCCCGGGGGATGCGGTTCAGCGCCGCCTCCGCACTGCGGCCGATGCGCACCCGGTAGCAGCTGCGCAGCAGCCAGCCCGCCAGCCCCTTGCCGTAGCGGTAGGTGGTGATGAGGTTGAAGCTGGGGATGATCTCGTCCAGGTAGAGGCTCACGTCCGCCAGGAAGCTGGCCTCCTCCCGGCCGCTCTCCCGGGCCAGGTCGGTCACCCGGGTGCGGAGGTCGGGGTCCGCCAGCAGCTCGTCCTTCAGGCGCTGCTTGCGGGTGACCGTGACGGGGTTGAGCCGGAAGCCCATCTCCCGCCGGGTGCGCAGGGCATGGCGCCAGGACCAGCGGCGGAACCAGCGGCGCCCGAAGCGGCGCAGCAGGAGCAGGGCCACAAGGACCCCCGCCGCCAGGGCCAGCCACACAAATTTGGGAGTCATGCGCCGAGTATGGCCCTGTCTTGGTGAAAAGCACTTGAAACAGGGATGAAGGGGATGAAGGGGATAACCGCAAAAGCCTCAACCACGGATGAAAAGGACCAGTGCAGGGTTAACCACAAAGAACACAAAGGGCACAAAGATGAGAGGGGCCGCCTTGCCTTTGCCGTTAATTCCCCTTCATCCCTGTTCTCTTGTTTTTTGTCCTTCTTTTTTTTCTGTGGGCCCAGGTTCTGCCGCCCCAAACCGGAGCTACTCAAACCGCAGGGCCTCGATGGGGTCGAGCTTGCTGGCTTTGGCGGCGGGGTAGAGGCCGAAGATGACGCCGATG
>Ga0208248_1000310_pt1 | contig 15104 bp, 17 predicted proteins | sample CryBogmetaGMA5M_FD_184545 | JGI IMG/M metagenome (GOLD analysis project Ga0208248, IMG submission 184545) | Freshwater microbial communities from Crystal Bog, Wisconsin, USA - MA5M (SPAdes) | ecosystem: Environmental > Aquatic > Freshwater > Lake | place: Crystal Bog, Wisconsin, USA | collected...
GCACCAAGACCGTCGTCGGCACGCTCTATCCCATCAAGCTCATCCCCGACTCCACCACTTCGACCACCGGTGCCTTCGTCCAGGCGGAGGTCCTGAGCCCCAATGGCATGTGGTCCGTGGTGCCGGGGCTGCGCTTTGACCGCTACTCCCTGACGGCCCACCCGGATGCGGACTACCAGCGCGGCAACAGCCTCAACTCCACCCCGGCGGCCATCACCAACTCCGTGGTCACCCCCAAGCTGGGTGTGGTCGGCAAGTGGAATGACATGTGGAGCAGCTACGCCCAGCTCGCCAAGGGCTTCCGCAACCCGCCCTATGACTACACCAACTTCACCATGTTCTCCCCCTCCTCGGGCTATGTGATCCTGCCCAATCCCAACCTGAAGCCTGAGCAGAGCACCAGCATTGAGCTGGGCATGCGCGGCGAGGGCAGCTCCTGGAGCGCCAGCGTGGCGGTCTTCAACAACCGCTACCGCAACTTCATCACCGACGTCATCCTGCCGGACCCGGACCCCGTCTATGGCCTGCAGCAGTTCCAGTACCAGAACGTCCAGGATGCCAAGGTCCAGGGCGCCGAGCTCCGCGCCGGCTGCGTCTTCCTGGACGGCTGGCGCTCCAACCTGAGCGCGGCCTACACCAAGGGCGAGAACCTGAACACCGGCAAGCCCATCAACAGCATTGCGCCGGTCAAGGCTGTCGCAGGCCTGGGCTACCACCAGGGCGACGCCTGGGGGGTGGACGCCACCTTGACCACCGTTTTCGCCAAGGGCGGCAGCGCAGTGGACCAGGATCTGCTGGACAGCAGCTACACGCCCCGGCCGCACTTCCTCTCCCCCGGCTTCAGCAAGCTCGACGTGCTGGCCTTCAAGTCCATGAACTGGAATGGCAGCTGGCGTCTGCAGGCCGGGGTCTTCAACGCGCTGAACCGCACCTACTGGCGCTGGGAAGAAGTGCGCAACCTGTACCAGGGTGACTCCTACCTCCCCCGCTTCTCCCAGCCCGGCCGCAACCTCAGCGTGAGCCTGACCTACAGCTGGAAATAGACAGCCCCGGCGCTATCGTTTCCCTGCCAGCGGAGGGCCCAGCGGCCCTCCGCTGGGTTTCCCCGGCCCGGGTGCTCTGCCCTAGCGGGCGGCGGCCTGGCCCAGCTCGGCCGCAGGGACCGGCCTCCCCTGGGAGCCCTCCAGCACCACCCGCAGGCAGGCCTGGGCGATGGCCTCCACCCCCAGCCGCTCGTTGTTGAAGACGGCATCGAACCAGCGGGTCTCGGTGATGTCCTCGTGGAGGCACTCCTTGATGAAGCGCTCCCGCAGCCTGGACCGGGTGCGGACCAGGTGCTCCGCCTCCTCCTGGGGGACCCCCAGGCGGCGGGCCAGGGTCCGGGCCCGGAAGGCCAGGCTCCCCTCCAAGCGGAAGTGGCGACAGCTGCTGAGGTGCTGGCAGACGATGGCCCCCCCATGGCCGACGATGATCGCGGACCCGGCGGTGGCGATCTGGACCAGGTGCTTCACCAGGGCGGCGTAGGCATCGTTCTGGGTCAGGTACCCGAAGTGGCTCCGGAGGATGTCCTGGGCATGGCTCTCGTCACCTAGGTGGCTGAGGAACTGCCGGGAGAAGGGCTCGTCGGTGGAGACCCGGTCCAGGAGGGCCTTGTCGAAGAGGCCCCAGGGGTGGCCCGAGGCCTCCTCCAGCAGGGTCTTGAGGCGCTGAGCCAGGAGGTGGCCTTCGCAGCCGTACTGCCGGGAGATGGTGACGGCGGGGAGGGGCGCCACCAGGGGCGCCTGGGCCAGGCGCTCCTGCATGTGGATCCAGCCGGACTCCCGCTGCTCGATGCTGGGAATCATGGAGTTGTAGGTCTTGGCCATGGGACCTCCGGCGCTAAGCCAGGCCTGGTGGGCCGCTACCTGGAACATAGGACCTTCCGGGCTTCAGACAAGTTCCTGAACTGAGGTAACCTTGGGGCATGGCCGATGACCAATCCCCCCTGAGGCTCCCCATGCCCCTGCGCAAGCAGAAGGCCATCCAGGCCGCCTGGAAGCCGATCCTGTTCCAGTGGCTGCTGCCGGGGGCCGGCTACTGGGTCATCGGCGAGAAGACCCGGGCCAAGGTGTTCCTGGCCGTGTGGGCCACCTTCTGCATTCTGGGTGCCGCCCAGATGCAGTTGGGTGCCGTGGAGGGCGTGAAGGGCGGCGTGTTCGTACCCCTGATCGGCGTCTGGATGCCCACCCTCGGGGCCCTCGGCACCGCAGGCATCGGCCCCATCTACGTCATCCTCGCCTACGCCTTCGGTGGCCTGGGCACGGAGCCGGTGCGCACCCTCACCCAGGAGTACGGCGCCACCTACGTGATGGTCGCCGGCCTCCTCAACTGGCTCTGCTGCTTTGATCTGTGGGACCGCGTCACCGGCCGCTGGGTGTTCCGGTTGCCCAAGGACGAGCAGGCCGAGATCGCCCGCGGCGAGTAGCCCTACCCCTGAGGCCGGGCGGACTTGGCCAGCAGCTGGGTGCGGATGAAGGCGTCGAGGTCGCCGTCCAGGACCTTCTGGGTCTGGCTGGTCTCCTCACCGGTCCGGTGGTCCTTGACCATCTGGTAGGGCTGGAGGACGTAGCTGCGGATCTGGCTGCCCCAGGCCACATCGGCCTTTTCGCCGCTGGCGGCGGCCACCTTGTCCAGGAACTTGCGCTGCTCCACCTCGTAGAGGCGGCCCTGGAGCACCTTCAGGGCCGTCGCCCGGTTCTTGATCTGGCTGCGCTCGTTCTGGCAGCTGACCACGATGCCCGTGGGCAGGTGGGTGAAGCGGACGGCGGACTCCGTGCGGTTCACATGCTGACCGCCGGCGCCACTGGCCCGGAAGACATCGATCTTCAGGTCCTTCTCCGGGATGTCCACATTGATGGTGTCATCCAGCTCGGGGCTCACGTAGACAGCGGCGAAGCTGGTGTGGCGCCGCTTGGCCGAGTCAAAGGGACTGATGCGCACCAGGCGGTGGACCCCCGCCTCGGCCCGCAGGTAGCCATACGAGAAGGGGGCATCCACGATGAAGGTGGCCCCCTTGATGCCGGCCTCCTCCCCATCCTGGTAGTCGATCATCTCCGTGGCCCAGCCCTTGGACTCGCAGAAGCGCAGGTACATGCGGAGCAGCATGGCCGCCCAGTCCTGGCTCTCGGTGCCACCCGCCCCGGGGGCGATGGCCACGATCGCGTGGTTGCTGTCCAGGTCGCCGCTCAGCATCATGCGCAGCTCGGCGTCCTCCACCCCCTTGCGCAGGTCCACCTCCACGGCCTCAGCCTCGACCAGCATCTCGGCATCATCCCGGGCCAGCTCCAGGCCCGTATCGAGGTCCTCGAGGAAGGTCGTCAGGCGGCGGGCCAGGGCGATGTCATCGCTGAGACGCCCCCGCTTCTGCAGGAGGGGTCGCGCTGCCTCCGGGTCGTCCCAGAAGCCGGGGACCGTGGTGCGTTCCTCGATCTGCTCCAGTTCCAGGGCTTTGCGTTCCGGGTCGAGGTGGGCGACCAGCTGCTGGACGCGGGGCTCCAGTTCGTTCTTAGCCCGCACCAGGGTGTCGAAATCCATGCTCAGCCTTTCCGGAACCACCGCCCAGGTTCCGGCGGAGGGGGAGCCTTTCAGTCTAGGGCCCCCGGGCGGCCTCGACAATGCGGCAGCAGCCCCCGGTCTGCTGAATCGCCCTCCGGGGAATCCGGCCCCCAGGCTATTCTGGTTGGATGCCTGGACCCACCCCCGTGATCCCCGCCGATCTGGAGCCCACCGGCCGTGGGTTCCTGACCGGTCATGGGGGAATCCCTCTGGCCTGGGCCCGCTGGGAGCACCCGGCGCCCCTGGGGCGGGTCGTCATCGCTCACGGCTACGGTGAGCACGGCGAGCGCTACCGCCACACGGCCCACTGGCTGCACAGCCTCGGCTGGTCCGTCTCCAGCATGGACCACACGGGCTTTGGCCGCTCCGGCGGCATCCGGGGCGATGCCGATGGCATCCGGGCCTTCGTGGACGATCTGGCCCTCTTCCTCCGCCAGGAGCGCCGCCACGATGCGGCCCGCACCGGGGCCCCGCCCCGCCTGGTGGATGGGGTGCCCATGCCGCCGCTGCCGGTCTGCCCCCAGGTGGTCCTCGGCCACAGCTTCGGCGGCCTGGTGGCGCTCCTGGCCGCCCTCTGGCATGGGGACACCCTGGATGGCCTGATCCTCTCCAGCCCCGCGGTGGCCGTGCGGTCCAACTCCCATCTCCTGCTCATCCTGTCCCGGGTCCTCCGCTGGGTCCTCCCCCACCACCCGGTGCACCTCCACGGCGACAAGCACCGGGTCTGCTCAGATCCGGTGCTGGTCCAGCGCTACGAGGCGGACCCCCTCTGCCACCGCTTCGCGACCGCCGCCTTCGGGCACGCCCTGGATGAGGCCCGGACGGAACTCCTGCCCCTTGGGCACGAGCTGGACCGGCCCATCCTCCTCCTGGAGTCCGGCGCCGACACCGTGGTGGACCCGGATGCCTCGGAGGCCCTCTGGGCTGGTGTCCCCCCCGAGTTCCTGGAACGCCACAGGCTCCCGGGCGTCTTCCATGAGATATTCCACGACAGACGCCGGGCCGAGGCCCAGGCCCTGGTCGAGCCCTGGCTCACCACCCTGCTCCACCGCTGGAACCCTTCGCCCCGTCCCGCCATGACTGAAGTGCCGCCCCTGGAGTCCGCATGAAGCCCCTTCTGACCGCCCTCACCCTCACTGCCCTCCTGGCAGGCCTGGGCATGGGCTGCCGCAAGCCCAAGACCGCCGACCAGACCATCTCCTCGGTGGACCTCCTGGCCACGGCCGACAAGCAGATGAAGGAGGGCAAGTTCAACGACGCCCGCCTGACCCTCCGGCACCTGGAGCAGTACGTCCCGGGCTCGGCGGAGTTCCCCAAGGCCAAGCTCATGCTGGGGGACAGCTACTTCTTTCAGCCCAGCCCCAGCTACCCGGAAGCCGAGGTGGAGTACACCAGCTTCCTGAACTACTTCCCTCGCCACGAGCGGCGGGACTATGCGATCTACCACCGGGCCCTCTGCCACTTCTCGGCCATCGAGAGCGCCGAGCGCGACCAGGCCGAGACCCGCAAGGCCCTCGAGGGCTTCCAGCAGCTGGTGTCCGAGTCCCCGGGCAGCCCCTACGTGCGCGAGGCCCGGGCGAAGATCGTCCAGTGCTGGCGGCGCATCGCCGAGCACGAGCTGGTGGTGGGTGTCTTCTACGTAAACACCTACTTCTACCCCGGCGCCGAGCGGCGGCTCAAGAACCTGCTGGAGACCTACCCCGACCACGTGGATCGGGAGCGGGCCTACTACTACCTGGGCGAGGCCCTGCGCCAGCGCCTGCTCTCCGACGAGGAGCTGACCCAGTTCAACAAGGACCATGCCGCCAAGCTCAAGCGGGAGGACCTCCGGGACCTGTCCAAGGAAGAGGCCACTGAGTACAACAAGGTCCTGACGGCCTTTGCTTCCGAGCGGGTGAAGGTCTTCCGGACCGAAGCCAAGAGCTACTACCAGAAGCTGGTGGAGAGCTACCCTGGCTCCGAGTGGGCCCGCCGGGCGGCGGACCGCCTGGTGACCATGGGCTCTGGTGGCATCAAGGAAGAGCTCGACGGCTAGGCCCGCCATGCTCCTGCTGGCCATCACCCCGGGGCTCGGCTTCGAGCCCCTGCGGTGGCGGGCTGTGCTCCATGCCGGCGTGGATGGCTTCCTGATCCGGGAGCCTGGCCTCTCCGCCCGACGCCTGCTGGAGGCCGCCCGGTGGTGCCAGGATGCGGCTCCGGGCTTGGCCCTGTGGGTGGCGGGTCGGCTGGACGTGGCCCTGGCGGCCGGCTGCGGGGTCCATGCCCCCGAGGCCTACCCGGACCTGGCCCCAGGCCTGGGACCCCTGTCCCGCCCCCTCCATGCGGAAACCCAGTGGGCCGATCGGCGGGGCGCGGATCAGCTCCTCGTGTCCCCGGTCTTCGCCAGCCCAGGCAAGGGCGCCCCCTGGGAACCCGGTCGCTTCCACGCCTTCCTGGACACGCTGCCCCCGGATGGGCCCCGGCTGCTGGCCCTGGGCGGGGTGACGCCAGCCAACGCGACCAGCCTGGCCCACCCCCGACTGGGAGGCATCGCCGCCATCCGTCCCTTCTGGGAGCGGGAGCCACGCCGGGTGGTGCAGGCCTTCCGGGAGGCGCAGGAACTCCGGCGGGGCGGCGGGGCGCCAGGGGTATAATCGGCCGAGGAGGCCTCATGGACTTGCCAGAGCATCTGCACAACCTGGTGAGCGAGCTGGGCGATTCCCTTGTGAAGGCCCTCGCCGAGGATGACCACTGCCGGGACCTGGCCTTCCAGATCCAGGCCAAAGGATACGGACTGATGCTCATTCTTGAGGCGGCACCCCTGGGCCACAAGGCCGCCGAGGATGCGGAGTGGGAGGGCCTGGAGCCCGCCACGCCCTTCTCTGAGGACGACCTGCGCCTGATGCAGTCCTTCAAGATCCGGGTGGACTGAGTTGCTGCATCCCTGGGAGGCTCCAGCCCCGGAAGGGGGCTCCTCCCCCCGCCCCAATGCCGCCGGTCTCAGCTTGGCTGGGCTCTCCGCCCTGGCCGCCTCCCTGGGCGAGCCCGCCTGGCGAGGGCGGCAGCTGTTCCAGGGCCTGCAGCGCCAGCGCTGGGTCCGGTGGGACCAGTTCTCGAATCTCTCCAAGGCCCTGCGGAGCCGCCTGGAGGCTGAGGTGGACTTGGCCTGGCCCGCCATCCTGCAGAGCGAGGCCTCGGCAGATGGGTCCACCAAGCATGTCTTCGGCCTCCGGGATGGCCGCCAGGTCGAAGGCGTCAATATGCCATATGGGGACCGGACCACCCTCTGCCTCTCCAGCCAGGTGGGCTGCGCCATGGGGTGCACCTTCTGCGCGACAGGCCAGATGGGGATCACCCGCAACCTGACCGCTGCTGAGATCGTCGGGCAGGTGGTGGCCATGCTCAACCACCACGACCACCCGGCGGACCGGCCGGTGAACCTGGTCTTCATGGGCATGGGCGAGCCCCTGCACAACTTCGATCAGCTCCTGGCCGCCTTCGACACCCTCACCCACCCCGAGGGCCTCGCCATCCCGCCGCGCCGCATCACGGTCTCCACCGCTGGCCTGGTGAGCGGCATCGAGCGCCTGGGCGACCTGCCCCGGCGGCCCCGCCTGGCCCTCAGCCTCAACGCCACCACGGACGCCCGGCGCTCGCGCATCATGCCCGTGAACCGGGCCTGGGGCCTGGAGGATCTGGCTCAGGCCCTGGGGAACTTCCCCCTGCAGTCCGGCGAGCGCATCACCCTCGAGTACGTGCTGCTGAGCGGCGAGACCGACACCATGGAGGATGGGCGGCGGCTGGCTGCCTTCGCCCGCCGCTTCCCCTCCAAGATCAATCTGATCCCCTTCAACCCCCATGAGGGGACGGGCTACGCCCCTCCGGACGAGGCCCGCATCAGCGCCCTCTGCCGCCTGCTGGTGGACGCCGGGGTGCCCGTGAGCGTCCGCCGCAGCCGGGGCCAGGACATCTCGGGGGCCTGCGGTCAGCTGGTGCGCCAGGGCCAGGGAGCCCCGCCCCCCACCGAAGACTGAGGACGGCGGGCCTGTTTCAGTCATGCTTGGGGAGTGGAACCCTCCCCCCAGCCCTTCTTCCAGACCCTGCATGCGCTCCTCGGTGCCGAGGGGGAGATCACCCTGGGTGAGCTTCTGGAAGCCGCCGGCGAGCAGACCTATGGGTTCCTGGTGCTCCTGCTCGCCCTGCCCAACCTGGTGCCGGGGCTGAACCTGGGGCTGGCGCCGGTGGGTGGCATCGGCCTCATCGGCCTGGGGGCTCAGCTGGCCTGGGGGACTCCGCATCCCTGGATCCCCGCCCGGATCCAGGCCCAGCCCATCCACAAGGGGCGCATCAAGGACGCTCTGGCTCGGCTGGAGGTCCAGCTCAACCGGTTCCGCTGGAGGGGCGCCGAGCAGCGGCCCCTCAGCCACCGCTGGGTGGGCTTCTGCATCGCCTGGACCGGCCTCCTCCTGGCCATTCCCGTGCCCCTGCCCTTCGGCAACCAGCTGCCCGCAGCCATCCTCTGCCTCCTGGGCGCCGCCCTCCTGGAGGAGCGCCCCACCTGGGCCTGGATCGGCGCCGCCGCCATGGTGGGCAACACCGTCTACTTCGCCTCCAGCTTCAGCCTGATCGCCAAGGCCTACCTGAAGGCCCTCCACGCCTTGGTGGGCTGATGCGCTTCGACGCCCTCACCCTCTTCCCGGAGTTCTTCGAGGCCGCCCGCCTGGGCATCACGGGCCGGGCCTTCCGGGAACTGGGGCACGAGCTCGCCACCCACAGCTTCCGTCCCTTCGCCGGGAACGCCTTTGGCCATGTGGACGACACGCCCTTCGGCGGTGGCCCGGGCATGGTGCTGCGCCCCGAGGTCCTGCGGGACACCCTGGCTTCCGTGCCTCGTGCCGGGAAGGGCCGGGTCATCCACTTCAGCCCGGCCGCCCCGCCCCTCACCCACGCCAAGGTGCTGGAGCTGGCGGCCCTGGATCAGCTCATCCTGGTCTGCACCCGCTACGAGGGCCCCGACCAGCGGGCCGTGGAGCGCTGCGTGGACGAGGAGCTGAGCATAGGGGAGGCCGTCCTCAGCGGCGGGGAGCTGCCCGCCCTCTTCCTCATCGACGCCGTCTGCCGCTGGCTGCCCGGCGTCCTCGGCAACCAGGGCAGCGCCACCGCCGACAGCTTCGCCACGGGCCTGCTGGATCACCCCCACTACACCCGCCCGGCCGCCTTCGAGGGCCTGGAGGTCCCCGCCGTGCTCCAGGGCGGCGACCATGGGGCCATCCGGCTGTGGCGCCTGCGGGAGGCCATGGCCCGGACCAAGCGCCTGAGACCAGACCTCTGGGCCAGCTACCGGCACGACCGCCTGGTCGACCTGGACCGCCCCGCCCAGTGGTGCGCCTGGCAGGTCGAGCATCCGGATGACTGGGACCGCCCCAAGCCCAAGGGGTGGAAGGGCTGGACCGGGCGGTAGGCCCAAGGAAAGCCGCCGCTTCCCTTTTCCGGCCTTTCCGATAGACTGGTGGACTCCCCGCTTGGGGACTTTCGAGCCATGTCCATGTGGGACCGCTGGCCCAGGAGCCACCGTGACCAACATCATCGACCGCCTCGAAGCGACCCTGCTTCGCACCGATCTGCCCCGCATCCAGCCCGGCGACACCGTCAAGGTGCACGTCAAGGTGAAGGAAGGGGAGAAGGAGCGCATCCAGCTCTTCCAGGGCATCGTCATCAGCATCAAGGGCGGTGGCATGCGCACCTCCTTCACTGTCCGCAAGGTTGCGAGCGGCGTGGGTGTGGAGCGCATCTTCCCCCTCAACAGCCCCACCATCGACAAGCTGGAAGTGCTGCGCCACGGCAAGGTCCGCCGCGCCAAGCTCTACTTCCTGCGCGACAAGCTGGGCAAGGCCGGTCGCCTCAAAGAGCGTCGCACCGTCAACTAGCCTCGCTTCCAAGCGATCCGGAAAGGGCGTCCTGTGGGGCGCCCTTTCCTTGTTCCAGGACAAGGACTGGGGGATGCCACCCTGTGCCAGAATCAACGGAAGCAGCCGCACGTTCCAGGAGAAGCCATGAAGTTCGCCACTCGCATCCTGCTGGCCGCCCTGGCTACGGGGTCCCTGTGGGCCGAGGAGTCCCGCCTCGGCGTTCAGCTCCAGGTGGTGTCCCCCCGGGGAGAGCTCAAGACCTTCGTGGACGGCAAGGTAGGACCTGGCGCAGGACTCCACGCCACCATCGACCTGGGGGACGGCCAGCTGCTGCGCCCTCGCCTGGACTACGCCAGCCTCCCGGAAGCCACCTTCGGCGCCCGCCGTCAGCGGGCCACGTCCTACAGCTTGGGCAGCGACTATCTGTTCTTTGTCGAGGGGAAGCCCGAGGGCCTCTACTTCGCCCTGGGCCTCGCCGCCCAGCGCTGGTCCCTCCGGACGACCCAGGCCACCAGCCAGGCCACCTCGGCCGGGACCCGACCCGGTGTCTCCTTCGGGATCGGGCACCTGTGGACCGAGACCCTCGGCACCGAGCTGCGCTACGGCCACAGCCGGGTCTCCCAGGTCTTCTCCGCCAGCACCCTCCAGGCGGAGGTCACGCTCCGCTTCTGAGGCCCGGCTAGAGGGCGAGGACGGCGTAGAGGATGGACAGGGCTGCGCCGGTGAGCAGGCCTGTGGCCGCAAGGCGGGCCGTGCGCCGGGCGCCGAACAGATAGGTGTAGGCCGCTTTCACAACGTTGTTGCTGGCAGTCGCCAGGATGATGGCCTGCAGGATCTGGGGCGTCCCCAGGCCCAGGTCGCCCTGCAGCACCGACAGTATGAAGGGCGTGATGTCCGAGCAGCCCACCAGGAAGGACAGGGCCCGGAGGCCCATGCCCTGGTAGTGGATCAGGGCGTACTTCGTGGCCAGGGACACCACCACGAACATGAGGGCGAAGAAGAGGGCCGAGTTGAGCTCCAGGGGGTTCCTGCGCATGGAGGGCTCGAGGCCTTCGGCAGGCAACTCCGCCGCAGGCACCGGTGCGGTGGACTCCGCCGGCTCCCGGCGGAGCCAGAGCCCATAGGCCGCAGCACCTGCCGCAAGGACCAGCAGGGCCGGCCCGAGCTGGACCGCCGAGTGGAAGCGGAAGATGGCCACCAGGACCAGCACCCGGAGGTACATCATGCTCACGGCCATGAGGATCGCCGCAGCGCTCTCCACCTCGTGGCCGGGGTCGGTCTTGGACTTCTTGGCCAGCACCAGCACCGCCAGAGTGCTGGAGTAGACACCGCCGATGAGACCCGTGAGGAGCACGCCCTTCTTGGGGAAGAGGTAGGTCTGGAAGACATAGCCCAGGTACGAGATGGAGGTGGTGATGACCACCGCCATCCAGATCTGCCGGGGGCTGACCGGCAGGTTGCGGAGCAGGGACCCCACCAGCCCCGTGGCCGTGTTCAGCTCTGGGATGAGCGGCAGCACCACGGCGGCGATCGCCAGGAACTTGCAGGCGGTGACCACCTCGCCCGTCTCCAGGCGGTCGGTGAACTGGCGCACCCGGCCCTTGGAGTGCAGCACGAAGAGGATCGAGACCCCATAGAGCACCAGGAACCAGTGGGGCTGATACAGCGCCACTGGGCCCGTGGCATAGGTCAGTAGCGCAATGAGGATCCCGATCATGCCGGGACTCTTCTGCTGGTGGACCTTGTTGCTGTAGTAGACCACCAGGAAAGGCACCAGGGCGGCCATGCCCACCAGGAAGGCCATCGTGCCCGCCCCCGGGATCTGGCAGAGCCATGAAGCCCAGCATGCCGATGAAGACGAAGGTGCGGACCGTGCCGAAGGTCTCGAACTTCTGTTCAGACTCGTAGTAGTCCCGCAGGCCGATGCCGATCAGCGCACTGATGGCCAGGGTGAGCAGGAAGGGCGTGACTTGCGGAGGCAGCATTCAGGACTCCCTCTCGTGGGGTGCAGGTATCAGCCTACAGCCCGTACTCCGTCCAGCGGCGGGCAACCCGCTCCAGAACATCGTCAGGGAAGGCCAGGTCCCGGGGCCACTCTCGTGGGTAGCCGTCCCAGGGCTTGTTCTTGCGGGTAGCATCCACGCCCACCTTGCTGCCGTAGGCGAAGCGGTCAGCGGCGTGGTCCAGCACGTCCAGGGGCCCCTCGGTGAAGAGCAGGTCCCGCTTGGGATCCACGTTGCTGGTGAGGCGGAAGAGCACCTCGGTCAGGTCATGGGGATCGATGTCCTCGTCCACGATGACGATGCCCTTGGTAAACATGATCTGGCCCGTGCCCCAGATGGCACTCATGACCTTCTGCGGGTGCCCGGGGTACTCCTTCTTCATACTCAGGATCACCAGGTTGTGGAAGGCCCCGGCGGCGGGCAGGTGCATGTCGCGGATCTCGGGCAGCACCATGCGCAGGAGCGGGAGGAAGATGCGCTCCGTGGCCAGGCCCAGGTAGGCGTCCTCCTGGGGGGGACGGCCCACGATGGTGGCGGGGAACACCGGGTGCTTCCGCATGGTGATGGCTTCCACGTGCAGCACCGGGTAGTCGTCGGCCAGGGAGTAGTAGCCGGTGTGATCACCGAAGGGGCCCTCCCGGCGCAGCTCGCCAGGAAGCACATAGCCCTCGATGACGAGCTCCGAGTCCGCCGGGACCTCCAGGTCGTTGGTGATGCAGCGGACGGTCTCGATGCCCTCGCCCCGCAGGAAGCCCGCGAACATGACCTCGCTGATGAAGGGTGGCAGGGGGGCTGTGGCGGCATAAGTGAGGGCCGGATCGCCGCCAAAGGTCACGGCCACAGGCATGCGCTCATCGGCGTCGTAGCCGTGGCGGTTGCGGGCCCCGTCGTGGTGCAGCTGGGTGTGGAAGCCCAGGGTGCGGTCATCGTAGACCTGCAGCCGATAGAGGCCCATGTTGCGGTGGCCCGTCTCCTTGTTGCGGGTGTGGCTCATGCCCAGGGTGATGAAGGGGCCCCCATCCTCGGGCCAGGTGGTGAGCACCGGCAGGTCCGTGAGGCGGATCTGGTCGCCCGTCAGGATCACTTCCTGGCAGAGACCCTTGCGCACGGTCTTGGGCAGCCAGGAGCCGACCTCCACCAGGGACATGAGCTTGCCCAGCTTCTCGAAGAGGGTGGCGCCGGGCTTGGGCATGGCCTTCTGCACCAGGGCCTCAATGCGATCAGCCAGGGCATCCAGACCCCGGGGCTCCTGGTCCACGCCCAGGGCCATCTCCATGCGCTTGAGGCTGCCGAAGACGTTCATGGCCACGGGGACGCTCTTGCCTGTGGGGTGCTCGAACAGCAGCGCCTTCCCGCCCCCCGGCTGCTTGGAGACCCGGTCGGCGATGGCGCCCATCTCAAGGAAGGGATCCACTTCCGGACCCACCCGGCTCAGCTCACCCGCCGCCTCGAGGGTCTTCAGGAAGGTCTGGAAGTCACGGCCCATGGGAGTCTCCGGCCTCCGATCATCCCATCCCGGACCCGGGGGAGGGAATGAAACCCTGGGCAGCCGCTCACCCGGAGGCCTGGCGGCAGGGGCCACGGCAGGATTTTCCCTTGAGTGAACAGGCCTTTCCCCGCATACTGATGGGCCTTGCCCTGGCCGTGGGCTCCCAAGTGCGTCCGACAGGACTGCCGCCCATGTGCCCCAACCAAAGAGGTTTTCATGTACGCAATCATCAAGACCGGCGGGAAGCAGTACCGGGTTTCCGAGGGTGACATCATCCGCGTTGAGACTCTGCAGAAGGACATCAAGGAGGCTGTGACCTTCGAGGAAGTCCTGCTCATCGACAACGCCGGCGAGCTGAAGGTGGGTCAGCCCACCCTGAGCGGTGCCACGGTCGAGGCCGAGGTCATCACCCATGACCGCGCCAAGAAGGTGATCATCTTCAAGAAGAAGAAGACCACCACCTACCAGCGCACCAAGGGCCACCGTCAGGGCTACACCGAAGTCCGCATCAAGGCGATCAACGGCTAACTTTTTCGCCTGCGAAAAAGTTAGATGTGAAAAGAAACCTACTGATCAATTCGACATTCAGATGAAGAGGTATTCCCATGGCACATAAAAAAGGCGTTGGTTCCAGCCGCAACGGTCGCGATTCCCACTCTCAGCGCCTCGGCGTGAAGGAGTTCGGCGGCGAGCTCGTCCCCGGTGGCTCCATCCTCGTCCGCCAGCGCGGCACCAAGTTCAAGGCCGGCATCAATGTCGGCATGGGCAAGGACCACACCCTGTTTGCCCTCACCCTGGGCAAGGTCCGCTTCCAGGACAAGGGCCGCTCCGGCCGCTTCATCCACATCGACCCTGTCCAAGAGTGACTGGCCTTCGGGGGTATGCGCGCTGCGCCTGCCCTCTGAAACCCCGAGCACAGGCCGGGCTTAGCCCGGCCTGTGCTTATTTCTTCAATGCTTGACTGAACAGCAGGTCCTCCGTGTTCCTCGACCACATCCAGCTCACCATCGCCGCCGGTCACGGGGGCTCGGGTGCCATGAGCTTCCGCCGGGAGAAGTTTGCCCCGGAGGGTGGTCCTGACGGTGGGGACGGCGGCAAGGGCGGCAGCATCTTCCTGAAGGCCAACCGCGCCCTGAACACCCTCAACCCCTACCGCCACAAGCGCGACTTCGTGGCTGGCCGGGGCTCCCAGGGCGAGGGCTGCATGCGCCACGGCTCGGATGGGGCTGATGTACTCCTCGAGGTCCCCCGCGGCACCCTGGTCAAGGACGCCCAGACCGGCGAGACCCTGGCCGAGCTCCTCCAGGACGGTGAGGTGGTCTGCGTGGCCCGTGGCGGCCGTGGCGGCCTGGGCAACGCCCGCTTCCGCAGCTCCACCAACCGCACCCCCCGCCATCACCAGCCCGGGGAGGACGGCGAGGAGCGCATCCTCGACATGGAGCTGAAGCTCATCGCGGACGTGGGCCTGGTGGGCTTCCCCAATGCGGGCAAGAGCACCCTGGTGAGCCGCCTCAGCGCCGCCCGCCCCAAGATCGCCGGCTACCCCTTCACCACCCTGGAGCCCCAGCTGGGCGTGGTCAGCCTCGACCGCTTCGGCGGGGACGTGCTGGACAGCTGGGTCATCGCCGACATCCCTGGCCTCATCGAAGGCGCCGCCGAGGGCGCCGGCCTGGGCATCCAGTTCCTGCGCCACGTCGAGCGCACCCGCATGCTCCTCCACCTGGTGGACCTGTCGGACCCCGTCACGGAGCCCGAGGAAGCCATCCGCGTCATCGAGGGGGAGGTTCACGCCTTCAGCCCAGTGCTGGCTGCCAAGCCCCGCTGGCTGCTGGGCACCAAGTCGGATGCCCTGCAGGACGACGACCGCCGCAAGGCCTTCGGGGACCTCTGCGCTGCCCGCGGCCACCGTGCCTTCTTCATCTCGGGTGTCACTGGGGAGGGCCTGAAAGAGCTGGCCTTCGCCGTGGATGCGTTCCTCAAGGCCGAGGCCCAGTAGTGCGCATCGGGCTCCTGGGTGGCGCCTTCAACCCCCCGCATGAGGGGCACCTGGAGCTGGCCCGCCTGGCCCTGGCCCATCTGGAGCTCGACGAGCTGCGCTTTGTCCCCACGGCCCTCAGCCCCCACAAGGAG
>Ga0208248_1000311_pt1 | contig 15065 bp, 11 predicted proteins | sample CryBogmetaGMA5M_FD_184545 | JGI IMG/M metagenome (GOLD analysis project Ga0208248, IMG submission 184545) | Freshwater microbial communities from Crystal Bog, Wisconsin, USA - MA5M (SPAdes) | ecosystem: Environmental > Aquatic > Freshwater > Lake | place: Crystal Bog, Wisconsin, USA | collected...
CACAAGGCCCACCGCCACCATGGTGGCCAGCCCGGTTCCCAGGGTCCAGCGTAGGGCTCGAGAACTACGCAGGGAAAACCGACCCACAAAATCAGTTGCAGGCCTGACGTCTTTCACTTGACAGCTTCCAGAGCGAATGGCCGACGGATGGTTGCAGAGATGTCCCAGTCAGTCTGTCCCAAGGTTCCAATTTGCAAAGGACGCGGAAGTTGCGATGCATCCAGGCGAAATCGAAAATCAACAAGGTGGCGTTGTTCAAGATCAATCTCGGACGTGTCCGCTATTTTCCAGCGCGAGAGCCGCTGTATAGCGGCCAAGGCGTCGGGCAAGGCGTCAAAATTTTGGTTGAGCGCCATGCCCAGACCGGCGTTGGTGATCAGACCGGAGGCCACGTTCAAGCGCCACCGGCGCGTCAGGGGCTGGTAGGCCAAGCGCATGTGACGCTCAGCACTCACAACCTTTTTATTCGTCCAATACCACCGCTCGCGCATGACCTCTGCTTCGGCGACAAAAATAAGGGCCACCCCTTTGAGTAGCGCTTCTTCGACAGCGGTTGGCAATTCGAATTTAATGGTGGCCGTCAGTAGCACCGAGTCACCGGCTCGTTCCAGCTTCAAGAGGGAAATTTCAGTGGCAGGCGCATCAGCCAACGCCGCACCCGGCGCACCCCAAACCAGGCAGGCACAGGCCAGCAGGCCGATCAGGTCAAGCCGTGCGCTTTTCAAGCAGTGCGTAATAAAAGCCATCGTGGTCACAAGCTAGATTGTCTGGTGTAGCGTCGCCACTGGCACCATTTATGGGGACTAAATGTCCCGGCGAAGGCAGCAAGGCGGCTTCGGTGTTGTGCTTAAGAAACGTTTTAATCTGATCTTCGCCCTCGGCCCTGAAAACCGAACAGGTGCAATACAAAAGCCTGCCACCGGGCTTGACCAAGGGCCACAAGGACTTGAGAAGCCGAGCCTGAATCGCGCCCAACTGAGCAATGTCAGACTCACGACGCAACCAGCGCACATCGGGGTGCCGCCTGACAATCCCTGAAGCGGAGCAAGGCGCGTCCAGCAGAACAGCGTCAAACAACTGGCCATCCCACCAAGCCGCAGGATTGCCTGCATCCGCCGCCAGCACTTGCGCCTGCAGGCCCAAGCGCTGAAGGGTTTGGTGAATTTTTTCGCACCGAATCGGGTCCACATCGAGTGCGCTGACCTGGCAATCTGCGAACTCCAAAAGGTGGGCCGTCTTGCCTCCAGGGGCGGCGCAAGCATCAAGCACCCTAAGCGGCATCGCCGACGTAAGGCCCGACAGAAGTAGCGGTGCCGCCAACTGTGCCGAGGCATCCTGCACCGACACCACACCGTCAGAAAAACCTGGCAAGTCGTTGACTGGCTTGGGTTGCACCAAGGTTACGCCCCAGTTTCCTGCTGCTGTGGCACTCAGCCCCGTGTCCTGCAGCGTTTGCAGATAGTTCGATACGTTTGTACGCCGTATGTTGACCCGTAAAGTCATAGGTGCGTGGCGGTTATTGGCGGCAAGGATGGCTTGCCAGCGTGTAGGCCAATCTTTTTGGAGGCGGCTAATCCACCACTTGGGATGATTCCATACCGCCACAGGGTTTTTCTCGGTGTGTGCCACCAAAGCCTCACGCTCGCGCAAGAAACGACGCAGGCAGGCATTGATAAAACTGGCTTGCGCCTGGGTCTCGGCACTCCGTTTGGCCGCCTCAACCGCCTGATTGACAAGGGTAAAGACTTCGTACGGCGCATCTTCTTCATGCCACGCCAGTGCCAGTGCCGTGCACAGGAGGGCATCGGCGGGTGGTGGTGGTGAACGGCTTGCGAGTTGCTGCCTGAGCGATTCAGCCCGCCCTAGCGAGCGCAGCACGTGAAAGGTCAACGACTGAACGCCTGGGCGAAGATCGGCGGGAACTTCGGCCAGGGCCGCCGTTCCAGACACACCGGAACGAATTGACTGCAAAACGGAAGCCACTTCCTGAAGTTGTCGCCACAAGGGAATCTTTTGTTCGTTCACGTCCATCTTCAACCCTATACCGGCATCGCCGGCTTGAAACCAAACACCCAGGCCAGCAGAAGTGCCGGAAACTGATGAATGGCCTCGTTATAAATATCGACCCGTTTATTAAACTCGGCTCGGGCCACATCGGCCTGCACAGCAACATTTTCCCATTGCGTCTGCAATGGACCGGGTAGAGCGGAGCCCGCCAAATCAGGCGGCAAGTCTCGTAGCCTGGACCAGCACAAACTCAGTGTTTCAAGCGCAGTTCTCAGAGCCAGCATGGTCGCTCCATTAAGTGGCTTGGCGTGGGCCGCTTTCAAAGAAGCGTTGAACTGATCTGCTGCAGCAGTCAGACCTATCCAGGCGTGCGTCGCTTCGTCATGGCTATAAGGAACCTTGAGTTCAGGTAACTGCTCTTCGGCTAGCGGGGCATTAGCTTTAACGATCAACACATGTTGATTCAGCATTCCCTCTAGGGCAGCGAAAGCCGTAATGCCATGAGACCGCAGACGAACCAGGCGGTTGTAAGCACCCATCGACCAAAAAATCAACACAGCAATACTTACCCAGACCACGACGGAATCACTCATCTCATTCATGCTCCCGCTATTGACAATGTCAACTCATTTAAAGTTTTAATTAAAAACGCCTCAAGCCCCCGTATAAGGGCGTGAGGCGCTATAACTTTAGCAGCAGTCGAGGGTTACTCGGTTGCTGTTCCTTCACTCGTTTCAGTCGCTTCTGCATCACCCGCCAGTTCGGCGGCTTCTGCGTCAGAGATGGCGCGACGCTCGGCATCGTCCATGTTCTCGCGAACAGCGCGGGCTTCGTGGTACGCCATGCCGGTACCGGCTGGGATCAGTCGGCCGACGATGACGTTTTCCTTCAGACCACGCAATTCGTCGCGCTTGCCCATGATGGCCGCTTCGGTCAGAACGCGGGTTGTTTCCTGGAAGGAAGCCGCGCTGATGAAACTGTCAGTGGACAGCGATGCTTTGGTGATACCCAGCAACAAATTGGTGAAACGTGCAGGGATTTTGTCCGCAGCGCGCAACGCATCGTTGGTATTGAGCATCTCGGAGCGTTCCACTTGCTCACCGTTGATGTAGGTGGAGTCACCAGCATTCTCAACCACCACCCGGCGCAGCATCTGACGAACAATCACTTCGATGTGCTTGTCGTTGATCTTCACGCCTTGCAAGCGGTACACGTCCTGCACTTCGTCCACGATGTAACGAGCCAACTCTTCCGAGCCGAGCAGACGCAAGATGTCTTGCGGATCGGCGGGGCCGTCCACAACACTTTCGCCCTTGTTAACCACTTGGCCTTCGTGCACGATGATGCTCTTTTCCTTCGGAACGAGCTCTTCCCAGACGGAACCTTCAGGGTCCGTGATCTGCAGACGAATCTTGCCTTTGGTCTCTTTACCAAACGATACGGTACCGGTCATTTCAGCCAGAACACCCTTGTCTTTTGGCGAACGTGCCTCGAACAATTCGGCAACACGCGGCAAACCGCCGGTAATGTCACGTGTTTTCTGACCTTCGATCGGGATACGCGCCAGCACTTCGCCGGGGCCCACATCCTGGCCGTCACGCACCTGCACCAAGGCACCAATCGGGAAGCCGATCGTCACCGAGTGGTCAGTACCAGGGATCTTGACCTCGTTGCCGGTCGCGTCAATCAACTTGACTTGCGGACGGATCACCTTGGCTGAACCGCGGCGTTTTGGATCGATGACCACCATAGTGGACAAACCGGTCACTTCGTCGACCTGTTTGGCCACCGTCAGACCTTCTTCAACATTCTCAAAGTGGGCCTTGCCCGCAAACTCGGTAATGATGGGGCGGGTCAATGGGTCCCAGTTGGCCAGAATCGTGCCTGACTTGATAGTCTGGTCCGCTTTCACAGCCAACACAGCGCCATACGGCACTTTGTGGCGTTCGCGCTCACGACCATGCTCATCATGGATCACGATTTCGCCAGAGCGGGAAATAACTACCTGCTCTTTTTTGCCATTGGTCACATAGCGCATCGTGGCGTTAAAGCCGATGTTGCCGTTTGACTTGGCTTCCACGCTGGAGGCGATGGCAGCACGCGATGCGGCACCACCGATGTGGAAGGTACGCATCGTCAACTGGGTGCCTGGCTCACCAATGGATTGCGCAGCAATCACACCGACGGCTTCGCCACCGTTGACCAAGCCACCACGGCCCAGATCGCGACCGTAGCACTTGGCACAGATGCCAAAACGGGTTTCGCAAGTCAGCGCGGTACGCACTTTGACTTCGTCAACACCGGCCACTTCGAGTTCGTCGATCAGGTCTTCGTCCAGCATGGCGCCAGCCGGGAACAGTACGGCGCGGTTTTCTGGATGAAGAATGTCTTCGGCTGCAGTACGACCCAAAATGCGGTCGCGCAAGGATTCGATGACTTCACCACCTTCGACGATAGCGCGCATCAGGTAACCCGCATGCGTGCCGCAGTCTTGCTCGGTGACGACCAGATCCTGCGTCACATCAACCAGACGACGCGTCAGGTAACCTGAGTTAGCCGTTTTCAACGCGGTATCAGCCAGACCTTTACGAGCGCCGTGGGTGGAGATGAAGTACTCCAACACGTTAAGACCTTCGCGGAAGTTCGCGGTAATAGGTGTCTCAATGATGGAACCGTCAGGCTTGGCCATCAGACCCCGCATACCTGCCACCTGACGAATCTGGGCGGCAGAACCTCGGGCACCCGAGTCAGCCATCATGTAGATGGAGTTGAACGACTCTTGCTGCACCTGGTTGCCATGGCGGTCAGTGACGACTTCCTTGGACAACTGGGCCATCATCACCTTGGACACTTCGTCGCCGGCTTTGCCCCAAATGTCCACCACCTTGTTGTAGCGCTCACCGGAAGTCACCAGACCGGACGTGTACTGCTGTCCAATCTCTTTCACTTCTTTTTCGGCGCGGTCAATGATGCCTTGCTTCTCGGTCGGCACCAGCATGTCATCGATACAGATCGAAATACCGGCCTTGGTGGCCAGACGGAAACCGTATTGCAGCAACTTGTCCGCAAAAATCACGGTCTCTTTCAGACCACACTTGCGGAACGAGACGTTGATGAGTTTCGAAATTTCTTTCTTCTTCAGCGCCTTGTTGATGTTCGAGAACGGCAGACCCTTGGGCAAGATTTCAGACAACAGGGCACGACCTGCGGTGGTTTCCCACAGCTTGGTAGAAGGCACCAATTCGCCAGTTTCCTTGTCTTTGGTGTACTCGGTCAAACGCACATTCACACGGGCAGTCAACTCGACCTCGCCCGCATCAAAGGCACGCTGAACTTCGCCGGTATCGGCAAAGATCAAACCCTCACCCTTGCCGTTGATACGGTCACGGGTGGTGTAGTACAAGCCCAACACAACGTCTTGCGACGGAACAATTGACGGCTCGCCATTCGAGGGGAACAGCACGTTGTTCGAGGCCAGCATCAGTGTGCGGCACTCAACTTGCGCTTCAACGGACAGTGGCACGTGAACGGCCATCTGGTCACCGTCAAAGTCGGCATTGAACGCGGCGCAAACCAGCGGGTGCAATTGAATGGCCTTGCCTTCAATCAAGATCGGCTCGAACGCCTGGATACCCAAACGGTGCAGCGTAGGCGCACGGTTAAGCATCACGGGGTGCTCTTTGATGACCTCTTCAAGAATGTCCCACACCACGGGGGTGCCGGATTCAACTTCCTTCTTGGCAGCCTTGATGGTGGTCGCGATGCCCATGGCTTCGAGACGCGCAAAGATGAAGGGCTTGAACAATTCAAGCGCCATCAGCTTGGGCAAGCCGCATTGATGAAGCTTGAGTGTGGGGCCCACCACAATCACGGAACGACCCGAGTAATCGACCCGTTTACCCAGCAAATTCTGACGGAAACGTCCTGATTTACCTTTAATCATGTCGGCAAGCGACTTGAGTGCGCGCTTGTTGGCACCGGTCATGGCTTTACCGCGACGACCGTTATCCAACAACGAGTCCACCGCTTCTTGCAACATGCGCTTTTCATTGCGAGCAATGATTTCAGGCGCCTTCAATTCGAGCAAACGACGCAGACGGCTGTTGCGATTGATCACGCGACGGTACAGGTCATTCAGATCGGAGGTGGCGAAACGGCCACCGTCCAATGGCACGAGTGGGCGCAGGTCAGGCGGCAGCACCGGCAAGACTTCCAGCACCATCCACTCAGGCTTGATACCGGATTTCTTGAACGCTTCAAGCAACTTGAGACGCTTGGTGTTTTTCTTGATCTTGAGCTCAGAACCGGTGGGGTCATTGCGCAATTTTTCGATCGAGCCATCGATATCAATGGTTTGCAGCAGGTCCTTGATGCCTTCAGCACCCATCTTGGCCTGGAACTCGTCGCCGTATTCCTTGAACTTGGCGTCGAAGTCGTCTTCAGACATGATGCTGAATTTCTTCAGCGGTGTCATGCCGGGGTCGGTCACCACATAAGCTTCAAAGTACAACACGCGTTCGATGTCACGCAAGGTCATGTCGAGCACCAGGCCCAAACGCGACGGCAGCGACTTCAGGAACCAGATATGCGCGCAAGGTGCAGCCAGGTCGATGTGGCCCATGCGTTCGCGACGCACTTTGGTCTGGGTCACTTCAACGCCGCACTTCTCGCAGATCACACCACGGTGCTTGAGACGCTTGTACTTGCCGCACAGGCATTCGTAATCTTTGATAGGACCAAAAATCTTGGCACAGAAAAGACCATCACGCTCGGGCTTGAAGGTGCGGTAGTTGATGGTTTCGGGTTTTTTAACTTCACCGAATGACCACGAACGAATTTTCTCAGGCGAAGCCATGCCAATTTTGATGGCATTGAAATGCTCATCTGGCGTGAACTGCTTGAACAGGTCGAGTAATGATTTCATGTTGAATCCTTTTCTTGTCCGTGCTTAGCCGCGTTCCAACTCGATATCAATACCGAGTGAACGAATTTCCTTGACCAACACATTGAACGACTCCGGCATGCCGGCTTCAATTGAATGCTCGCCCTTGACAATGCTTTCGTACACCTTGGTACGACCCACCACGTCATCGGATTTGACCGTCAGCATTTCCTGCAGTGTGTAGGCGGCACCGTAAGCTTCCAGTGCCCACACCTCCATCTCACCAAAACGCTGTCCACCGAACTGGGCCTTGCCGCCCAGCGGTTGCTGCGTGACGAGACTGTAAGGACCGGTCGAACGGGCGTGCATCTTGTCGTCCACCAAATGGTGAAGTTTCAATACATGCATGTAGCCAATGGTGGTGGGACGCTCGAATGGATCACCACTGCGACCGTCAAACAAATTGGCCTGCGTACGAGCTGCCGTCAGGCCCTTGGCCTTGACGATGTCATCCGGGTACGCCAATTTCAGCATGACGCGAATTTCTTCTTCGGTGGCACCGTCAAAGACTGGCGTGGCAAAGGTTGTTCCACCGCTCAGGTTTTCGGCCATTACAAGCACTTCGTTATCCGTCAACTGGGAAATATCTTCCTTGCGACCCGATCCGTTGTACAACTTGTCGAGGAAGTTGCGCAAATCAACGAGCTTGGATTCTGCTTGCAGCATGTCACCAATGCGCTGACCCAGACCTTTGGCGGCCCAACCCAAGTGCACTTCCAACACCTGTCCAACGTTCATCCGTGAAGGAACGCCCAGAGGGTTCAAGACGATATCGCAAGGCGTCCCGTCGGCCATGTAAGGCATGTCTTCGACCGGAACGATCTTGGAAACCACACCCTTGTTACCGTGGCGACCCGCCATCTTGTCACCGGGTTGCAGGTGACGTTTGACAGCCAGGTAAACCTTGACCATCTTCAACACGCCAGCAGGCAATTCATCACCTTGGGTCAACTTCTTGCGCTTCTCTTCAAAAGCGAGATCGAAGCTGTGGCGAGTCTGCTCCAGCGAGTTCTTGATGCTTTCAAGTTGCGTTGCAATTTCGTCTTCAGCAGGACGAATATCAAACCAGTGGAATTTCTCCACTGATGTCAGATACGCCTTGTCGATCTTGGTACCTTTAGCCAGCTTTTGAGGGCCGCCATTGGCAACCTTGTCGGTCAGCAACTTTTCGATACGGTCAAATGCATCAGCTTCCACAATGCGAAGCTGGTCATTCAAATCAAGACGGAAGCGCTTGAGTTCGTCATCAATAATTTGCTGTGCACGGCGATCGCGCACGATGCCTTCACGGGTGAAGACCTGCACGTCGATCACGGTGCCGGACGAACCTTGTCCGACGCGCAGTGACGTGTCTTTCACGTCGCTGGCTTTTTCACCGAAGATCGCACGCAACAGTTTTTCTTCTGGCGTCAGCGTGGTCTCACCCTTGGGTGTGACCTTGCCCACCAGCGTATCGCCGGGTTGAACTTCAGCACCGACATAGATAATGCCCGACTCATCCAGACGATTGAGCTGTTGCTCGCTCAGGTTAGGAATGTCACGGGTAATTTCTTCAGAACCCAACTTGGTGTCACGCGCCATGACGACCAACTCTTCAATGTGAATGGAGGTATAGCGGTCTTCAGCCACCACACGCTCACTGATCAGGATTGAATCCTCGAAGTTATAGCCATTCCAGGGCATGAATGCCACCAGCATGTTTTGACCCAAAGCGAGCTCACCCAGATCGGTAGACGCGCCATCGGCGATCACATCACCCTTGGCCAGTTTGTCACCCTTGCTGACAATCGGACGCTGATGAATATTGGTGTTCTGGTTGGAGCGTTGGTACTTGATCAGGTTATAGATATCAACACCCACTTCACCGGCCTGTGCTTCCGCGTCATTGACACGAATCACAACGCGGGTTGCGTCGACATAGTCAACCACGCCGCCGCGGGTTGCGGTAACGACCGTACCCGAGTCAACAGCGCAAACACGCTCAATGCCCGTGCCGACAAACGCTTTTTCAGGACGCAGAATAGGCACAGCCTGACGCTGCATGTTGGCGCCCATCAAAGCGCGGTTTGCATCATCATGCTCAAGGAACGGCACCAAAGAGGCTGCGACCGAAGCAATCTGACCCGGCGACACGTCCATGTATTGAACGCGCTCGGAGCTCACGAAAATGGATTCGCCCGCTTCACGTGCAGAGATCAACTCACCCGTGAGCTTGCCATCTTTGTCAAGACCCGCATTGGCCTGCGCAATCACGTATTTGCCTTCTTCAATAGCGGACAAATAATCGATATCCATCGTGACCTTGCTGTCCACCACACGGCGGTAAGGCGTTTCAATGAAACCGTAGTCATTCAGACGAGCGTAGAGGGCCAGAGAATTGATCAGTCCAATGTTTGGACCTTCAGGCGTTTCAATCGGGCAGACGCGACCGTAATGGGTCACGTGCACGTCACGCACTTCAAAGCCAGCACGTTCACGCGTCAAACCACCTGGGCCAAGTGCCGATACACGGCGCTTGTGGGTGATCTCAGACAATGGGTTGGTCTGATCCATGAACTGCGACAACTGAGATGCACCAAAGAACTCTTTCAACGCGGCCGAAATCGGCTTGCTGTTGATCAAGTCATGCGGCATCAAAGGCTCTTGCTCTGCCTGACCCAGACGCTCTTTGACGGCTTTTTCGATCCGTGCCAAACCGGTACGGTATTGATTTTCAGCCAACTCACCGACGCAACGCACGCGGCGATTGCCAAGGTGATCGATATCATCCACTTCGCCACGGCCATTGCGCAAATCAACCAGAATCTTGACCACGGCCAGGATGTCTTCGTTGGTCAGCACCATCGGGCCAGTCGACTCAGCGCGGCTCATTTTGGCATTGAACTTCATGCGTCCGACGCGTGACAGATCGTAGGTGTCCGGGTTGTAGAACAAGCGCTGGAACAAGGCCTGAACGGCATCTTCTGTAGGCGGCTCACCGGGACGCATCATGCGGTAAATGGCAACGCGTGCAGCAAACTCATCGACCGTTTCATCGGTCCGCAACGTTTGCGAAATATACGCACCCTGGTCGAGTTCGTTGGTGTAAATACACGGCAGATCCTGCACACCCGAGGTACGCAGTTTCTTGAGCAACAACTCGGTGAGTTCTTCGTTGGCCTTGGCCAGGATTTCGCCGGTGTCAGTGTCCACAATATTGCGGGCAACCACGCGACCAATTAGGAAGTCCTCAGGCACGCTGATGTGCGTGGTAGCAGATTGCTCCAACTCGCGGGTGTGACGAGCCGTGACGCGCTTGTCTTTGGCGACGATCACTTTACCGCTCTTGTCAGTGACGTCAAAACGAGCCACTTCACCACGCAGACGCTCGGCCACAAATTCCATCTGGGCACCACTGTCCATCAGACGGAAGTTGTCATTGACGAAGAAATTCGCCAGGATGGATTCGTGGTTCAGGCCAATCGCCTTGAGCAGAATCGTGACCGGCATTTTGCGGCGACGGTCAACACGGAAGTAAAGAATGTCTTTGGGGTCGAACTCAAAGTCGAGCCATGAACCGCGGTAAGGGATGATGCGCGCCGAAAACAGCAGCTTGCCCGAACTGTGGGTTTTGCCCTTGTCGTGCTCAAAGAACACGCCAGGAGAACGGTGCAACTGGGACACGATCACGCGCTCAGTGCCGTTGATCACAAAGGAGCCTTTTCCGGTCATCAAGGGCACTTCGCCCATGTAGACTTCTTGCTCTTTGACTTCTTTGATGACCTTGTTTTGTGAAGTTGAAGATTCACGGTCATAGATGAACAACTGAACTTTAGCCCGGACAGCCGAAGCGAACGTCAAACCACGAGTCTGGCATTCGCGCACGTCAAAAGCTGGTTTCGCCAAGTTGTATTCGAGATATTTCATCTCGACAAAACCATTGTGCGAAATGATCGGGAAAGCCGCTTCAAAAGCAGCTTGAAGCCCCTCTGCAGTGCGTTTTTTAGGTGGCACATCAGCTTGGAGGAACGCTATGTAAGCTTCCTTTTGCATCTGTAGCAGGTAAGGGATTTCAAGCACGCTGTCGCGAGTGCCGAAATTTTTGCGAATGCGTTTGCGTTCGGTGTATGTGTAAGCCATGAGATCTCCGGGCAAAGACTAAGGAATCCTGGGGTGCTTCTTGGCGATTGGCCGCTACCAATCATGGCGGACGGTTGCACATTGCGTGCAACCCGAACCAAGGTATCTTCTGCAGTCGGGGTCAGAAGACACTGATAAATAAACGACACGTTTACTTATCAGTGCACTCTTATAAGCGCCAAAGGCTGGGGGCTCTTTTGGAGCACCCAGCCCTTTGAGGGGAATCAATTACTTGAGTTCGGCCTTGGCACCAGCTTCAATCAGCTTCTTCAAAGCTGCTTCAGCGTCAACCTTGGAGATGCCTTCTTTGACATTCTTTGGTGCGCCATCAACCAGATCCTTGGCTTCTTTGAGGCCCAGACCGGTGATTTCACGAACTGCCTTAATGACTGACACCTTAGCGGCACCAGCTTCGAGCAGAACGACGTTGAATTCCGTCTTCTCTTCAGCGACAGCGGCAGCAGCGCCACCACCAGCGGGTGCAGACATAGCTGCAGCGCTTACGCCAAACTTCTCTTCGATGGCTTTCACCAGGTCGTTGAGTTCCATGACCGTCATGCTGTCCAGCGCGGTCAAAAATGCGTCTTTATCAAATGCCATTTTTATTTCCTAACAATATTGGTTACGTCATGCAGAGGGCTATCAAGCCACAACTGCTTCAGCCGATGCTTCTACCGGTGCTTCTTCCACAACGACGGTTCTTTGCTCCGCGATCGCTGCCAGCACACGTGCCGTACGCGAAATCGGGGATTGCATCAAGCCCAGCAACTGAGCCAACAACACTTCTTTGGAAGGGATGCTTGCCAATTGCTTTACGCCGTCTACGTCCAAAGCTTTTCCACCGTATGCACCACCACGAATCACCAACTTGGCGTTGGTTTTCGCGAAGTCAGCCACCACTCGCGCGGCAGCCACTGCATCTTCAGAAAAGCTATAGACCAGCGGACCGGTCATCAGGTCAGACAAGACTTCAAATCCGCTACCCGACACAGCACGGCGAGCCAAGGTGTTTTTCAACACACTCAGGGTCACGCCATTGCTACGAGCGGTAGAGCGCAATTTGGTCATGTCAGCGACCGTGATGCCACGGTACTCCGCCAGCACGAGCGTTTGAGCTTTTGCGGCGAGGCCAGTCACATCACTGATGACCGCTTCTTTCTCACTGCGATTAAGACTCAAGGTCTACTCCTTCAAAATGTGCCTGTTAGCAAAAAAGCCTTCAAACACGCCACATTGCAGCGACCAACTGTTTCGGAACTAATTCCATCTGCAGCGGGATCGCCATCTGCGTTGGCTCTCACTGATTAAGTGCATATCCAAACGAATTCAGTCTGCACACCAACGGTCTTGGATGGCCTTTCACTACTTTTCAGCAGAGAAAGCCCACCACATCAGGTCACCTTTACAGGCAACCAGAATTTTTTGCAGTTACGCTGCGATGGTCGGCAGGTCCACACGGACACCCACACCCATCGTTGAGGAAACTGCTACTTTACGCAAGTAAACACCTTTGCTGGTCGCAGGCTTGGCTTTGACCAAGGCTTCGATCAGTGTTGCCAAATTGCCTTGCAACTTGTCGCTGTCGAATGAACGACGGCCAATGGTGGAATGAACAATACCGGCTTTGTCAACACGGAACTGAACTTGACCAGCCTTGGCATTTTTCACGGCGGTTGCGACGTCAGGCGTCACGGTGCCAACCTTGGGGTTAGGCATCAAACCACGTGGTCCAAGAATCTGACCCAAAGTACCCACAACGCGCATGGCATCGGGAGCAGCAATCACGATATCAAAAGGCATGTCGCCCGCTTTGATCATGGCAGCCAGATCATCCATACCCACAATATCAGCGCCAGCAGCACGAGCTTCGTCAGCTTTTGCACCTTGTGCAAACACTGCGACGCGCTTGGTCTTGCCAGTGCCATTTGGCAGAACGACAGCGCCACGCACAACTTGGTCTGATTTCTTGGCATCAATGCCGAGTTGAACCGCCACATCGATGGACTCGTCGAATTTTGCGTTAGCGCATTCTTTGACGATAACCAAAGCATCAGTCAGTGAGTACAACTTGGTTCCATCAACCTTGCCTGCGAAGGACTTTTGTTTTTTAGTGAGCTGAGTCATTTAAACACCTTCCACAGTCACACCCATCGAACGAGCAGAGCCGGCGATGGTACGAACCGCTGCATCCATATCGGCTGCAGTCAAGTCCTTCATTTTTGTCTTGGCGATTTCTTCGAGCTGAGCGCGAGTGATCTTGCCAACCTTGACGGATTGAGGCGTAGCCGAACCCTTGTCAATTTTGACGGCTTTCTTGATCAAAATCGACGATGGTGGCGATTTGATAACAAAAGTGAAGCTCTTGTCTGCGAATGCAGTGATCACCACTGGCAATGGCAGACCTGGCTCGATACCTTGGGTCTGCGCATTAAATGCCTTGCAGAACTCCATGATGTTCAAACCGCGTTGACCCAATGCTGGGCCGATAGGTGGTGATGGGTTTGCTTTACCTGCAGGAACTTGCAGCTTGACAAAACCGACGATTTTTTTCGCCATGATTTTCTCCTTGCGGGTGATATCGCCTTGACCGTGCTAATTAGTTTGCAGGCCCTGGCTCCCCGGGGTTAACAACTCTTCTACGCTAAGCTTGATACCGAGTCGGTAAGCATCAAGCACCAATTTTTTAAGTCTTTTCGATCTGCGAGAAATCAAGTTCAACCGGTGTCGCACGACCAAAGATGGTGACCGCGACGCGAACCTTGCTCTTTTCGTAGTTAACGTCTTCTACCGATCCATTGAAATCGGTAAACGGACCATCCTTAACACGAACAAATTCTCCGACCACAAATTCAACTTTGTGACGCGGCTTCTCAGTGCCTTCTTGCATCTGGTTGACGATCTTCATGACCTCAGCTTCCGAGATGGGCGCAGGACGATTCTTCGCGCCGCCGACAAATCCGGTCACTTTATTGGTGTGCTTGACCAAATGCCAAGTCTCATCATCCATCACCATTTCAACCAAAACATAACCAGGGAAAAATTTCCGCTCAGTCGTTTTCTTCTGGCCATTCTTGATTTCAACCACTTCTTCCATGGGAACCAGAATGCGGCCAAATTTGGATTCCATTCCGGCGCGAGTGATGCGCTCAAGAATATTTCGCTCAACAGCTTTTTCCATACCCGAATAAGCATGAACAACATACCAACGCAAATCGGGATTTGTAGGCGCAGTTGCTAAAACCTGCGCAGCGCCGGGCGTTTCGTTTGATGGGATTTCTACAGCATCGTTCATTATTTTTTCCACCCAAGAATCAAGTCATAAAACAACCACTCGAGCGTCTTGTCAGTCAGCCAGAGAAACAAGGCCATGACCAAAACAAATACAAAAACGTAAGCCGTCATCTGGATCGCTTCTTTGCGAGCCGGCCAAACTACTTTTTTGACCTCGCGCCAAGCATCATGACCAAATGCATTGAGTGACTTGCCAGACTCGGAGGTGAAAAACACCACAACCGCAGCAGTTAAACCCAGCAGCAGAGCACTCCACTGAGCGAGTTGACCCTGTTTACTTAGCACGTAATAAGCTGCCAGCGCTGCAAAAACCAAGGCGGCTGCGCCCGCTAGCTTGGCTTTATCGGCACCGGTACTAACGGTTTGTACTTGTGTTGTAGCCATTTTCTCTATCTCGCGCTTTTTCTAAATCAAATCAAACACAGCTGTCTTTAGACACTGAAGCCCGCTATTTTCATAGCGGGCTTAAAAACCACCTTCATTACTGATCAGGTGGCAGGGGCGGAAGGAATCGAACCATCAACCTTCGGTTTTGGAGACCGACGCTCTGCCAATTGAGCTACGCCCCTACTGAAAACTATTACGCAATGATCTTGGCAACCACACCGGCACCAACTGTCTTGCCACCTTCGCGGATCGCAAAACGCAGGCCTTCTTCCATGGCGATCGGGTTGATCAGCTTCACAGTGATCGACACGTTATCGCC
>Ga0208248_1000316_pt1 | contig 14999 bp, 13 predicted proteins | sample CryBogmetaGMA5M_FD_184545 | JGI IMG/M metagenome (GOLD analysis project Ga0208248, IMG submission 184545) | Freshwater microbial communities from Crystal Bog, Wisconsin, USA - MA5M (SPAdes) | ecosystem: Environmental > Aquatic > Freshwater > Lake | place: Crystal Bog, Wisconsin, USA | collected...
CCGCCGAGGGCGAGCTGGAACGAGCACGATGTGAAGTATCCATCATTGACCTGTCAGGCGACCTAGAAAAAGCCAAGACTGACAGGTTGGACGAGAGCTTAAAAAGCTATCAACCGCTTTTTGATTCGGCAGCCAAAAAAGCAGCCGAGGATGGATTTACCGAAAGAGACCAGGCTTTGTTTCAGGCGCAGCTTAAAGAACACCTGATTCAAAACATTAAGTCCGGGGTGATGCCACGGATAAACAAAAAGACACGCTTTGAGATTGATGCCATAGCAAAATCAGCAAAGCAACAGGAAGAATGGCCAATAATAACGCCACCAGAATCGCCTAAAGATAGACTTGCCGAACAGACCTTAAGCCGGCTTATCGAAGAAGAGCGCCTGACTTGGCGTAAAAACGAGGAAACCAGGTTACTTGAAGAAGCGGAAAAGAGCAGGCAAGCCGCATGGAAGATAAAAGCCAAAGAACCTAAAAAACCACTGCTAGGGCTTTTTGCAACGGATCAATGGAAAACTGATGTTGCATTTTGGGAGCGTAATTTACAGGATGAAATCGATCAACACCACGAGTACAAAAAACAGGCTCAGGACGCGATAGCCGGTAAATCCGAAAAAGAGCATTGGCAAAGGGTGGCTTTCCACGAAAAAGCCGAACAACGGCTAAAAACCGAGCATCCTGAGCTTGCCAAGGCCTTGCTGGAGCAACGCCAAGCCGAGCAGCAAAAAGCCGCTCTGGCAACGGCAAAAGCCGCAGCGGATAAGGCGGCAGATAAAGCCATAACAGATTTTAAAGCATTGGCCGCAAAACGAGAGGGCAAGTCTTTGGGGTACGGTGACAGCGGCAAACAGTGGGGCGCATTGCCTGACGAGTTAAAAGCCGCCATTGAAAATTTCAATAAACAGCCATCTACCGCGCGGGGCGTGGAGTTGGAGCGAATGCGGGAAAACTTTAAGCGTGAACCAGACGCAGCCGAAAAACTCACACAGCAATTGGAGCAAGGAAAAAATAGGGGGTTTGTGCGTTAGCTTGGCTGTTCGGTGATTTTGATGCCCTGTAAGCCCCGAAAACCAATGGGTATCATTTTAGACACTAGACAAAAGGCAATTAGCACCCAAACAAAATGGTTTATTTTGTTTACTCTCCACAAAATAGTAAAAAATTATCCAGTTTACTGATAATATGCAAATTTTAGTTTTGGCGTTATTTTGCAAGCTTGGTTCTTGCAGTGTTTTATGAAACTAAAAAATAAATACGATAAGAATTTAAGCAACTGATTTTAATTTATTAAAACGCTACTGCTTCACAAATTAGTGGTTTTGAAACATCTGGGAAAATGCGATTTTTAGTCAAAAAAATGTTTTTTTATCCTATTTCATAGTCAAAATTTCACAAACAATAGGGAGAAAATCGCGTTACCGTATATATTTACGGACAGATATGCACAGTACCTTAACTTCTGCTCTTATCGTTATGTGATTTTTTAACTTAAAGAGGATTTACTCATGAACACATTACCTAGTAAAAAAGTACAACAAGGTTTTACATTAATAGAATTGATGATCGTGGTGGCGATCATTGGTATTTTGGCGGCGGTGGCGATTCCTGCGTATCAAGACTATACCGTTAGAGCCAAGGTTGCAAATGCACTCTCAGCAGTGGACAGCCTTAAAACTGCTATAGCTGTTTGTGTCCAGGAAGCTGGTGGAGTAATGGCAAGCTGCGATACTCTAGCTAAAATAGGTGTCACTGCCTTTACACCTACCAAAGAAGTTGCATCTGCCACAATCACTACCACAACAGCTGCTATAGTAGCCGTATTGGGCACTGGCATAGGTACCGGTGTAGATGGTCAATCTATAACACTTACACCGAGTATTACTGCTGGTGGCACCGCTTTGACATGGAATAATACAACCACTGTATCCCATACTGCAGGTCTAGCAGCTATCACGAAGAATAATATCACAGCAGCAGCTGCACCTGCACCTGTAACTCCACCTGTAACTCCACCTGCTGTACCTTGATATAAATGCCAACTTAAATAGATTCATACCTAAATTAACAGAATCGCCCCTTAAAAGCAGGGGCGTTTTTTTATGTTGCTGACTGCTCAAGCTTCGTTTGCATTACACAAATAAATAGATTAAGGAGTATCTACAATGCAACAGAATCAACTGGCACTTTGGAATGCCAAAGCTGACCCATTATTGGCCGGCGGACTTTCTCTGTTTTGTTTAGCCTTAATACTGGTTTTTCACGGATGGTTCAAACAAAATGATCTATGGTATCTCGCGTGGATTATGGCTTTTTTCGTTAACGGCCCGCACTTTTTAATTAGTTATTTATTATTTTATCGCCTTGCGGGCAAGCGTATTTATCAAGAAAAAAACTTTATTCTACCTGGAATTACGGTTCCCATTATCTTGCTTTTAGTCTGGATGTGTGCAGGAATTATAAACAGCCCTATAGTGATGAGCGGCCTATTATATTCAATGTATTTCTTGGTGGGATGGCACTATGTCAAGCAAGGTTTTGGCATCCTGATGGTGCATTCGTCGCTACGTATGATTTATTTTTCCAAAAAAGAACAGATATTCATCCGTGTTTGTATTTATTGTCTTTGGATTGCTTCGTTTATCAGTCTTTTCGGGGAAAAATCTAGATCAGATCAATACTGGGGGATGATCTATTCTATACCGGCGATTCCCCGTATTTTTGTAGAAATTAGCCAATACACCGCGATTTTTGGTCTCATTTTAGTAATAATTTTTTTTATTGGGCGAAAAAAAGATAAAATAAATGACAGCCCAACTGGCTTAATTGGCTTTTTTGTTAACTACATTTGGCTTCTACCAGCTTTTAAAAATCCTAATTTCGTGCTCGTTATACCAATGTTTCACTCTTTACAATATCTATTGTTCGCAGGCAATGTCGTTAGCAATATTGAGCAAGAAAGTAATAAAAATAAAGCTGTGCATAATTCTATTTTCAAATGGTGGGGGCCTGCCTTTATTTTAGCGGCTCTTGGCTTTCACTTTATTCCGTTATGTCTTGATCGTTTTATAGGTGCTCCATCTGGCTTTGGCAATGCTCAGTTCTATTTAATTGGCTTTATATTGTTTATTAATATTCATCATTATTTCATTGATTCGGTATTGTGGAAACGAGAAAGTGGTTTGATTAGAGAGTATTTAAAGCCGTAAAAGGGGTTTGAAGTCCAACGGTACGATTATGGGAAGCTTCCCATAACCGTTCTTATGGGAAGTGTATTGTTATGGATAGTTCGCTAGCAGTCGAAGACGCAACACATTATTTACCAAGGTATTTTTTCAAGATAAGCTGCTGATAGAAGAACATAATAATGCTCAGCCATTTAAATTTAAAATCCACAATTCCAGTTCAAAACACTGCTTATGCAAGGAAACTTCATCTGAATAGCGTTACAAATAGGCTAAAGCAGTTTCAAAGTACGTTGAAATTATGGGAAGCTCATACGCAAGAAAAGCGGATTAACTCTAGGTTTCCACTCCTCAGCTTCCCATAACAATATACTTCCCATAAGTACGAAAAGTACCGCTAGTTTATATACTCAGTTGATATTTGCTGAAATAGCCTTGTTTTGTATGTTTTTGACTAAAATGGGTGACCGTAAGGATTGCTTCGAAGTGCGACGTGAAGTCGTATAAGTAATTGTTTAGCTTGAGAAATCATGACTAAACCTGCCGTTCCTCTGGCAGTAGCCTAAGAGTGCAGGCATTAACAGTAATGTGATGTTTGAAGCCACTCTGACAATGTAACCTAATCGAAAGATGAAGTCGAACCCGTGAGGGTAAAACGGAACTGCGAGCATTACGCGGTAGGGTGCTAGGGTAACCGTAAGGAAAGCTTCGTAAATGAGTAACATCGTGAATTCAGTTCCACAAGAAAAACGAGCGTTAATCTTGCACCCGAAAAAACGTCAAAAACAAAGCAGAGCGGGGAGTCGCTATTTTTGAGTAAAGATTTCCCTTGCTCCCAGCGTGGAAATCCTCAAAAATACCGCGACAAATTAGATTGCTACGCAAGCCCCAGCCGTCCTGGTCACTCGTTCGCCACCCAACAAGGGGATGGCTCACATGCTCTCCAATGACTCGACGCGATTTCGTAAAGCCTGCATTTTCACTACGCTAACGCTTCGTGAAAACACATGCACTATCGCTTCTGGGGACTACTCGACTCCTGTCTCGCAGCGAATGTACAAGAAAACTCATTAAGAAAAACTAAGCAATGTTGTTAATCAATATTTATCTTTTCTTGCACATTGATACGATCATAAGTGTAGCAACCTGCAATCGTAAACACATAAACCAGCAATCAGCGCATTTTTCGACCAGAATTAAATGCACGTACCACTGGACTTCAAATCCCTCATATATCTCCCTACATCATTTTAGTAGTATTGTACCCATTAAATAATGAGAAAACGATAATTTGTAGGCACATTGTTCGGCGACAATTATCCTGTCCGGTTGACGACAACTATCTTGACCGGTTGACCGATATGTAGGACAAGGGTGGATTTCAACTTATTTGGAGTCCAACCTTGCCTGGAAAACGTATCACTCAACGCCAAGAGAATTTATATATGAGCACACGTGAATCAGGAAAAAGCCAAGAAACAGCGGCTGCTAAAGCCGCCATTTCTGAGCGTTCCGGCCGCAGAATAGAAAAAAATGAACGACCCTCGATTCCGGGAGAACGTCATTGGCGTACTCGTGAAGATCCTTTGGATGTCGTCTGGGAAAAGGAATTGGTGCCGTTGTTAGAGAAGGAGTCGCAACTGACCGGGTTGACACTCTGGGAATATCTGGAAGATGAACATGCCGGTCAATTCCCTTTCAGTGTCTTGCGCACCCTTCAGCGTCGCGTCAAACAGTGGAAAGCAACCGAAGGGCCGGGCAAGGTGGTTATCTTCCGCCAGTCTGTACCCGCTGGACAGCAAGGCTTATCAGACTTTAGTCATCCAAACACTGAAATTACTATCCAGGGTGAGGTCTTTAGCCATCTGTTATATCAGTTTCGTTTCGCTTACAGTGGCTGGCGGTATGTACTGATCATTTTGGGCGGTGAAAGCTATTCCGCCTTGGCCGACGGCTTGCAGTCCGCGTTAATGCTGGCGGGTGGCAGTCCTGTTGAACATCGTACCGACAGCTTAAGTGCGGCTTTTATTAACAGTGTTGAAGAGCAGAAACTGACGCAATCTTATAATGCACTCTGTGCTCACTACAACCTACGGGCAACGCGTAATAATCGTGGTGTAAGCCATGAAAACGGGGCGGTTGAATGTGCGCATGGTTCCTTTAAGCGGCGTCTGGATCAAGCCCTAAAGTTGCGGGGGAGTTGTGATTTTACTGCCATTAAAGAGTATCAGGCATTTCTGAACAAGGTCACCGAGCGTTTAAACAAACGCTGCCAGAGCCGCTTTAAAGAAGAGCAACTGGCCTTGCAAGCATTGCCCGATGAACGTTTCATGGACTATAGCGAACTTAGTCTGAAGGTGACGCGTAGCAGTACCTTGGAAGTTAAAAGGGTGCTCTATACCGTACCCTCGCGAATGATTGGAGAGCAGGTGCGTGTCCATGTTTACCATGATCGGCTGGTTTTTTTTGTTGGCCAAACCTTAACCAGTACACTGCCACGTGTTTACCCTAAAGCAGGCCAAGAACGGGGTCGCTGCATTGATTACCGGCATATCATTCATAGCCTGTCTGCCAAACCGCAGGCGTTCCGGTTCTTACAGTTCCGCGATGAGTTATTACCCACCGATGGTTATCGACAGCTATGGCGGCATTGCGATCAACAGTTTCAGCCCAGAGACGCCTGTAAATGGATCGTAGGTGTGCTGCGTATCGCCATGGATCATAACTGTGAAGAACGCTTGGGTAATGAGTTATTGGCGCTCGTCGATAACAAGAAACCGCTGCCATCCCTTAAAGCCTTACAAGAGCGTTACTTAGGCGCGACAGCGGTGCCTGTTATTTTCGCACGGCAACAGGATTTAGCGAGTTATGATAATTTGTTACCGGGCAACTGGCATCGTCAGGAGGCCGTCGGTCATGCCTGAAACTATCGACTTGCTACTGAAAGAACTTAAGCTGCCGGCCTTTAGTCGGTATTATCAACGCCATCAAGAACAGGCTATTGAAAAAGGCTTTGGCCATGTCCGTTATTTATCGGGGCTTTGTGAGCAGGAAGCGGCGGATCGTTATCAAAAACGGGTGCAAAAATGGACGCGAGAAGCCGGCTTGCCGCCAGGAAAAAGCTTTGCCAACCTGATGCTTACCGAAATCAATGCCGCCGTTCAACAACAGGTTATTGGGCTTAAAGACCAGACTGACTGGGCTCACCATGCCGGAAACGTCTTGTTGATTGGACCGTCCGGGGTCGGTAAATCGCATATAGCCGCAGCCCTCGCTGCCCACTTAATAGAGAAAAATGTACGCGTTAAATGGTTCTCAGCCGTGGCACTCGTGCAAAGCCTACAACAAGCCAAGCAGGATCTGGATTTAATGACCACGATGACAAGACTGGATAAATATCAGGTCTTGGTTATTGATGATATCGGCTATGTTAAAAAAACGGATGCCGAAACTCAGGTGTTGTTTGAATTTATTGCGCATCGTTATGAAAGCGGCAGCTTAATCATCACCTCTAACCAACCTTTCAGTCAGTGGGATCAGATCTTTCCAGACACCATGATGACCGTTGCCGCTATTGACCGCATTATCCATCATGCCACCATTATTGAAATCGAAGGAGACAGCTATCGAAAAAAACAGAGCTTAAAAAAGTAGCCCATTTTTCAACCAAAACCGGCCAAGGTAATTGACGCGAACCGGACAAGATAGTTGACGCCAGACAGTGACGCGTAATATCGGGTTTTGCAAAGACCTATATTTATAGTTAGATCAGAACATAAAGATTTGTTTTCTTCTGTGCCTGCAATCTGCTGATTTTTTCCTGTTTGAATTCTCTTTTGGTAATCCTCATCAGTTTCATTGCATTGCTGCATTTCAGGAGAAGGATTACCAAACATACAGACCCCAATATTGCCAAAATAACCTCTACCATACGTAGAAAAACTCATCGCCAATAGTATGACCGATAATATTAATTTGTATTTCATAAGGTGGATTCAACTCCGAAGTGCAGTCCTAGTGCTCATGCGGCTTCTTGCAATGTGTCAGCAAAAAATACCGTATGAGGTGTTTTAAATTTGAGTGATTTTCGAGAACGATAATTGAGCTTAATTAATGGGTTAGTTTAAACAAACGACACTAAAGTCAAGCCTCTCTTATACTCTTTTCAATATCAGTTGACAAGAATAGGAAATTGCGGGGGTGAAGGGCTGGCGAACACTAGACAATTTGAACCATTTTGTCTACTGTTCAAAAACACGCCATAGTATTGGCAAGGCTTCTAGCGCTACTCAACAGCCAAACAGTAGACAAAACGATATAAACATCCAAACAGACGCCGATTTTTTTTGCCGCTCGTTGCGCAAAGGGTAAGTTTTGCGACGGTTTTTAGAGCAAGCAAAACCAATGGCTTAGGAGTTGCAAAAAGCCTGTTTGAAGCCTGCCGGCGGCTGCCCATTTTTTGAAGCAGGCAAAAAGCCGCCTGTTTCAAAAAATCGGGCTGGACTGTAAGTGGAAAAGCCGCCTAAAGGTTTGACAGGGCTGAGCATTAGCGCAACAATTGCAGCACCCCATCAATGCAACGAAACGCACCCCATGACTTTAAGCTTGCAACAAGCGGCAGCCGCAACCGGAAAAGAGAAATCGACTATCAGCCGAGCCATTAAAAGCGGCAGAATGTCAGCTATTATAAAGGAATCCGGCAAATATGAGATTGACCCTGCCGAATTGTTCCGCGTTTTCCAGCCGAAGCCAGCACCGGATGAAAGCACCGATACAATGCAACAAAACGCACCGGAGCAAAAAGGCGGCGCAACTGACGCAATAGCGAGCGAAATCAGAGAGCTAAGGGCAAGGCTTGAGGTTTTAGGGCAAGAACGCACCCGCGAGCGGGAGCAATTGGAATCGACTATTAAAGACCTACGCACCCGCCTCGATAGCGAAGCCGCTGAGCGTCAGAAATTGACCGCGCTAATAACACACCAGGCAGAACGGCAGGCAAGGCCAGAGCCAGCCAACCAGAACGCGCCAGCGATCAAGCCGCGAGCCGTTAGGCCGTGGTTATGGGTTGTCTTGGGGATTGTCGGAATCTTTGCAGCAGCAATTACCTTGCTACATGAGGCAGGAAGGTTTTAAGATTCGTAGAAATGACAAAGGCGCAGACCCCGCCAAGAGTTGCGCCTTTGTAAGTTTAGTATCCCGCTAGAGATAGGCCACCTTGCAAGCCCATCCTAGCTGGTTTTATTGACCCTTGCAATAGAGGAAGGCAGAAAATGAGCACCGCCGAGAATGATACTAAAGCCCAAGCCGCCGCAATCCTAGAGCAGCAGCTAGAAGCGACTTACCCGAATTTTGATGCAGATATGCGGCGCAGCCTTGCCAGCATGGGCGCAAGTATAGCGACGAGAAAACCCGAAGAAGCCGCAGAGGTGAAGGCCACGCCAGAGAAGTTACCCGCTGCCGCCAAAATCTTGCAATTCCCTTTACCCTTTGGCGATGATACGCGGGCATCCTCGAATGTCATGGCAAGGTGTGCTTTGTTTGCGCCAGTCAATGAACGGGCACACTTCAAAGATTATGCAGTTGTTGGAAATGTTGACGGCTATTTGATCGAATGGAAGGGCGAACAGCTCAACCAAGACGACCATGACACCCTTTTGCAGTTAATCAAAATGGCACTTCATAAACCTTTCGGGGTTGATGTTGTCCAATCGGTGAATGCTGTTTTAAAAGGGTTAGGCCGTCAGACGAGGCAAACACAGCGGCAACAGTTTTTTAGAGAAGTTGACCGCCTTATGTCGGGAACAATTAGAGTTACCCCGAAGGGCGGGGCGTCTTATGGCGGGCATTTAATCAATGACATTGTGACACCACAAGACCAGCAGACAGAGCCGCAGTTTAAACGCTTTTTTTCCTATCAGCTCAACCAGAAACTTGCCAAACATTACGAAAATTCAGCCTATACCCTGATAGATTGGCAAGACCGCGTAAAATTGAAAGGCAGGGGCGGCGAGTTTGCAAAATGGCTGCAATTATTCATCGAGAGCCACGCGCAGCAATACCCGCACAGGGTCGAAACCATCCGCCAGCTATGCGGCAGCAATGACAAAACCCTAAAATCGTTTCGGCAAAAATTGCGGCAATCCCTCGACTTGCTCAAGGAAGCCGGAATTATTGCCGCTTGGCAGATCGACCCGCAAAGCGACCTTGTGACTATTGAGCGAACTCCGAGCGAGAGCCAGCAAAAGTACATCACCAAAAAGGCCAGCCGGAAGCCTCGAAAATAGTGCGGCATATGGGCTACCTGAGTGCGGCATATGGGCTACCTGAGTGCGGCATATGGGCTACCTGAGTGCGGCATATGGGCTACCTGAGTGCGGCATATGGGCTACCGAGAAAGCCCCGTGAAACGCTACAAGGCTTTAATTATTAAGGTTTTTTTCGTGAAACAAAACGCCTTAAATCATATTAAATCTATCTAAATCAGACGGCCGCGACTAAGAACGGTTAACAGGATGTCGATATAGATGTGCCCCGGTTATCTTCATTCTTGGCGTAATACGGCCTCTAAGAGCGGTTAACAGGATGTCGATATAGATGTGCCCCGGTTATCTTCATTCTTGGCGTAATACGGCCTCTAAGAGCGGTTAACAGGATGTCGATATAGATTTGCCCCGGTTATCTTCATTCTTGGCGTAATACGGCCTCTAAGAGCGGTTAACAGGATGTCGATATAGATTTGCCCCGGTTACTCACAAATAGGCTAAAATATGTCATTTACAACATATGACTTAAAGTGCATTATTAAAACATGACTTGGATTGTTCAATTTCACGACGCCTTCGAAAGCGATTTTGACCAGTTACCAGAAGCCGTACAGGACGGTTTACTGGCTCATGCGGGATTGTTGGAACAACTAGGGCCGAGTTTAGGGCGTCCGCGCGTAGATACTCTCAAGGGATCACAACACGCTAACATGAAAGAACTACGGTTCGATGCTGACGGCGGCGTTTGGCGGTTTGCTTTCGCCTTTGATCAAAATCGTAAGGCAATTTTGCTGGTTGGCGGCGATAAGTCAGGCGGAAGCGAAAAACGGTTCTATCGGCAATTGATCCGAAAAGCCGATGAGCGATTTAACGAACACATTTCACGTCTTGAACGGGAAAGGAAATAACCATGGCAAAAACATTGAAAGAAAAAATGGACTCTTTGAGTCCAGAGCGCCGCAAAAAAATAGAGACTATGACGGCGGAACTCATAACTGATGAAAAATCGCTTCGTGATTTACGCCACGCGCTCGCCTTGACGCAAGAGCACATAGCGGAGGTTCTCGGCGTCGGGCAAGAAAGCGTTTCTCGCCTTGAGAAAAGAAGCGACTTACTGCTTTCAACATTGCGTGGCTACGTCAAGGCTATGGGCGGAGAATTGCGCTTAGTCGCAGAGTTTCCGAACCGTCCGCCTGTCCTCTTGAAAGGGTTTGCGGCTATGAACTCAGAAATACTAACGGCTGTGGCTGAAAAGGGCGATCCTAACGATTTTGGGACACACTCGAACTAGAGGACGGGTGCGGAAAGATCAAAAGCGGCCAATAGCCTTCCCTTGTTCAAAAAACCTCGTAAACCTTGTCTGATTTTTATTTTACCGATTGCTCTGTAAGCATTGAATCCCCCGCCCGTTTCCACTCCAACCGCCTTGGATCTTCCGCCGGAACTTTTGCAAGACCCAGCAGAGCCCCCAGTAATTCGCCTCTATCGATGGTCGGCTGGCCTGTTTTGGTATCAACCAGTCCCGCCAAGATAAGCAGGCCAGCCGAGTTACAAAGTTCATGGGTACGCGCCACACGTTCAGCCTTTGCCGCCACCTTTTTTTCTGTATTAATAAGGTTTGCGGCATCCTGCCTTGCTTTGGTTGCTCTAAGGCTGGCTTTTTCAGCTCTTATTATGGCGTTAAACTTCTTATCATCCTGAGCCGTCCTGTTTGGCTTTTCAGCCAGCAACACCAGCAATTCTTGCTGTTCGCTTTTTGACTTCAAACCTTTGAGATACTTTACCCTGTCGTTAAGCCATTCATCATTATTCATAGTGCCGACTTGTTTCCTGTCGATTGATTTAACAAGCCTTATTCTAGCAGATTGCGCACAGTTTCACACCGTGTTATCCTTACAGAAGAATGATGTAAGGCGCACTTATACCTTTCTCTATGGATACCCCACCGCTACGCTTGGTGTATCCATAGAGAAAGGGTGCGCTCTCCGATGGCTAAAATAAAAAGCATGGTATCCGCATGGCCTCATACCACCTGACCGCCAAGATAGGCAAAAAAGGCAAAGCCGCCGCACACGCCGCCTACATTGCCCGCGAAGGAAAATATAGCGGACGCGACCGCTACGAAGACCTGGAAGCAACCGCCAGCGGAAACATGCCAGAATGGGCAGCGCATAACGCCGCCCATTTCTGGACAGCCGCCGATGAAAACGAGCGCGTCAACGGCTCCGCTTACCGGGAAATCGAAGTCGCATTACCACGCGAATTATCACCCGCACAGCGGCTTGAATTAGTGCAGGCATTCATCGGGCAGGAGCTAGGCGACAAACACGCCTATCAATTCGCCATCCACACACCAAAAGCCGCCCTTGAAAAGGACGACCAGCCCCATGCGCACATCATGTACTCCGAACGAATCATGGACAGCATAGCCCGCGACCCTGCGCAGTATTTCAAGCGGTACAACGCCAAGAAACCGGAGCAAGGCGGCGCTAAAAAGTTTAGCGGCGGCAAGAGTACGAACGAACTAAAAGCCGAGCTGTTAGGCTTGCGTGAACGCTGGGCAGAACTGCAAAACGCCCACCTCGAAAAACACGGGCATAACGACCGCGTAGACCATCGAAGTTTAAAAGATCAAGGCATCGACCACGAACCGGAAAAACACTTAGGCGCTATCGGCGTCAGCAGGCTAAACGCGCAGGACATAAGCGCCTTACTGGAACGCCGAGCCGCCGAGGGCGGGCTGGAGCGATCACAAAAAGAAGTTTCAATTATCGACCTGTCCGGCGACATCAAGCGAGCCAAAGAAGAACGGGCAAGCCAGCCGCAACAAGAAACCGCGATTTTAACCCGGGCGGCTCAAGCACTTGAGCGGTTCAAAGCCGAGCAAGAAACTCGCGCTATGGCGGCTCAGGCGTTGGAAAAATTCAAGACTGAGCAAGAGCGCAAGGCGCAGCGGGAAAAAGAACAAACCCAATCAACACCCGATAAAGGTCACCACAGATGAACACAGAAGAGCAGTTATTAGTGCTTTTAGGAATGACTGAGCAACAGCAAAAAACTATTACCGCCGCTGTTGAAGAACTGAAAAAACAAACCGCCAGCCTTAACGGGATTGCACCAGAGCTGCAAAAAGCCGTACAAGCGGCAATTGTGGCTGCACTGGCCAGAAGTATGAGCGACGTTGCACATGGAGCCCAGACCGCCGTTAAAGCGTCAGTAGACCCAGTGTTACAAAGCCTGAGCGGTGTTGTAGAAGCCACCAACCAAGCCGAAGCGAAGCTAAACCGCGCTGTTGCCGCCTTTGGCAGGCTTTGGTTAATGCTGGCCGGTATTTCAGCGGCAAGCGCTTTTTTTGCGCTGCTGATGGCGGTCCATGCCGCCGTTTGGTGGGAACGCTCAGAGCTGGAGAGCCTGAAAGCAGAAAAGGCGGCTATGTGTAGCGGCTCGCGTTTGAAAACGGTTGGGCTCGCATTCGATGCTGTTTTGAGCTCACAATAATTGCAACTGAAATAACCGTTGGGCTCAGATTATTTGCAAATGAGCTTGCATTTATCGACTCTGGCTTGCATTCCATTGGCTTGAGCTCAAATTATTTGCAAATGAAAATCGAGCATATCATCGACCGCAAGATATGTATTTTATGGGTACACCCTTACGGTACACCGCCATTGAGACAACTTTCGTGTATCAATGGGGTTGCTTTTGGTTTTTGAGACATTACAGCATGAAAGTCTAGACCTAAATGAGACGAAATCAGGGGTATTCTACATTTGCAATTATTGTGAGCCGGCGAAGATGAATTGCGAGCCCAAGCGGGTAAATGCAAGCTCATTTGCAAATAATCTGAGCCGAGATGCATTTTCATTTTCACTTAATTTGAGCCCAAAATGGTTTTAAATGCGAGCCCGACCGATTTCAATTGCAAGCCGTTACAGCTATGCAAGAAAACATAGCCCGCTTTGATAAGCTAAAGGGGCATATCAAAATAGCCAACTGCGGAGAAAATAAGCGCCCATGCGTGGAAGTTGAAACCGAGTCGGCATACGGAACGGATGAAGACCACCATTTTTTCATCCTGAAAGGCGTCAAGTAATCAATTGGCGGATTAAAAATCCGCTACCCAATCCACCATGTTTTTATTTCGATCCGGCTCTTTAGTTATTTTGTCTAATGTTTTGGTGATTTTAAGGCGCTAGAATCCGCGAAAAACAAGGATAGTACTTTTCAATATGAGACAAAAGGGTTCATTTTGTCTAGTCGCCGAACCGCACATTATTGGGACATCATACCCTGTGTTATTATGGAAATATCTGTAAATATTAAGCAACTAAAAGAAATGCTACGGCAATTACAGTGATGGTTATTATCAGCATCACATTCTGAGCCGATAAGTTTATTTTCTGTCCTATTAACTGACAGATTTTACCTGTGACTAGGATAATGATGAATGCGAATAGTGTGCTTAACATAGTGACCATTCTGTATTGTGAGAAAAAGGCCGATTAATCGGCCTTTTTCTCGTTTATAATTTCGTCTATTTCACCTGTAAAAACAGACACTTTAGCTATTAACGTCAATCACTCTATCGGGAATAACAAGGAGAAAGACTCTCTTAGCATTGAATTTGATCTGCGCCATCTCGCTCACAAGTTCTTTTATTTTCTGTTCGTACTGTAGTTTGAACGACTGGAAAGGCGGCATTAGCTCGATGGCGACTACCAACGTGTAGTTACCATAGTCTTTCTGGGCTTTCTTTCGACAGGTATCACGTACATACTGAAACATAGCGGCGAAGTCTGTGCCCGTGTCACTCATAACAATCTGGCCGTAGCCTCTATCTACGATAAGTCTTGCATCCTTAGCCTCTGCTGCACCATTATGAGGTATCGTAATCTCAATACGATCAACCTCTTTTCCCGTCTCATCAAAGACTTTCGCGTCGTAACCCTGATTTCCTAGAATCAACTGAACCTTATAGTTATCGGGATACGCCAACAAAGCAAAACAGCTTAGCGGGATAAGCTCATCTAGAAATTCCTTATACAACCCCTTCTTCTGAATTCCTCGATGCCTCTCGGATTCGTCAGCTTGAACAGCCTGCTTGAGTTTATTCACGAACTCACGCAAGTCAGCTGGTGAACGACACAGCTCTATTTCTGAAGATGTAATCATAGTGTTTCGTATTATTAAGATGGCGTACCATTGAATACCTCAAAACGATCTTTTTTTTCCAGAGGATAGCATAAGGAATAGTGTCAGATGTAGCATGGCAAAAAATTCTATAAAACAATTCTGTCATTTGTTTAAATTCACCCAATAATGTCGGTTTGAGCGCCCGTTAGTTGCATTTAATTCCGATCAAAAAATGCGTTTATTGCAGGTTATTACATATAGGTATTGGGTTTTCTTCACTACTAAGGGATGTCTGGGGTTTGAAGTCCAACGGTACGAAAAGTAACGCTAGCCTCTATCATGATTCAACTTTGATTATTTAAAGGCCTTAGCTTACCTTTTGAAATGAGATCTGTGAGCACAAAGGAATAGTGCCCCAACA
>Ga0208248_1000318_pt1 | contig 14959 bp, 22 predicted proteins | sample CryBogmetaGMA5M_FD_184545 | JGI IMG/M metagenome (GOLD analysis project Ga0208248, IMG submission 184545) | Freshwater microbial communities from Crystal Bog, Wisconsin, USA - MA5M (SPAdes) | ecosystem: Environmental > Aquatic > Freshwater > Lake | place: Crystal Bog, Wisconsin, USA | collected...
TATTAAACCCCCACGCATTGTTCGTAAATAAAGCCCGAGTCATCGCTCGGAATGTAGTCCCGCCTCGCCGCGAAGATGGAAACCCCCGCCTCGGCGCATAGTTCGACCCGTTCGCGCAGTCGCAGAGATTCCCAATATTGGTCGGCCTCCGCTGATTCCAATTCGGAAAAGTGGGATTCGTCGAGGACGGGATAACCTGCGAGGGCGCAGGCCATCTCATCGGCTGCGAGGATGGCCTCGACGTTCGCTTCGTGAATAGCTATCCATTCGACCCACCCGACCGCCCAGTGTCGTTCGCGAACGACTAGAACGGAATCGGACTCTCCCCCTAGGGCGCGGAGGCCGCATTCAAAATTAGAACGGGTCAACGCATCGGAATCTCGGGCCTGAGACAAAAAAACGAAGTATTCGGGCCATTCAGCGCCGAAATACGAATCGGGCATCGTCCATCGTTCGAGGGCGCGGAGGTTTTCGAGGTGTTCGAGATTTGGCATTTTTAGCCCCTTAAAAAATCGGAATAATCGAGGGAATCGACCCAATAAGAGTCGCCTAGGATGTCGAGAATCTTTGCCGAGATGACGAAAATCAGCATATAACGTGGGGCCGCATAGTCGCAGACATCCCAAAAAAATCGTCGAATCGTTCTCATGCTAGATGCCCCCCTTCGTCGAATTCGTCCCCGTTCGCCTCGATGGATTCCTCGATGGCCTCGTCCGAATACTGATATTCGATGTCGTTCTCGACTTCGCGCATGAATGATTCGAGCGCAGATTTGAACGATTCGAGCGCATCACCCGATTTTTTCCATTCGTCCGAGAAGGTATAACGGAGCGAACAGTCGAAGCAAAAACCCGTGGGCATCGCTTCGCGGTCGAATTGGGACAATTTTCGCCCCCTGAAATTTGAGGCCGAGGCGTCCGTCTTAATGAATGACCGCTGAGAGTCGCCCATCGAATAGTCGAGAACGGAAACCCCGAATTCGTCGCAGAATTCGCGCAGGGATGATTGAACCTCGGCCCACCACGGGTATTCGAGGCCGCCTCGATACCATTCTCGGGCGCGGGATTTGGCGCATTCGTCCAATTCGTCGAAGGTGTAAATTGTTTTTTCAATTGTTCGCATTTTTAGCCCCCTCATTTAAAATTGACTCAATTTGTGACATTTGGCGAGGGGTGACATTTAACCAATTCGTCGCCCCGTTCTCAGTTTGGATTTTTAGACGAATCACCCCGTTTTTGTCACCCGTCAACGGGTAGGGAATCGCTCGGAATAGCTGCGCGTCGATATAGTTCATTTTTAGCCCCCCATCAATTCGGAATAGTCCACGGCGAGAACGGCGTCGAGGTCAACTCCTGCGGCCTCCCACGCTGAGAGAATCGCGTCGCGGTTTTCGGCGGCGTATGCTTGAGTGAATAGACATTCGAGGCGAACGCTGAGAATATCGGTCACCGAATAGCGGTCGGGCTTTTTCAGCGCCTCGGCGAGATGTCGAACTGTGAACAGGCGAGCGGCTGCGGCGGCGCTGAATCCCTGAATGCTAGAACCCCCGCGCATTTTTCGGTGTTGACGCTCAGCGTCGAGGTTCATTTTGAACAGATTTTCGGCGATGGTGTCGAAGTGGTGGAAAATCTGCGGTAGCGCGTGGAATGCGTGGTCGATGATTTTCAATTGAGCGGTTTTTGTAATCATTTGTGGCCCCTTATTTGGTGAGAATGTCGAAGTATGAGAGCGCCCCTACAATGAGAGCGGCGGCGATTGTGAGAGCGGCGAGGATGTCGAGGATTTGGTTTTTCATCGTTGGCCCCTTATTTGGATTCTGCGATTGAGAGAATGAACCCTGCGAACAATAGAACCACGCAGAGCGAAGCGATATAAGCGAAAATTGGCGACATAAAAAACCCCTTTTTTACGATTTGGTCAACGCACTTCGCGTCAACCTGAAAAGAATAATAGCGCATAGTTGAGCATTCTCAACCTAGGGTAAACCCTAATAGAATAAAAAAAGATGCCCACATTACCAAAAAACAACAAATGCGAGGCGCTGCGCTGCGCTGATTCGAGGGTCGAGGGGTGTGCATACTGCGAGGCCCACGGAGGGCGAAGGAAAATCAGCCTAGAACGACATTCTCACAATGCGGCCTACAAATCGAAGGTATGGGCGCAGATTCGGGCCGCTCAGTTATCCCGCGCCCCATTGTGCGAACGATGCAAATCCGAGGGAATCATTACGCAGGCCGCCCACGTTGACCACGTTTTCCCGTGGGCCGTAATTGGTGGGGATTCATTCCGTCGAAATTTATTTGCATCGCTCTGCGCCCCGTGCCATTCCGTGAAAACCTCAATCGAACGTCGAGGCGTTTTCCTGCGATATACCGAACACGGCCCCATTGAATACGGCCCGAACGACTATTCGCGAATAGTCCTCGGCGAATAGCCCACGGCCTCGACCTGCGTCCATAGGCCGCGCCCTGCGCTGATTCCCTCATCGACGCCCATTTCGTCCCATTGAGGCCGCATACCCTCGGGAATCCCTGCGCCTCGCCCCTTAATTGAATACTAATTTGTTCAATTCTATTAAATTGGGCGTTTTCACCTCGCCCAAATATGAGCAAAATTAACACTATACGTCTCAATTCGACGTCAAAAGCGCGTCAAATGCGCGAATGAATAACTAAAAGTATTCACCTTGGCTGCGGAGCAGGCTCGGGGACAAAAACGTAGAGTTGGTAAGTCAGAGGAGGGTGTAAGGGGGAGAAAATGATGATTGTTGTGGTATAGTTTTCTCGAATACCAGATAAATTGGACTAATTACCCAATTGAACGCGATTCCGTCCCGCTTTCTGGTATTCAATTTTCTGGTATTCAATTTTCTGGACGGAAAAGGACGAGACATGAATGACAAAGAACTTCTTACGCAAGAGCGCTTAAAGCAGCTCCTTGATTACGACCCGCTTACTGGCGAGTTTTCTTGGAGAGTGGCTGGAGGCAAGCGAGTTCATATTGGAGACACTGCTGGTCATATAAATCAGAAAGGCTATATCATTATTGGTATTGACTGGAAGGTTCACATGGCGCACAGGCTTGCGTGGCTTTATATTTATGGGTGCTTCCCATCAAAATACATTGACCATTTGAACGGTGTAAACACTGACAATCGAATTGCTAATTTGAGAGATGTGAGTACGCAAACAAACAACGAGAATAGGCGTAAGGCATTTAAATCAAACAAGGCATCTGGTGTTTTGGGTGTTTACAAGAATAAAGGCAAATGGAGAGCAATGATTGGTCACAATGGAAAAGCAATCAGTGTTGGCAACTTCCACACAATTGAGGAGGCTAGTGACGCATACATTGCCGCAAAAAGAAAAATACACGCAGGATGCACCATTTAAAAAGTATACTGTTTAGTAAATTAAACCGTGGATTCCCATGAAAAAAGCGCCAAAGCACATCATCAACTACATTCGTGAGCCTGAGACATGGGATGCCACGGCATTTGAAACTCAGATTCGCAGTGAAGTTGAAAGTTCAACTGGTGCGCTTACGGCAAGTGACGAGACTTTGATTGGAATGCTTGTGATGACCATGCAAAGCCTGATTGACGCCCAATGCGTCATCCAGACTCAAGGCATGATCGAGCATTACAACTCTGGCCCTGCCACTTCTCCTTATTACAAGATACGAACGGAATGTCTAGACAAGGCCATCAAGATACTGGCAGAGCTTGCGCTCGTTGCCCGTGGAAGGCCTAAGAAGACATCTACACCTACTGCTATAGATGAGCTATTCAACACTGCTTGAGCCTGCGTTTAAATACGCCACTGCCGTAGTTCGCGGAGACAAACTTGCGTGTGAAGATGTCAAGATTGCCTGTCAGAGATTCCTTGATATGGTTGAGCATAAAGATGCCCCATATGAATTTATCCCTGCCAAAGCCGAACACATCCTTAAATTTTCCAAGTTCTGTCGCCACGTTAAAGGGCCAGATGCGGGGAAGCCGATTGAGTTAGAAGGATTCCAAGTTCTATTCCTTGCAGCCATTTATGGCTTCAGGGCTAAAAAGGACAACTCACAACGATGGGTGACGGACGTTATATTGTTCGTCCCTCGAAAGTCTGGCAAGACAACTTTGGCCTCCATCATTGCCTTATATGAACTGCAATTTGGTGATGCTGGTTCTGAGGTGTTCACATTGGCGACAAACCGTGAGCAGGCATCTATCTGCTTTGATTCGTCCAAGGCAATCATGGAAAGCATGGTTCCAGAGCTGCAAAGTCGATTCATTCCCTATAGGAGTGAGCTGAAGAAAGCTGGTGACTCTACGTCAACCTACCGTGCTTTGTCGCGTGAGAACCGTAAGACTGGTGACGGTAAAAACCCATCTTGTGCCATGATTGATGAGGCGGCTCAAATTACTGAGCGTGGCTCGATTGAGGTGCTGCACTCAGGTATGGCAGCTCGTAAGAATCCGCTTCGTATGTATTTAACAACAGCGAGCTTTACCAAAGAGACTAAGTTCTTTGAGGACTTGAACCATTTTCGGGCTGTCTTGCGTGGTGCTGCTGTGGATTCATTCAGGTGGTTTGGGTTGCTGTATTCGGTAGACCCCGGCGACGAATGGTCTGACCCCGCTGTATGGGGTAAAGCAAACCCTATGCTTGGCGTATCTGTGACGACTGAGGCCATTCAGCATATGGCAGATGAGGCCAAAAGCAAGCCTGCATCACTTAATGAGTTCTTGTGTAAACAGCTCAACATCTATGTCAGTTCCAATGCTGCATGGGTCGACCGTAGATATTGGGATGAGTCTGAGGCTCCAATGTCCAATGAGAAGCCTGAAGCCACGTTTATTGGCTTTGACTTGGCTCACAGCCGAGATTTGAATGCCGTGGTGACGCTTCACCGATATGCCGAGGAAGACCTATACGCTAAGTTCAAGTTCTTTTTGCCAGAGGAGTCGATTGAGCTTATTCCGAACCATTACAAGTCTATTTTTAGTCAGGCTGTGGCATCTGGGATTTTGCATCTGACTCCCGGCAATGTGACTGACCTAAACGAGATTGAATCCTATATTAGCCAAGAGGCTGAAAAGTATGAGGTGAAAGAGATTGGCTACGACCCTTATAACGCTGCTGCTTTGGTGGCTAATTTGTTTTCTTATGGCTTGCCTGTCAAAAAGGTGGGTCAAGGCATGGCTGTCCTATCAAATCCCTCCAAGACTGCCGAGCAACTTATTCTCAAGAAAGCCATCAAACATGACGGAAACCCGTTCGTTGGATGGCAATTAGGTAACTGTGAAGTCTATACGGACGTTAACGGAAACGTAAAAGTCAGGAAAAATGAGGCTGACCCATCTGCCAAGGTGGACGGAATAATTGCAATGATTATGGCTTTGCACTGCCATTTAGATAATGTGTTTGTTTCAGACTCTTATGGACTACGTTTATTTTGAGTGATAACATTACGGAAACTAGGAGCTGATATGGCTATTCTTGATATTTTCAAACGTAAATCAACTAAGGCTGACGAAAGCAACACGCTTTTTGGTCAAACAGCTCTTGGTAACAACATTGTCTATTCAGGCAGCAATACACGTCCAACAGTAAACACTCAAATCCTATATGTGACTACAGCCAGTACGAATACTGCTGGCCGTCCTATTGATATGAGCTTGTTGACCCGTAATAGTACGGTTATGGCTTGTGTTGGTGCAAAGGCTCGTGCTTTGGCTCAATTGCCTATTAAGGTAATGTCAGAACAAGAGGATGGCTCGTATCTAGATGCTGTAAAAGACAAGACTGTTGGTATCCGTGATAAAAACAAGGCCAAGCAGGTTGCTAAGTTATTGAATAATCCAAACAACTTTCAGTCTAAATATGAGTTCTGGTATCAGTGGCTTATGTGGTTGGAATTATCAGGCGAAGCATTTACATTGTGGTGGAGAGAAGATCAAAAGAATCCTTCTCAGACTCCAATGGAAATGTATGTCTTGGATTCAACTCTGATTGCTGTAACCATCAATCCAGCTCGTTATCCATCGTATCGCCTGTCTACCCCTTCATACGGCTTCAGCAAAGATGAGCCTTTGGGCGCTCATCAAGTGATGCACGTTAAAGAGGCTGCTTGGCAAGGTTCTGCTGGTTTTAACAAAGGCATTTTGGCTGCTGAATTGGTCACTTTAGATCAAGACATCGACGTTTATGCCAACTTCATCATGCTGAATGGTGCAAAGCCAACTGGTATGTTTACTACTGAACAGGTCATTCCTGATGGTAAATATAAAGAACTGGCCTCTCGATTAAAAGAAACTTGGTCTAACCTTACAGGTAGCCAACGGACTGATGAGTCGAAGCCGGGCCAAGGTATGTTGCTTGACCAAGGCATGAAGTACACCCCACTACAGATTCTCAACTTGCAAGATACTCAGGCGCATGATTTGAAAATTCAAACCATGAAGCGTATCTGTGGATTGTTTGGTGTGCCTCCTGCTTTGATTGGAATTCAAGACCAGAAGTACAACAACACTCAAACCTTGATGGACGAGTTCTATAAGTCCACAATGTACCCAACAATTGTGAACGTACAAGAGAAATTGAAACAGCAGTTATTTAATGGCTACCCTTCTTTATGTATTCAGTTTGATACAGCAGATTTCCTTAAAGGCGCTCCGCTTGACCAAATGAATTACGTCAAAGCTGGTGTAGATTCTGGTATTTTGACTCCAAATGAAGCTCGTGAGTATTTGGGTAAAGCCCAAATGGAAGGCGGTAGCGAATTGAAGCAAGATACTAAAGCAAGCGACCCAATTGCAGGCTCAAGCCCTCAAGATACTGGTGGTGGTGGCGGGAATCAAAAGAGTCGTGCGAACATCGGTAAATAAACGTGTCGTTGATTTTTAAGATTATGGTAGCATCGTTGGTAGCGAATAGGCCCAATGCTATTTCGCCTCCAAAAAGAGGCAGGCCACAAAAAATAATACATGACATTGATTTATCCAAGGTCGATGAGGTAATCCATGACGCAAAATTTGATGATGGTGTGCGAGGCCAAACTGGTTCTCGAAAAAATGGACAACGTAGAGCCAACAGGCAATATTGAAGCAGTTGTCACAACTTGGGGTGCTAGAGAAGGTGCAGATGGACGCAAGTTCAACTATCAACCTGAAGCATTTATGCAATGGGAAGCAGGCTTTACTGAAGCTGGTCGTCCTTTGCCCATGTTCGTAAATCATGACGCTGATTCAATTCCTGTCGGTGAATGGACTAATTTTGAGTTCACTAAAGAAGGTATGTCTGCAAAAGGACGCCTTTATTTGAATACCACTCAAGGCTCAGACTTATATCAAGTGATGAGCGAATCTCCTAATATGTTTGGCGGCGTTTCTGTTGGAGCGTATGCTGAAGAATATCAAATGGTCGATGCCGATGGCAATCCAGACCAATCAGAAGACAGTTATTTCCAAATCACCAAAGGTGGCTTGCGTGAAGTATCTGTCGTAATGTACCCAAACAACCCAATGGCTGAAGTCAGCAAGCTGGAATATTTCCTGCCTGATGGCAAGGCTGATTTGCGAGTTTTGGAACAAGCACTGCGAGATGCAGGGCTAATCCGAAAGGATGCGGTCGCTGCCGCATCTATCTTCAAGAAAGTAATTGAACAGCGAGATGCTGTCAGTGAAACTCTTGAAATTGCGCCTCAACAGAGAGATTCTGGTGCGGAAGCGACCGAAGCGGAGATTCTCAAAGCTCTTGAGCAACGAGAACTCCTTAAACTGTTAGATAAACGACTGAAAGGTTAATCATGTCCCAAGTTATTCTCGAAAAATTGGATGCAATCGAAGCTAAACAAGCTGAAAGCATCGTCGCTGTTGAAGCGAAAATCCCTGCTGCTATCGAAGCTGTTAAAGCCGAGTTCAGCGAAATGGTTGCGTCTTTGGAAGCCAAAGTTGCCGCTATTCCTGCTCCAGCAGTTCATAAAGAACAAGCCAAGTCAGTTCGCGCTGATGTGAACCGTTCTGTTAAAGAGCAGTTGAAGGCAATCGCTGAAGGTAAGTCTTCGTTTGAAAAGCAACTGCAAGTTTTTGCAGACGAATCTCAAATGGAAGCCTACATGAAAGAAGCCTCGGCTCTCAGTGCTGGCGGTGACGGTAAAGGCGGTCGTACTGCTTATGACCCTGTGTTCGTTGCTCTGCGTTTGGCTAACCCAATGCGCGGCGTGTCTCGCACTGTGGCTACTGATGGCTCTAGCTATCAATTCCGTGTGAAAACTGGCAACGCTGGCGCTGCTTGGGGTTACGCAATTCAGAACAACGGTTCTGCAACTACTGAAAACACTTCAATCTGGCAATTGGTTTTGCAAGACTTGAACGTCCAGTTCCCTATCCGTACTGCCGCACTTGACGACATCGACGGTTTGGAAGCTAACGTGGTTGATGATATGTTGGCTGAATTCGCTCAAGCTGAAGCTCTGTCGATGATTCAAAACAACGACCAAGGTGCTACGACTCTGCCTTACGGCGGCTCTAACGGCTTGCGCGGTCTGAATCAGTACGCTGGTGCTAACGCAACTTATGCTGGTGGTACTACTTCTGTTGCTGCTTTCGGCACTTCAGGCACGGGTTCTACAAGCGGCTTGCATAGCTTGGCTACTTACGACCAATTGACTTCTAACGTGAACACTGTGGGCGCTGCTGGCATCACCTACAAAGACGTTGTGAACTTCATCTACGCTTTGCCACAACAATACTGGACTACCGATGCTAAATTCATCGTCAGCCCAATCTTGTTGGCTCAAATCCGTGGCTTGACAGACAGCAACGGCACTCCTGTGTTCGAGCGTATGTCTCCTCTGGAAACTAACGGTATCGTTGGTCGCTTGTTGGGCTTTGACGTTGTTGTGAACAAGTATTTGGACACTCCTTCGCAAACTACTGTCGGCACTGCTGGCACTACTAGCTTGTACCCAATGTACTTTGGTGACTTCTCTCGGGGCCACACTATCATTGATCGTTTGAACATGGTGATGCGTCGCTATGACCAAACACAACCGGGCTTTATCAACTTCTTTGGTGAAAAACGTCTGGCTACTTCTGTGCGCGACCCTAACGCAATCGTGCGTTACCGTTCGACTGGCACTGCAACCTGATAGTTGCCTTTGATGGGGCTTCGGCCCCATCTTTTTAACTCTCATTGGAATAAATATGACCATCACCGAAAAAATCTTAACTGGCATTAAGCAAGCCATTACCGAAGGTGGCAAAGTTGTCATCGACCTGAAAGAAGCCTCTGCACTCACTGGTTCTGGTTCAGGTGTTGGTGGTAATGTCGTGTTTGATGATGCGTTTGCCGCATTGCGTCAAGCCAACCCACTTCGCCAAGGTTCACGCCAAATTCCTATCGCTGGTTCAGACGCTCAATTCGTCGCCAAGACTGGTAACGCTGCAAACTCGACGAACCCTTGGGGTTATGAATTTACTCCCAACTCAGGCTCTCCTGATGTCGACACAAGCATTTGGCAACTGCCAGTTCGTGTCTTGGTAGCACAGCTCCCAATCCGTACTGCTGTCTTGTCTGATGTAAATTCTCTTGAAACATCTATCGTTGATGACTTGGCCCTTGAGTTCGCTCAATTGGAAGGCCAATCAATGATTCTTAATGATGACCAATCTGGTACATCGACCACTTCAACAGGTGGTGAGCTTGGCTTGCGCGGCTTGAACTCTTATGTGTCTGGCTCTGTCAGCGCATACGGCTCATCTGGCACTTCAATCACCAATGGCATCCATACGGTAGCCACGGTGTCTTTGGGTGGCTCTGCGGTTACATACAACAAGGTTGTGGACATGGCTAAAGCCTTGCCACCTCAGTATTGGTCTTTGGACGGTACTGCTTGGCAAATGTCTCCAGCAATGATCTTGGCTCTGCGTGAGCTGAAGGACACTTCTGGTATGCCTTTGTTCTTGGAAGTTGGTGATTCTGATGGCGCTTCTGTTGGTCGCGTCTTTGGTTTCCCCGTGGTTCCAAACCCGTTCCTCTCGACAGCATTCCCTATGTATTTGGCTAACTGGGACAGGTTCCTGACCATTGGCGATACAGAGCAAATGACTATTCAGATGTACGAGCAAACTAAGCCCGGTTATCTGACTCTGTACGCTGAAAAGCGTGTTGTATCTTCTGTGCGCGACCCATTTGCGGGTGTGCGTATGAGCGCAGCCTAAGAGGTAAAAAATGTCCGTTGATTCACAACTCGGTTACTTGAGCTACGGGTCGCCAACGCGCAACCCGTTCAACTATGCAAAGACAGAGCAAATCAGTCGTGACATCTCTACCGCTTGGCTGACACTTGGCGAAATTACCGACCAATTAAACTTGTTTGGTGACGAAAGCCAAGACTCATACCTATCTGGTCTTGAAGTCGCTGTCCGTATGACTATCGAGGATTTCCTCGGTATGTCTATATTTCCAACGTCATACCGTGTTTGGTACAACGCTTCTAGCCTGTACGGGACACCTTTGACATTGGATTTGCCAGAAGTAAGCCAGAACTTTAATCCTGCATTGGCTGGAGTTACGGTGAACTCTGTGAAGTATTGGGATGACAACAATCCTCCTATGCTTCATACGCTTGCTACAAACCAGTATTACTATGACCCGTCTGGTAATAAGGTTGTGATTGCGAATCTGCCAACAAATCTGAATGGCGCAATGACTTCGCCTGTAATTTGCGAGTACACGACAACAGCAAACCCCTTGGCGGCTTACCCCGTAATTAAACAGGCTGGTTTGCTGTTGTTGACTCACCTTTACAACAACCGCAGTGATACGACAGGCCCAATCCAGCACAATATCCCTTGGGGTGTGCAGATTTTGCTTCGTCCATATAAACCTTTGGTGATGTAAATGGCAATCGCACGTTTCGAGAATGTCGATGTAAACAGACTCACCTTCGGGACTGATTCCGTTGGTGAGTACACGACGACCATCTCAAAATGGTTTACTACTCGCGCTCGTGTGCAAGATGTAAAGAACAATCTGGAGATTGACGCGAAATATCGTGTCTATCAAGACCTTGTTAATTTAGTCTTTAATTACACGCCAAACATGAAAGAAATCGTTGATAACCAAAACCTGTATTCAATTACATGGCGTGGGTTTGATTGGCGTATTTCCGATGTGTTTGAGTCGAATGATCGTATGAATGTTCGTTTGATGTGCTATCGCAATGACCCGTCTACAAGGGTTTAAAGATGACAACTCAACAAAATCCAACGAGATATGTAGAGGTAATTCAGGCTCAATTACAGGCTGTGCTTGGAAGCGTTCCTGTTTATTCGTTGATGAACCGAAACTATGCAACAGAAGGCTCTGGCTTCGTTACATGGCAATTGCGGAATATGCACCAACCTGTTTATACAGGTACAAATCAAAGCATTAAAGGCATTGATCGTCCAACTTTTCAAATCAGCGTTTTCGCTCAACACGCCAATGCTGCTTTGAATATTTCTAATACCATTCTGCAATCCCTTCATGGGTATTCTGGAATGTATGGTGGTTCTACTGGAATTTATATTGCAAAGACCGATATTATGTGGTTATACAACTCGTATGACGATAAATTAGGTTTGTACCAAATTTTCCTAGACGCTACAATTGATATACCGACATAACACGACAACTTCATCTTTAACCCGTTTTTAAAGGAAACGTCATGGCTCTCCCAAATAAAGTTTTACCCGGCTTTAGTGCTGCGCTGTATTGCCAGCCAACCGCAACTCCAACTCCATTGGCAACTGCTGCATTAGCAACTGTTGGTACTGTGGCTCCTTTGGCAATCCCTGCCAACCAATTGCCAGTTGAAGCTATCCCTGCTTTCGGTCAAGACGATGCTGTTGCTTCGTTTGCTGTTGCTGGTTCGCGTCAATCTGACAAAATCCCAACTCAAGCTGCTCCTACCAGCATGACCATTACTGCGGCTTGGAATCCATCGGATGCCAACCTGTTGTTGATGCGTGGCGATGCTTATAGCGGCGTTATCGACCGTACATTTATTATCTCTGCCACTGATGGCACTGGCATTGTGTATTACTCGTTTAACGGTCGTGTTGGTGAATTTAAAGTTGACTCAGCCCCCGGTGCTGAAGCCAAATGTACTTTCACTGTTCATCCTCGTGGCAACCAGTACGGCTGGTGTAACAACGCTTAATGATGAAAGTCATTGACGCTGTTAAGGAGCTGACCTCCACCTACAAACCTTTTGCAGAAGTTGCAAAGGGTCTTCAGGTGGACGCCAACGAGGTAGCTGCTGCATTAGCAAAGGCTATCCCCGAGAGCGAAGAATTCACAGTCCTTCGCGTACTCGCAGACTTGAATCCAGTGGTTAAAGCCACTGTCCAAGCCCCAGTCGAAATCAAAGACTAACCTAAGCCCCTTCGGGGGCTTTTTTATACTATATGACACATCCTGTAAATAACTCGCAAGAGCTTCTCCATTACCTCGTAGACCGTATGCTGTCAGGGGATAAAAATTGGTTCGACTATCCAGAGCAAAAAATTACTGGCATTTCGTTGGTGCATAACATTGCCACCAACCTTGCCGATAAAATGTCGCCTGAAGAAGTTGTAGACTATGTGGTGCGCTTAAACAACGCAATTTTTCAACGGATGATTTTGAGGAAATAAGACATGACACGATTATCAAAAGCCTTTGGCTCTAAATTCGATGAGGCGGTGAAAGAAATCCGTACTCGTACATTCACCTTGGGCAAGCACGAATTTAAGGTTCGTATCCCGCTAAACGCTGAGATGGAAGCCCTTTCCAAGCGTATCTCTGATGTGGACAAAGACAAGGTTGAGGAGCGTCTAAAAAAGATGACCGTAGCTTTGCGTGAGCTGCCAGCAGAGAATGTTGAGATCAAAGATGACGGCGATGTTGTTGTTGAAGGTCGCTCAACCCGTGAAACTGTTACATCTATCCTAATGTTGGAAGCCCGTGTTGTTGAATACATGAAGCTCCTGATTACAGAAGATGGAATGTTAGACGACATCACATACGAGGAAGTTGATGCGGAACTGCCTTTTGCATCTCAACTTGATCTGATGGATGCCATCTCCGAGGCTATTCAGCCCGGTTACAAGGACACTCGAAAAAACTCGTAAGGGATAATCGTCAACAAGCCAGAGCCTATATATTGGCTCATGGCGGTTGTCCCGACAGTATTCCGCTTGACGATATGCGGAACATTGAAATCATGATGAGTGACGGAATGATTGGCAATAAGGCTGTATTACTGGCCTTGAGTGTCTTGGCGACTGGGAATTTAAATTCAAAGTTGAAGCAAGGCGTCACTCCGTTTACAATTAAGACGGTTCTCCCGTCTGCACATGAATACATAATCCCGCCTCTTTCCGACGAGGAACAGGCATCTCAGGCAAATAGACAATTGCTGAGTTTCATGGCCTTAGCTCCGGGAGCGCCTCGCACGTTCACGGAAAGGCTTACATGACACAGATTATTTTCAAGATTGAAGGACTGGAGTCTTTGGAAGCCCAATTATTAGGACTTGCTGAAGGCTTCAGGACTGACCTTGTTCTAAGAAACACAATGACCAAGGCAGTCAAAAAAGCGATAGAGCCAATTGCTGCGGCAATGATGGAAACTCCTATACCTTACAACGAAAAGAACACCAAACATATTCACCTTCGTGATACATTGAGGGCTGAAGCAAGAGTTCCAAACGCTCAAGATAAAAACTCATCAATGGTTAATCAAACTGATGTTGTGATTGGGATTGTTAGCGTGAAAAAAAGTGCTGTTTCTTTATCTCAAGAGTTTGGAAATGCGAGAACTGTTGCTCACCCGTTTATTCGTAGTGGCCTTGAAAGGTCGTATGAGCAGGCGGTAACGATTTTCAAGAACGAACTCGCTGACTTGATTCCCCCATACGCAGCAAAATTGGCTAAGAGGAAATAATGGCAAATCAAATTCTAGCCCGTCTGGGCATCGTAATGGGTGTTGACTCAGGTGAGCTTGAGATTGGCCTAGCCGCTGCAAAAGAAAAGTTTAAAGGCTTTACCAGAGAAGTAACTCGCCAATCCACTGAAGCCGCCAAGATGACAATGGCGATGAACATGGAGATGCAGAGTTACGGAAAAACGCTGACAAACGTAGAAAGAGTTGAGCTTGAACTGAAAAGCGGAAGACTTGCTGGAAACATGGTTTCAGAAAAGCAGTTAAAACTTCTTAGAGATACTGCCGCAGCTTATGACGCCATTAAAGTTGCTGCAACAAAAGCAAATACAACGCAAGCTGGTGGCGGTTTAAGTAACTGGCAAAAACAACAGGTTGCTTACCAAACAACTGATACTGTAACGAGTTTGATGGGTGGTCAAAACCCATTGATGGTTTTGATGCAACAGGGTGGTCAATTAAAAGATCAGTTTGGTGGTCTTGGCCCAATGTTCCGTGCGCTTGGAACTTACATTACTCCAGTTGGAGTGGCTGTAACTGCGCTTGGAGTTTCAATACTAGGGTCTGCTTATGCCATGTATAAAGGGGCTGCCGAACAAAAAGAATTTGTTAATTCTTTGGTTATTACAGGCCATTATTTAAATATTACAGAAGGCCAATTTTCATTATTAGCAAGAACAGTATCTGATAAATACCATACATCATTGTCTGGCATTCGAGAGGCTATGCAGGCTGTTGCATCAACAGGTCAGTTTACAGCTACATCTTTCAATTCTGTAACAGAAGTTGTTGCAAGAATGTCTAAGCTGACGGGAGAAGCTGCATCAACTATTGCAACAAGTTTGCTGCCTTCTCTTGATGGTTCTGCGTCTTCTGCTAAACGATTAAATGACCAGTATCATTTTCTAAGTGTTGCCCAATATGAGCAAATTAGACAATTGGCAGCTCAAGGAAAATTACAGGAATCTATAAAGATAACATCTGATGCCTTAACT
>Ga0208248_1000319_pt1 | contig 14953 bp, 15 predicted proteins | sample CryBogmetaGMA5M_FD_184545 | JGI IMG/M metagenome (GOLD analysis project Ga0208248, IMG submission 184545) | Freshwater microbial communities from Crystal Bog, Wisconsin, USA - MA5M (SPAdes) | ecosystem: Environmental > Aquatic > Freshwater > Lake | place: Crystal Bog, Wisconsin, USA | collected...
CTGTTATATATTTAATTTTAAAAAGTTCCTGGATACAAAATATCTTTAGTGACGTTCTGAATATCGCGGTGACCCGTAAAAGCCATAGTGATATCTAGCTCATTGTGAATCAATTCCAGACATTTCGTCACGCCAGCTTCTCCCATGGCACCAAGGCCATATAAGAATGGCCGACCAATCATCGTGCCACGTGCTCCAAGAGCCCATGCTTTTAGGACATCCTGTCCAGATCGAATGCCGCCATCCATCCATACTTCAATATCTTTGCCAACCGCCTCCACGATGCTAGGTAGCGCCTGGATACTAGAGATAGCGCCATCCAGTTGACGCCCGCCGTGGTTAGAAACAATCATGGCATCTGCACCAGAGTTAGCTGCTAAACGAGCATCTTCAGCATCCAAAATGCCTTTAATAATGAGCTTACCGCCCCATAGTTTTTTGATCCACTCCACATCACCCCAGTTCAAACCTGGATCAAATTGCTCTGCCGTCCACGAGGACAGAGAGGACATATTGCCGACCCCTGTGGCATGTCCAACAATGTTGCGGAAGGTTCTGCGAGGTGTCATAGCCATACCTAGACACCAGCGTGGCTTGGTAGCCATATTAATCATATTTGCAATGGTCAGTTTTGGTGGCGCTGATAGACCATTTTTGAGGTCTTTATTGCGTTGACCCAAAATTTGTAAATCCAATGTCAACATTAGTGCTGAACACTTCGCCACTTTAGCCCTTTCGATTAAGCGCTCAATAAAGCCACGATCTTTCATGACATAAAGCTGGAACCAAAATGGCTTAGTCGTACGCTCAGCCACGTCTTCAATCGAGCAGATGCTCATAGTGGATAAACAGAATGGCACCCCAAATTTTTCGGCTGCTTGAGCCGCTAGGATTTCACCATCGGCATGCTGCATGCCAGTGAGACCAGTTGGAGCTAATGCCACTGGCATCGCAACATCTTCACCAATCATTTTTGTTCTAGTTGTGCGATTCGTCATATCAACAGCGACACGTTGGCGCAACTTGATTTTCTGAAAGTCAGATTCGTTGGCTCGGTAGGTTGACTCAGTCCAAGAACCAGAGTCTGCATAGTCATAAAACATCCTGGGGGTGCGCTTTTGATGAAGCACCCGCAGGTCTTCAATGTTGGTAATGATCGCCACGTTTTATCCTTCGATTTGAGGTCATTTATATAGGCTTTGACCTAATTAAGCTCTATCTTAGCAATACCGAGCATTTGTTTCTACAATAAGAGGGTTGCCCCTATTTGGGGCCTTGATTTCCTCTTTCTTCATCACCTTCATATGTTCCAGCTTAATTTGGCTACGATTTTCTATTTGGTGGTTGCCACGGCACTCTGGGCTGGAAATGCAATTGCTGGACGCCTCTTAGTTGGTAGTGTTTCTCCCATCTCCTTAAGTGCAGTTCGTTGGGCTTTAGCGGCCTTGATACTACTGCCTTTCGGATGGAGAATCTTTAAGCGTGATAGTGCGCTATGGCAATACAAAACCCGTTTTATATTGCTAGGGCTTTTTGGAGTGGGGAGCTATAACGTCCTTCTTTATCTTGCTTTGCAAACGTCAACACCCATTAACGTGACCCTCATTGGTGCAAGCATGCCAATTTGGATGTTGTTGATTGGAGCAATTTTTTATAAAGTTAAACCTCGATTACTACAGATTATTGGAGCTGTAGTTTCACTGTTTGGTGTCACTGTTGTATTGAGTCGAGGCGAGCCTTCTAGCTTGCTCTCTTTACAGTTAGTGCTTGGCGATCTCTTAATCATGCTTGCTACTATCCTATGGGCCACTTATAGCTGGATGATCAGTCGCCCGGGTAAAAGTACCGAACGTCAGTGGCCGTGGGCAGATTTTTTGATGGCCCAAGTATTTGCGGGTTTACTGTGGACGGCATTTTTTGAGGGCTTTGAGATTGCCGCTAGCCACGCTTTTGTTGAGCTCAATCTATTTACTGTCTCATTGATTCTGTTTGTAACCATTGGCCCATCCCTGATTGCTTACCGTTGCTGGGGCTTGGGTGTAAATGGGGCAGGACCTACCGTAGCAGCGTTTTTTGCCAATCTCATCCCCTTGTTCACCGCACTCTTATCAGCAGCGATGCTGGGAGAGCCCCCAAGGCTTTATCACGGCATGGCTTTTGCCTTGATTGTGAGTGGAATTTTGATTTCTTCTATCTCATCTAAACCTAGCCAAATGCTGGCAACTTGATCATCGTCTAAGATTTAAATGAAAAAACGCATTACAGTTATTCCTTCTCATTTTTGGTATCTATTTTTAGGTTGACTATGTTTGATGTTCTTGTGATCGGCGGTGGGAATGCCGCTCTTTGTGCTGCTTTGATGGCCAAAGAGGCGGGCGCCAGCGTATTGCTTTTAGAGTCTGCTCCCAAAGAGTGGCGTGGCGGCAATTCTGCGCATACACGCAATATTCGCTCAATGCATGATGCCCCAGAAGATGTGATGAGTGAGGCCTACCCTGAAGAGGAATATTGGCAGGATGTGATGAAGGTTACTGGTGGTATTACAGATGAAAAGTTAGCACGATTGACGATTCGCGCATCTTCACAATGTCGTGATTGGATGCAAAAGCATGGTGTGAGATTTCAGCCGCCATTGTCTGGCACACTCAATTTGTCTAGAACCAACGCTTTCTTCATGGGCGGCGGTAAGGCTTTGGTAAATGCCTATTACCGCAGCGCCGAAAAGCTGGGAGTCAAAATTCGTTACGACGCCACGGTCACATCCTTAGATATTCGGGATGGAAAATTTTTAGCAGCATACGTTGGTAATGAGCGCATTGAAGCAAAGTCTTGTGTATTAGCTGCTGGTGGCTTTGAATCCAATCGTGAATGGTTAAAAGAAGCTTGGGGTATTAATGAGTTTGGTGAAGCGCCAGCAGATAACTTTTTGATTCGGGGCACACGATACAACAAGGGTGTGCTACTAAAACAATTGATTGAGATGGGTGCCGATTCTGTGAGCGATGCCACTCAAGCGCATATGGTGGCAGTCGATGCCCGAGCCCCGCTGTATGACGGCGGAATCTGTACGCGGGTAGATTGCGTTTCCTTCGGGATCGTTGTTAATAAGAACGCCCAACGTTTTTCAGATGAGGGCGAAGATTTTTGGCCAAAGCGTTATGCCTTTTGGGGAAGGTTAGTAGCTCATCAACCAGGTCAAATTGGATATTCCATTATTGATTCAAAAGTATTAGGTAGATTTATGCCTCCGGTATTTCCAGGGGATAAGGCAGATACTTTGGAAGGGTTGGCGGATAAGTTGGGTCTAGATAAAGTAGCCTTATTAAAAACCGTTCAAGAATATAACGCTGCCTGTAGGGTGGGCACTTTTGATCACACGATCATGGATGATTGCCATACCGAAGGCTTAAAGCTCGCAAAGACTCACTGGGCGCTTCCCATTGATACTGGTCCATTCTATGGATACATCTTGCGACCTGGTGTAACTTTTACCTATCTTGGTCTCAAAACTACCGATAGGGCGGAAGTGCATTTTGGTGGAAAGCCGAGTAATAACTTATTCGTTGCTGGTGAAATGATGGCTGGCAATATTTTAGGTAAAGGCTATGCGGCAGGAATTGGCATGGCGATTGGCACTGCTTTTGGCAGAATTGCAGGAATGCAAGCAGCGCAGGCAGCGCAATCTGTTTTTGGTTATCAGGATATTGAACATGCAGCAACTTAAAGAACTAATTCAAGAGGCTACTGTCCTAGTATCGGGCTCTCCCGAGGCTGAAGCTGTACGTATGTTGCAGATTTGTAATGCCTGCCGTTATTGCGAAGGCTTCTGCGCAGTCTTTCCAGCAATGACTCGCAGAATTGATTTCAATGTGGCTGATCTGAATTACTTAGCTAACCTTTGTCATAACTGCGGCGCCTGTTTGCATGCTTGCCAATATGCCCCACCTCATGAATTTGGAGTCAATATTCCCCTGGTGATGGCCCAGGTTCGTAAAGATACCTATATGACCTATGCATGGCCTAAGTCATTCGCCGCTCTTTATAAAAAGAATGGACTAACAACTGTCTTGGCAAGCTCATGCTCTTTAATTGCGTTTTTACTTCTTACCTTGTGGGTGAATGGCAATCTTTTATCCGGCCCAATAAACGGTAACTTTTACGCCATCTTTTCTCATAACACTTTGGCTTTGATGTTTGGATTGGTGTCTGCTTATGCTTTGTTGGCTTTAAGTCTCGGAATATTTTCTTTCTGGAGGCAAATCTCCGTTGGAGATATCTCAGGAGCAGCCGCCGCTGAGGCAACACATGATGCTCTGACCTTAAAGTACCTTGGTGGTGGACATGGCGATGGCTGCAATAATGAGGATGATTCTTTTTCACTCTGGCGAAAGCGTTTTCATCACTTCACCTTTTATGGATTTATGTTTTGCTTCGCCGCTACATCGGTAGCGACGCTCTATCACTACTTACTTGATTTACATGCGCCTTATGCATTGACTAGCCTTCCTGTGCTTCTAGGTACGGTTGGTGGCATTGGTTTATTGATTGGACCTGCTGGCTTGCTCTACTTAAATCTCAGGCGGAATACTGAGCATGGTGATAAGTCGCAAAAACCTATGGATAGGGCATTCATTGTTTTGCTGTTCAGCATTGGTGCGTCTGGTTTAGTTTTGCTCGCCTATCGCGATACTACTTACATGGCTTTTTTGCTGGCAATTCATCTTGGATTTGTCATGGCATTTTTTCTGACAATGCCTTACGGAAAGTTTGGGCATGGTTTTTATAGGCTCGCCGCTTTACTTAAAAATGCTGTCGAAAAGCGCCAGCAAAATAAGGCACTGTTTGGATCAGAATAAGTTTTTCATTTTCACTACTTCAACATAAAACCTAAAAACATGAGACTCATTACCTTTACCCGCAGCGGATCATCTACCCCTGAAATTGGCGCCAGAATTCCCAATTCTTCGGGAGACTTTGTTTTACCATTTGGTGATGTAGCTAAATCACAAAGCATCAAAGATTTTCCATCGGGGATGAGAGATTTTTTACGTTCTGGCAGCAAGGTGATGGAGCAGGCAAAGGCTTGGGTTAAAGCGATTCCAGAAGCTCCGTCCCAATTGTTATTGAAGGCTTCAAGCATCACTTATTTGCCGCCGATCATGGATGCTGAAAAGTTTCTTTGCGTTGGTAAAAATTACCGTACACATTTGGAAGAGCTCAAACGCACCAACCTGATTAAAGAAATTCCACAAGAGCCTACCTCCTTTATTAAGTTAAATTCCTGTCTTTCTGGACATGAGGCAAAAGTAGTTCGTCCAAAAGGAATTACTCGCTTAGATTACGAACCAGAGTTGGTTTTTGTCATGGGTAAGCGCGCACTAGGCGCAAAAAAAGCTGATGCGATGAGTTATGTTGCTGGCGTCACTATTTTGAATGACCTTACCTGTCGTGATTTACAGTTACGTGAGGTAGCATCTGGCTCACGTTTTTGGACTGGAAAGAATATCCCTGGGTTTGGCCCGCTTGGACCTGAGATTGTGACGATAGACGAGATTGCCGATGTCTATAATTTGTGGATGACATGCTCTGTCAATGGGGAAGAGCGCATGCGCGTTAATACCCGAGATCAAATTTGGAAGATCTCCGATATTTTGGAGCATTTCTCACGCTTTATTCCAATCGAAGCTGGTGATATGTTTTCTACTGGGGCGCCTGGTGGTGTTGCGGTCGGCAAAGAAAATGCGGAAGATTTATATCTCAAGCCAGGCGATGTCGTCGAGTGTTCAATCGATGGTATTTCGACGTTAAGAACAACGATTGTTGACTAAGCGTAGGGTGCATCAGATGAGGCGACAGATCACGTCTGCAATCATTCTTTTTGGCTTGCTAGGATGTTTGCCTGCGCAAGCTCAATCGCTAGATTCTTTTCCCGCAAAGCCAATGAGGGTCATCGTGCCATTTCCACCTGGTGGTGGTGCCGATACGCTCATTCGTTTGATGACCCCATCGCTCACAGATTTGTGGAAGCAATCTTTGATCATTGAAAATCGTCCTGGTGCTAGTGGGGCGATTGGTGCTGAGATCGTGGCGCAGTCTCCACCAGATGGTTACACATTATTAATGGGGTCAACCGCAGCAGTAACGGATAAAAACATTGGGCAATTTTCCCCTGTGGCTTTGGTATCTGCGTCCCCTTATATTGTTACTGTTAATCCCAACTTAAATATCAATTCAATTAAAGCGCTCATTGCTTTTGCTAAAGCCAATCCTGGCAAAGTGAGATTTGGTTCATCAGGCGCTGGCTCTGCATCGCATTTATCTGGTGAATTGTTTGCAGCAATGGCTGGCATTGAATTACTACACATTCCCTACAAGGGAACGGGGCAGGCCTTAACGGATTTATTGGCGGGTCATATTGATTTGATGTTTGCACCGGCGCAAACGGTTATGCCTCAAATTGATACTGGTAAGTTGCTGGCTTTAGCTCAGACTGGAGCAAAGCGCTCTGAGGCTTTATCCAATATTCCCACTGTGACTGAATCTGGTTTGGCTGGCTATAGCGCGGTAGGTTGGTTTGGTCTTTTTGCGCCTGCTGCCACCCCCAAAGCAATGGTTCAAAAGATTAACCAAGGGGTAGGGCTGACCTTAAGTCAGGAAAAGCTCAGGAAGGCCATGTTGGAGCGGGGCAGTGACCCTGCCAGTGGTAGTGCCGATGATTTTGCGTCCTTTTTGCGCTTGGATCAGGCTAAATGGGGCAAATTGATTAAAGATAATCGGATTGCAGTGCAATAAATAACTAAATCAGTATCATTTAGGGCTATTTACAGAATTTCTAGGAAATGACTATGCCAGGCTTACTACCCAATGTTGACCCAGATGGACTTTTAGAGTTCTCGGTTGTTTATACCGATCGCTCTTTGAATCACATGTCTGAAGAGTTCAAAAAAGTAATGGTGGATATTTCTAGCGTCTTGAAAGATGCTTATAACGCAAGCTCTGCTGTGATCGTTCCTGGTAGCGGCACTTTCGGGATGGAAGCGGTTGCCCGTCAGTTTGCTAATAATCAAAAATGCTTAGTGTTGCGTAATGGTTGGTTTAGCTATCGTTGGACACAGATTTTTGACTTAGCCAATATTACTCAAGACCTGACTGTTCTCAAAGGTAGGCAATTAGAAGCTGGTACACAGGGAGAGTTTGCTCCTGCCCCAATTGAAGAAGTTGTTGCTTTCATTAAGAAAGAAAAACCATCAGTTGTCTTTGCTCCGCACGTTGAAACTTCTGCTGGAATTATTCTGCCAGATGACTACCTCAAAGCGGTGGGCGACGCAGTACGATCTGTTGGTGGCTTATTTATTTTGGACTGCATTGCTTCAGGTGCTACGTGGGTAGATATGAAGGCCTGCAGCGTGGATGTTTTGCTGACTGCCCCACAAAAAGGTTGGAGTAGCTCCCCTTGCTGCGCCTTGATTGCTCTTGGTGAAAGAGGGCGTGCGCATATTGATAGCACTCAAAGCAGTAGCTTTTCTATGGATCTTAAAAAGTGGTTGCAAATCATGGAGGCCTATGAAAAAGGTGGACATGTTTATCACACCACTATGCCAACTGATGCATTAAAGATTTTGCGCAACACCATGAAAGAAACGCAATCCCTCGGCTTTGCTGAACTGAAGAAAAAGCAACAAGAGTTGGGTGATAAGGTTCGGGCAGTGCTCGTTTCGAAAGGTTTCCCATCAGTTGCGGCAAAAGGTTTTCAGTCTCCTGGCGTAGTGGTGAGTTATACCAAGGACGCTGATATCCAATCTGGCAAGAAGTTCATTGCTTTGGGATTGCAGACCGCTGCTGGCGTGCCATTGCAATGCGATGAGCGCCCAGACTTCCGTACTTTCCGACTTGGCCTGTTTGGTCTTGAGAAGCTGGCACACGTTGACCGTACTGTGGGTCATCTTGCAGCAGCCTTGGAAAAAATTACTGAGGTTGAAGCGCAAGCAGCGTAATTGTTTTGAGTTGCATATTAAAGCCATCTTCGGATGGCTTTTTTGTTGCCTTAACCCTGGCGAGAAAACCAAAGAGGATATAGAGTAGTTTAAATTTATATAGATAAAGCCATATTTGTTGATTTCTTGAGTATTATTTAGTGATTAATAAACCTAGTTGGAGAATTTGATGATTTCTCGTTTCGCACGCTTAAGCTTACCTGCCTTGGTATCTACTGCTATTGGTTTATCCCCAATCGCAGCGATGGCTGTAGACCCTTCACCGACGCCAGCACCTGCTGCTGCAACTGCCACAGATACAGCCGCTCAATCAGATAAGGTTGCTGAGAAAAAAGCACAGAAGCAGGCAAAGAAAGACAAAAAGGCAGAGAAAAAAGCTAAGAAGAAGGCCAAGAAGAAAGCAAAACAAGTCGAAGCCGCACAGCAGTAATACTATTTGCTTGGCTCTTAGCTGAGTAAGTCTTTACTGCTAAAACCGTGGAGTTCTGCTGATTCCGGTGGTTTTTGTTTATGAGCATCCTTACTAACAAGTAGCCACATTGCTCCCATCACTAGAGTCATGCCTGCAATTTGAAACCAGGTAATAGGTTCAGATAGTACGGCCCAACCCATGAAGATAGTGGAAACGGGTCCAAGAATGCCTGCTTGTGAAACGAGCGGGGAGCCAATGCGATGAATCGCAATCATGATGAGTAGCATCGGAATGACTGTACAGACGCCAGCATTCAGAATGCTTAGCCAATAAATTTGCGGAGCCTGCTCAATAATATCGATAGGGTGATAAGCCAAGGCTTGCAGGGCACTAAAAAAAGCAGATGATGTGCTGGCATAGACAACTAATCGGATGCTGCCAACGCGACTCACCATTTCTCCAGAGCCAATCATATATCCGGCATAGGTGCATGCGCTGGCGAAGACAAGTAACATACCAAGCCACGCTGCACTACCCGTTGAGCTCACATCTTGAATAAACACCGTCAATACGCCTAAGTAGCCCAGAATTAAAGCGGCCCACTGTAAGTGTGAAATCGTTTTGTGTAATACAAAATAGGAGATTAATAAAACAATAGTTGGAGTGAGATATAAAATAATTCTTTCGAGACCAACAGATATATATTGCAAGCCTAGAAAATCTAAATAACTTGATAGAAAGTAACCTAAAAATCCAAGGAAAATAATCTTTATGCGGTCAGACCAGTTGATAGGGCTCATTTTTTTTTGACGCGATTGCCACCAATAGATGGACCAAAATAAAGGCAAGGCAATCAACATACGAAGCGCTAGGAGAATTTCTGCATTAGCGCCGTAAGTGAAGGCGAGTTTAATTAGAATAGCTTTGCCAGAAAACAGAATAGACCCTAATCCAGCCATGAGGATACCGGATAAGTAACGCTTACGTTGAAGGACTATATGACTTGTGTACATGTTTTATAAAAGACTATTTAGCAGACTACGCATTTCTAGAATAGTCTCTGATGGTGTGAGTCCAATGGGTCCAACCCCTTTATTAACCAAGCTATCAGCTGCTGATGCATGAAGTTGAACGGCTATGCAGGTAGAAGACCATAAATTCAGTTGATGTCGAACGCCCTGTACGGCGATCGCTGCAATGCTGCCTGTGAGGATATCACCCATACCGCCTGTACCCATTCCTGGATTGCCTTGCAGGCATTGAACGCTAGAGTGCTGTGGCGACGCAATCAATGTGTGTTCGCCTTTGAGAACCACAATCGAGCCAGTTAACTGTACCAAGCTTTTTAAAGCTACTTTGCGCTGATCTTGAACTTGCTTACTTGATATTTTGAGAAGTTGAGCTGCCTCACCAGGGTGGGGAGTAATAACACTGAAGTCTGGAAATTGTCGATTGCGTTTTTGTAATGCCACCAAAAGATCTGCGTTGTCAGCAATTAAGTTTAGTGCATCTGCATCAATGACCAAAGGAATTTTTGGATATGCCAAACTGGCTTGAAGCCATTTATGGGCAAGTGAAGACTTTCCTAGGCCTGGTCCGATCGCAATGAGATCAGGACTCGTTTTGTTCAAAAGTTCGGCAGCATCGCTGCCTGCTGCTCTCACCATCAATTCTGGCTGCTCAATAAGCGCCTGCGTAGAGCTGTGATCTAGCATTTCTAGAATAGTCCAACCTGCACCTAAATGTAATGATGCATTACCCGCAAGTACAAGCGCACCAGCCATGCCTGATGATCCGCCAATGATGACGACTTTTCCAGCGTCACCCTTATGTTCTGAAGGGACTCGCTTTAAATGTTGAATGAGATCCAGAGACGCAAGTTCTAATGGTTCTTGGGTTGATGCTGTCATCCCTATTAATCTCTTTTATTTAGATGGTGAGGATATTTTAAGGGGAGTATGCTTTAAACATGAAGATTCAATTTTTTGGCGCAGCGGGTGAGGTTACGGGCTCTAGGCACTCCATTCAAGCCTCTCTTGGTGGTCATAACAGGCGCTTCATTGTGGATTACGGGATGTTTCAAGGTGGACGTGAAGCCAGTCTAAAAAATCTCGAGCCATTACCATTTTCTCCTAAAGCAATTGATTTCATTGTTTTAACCCACGCCCATATTGACCATAGTGGTTTACTGCCACGGCTTTGTGCCCAAGGATTTTCTGGGCCAATCTATTGCACTAGCGCTACCTTTGAGCTATTAAAAATCCTGTTACCTGATAGTGCGCATTTGCAATTTGCAGACGTGGAGCGGGCCGAGCGAAAGCAGAAGGCAGGTAAGTGGCATGGTGATATGCCTGTCGCACTTTATAGCAGAGAAGAAGTAGAGATGACTTTGAATCAGTTTGAGGTCATAGAATATGGACAAGTTGTCAAACCCTGTGAGGGTGTGCAACTAGAGTTTTGTAATGCTGGGCATATTCTTGGATCGGCTATTGCAATTTTAGATGTTCAAGAAACAGATTCACCTGTAAAGCGTTGTGTATTCTCCGGTGACATTGGCATGAAGGGTAGAGTCTTAATGCCTGATCCAGCAGTGATTAGTGAGGCAGACGTCCTGCTAATTGAATCTACTTATGGTGATCGCCTGCATCGTAGCCTACAAGAGACTGAAGATGAGCTGGTAGAGGTGATTTCATCGACGATGCGTGGACATGGAAATGTCATCATTCCTGCGTTTGCCGTCGGGCGAACCCAAGAGGTATTATTCTTATTGATTGATTTAGTCAGAAAAGGTTTATTACCTCACCTCAGTATTTGGGTAGATTCACCGATGGCAACGGCAGCCACGCATCTTACTGAGCATTTCTTTTTGCTGCTTGATCAGCAGTCTCAAGCGACCTTTACGTGGTTTAAGGATCATCCTGAGGCAGTCAGTTTGCGCTTTATTGCCGATGTAGAAGAATCGAAATCACTCAATAAGATTAAAGCTGGTGCAATTATTATTTCCGCAAGTGGCATGTGCGATGCCGGCCGAATCGTGCATCACTTAGCCAACAATCTTCCCCATGCGCAGAATGCCATCATCATCACTGGCTTTCAGGCCTATGGCAGTCTTGGGCGGCGCTTGGTTGATGGGGTTCCTATGGTCCGCCTATTTGGGGAGGAAGTGTTGGTGAAGGCATCCATTCATACCATCGGAGGTTTATCGGCGCATGCTGATAAAGCAGGACTACTTGATTGGCTAAGAGGATTTAAGAATGCACCCGAATCAACCTTTGTGGTTCACGGCGAGCCTAAAGCAGCGACAGCCTTTGCTGCCAGTATTCGCAATGAGTTAGGCTGGTCCCATGTCCAGATTCCGGAGCGCCTACAAACAATTCAGTGCTGAAGATCCTATTCGGCAACTTTGGCACCTTGGATATCGTGACGATACATTGCATTCGCGACAAAGCCAGATGCTTTTAACTCTGAAATGATAACGCTTAAATAAGCACTGGTTTTTTCATATCCAGATCTGGCTTTAGGAATGCCGATCGCTTGATTGATCACCATAAATCGCCCTGGCAACATCCTTAAACCAGTGTAGCGCGTAGCATCGCTCTCAAGTTGTTGTTTTACACCGGCAGCGACATTACCTTTGCCACCCATGAATTCATCTATGACTGCCTGAGAGCTAGCAGTGCGAAGGAGGGTGGCATGTTTAATTTCTCGCGTGAGAAATAGGTCATAAGCGCTACCTTTTCCAACCACAATTTCATTGCCAGCTACATCAACTTCTGCATTGCTTTTAATGGGGGAGGATGCTTTAACCATATAAGCACCTTCGATTTGTATGTAGGGCGGTGTGTAGCTGACATCTTCGCCCCTCACTGGGTCGATAGCAACGAAGACTAAATCAATATTGCCAGTCTTAATTGCATCTACTGTTGCTCCTGCACTTTTGAAGGGAATGAGTTCGACAGGCAAACCAGATCGTTTCCCAATCTCATTAGCAATATCAATTGTCACGCCTTTTGGTTTTTGGGTCGCTACATCAGTTCTCGCTAGCACGGGATTCCCCAAATTAATGCCAACTCGTATTGTGCCGGTTGGTGCAAAGGATTGAAGCATTGCATTAGGCGATTGACTAATGGCGAATGGCGAAAGGAGTAGGAGGCAGATGCTGAAAAAGTGTTTCATAAGCAGATGATATAAAAAAACCGCGGTTGACCGCGGTTTTTTTTGGATGGCAGCAATTTTATTTCTTGGCATCGGCAGCTGGAGCTGCTGCAGGTGCGGCTGGAGCAGCAGCTGGCGCATCTTTTTTAGCTTCTTCAACATGCGTAGCTTCTGCACCGTGTTTTTCACCACCCATATCAATGTTGCCATCGCCTTTGAGGAGTAGATAGGCGGTAGCACTAATTAATACCAATACCATGATGATGATTGAACGATTGCTCATTACTTTTCCTTCAGTTTTGTTGAAATTGCAATAATCTTAACCTGTGTTTTAGCCTCAGTAAATCCCAATCGGTCCCCAATAAGCCTGAGATGTGAAAGTGATAGCGCTTTCTAGGTAGTAATACTGACGTACCAAGAGGTAAGATGGAGTTCTATTTCCGTACAAGGTAGTGATATGAGCCCAAAGCTCCCCATCAATAATGCACAGACAATTTCTGATTTTTTAAATCTGAATAAGGCTGAAATTTCTGAAAAAACCTCTGAGGACTCCTCAAAATTTGCATTTGATGATCCTGCATTTTTATCGCGACGCGAAACCTTGGGGATCCGATTTGAATTGGAGCTATTAAAGCCTGATATTTTGCTGCGCGAGCGGGGTATTGATCACACGATTACTGTTTTTGGTTCTGCCCGCTTTGTAAGTTACGAGCAAGCCTTAAAGATGGAGAAAGAGGCTAAGACTTCTGAGGAAATAGCAGAGGCAAAAAATGCCGTATTGCATAGTAAATACTATGAGTCTGCACGTGAATTCGGAAAGCTTGTGGCTGCTTATAACGCTACACAATTAACAGCAAGCAGTAAGCTTCATGTCTGTACGGGTGGCGGTCCCGGCATTATGGAGGCAGCTAACCGTGGTGCCTATGAGGCGGGTGATCAAACCATTGGATTCAATATCAGCCTTCCTCGAGAGCAACATCCCAATCCATACATCACCGAAGGTTTAGCGTTTCGATTCCATTATTTTGCATTACGCAAGATGCAATTTATGCTTAGAGCAAGGGCAATTGTGGCTTACCCAGGGGGTTTTGGTTCCTTTGATGAACTCTTCGAAGTTTTGACACTGATGCAGACCGGCAAGGTAGCGGTACTCCCCGTGATCCTGGTTGGCGATGGGTTTTGGTCTGAGGTCCTGAATTTACAAAAGATGATTGAATTCGGCGTGATTGATAAGTCAAGTGTGGACCTAATACATTTTGTTCATACTGCAGAAGAGGTTTGGAAAGTGATTGTTGACTGCTACCAATTGGCTTGATCATCTGTAAAATGGGCTGATCATGACGACGCCTCAAGCCTCCACTCTCATTACCCAATTAGATCTTCCTGGGTATGCGCTGGGAATTGCTATTTTGCTGCTGGTCATGCTGGTGCATGGAGTCGCCTTATTGCAGATTGCTAAGCGCTACGAGGTTAAATCGTTTTTGTATCTTTCTGAACATAAGCATTCTTCAGTCGCTTTTGTTTTTTACATCAGCATTCTGTGTTTATTTCTGACGCACATTTCTGAGATCTTTATTTGGGGTATCTCCCTGTGGGCTTTTAAATTGCTCCCAGTTTTGAGTGAAAGTATTTTGTTTGCGGGCAGTACTTATAGCCATCATTATTGCCTTCTCTGGCATGTTTGCATTTGCTTGGACTGCGTCCGTCATGATCTCCATGACAAAGAACTTTAGACAGGCCTACACCCGCATGCATATGGAAAAGCTCAACATTTCTACTGAAATCATTGAGCGCTTTAAATAAACTATGAGCAAAATTTGGGATGCCGTCATTATTGGTGGCGGAGCTGCTGGTTTGTTTTGTGCTGGTGTTGCAGGTCAACTCGGTAAAAAAGTATTACTACTAGATCACGCTGAGATATTAGGTGAAAAAATACGTATCAGCGGAGGTGGGCGATGTAACTTTACGAATCTTCATAGCAGCCCAGCGAATTTTCTATCTCTTAATACACACTTTGTAAAAAGTGCATTGGCGCGTTACTCTTCGAAAGATTTTATTCAGCTAGTGCAGACCTATCGCATTGCTTATCACGAGAAGCATCAGGGACAACTCTTCTGTGACGACTCGGCAAAACGGATCATTGATTTATTGTTTTCTGAGTGTGCAAAAGGTAGCGTGACGATTCGCAATCCCGTAAAGCTGAAAGCTATTTCTCATGAGGCAGATGTTTGGACTATTCAAACCAATAAAGGAATGGAAAAAACCAAGGCAGTTGTCATGGCGACTGGTGGTTTGCCGGTACCAGCCATTGGGGCCACTGCATATTCCTTAGATATTGCTAAGCAATTCGGACTCAATGTGATTGATCCTCGTCCCGCCTTAGTGCCACTAT
>Ga0208248_1000323_pt1 | contig 14853 bp, 15 predicted proteins | sample CryBogmetaGMA5M_FD_184545 | JGI IMG/M metagenome (GOLD analysis project Ga0208248, IMG submission 184545) | Freshwater microbial communities from Crystal Bog, Wisconsin, USA - MA5M (SPAdes) | ecosystem: Environmental > Aquatic > Freshwater > Lake | place: Crystal Bog, Wisconsin, USA | collected...
TGCGTGTAATTTCACCAGAAAACTTTTTAAAGGAGCTGTAAATGACTGCATTGACCGTTCGTTTGCCTGACGAAAAACACCGGCGCTTAAAGATCCTTGCCAAGAGTCGTGGAACCCCTTTGAATCGACTGATTGACGACATGACGACCTTGATGTTGGCAGAATTTGATGCAGAAACACGGTTTCAGCTCCGGTCTGGCCGTGGCGCAGGGCATGAGGTTCGTGGCCTGCAACTGCTTGAAAAGGCGATGGACATTTAAAGAGTAAAAAAACTGTGTTGACTGTGAAGTCACCATTTAAGGATATCGGTTTGAACCAATTACAACTATTTTTGCCTTGCGCCGCCGGCGTCGAGGAACTGCTCTTGCCCGAGGTGCTGCGCATCACCGGTTTGCCACCGGGTTGTGCGACCAAGCAGCGCGGCGGTGTGGCCGTGCGCACCTCCCTGTCGCACGCCATGCTGCTTAACCTCTACAGCCGTCTGGCCCAGCGTGTGCTGGTGCTGCTCTCGCACACCGAGTACCGCGGCGAACAAGACCTGTACCGCGCCGCCAGCGAGGTGCCGTGGGAGCGCTGGTTCACGCCCAAGGAGAGCATCAAGGTCGAAGTGACGGCGCAGCACAGCCCGCTGACCTCGCTCAACTTTGCCGCCCTCAAGATCAAGGATGCCGTGTGCGACCGTTTTCGGGCCACGGCCGGTGGCGTGCGCCCCGACGTCAACACCCAGTGGCCCGACGCCCGCATCTACACCCACCTGACCACCGACCACTGCTCGCTCTACCTCGACACCTCGGGCGAGCCGCTGTTTAAACGCGGCTGGCGCGAAGACAAGGGTGACGCGCCCTTGAAAGAAACCCTGGCCGCCGCCATGCTGGCCGCCAGCGGCTGGATGGAAGGCGAAGACGACCTGTTGCCGCTCTACGACCCCTGCTGCGGTAGCGGCACGATCGCGATTGAAGCCGCGCAAATGGCCTGCAACATCGCCGCTGGCAGCCGCCGCCGGTTTGCGTTCGAGAAGTATTTGCCATTCCGCCGTGCCGAGTGGGAGGCTATGAAAAAAGACGCGCACGAGGCCGAAGTGGTGCGCGAACCCGGCCAGCACCCCATTATTTTTGGCAGTGATGTGTCGCACCGCATGGTCGACTTTGCCCAGCGCAACGCCGAACGCGCCGGGGTCGCCGATGTGGTCGAGTTTCGCGGTGGCGATGCCTTGCAGCGCATGCCGCCGGTAGACGGCCCCGGCATGATCGTGATGAACCCACCCTACGGCGAGCGGATCGAGGTAGCGGGTGTGGCCGGCAGCGTGGCGCAAGAAGGCCGCTTTGGCGCCCGCGAACTGGCGCAAACCGAAGAAGGCGTGGAGTTTTTCAGCCAATTGGCCGCCCACTGGAAGAAAAACTACCCCAACTGGACCGCCTGGGTGCTCACGCCCGACCTGAAACTGCCAAGCAAAATGCGCCTGAAAGAATCGCGTCGTGTGCCGATGTGGAACGGCCCGATCGAGTGCCGCATGTTCCGCTTTGACATGGTGAAAGGCTCGGCCCGCAAAAATGATCGTCCTTGACACCAACATTGTCCTGGATGCCTTCGTCTTCAACGACCCGGCCACACTGCCACTAAAAGCAGCGCTGGCCGCCAAACAATTCCAGTGGATTGCTACCCAAGCCATGCGCGACGAGTTGGCGCGGGTGTTGGCCTACCCCAAGATCGTTGTGCGGATGGCTTTTTACCAAGTCAGCGCCCATGAGGTGCTGGCGCAGTTTGACGAGCAGACGCGGTTAGTCGACGTTGCTCCCAAGGCCCCCGTCACCTGCACTGACCCCGACGATCAGAAGTTCATCGACCTGGCAGTCATCCACAAGGCCATCCTGCTGAGCAAGGACAATGCCGTGCTTTGTATGGCTAAACGGCTTCTAGCCCTTGATGTATCTGCGCGAGTAGCTATTTAAAGCATAGCGAAATCGCACAACAGTGGTCTGCGTACTACTGCAGCACAACGACCGAGGGCTTGCAAATTATGCGTTTCAGATCATAATATTTCCATTCTTGGTAATTTTATGTATACAGACACATATTTATGAAAAATCTCCCTGATCTCGGCGAGCAATTCCAGACCCTGCGCAAAGCAGCGGGCAAGACTCAGGACGAGGTCGCCCTTGCTGCGGGCATGCGCCAAGAAGCTTTGTCGAGGTTTGAGCGGGGGCGAGGGGGTGATTTCTCGCTGGCCAAGATGCTGCGATTGCTTCAGGTTTTGGGCATGGAGATGGAATTTGTACCCGCAACACGGCGCCCGACCCTGGACTCGGTACTCGATGAGCGACGCGCCAGCCAAAATATCGGCCCCGGTTCGCGATGAAACTAAACGTGTTTGTGAGTGGCCGCGCTGTTGCCACACTGGAGAGTGTGGATAATTTTGAGTTCCACCTGACCTACCTGGACAAGGCCGACCCCAAGGACTTTGTCTCGCTGCAGATGCCCGTGCGCGCACCGAGTTGGCGCTGGCCCGCATTGCACCCTTTCTTTCAGGTCAGCCTGCCCGAGGGTTATTTACTGTCAGTCCTGAAAGAGCAGCTTGGGCCCCATTTAGGCGCCAGCCCTTTGGATCTGTTGGCCGTTGTGGGTCACAACCTCATCGGTCGCGTGCAGGTAAGCGCTGGCAGCGCACCCACCCCCTATTTGGCCGCGTCTGACCTTCATGGCTTGCTGCATGGCGCGTCGTCGCAGGGTGTTTTCCTTGAGCTGATGGCCCAGTACGCTGTTTCAGGTGTCTCTGGCGTGGTCCCTAAATTTCTAACGCCCGAAACGCAGGCATTATTTCGCAAGGGCACCGTGACTTCAGAGCGGCACATCGTCAAAGCCAGTTCCGCGCATCAACCCTTCGTGGCGCTCAACGAGCACCTGTGCATGCAAGTGGCTGCGGCCACCGGGTTCGCGGTGGCCAGAACGCAGGTTTCAGAAGATGGCCAGATCTTGGTTGTTGAGCGCTTTGACATCGATCCTGAAACCGGTGAGCGCAAGGGGTTTGAAGACTTTTGCAGCCTGTTGGGCCTGCCGCCTGACAACAAATACGATGCGACTTGGGAGCGAGTGGCTCGTCTTGCGCGCGACTACGTGGCGCCCGCAGGTTTGCGTCAAGCGAATGAGCAACTGGCCGTCACACTCTTGCTTACCTACGCACTGGGTAATGCAGACTGTCACACCAAAAACCTGGCCTTTGTCTACAGCAGTTTTGATGATGTGCAGGTGGCGCCGATCTACGACATGCTGACCATCCTGGCCTACGACCGCTATGCGGACAACCCACCGGGCCTGTACGTGGATGGCCGAAAAAGTTGGGATGCGGGCAAGGCAAATTGGCGCTTTCTTCAGCAGCACTTGGGCGTAGAGCCCGCACGCCAGCGAGAGTTGGCAGACCTGGTCGCCACCAGCATCAGCGAACAAGTGCCCGAGGTGTTGCACCATATGAAGAACACCCCTGGATTTGCCGTCGTTGGGGGTCGCATGTTGTGGGAGTGGCAACAGGGCGTCAAGCGACTGAACGATCGAATAACTGTGCCTGTGTCCGACCTCTCTGGGCTGATGAAAATTGCCGGTTTTGGCGAACTGCCGCAGCCGCCGAAGTTTGCTGCGAAGCGACTTGATGAGTCTCCCTTGCTGGCACCCAGAAAAAGGACCAGACCGACCCGGCCATCCTGATGCCCCAGCCGGCAAGGCAAAATAGGGGCATGAACCAAGACCTCACCCCCATCCCCGCAGCCCTGAGCCCGGACGAATTTGACGAAATCGACGCCATCCTCGACGAGATGCGCACCCGCTACGACGAAACCCCGCAATGGGAGTTTTGTGAAGGCTTCATGGCCGCGCTCATTAGCTGCCGCCGCCCCATTGCCCCTGAAGAATACCTGCCGGTGTTGCTGGCGATTGGCCTGGACGATGGCACCGTGACCAGCGGCACACCGGGTGCGGACGAAGACGGCTCGTTTGCCGACGCCGCCCAACAGCAGCGTTTTATGGACCTGTGGCAGCGCCGCTGGGCTGAAATCACCGTGGCCCTTAACGCCGAGGTGAATGGCCTCGACGACGATGCCGCCTACCAGCCCGAAGTGATGGACGTGCGCGGCGCCATTGCCGCCATGACCGACGAAGAACGCGCCGACATGGGCGACGAAGAAGTGCCGGCCTTTGCCCAGGTGTGGGCGCTGGGCTTCATGTTTGCAGTAGAGGCATGGCCCGAAGAATGGGCCGCCCCACGCGACAAGGAAGCCGTCAAGTGGCTCAACGGTGCGTTAGAGGCCATCGTGGCCCTGACCGAAGACGACAACGAGCCGCCCACGCTGTCGGTGTTTGACGACGACGGCCCCGCCAGCATCAGCCTGAAACGCCTGAATGCGTTTGCCGACGGTGTGTGGGCGGTGTACGACCTGCATGAACTGTGGCGCAACTTCGGCCCCCGCGTGGAGACCATTCACAAAGTGGCGACGCCGGGTAGGAACGATCCTTGTTCTTGCGGGAGCGGGAAGAAGTTCAAGAAGTGTTGCGGGGCTTGAGGCTGCGGGTTCGGCCAGTCCTATTCCAGTTGCAGCAAGGAATCAAGCCGGACCTCAATCGTTAGTTGGGATTTAACCGGCATGTCACCTACTTTGCCGGGGCTGAATATTGTTTTGGCAAATGAGTCCTGCACAAAACGCTTGGCCTGCTCGGAAAGCAACGCGCCTTCAATCAAGACCTGATCAATGCTTCCTTCCTCATTGATCAGCAAATGAGCGATCACCGGTTGCGGGGAAATATCCGGTAAAACCTGGGGCTGACTCGGGGCCTCATCGCGCAAAAATACCGGTTTCTCGGTCAGTTCGCCAGGCTTGAAGTAATGAGGTTCAGGTAAGAAACCTGTTACGTGTGTGTCGGTTTTTGTGCTGGGATTCTGAGCTGTGACGGACGAAGGAGCCATGGGAAATTCTTCGGGTTCAAGCGCAGTCGCTGATTGACTTAATGGATCTGGCACCATGACTGAGGGGACGCTGTCTGGCCGTGACTTGTCAGCCAGTCCTTGGCCCCCAGGTTGTGGTGCAACTACGATCGCTTTTACAAGAAACACACGTTGAGTACCAAGTGAACCCATGCTTCTGCCATGGCTCAGTACCGAAACCAGTCCAATATGCGCTGTGATTGAAAGCAGGCATGCCAACAGCCAGGGGCGTCGAATCACCAAAAATATTTCCCCCAAGGAAATGATTCCACTATAAAAGTGTCAAGTGCATGGCGTAAACCATGCACTATCCGCTAGTTACTCTGTGACCAGTTCACGCCAGGAAACTCGTCTTGTACTGTTCGTGCCCGATCCCACATTAAACCTGTGCTTCTTATAGACTGGAATGCCGGGAGGAAGGCGATAAACATCGAGAATTTCACCGTTTGGCAGTTGAATTACATTGGGTGCTGTAGCAATACCCAAGCCTAAGGTGCTGCCAATGACATCGGTTGTGCCCACGGCACCGCCGCTTAAATAGTCCAGCATATAACCAAATGCAGGTAGTTCAGGCTGAGCCGGATTCCCGCACACTACCGAGGTCGATGCCACCGGCACACTGGTTGAAAAGGCCAGTGTTCCAAGCACGAGTTTGGGATCGGTGAATTCAATTTCATGAGCATTTGCTGGGAAATCAATAAACCAGCCATTTTTTGAGGATGAAGAAATGCTGTCTGCGGCGGCGGTCCCGGAGTTGAGTGAGACAGTTCTGACCTGCGTGCCCGGATCACAAATTTCAACAGCGATCCCAGTCGGGCAGGTTCCATTAACGGCAGTTTTCTTGATGAATGAGCTATCCGTGCGAATGCTGGTGTAGGCAGTGGTGGTCACATTGTCTTTGACACCGTAAAAAGACTGTTGCTGCGCATTGCCGACATCGCTCATCCCGAGGTAACGACCCGTACCGACAAAAACAACCGGAACGCCATTCAGCGTCGTGACTTGCGGTCTGGCCGTAATAGGCTGTGGAATACCTGAGGGGTCTAAAAAAGTCGCCAGCAATTGTTTGCTGAAGCCAGCAGACCCGGAGACCTCGGTGGTAAACCGCCAAAGGTTGCCCAGCAGGTCGCCACCATAAACCCGGGTAGTGACATTGTCAGCACCCGCTTTGGCAATGATTCTGGACAAGCCGCTGGGGCCACTCACTGCCGTGGAGATGGGACTACCGGGACTACCGCTAACGTTGAGCCCGGTGCTGGCATCCAGAATATACAAATAGCCATTGCCATTGCCCCCCGTTGTGACGCAAGCTGCCGATGTGCTTCTTGCGCAGTTGTTATAGCCTGACGACACAATCACCACCCATGTACCGTTGTCCAACTTGGTGATCTCTGGATTGCCGAAGGTGTATCCCATGTTGGTATCTGTAAACTCCCAAAGAAGTACAGGTGTTGCCGGGTCAGTCACATCAAGGGCGTAGTATCCGGTGCCGCCACCGTTGAGGCCGCCCACCAAAATAGTTTTCCAAACGCCGTTGATCAAGGCGTCGCTGGATTTTGGCGTGCCCTCCACAAAATACTGATGTTTGTTGGAGTAGCTTTTGTCCGCCAACGCGTACAGTTTTGGCAGGACAAAGGAGGGGATGTAGGCCCATTTTTCATCCCCTGTTGCAGCATCAAAAGCATGCAACATGCCATCGTTCGCCGCTGCAAAAACCACGGCGGCACGGTTTGTTTGCGCTGTCTTGAAGGCGGCATAGCCCGTATCGGTGTACGTTTTGCTGGGTGGCCCAACGTACTGTGGCTGGGCAGAAACAATATCACCCAAAACGTGCGTGCGATGCCTGAAATAATGTGAGGTATCGGACACTGTCCCCTCCTCGTTGCTGCGGTCGCCACGCAGGTAGTTGACCAATGCCTCGCCTGCAGCGCCACTCGTTGCGACCGTGAAATTACTTTGCGCGGAAGACGTAAGGCAATTTGTGCCGGTTGAGCAGAATTGGCTAAGTCCCGTGATCTGTACCGGGTAGGCTGGCGGCGAGGTTGAAATATTGGGAGTTTTGAAATACGCAGCTAAAGTCGTATTGTTTTGCAAATTGGCCCAGGTAAATAAAGTCAGTGCAGGTGATGACGCCGTTACCCCGTTTGACACGGTTCCCGTGTTTGTATAAATAGTACGGATGTTGATGGACGGAGGGGTGGTCGTGGTATCGAGCGTAGCGGCCTTTGTGTCTAGCAAAGTCTGCGCCGACCAAACATAACTTGACGCCACAGGATTGAAAGGATCGTAGGCAGGAACGCTGCCGTCGGTCAAACTCATGGTTTGTTTGATGAGTTCGCCAGACCACTCGACAGACTTAAAGTAGGAGCTAAATTGAAAGTTGTTGGCCGACGTGATCTTGGGGTTGGTTGTCGCTGCCGCGGCCGCTGTACCCGGTTGCGGCGTATTGATGATCACGTTCAACGAACTTGCCAGCGCATTTTGCAGCGTGTTTGGATCGGTCGCGCTGAAGTAATTGCCATGGCCGTTCACGGCGGCATGCCAAAGGTCGTCAATGTTGGCCGGCTGATCACTGGCGGGAACTGGCCAATTGCACTTGCCACCCGTTACCGTGAGTCCGTCCCGCCATGAGCAGTTGCGTGATCCCGCAATACTGCCATTTTTTACATCAAAATAATCACCTGAAGTGTCATTTAAATATGTCGGCGAAAAAACCATCTTTCCACGCGCGCCCAGTCCCAAAGTGAAGGTGGTCATGTGCTGCCAGGTGGCGGTATCCAGCCCGTTGGGTGGCACCTTGTTGGCAATGCAAAGGTTGGTGGCTGAACCGTCCGGCGCCACACCCACGCAGTTGTTCATGGCGGTGGTTCGCAGGTTCGTGTTGTAGTAGTAGGCGGCCACGTCGGCCAGTGTGTCTGAGGTTCCCCCGGTTGAGGTCGCGGTAACGACAGGCGTACCCGCGGTGGGTCCTGAGCTGGCAATAACTGCAGGATTCGACGTTGTTCCGCCTGAGGTTGCTGTTGTCGAGGTGGGTGTCGTATCTCCGGAACTAGGGAGGGACGCAGTCGCAACACATACGTTGTTAGGGTTAGGCGTTCCTGCAACCCAGGCACTAAAGGTGTCAGACGTGGCGCCGGTCTGACTCGTACTCAAGTTGAGGGTGAACGAATACGTTGGGTTGGTTGGAGTAAGAGCGCCAACGGTTCCTGGTACACCATTGGTCGTGATTTGCGTGCTGGTTTGGGTGCCTGTATAGCGGTCAACCGTTGTAGTCGTCGCGCCAGAGATGGTCTCGGTTTTGGTATAGGGTGTTGTAGTGACTAGATTACCCACAACATTCGAGGCAGGGCAAACGCCCGCAGAACTGCTGTAGCCACTTCCCCAAGCTGTATTTGCAGAAATGCAGCCTGAACCACTTGCACCAGTCGATACCAAGTACCACGTAGGTCCCGAGGTCCCCGTGACCGAAGAGAGTGATACAGCAGGGTCGTTGCCGGAACTGCCCCTGCAAAACCACGCCTTATTACCGAGAGAATAGCAATGATTGTTATTGTTGTCGGGATCATTTGTTGCATAGCCTAATGCGGCTGTATGGCTGCTGTTATCGACCGGCATAGGGGCCGAAGCGGTATTTGGCGGCGTCGTGCTTGAGCAGGCTGCCCCAACCGCAGTTGCAAACTTGGTCCAGGTTTTGGTCGTTACCGCCCCCGTCGTAACCGTTTGCCGATCCTGCGTAGATGTGTAGGTTGTCACCGACGTTGAGGTCGAGGCAGCGCCATCGTTATAGGGGCGAGGAAGTGGACCGTCCTGGTTGTCCATCGTGGTCCCATCCAGTTTTTTTACGTTGCTATCTGTTCCGTTCCAAAAGCCATCAGTTGAGAGAATGGTGTAGTTCTGCTGGCAGGAATACTGCACGGGGTTGGTGATGCTTATGCTGTTATTGGTCAGTGCTGTCGGACTTTTCCCTGCATATATTTGACCAGCATAGGCTAAGGCTTCCCGCAAGGGTGTCGAGTTGTTGGGGGATACGGCGTAGAACTTCGAATACCAGCTGGATTTTTGTGTGGTCGTGAAGTCGGCAATATTCAAAAATTCATTGGTAGAGTTCGCATTGATCGTCATGAATCCAACACGGAAGTGCTCGTTCAGTGCTTTGAGTGCTTGACCAGATGCGGTTTTCATCATCTGCATACGCGTTCGGTAGTAGCTGTACCAATTGGCGAAATTGGTACGCTCGTCTGTATTGCTTGGGCCCGATGTTGCACTGACCGTTTTTTGGGTAAATAAGCTGTTGACGGCATGCGTACCATCCACTTTGGTGGTGGAACCGATTGAGCTGATGCATTCCTTGTAAAAAATGCTAGTCGAATCGTAGTAATTTTTCAATTCATCGGTGTGAGTCAATACATTTGTGATTTGAGTGCCGGAGTAAATGTAGTAGTAGGCTGCTTGGGCAGAGTCCTGTAATCCTGCATTGTTGTTGTTCGCAGAGTACGGCACGTACATGTCAGATTGGAATTTACTGCTTAGATCTACAGTCCCATTCCCCGTGCTGGTGCTTAACGTACCTGTTGCAGTGTTGTAGCCGTCATATTGCGCCGCAGTAAAGCTGGCGTTGCCATAGCTATTCCCGGATGAATCCACGGGTGGGGTGTAGGTGATATTCGGGTTGTAATAAACGCCATTGCACTGACTACTTGTATAGCCGTATTTCCCGAAAAATTTGTCACCGACAGTGTCGGGCATGTAGGTCCAGGCCATGCTGCCTGAGTCATCCAGCACAAACATCAAGTTGGGTTTAACTTCTGTGCTGGCCGTCGTCGCGGTGAAAATAGGCGAGGGCGCGATGTCGGTGACGGCTGCCATTGCTTCGCCCGAACTACCCCAATTCGGCGTGAGTGAGGCCAGCACAAGTGTCAGTACTACATAGCTCAAACGAGGTTGTGGGTTACGATATTTCATATGAATCTCCGGTTATACCCATAAATCAGAATCGCCCCAGGTTTAGACCTTGCGGGCTCACGTTTTTCACATTGACACCATGGCCTGAACAAAACTGACGGTGTTGCGGGGGCCGTTGACCCGCACGGTAATTCGGTAGTACACGGCAGTACTCACGCCAAGTCCAGAAATAATCTCCTCGCCCGCAGCCTCGTTGCTGCCCGTACTGGAAGCAGACGTGCCAGGTGTGATAGCACAACCATTGCCACTAGGGGCGCCCGAGCCACTGCAAAGGCGCTGAATCATGTAGGCCACAGTGTTGCCAGCGGCATCGGCTATGCCAGGCGGAGCAGAACATCCCGTAGAAGGCAGTTGCAGCAGGCAGGTTCCGGAGGCTTTTAATTGATCCCAGAATGTTTCACCGGTCTGGCTGGCTGTTATGGTTTGTGTTGATGCTGAGTAGCCCACAGCGGGAATGCTGGTGTACAAGACGCCTGAAACGGCATTGTTTGTTTCAAGCCAGGCGATGGCAGACTCGACGCCCGCATCCGCAGAATGCGTTGCGGCTTGCTGGAAAGCCATGTTGCCAGCAATTAGATTTGAGGTGTCCATTGAGCGGATCAGTGCCAAGCCACCCAGGGACATCAACACCAAAATAATCAAGGCGAACAGCATCACCATGCCGGACTGTCCACGCCGGATGGCGGCACGGAGTGCGTGGGGGCGGCGGACGACTAGCATCCTGTCACCTGACCCATCCACGAAATATTTCGAAGGGGTACGACAGTTTGAAATACTTTGTAGCGGTAGTTTTGCCATGCTGCGTTTCCGGACAGGTTAATGGGGGCTGCCGTACTCCCGGTTGGGTTATTCGCCAAAGTACCCTCCCAAACGGGTGCCACGCTCGTTATCGCTGTGGCAGCTTGCACACTTCGCGCCACCAAGGCCAACCGAACCGCTGAAACTCGTACCCAATCGCATGCCGTACTTGGTTGTGGTAGCGACTGATCAAATACGTCGACGATGCCATCCATGGCACCTGCTGCAGCCGTATCGCGACCGTACTGTGCGCGCAGGCTGACAATATTGTTTCCTATGGCGACCCAGTTAGCGGCCGTGCCAGCGCTGATGGCTGCGCCACAATCATTGAGGGTGTAGTCGCACATCGTCAGGTTGCCATTTCGAATTGCATAAGCCGCAATTTTTGGCGGTCGTGGGCCTAGATTGAACAGTGTGGGATAGGTGGGTGGCGTGGTCGACGGAACCGCCGCAACTGCCAAGCCCGCGCCAGCAGCAACAGGCACCGTTGAAGTCACCGTGTCAGCAACTTGTGTCAGCGTCAGGGTCGGCGTGAGCGGTGATGCTGTGGTGGCGCAGGTTCGCACCTGAGGCGTCGCGATGACCCAGTCTCCTTTGGTGAAGGCGGCCGGTGTCTGCACCGTATATAACGTCAGGTTGCTGGGCACTGTCACTGAAGTTGTCGGCACAGTAATGCTGTCACCTTGGGGTGATCCGTTGGTGTTGGCGTAGACCACCAGCAAGGTGTCCGTGTTGGCGTCGGGCAAAGGAATTGCCGGATGGTTGATCGTCACCGGGGCCATGGCGACGAGTGTTACCCCGGCGCGTAAAAGCACATTGCAGCCCATCATTTTGACGTCTGCAATGCCATAACCACTCATGCGAACATCACGTTGCAGGGCGTAAAGAGACACCACGCCTTCGTTCATGGCATCGTTGCCGCTGGTGGTCGATTGCTTGTTTTGCTCGGACAAGGAAAAAACCTGCATCATGATGAGGACGCCGAACAATCCAATGGCCATGGCGACCATGAGTTCGACCAAGCTGAATCCATTTAAATTACGGCGGCTTGATTTAGAAACTGCATTCATGTCAGCCTCCAATCTGAGCGGTTACAACATAGTCGTGCGGCGTGGCACCCATGGGGTCACTGGGCGCCTTCCAGAAGATAGTGATGGTGACCAGGCTCGACGGTAGGCTGGTTGCTGCTACAGGTGCGACAGGTGTAATAACTACAGTTGGTAAATTAGTTAGCGCTCCTGGAAGTGTTTGCAAAACAGTGCCTTTAGCGGGTGCGGACTGGGTGCCTGCAGTACCCGAAGTGCCAGACCAAGCCCATGCTGTGTAGGATGCGCCAGATGTGTTGCTTGCATAAGCTGCTTGCAGCGTCGCCTGCGTCCGGTCGCTTGTCCAAAGCCGACCGATCAACTCATTGGCTAGCAGAGCCGCTTCGCTGCGATACCGGGCATCGGTCGAGGCTTTGACGGCCGACGCTTGCAGGCCGACGATGCCCAGGATGCCCACTGAGAAAATGAGAATGGCGACGAGGACTTCAATCAGCATAGAGCCGGTTTGTTGCTTTGCGCGAATAGGGTTTGTTGTCATGATCGACCTCCTAGCAGCCACGTGGGTCGGTGTTGGCAATTGCTGGATTACACATCCGAACCTGCCCTGCGGTGGTGATGACCACCCGCAAGCAGCGCATCGGCCCACTGGCGCTTGCGCATACGCCGCCGCTGGGGTTGCTGATGTTAATGTTGATGTTCGTCGCTGGCACCGGGGACACCCGTCCGGTGGCGTTGAATGTGATGCTTGTTTGATCGGCTGCAACCACGGCATTGCGAGAGCCTTCCGATGTTGCGCGTTTTTGGATGATGCCCGGCGCGGGGTTATTCGTTGTGTCAGTGATTGGAAATGCTTCGTTGATTGGTGCGCTGGCACAAAGTCCAGTAGGGTCTCCAGAACTGATGATCCAATTGCTGTCAGTCGTCGACAGCGCGCAGGTGTTGTCGAGGGACGTGGTGAATTGGAACCCAATGGTCGTATTGCGCCTGACGGCCTCCGCACGCGCGAGTTGTAGTCCGTTTTGAATGGATTCGGCTGCATTGCGTATTTGCGAATTTTGGATCATGGTGCTAAAGCTCGGCATGGCAAGCGAAGCCAAAATAGCGACGATGGCGACGACGACGATCAGCTCCAGCATGGTGAAGCCGCGATGTTTGAACCGCAGTCCGGTTAGCACGTGCCCCCCTTGTTGGTGATCCAACAGCTTGTGCTACTCGTCCAGCCCGAGGGGCCAGAGGATGCTTTGGTATTGCTCTGATCGACGGTGAACGTAAAACCAGTCATGGCGCCAGAGCCGACGGCCCGTAGTTTGAAGGCGCTGGCTGAGCCTGCCACTTCGCAATCAAAAGTGAAATATTTGCTGGAGGTTGAGTCGGCCGTACATGCCGTGGCGTTGAGGTAAGTCCGGTTGTCCTGAAAGAATTGCTCCATCTGCACCCGCTTGGTCGCTAAATTCGACGTGGCATCAGGAATTCTTCCCCGAATGATGTATTCCTGGTAGGACGGTACGGCGATCGAGGCCAGTATTCCAATAATCGCGACAGTGATCATCAGTTCAACCAGCGTGAACCCGTGAATAACTTTTGACGAACTTGCACGCACTTTGCGAGTGTTAGTTTTATTTAAATTCAGCATGAAGATGCCTCCCGTGTTACTACCGCAGCATCCCGCTGCACCGCATTCAACTTGCCATACACATTTACCAACTCCGCACACAGCGCTCGATTGGCATAGGGCATGAGTTTGTTGACCTCTTGGCCATCAATGCGTGCGCGAACAAACGTGTCTTTCAGCGCGGCAAGAAATAGCTCTTTTTTGTAGAGACTCAAGCCCGTCACACCCAGTTTTTTGGCGTGGGTGGTCAAGCTATTAAACGAGGCGGTCGCGGACAAAAAGTCAGCGTTTGTGCTGCTTGTGGTGTCCTCCAATGGTTCCAGCGACATGGACAGACTGCTTGCAAACTGGCCGCGGTTGCTGGCTTCAAGCTTCGCGGCCTCCACCGCATGCTTGATAGCCACGGCAAATTCGCGCACCAGATCAGGCTCGCTGACTTTCAGCAGCAGCGTGCTGTAAGCCGCGTTGGGCAACTGGCTGTCTTGCGCCATGCCTTGCTGCATGGCGGCGAGCATGCGCCGCATCATCGACGGTGCGTTTTGCGCCAGGATGTCAGGCAACACATTAATTGTGTTTTGGAGCAAGGGGTTCACGGTAGGCTCTTTTTCTAAATTAAGCTGAAATTTGTTTGAATTCGACTAAAAAACTTTGTTTTGGTACCATAAATTTAAAATTCTTTATGACTTGGCGCAAAAAATGAGAACTCAAACGATGATGTGAGTCAATATTACCCGTATTGGATTTTGCGATTCAGCAGATTGCCGATCAACGGTCGATATTGCCCGACAAGCGGTAAAGCTTGCCGCAAGTCAATTCGCTTTACCAGGGCAGTGGTGTGCCGTCGTGGTTAAAAAAACCACCGGAGTCGCTGGCGTTCAGTCCTGCCAGCACGCTGAGCAGGCGCTGGGCTGCTTCAGCGGGGTGCACTACCGTCAGGCCGGTTTTGGCAAACGGGGCCGACAGTGCGGTGTGCACAGTGCCAGGGTGCAGGGCCACACAAATGGCTTCAGGATGGCGGCGTCGCAACTCAATAGCCGCGGTGTGCACCAGTTGGTTCAGGGCCGCTTTGCTGGCGCGGTAGCTGTACCAGCCGCCCAGCTGGTTGTCGCCAATGCTGCCCACTTTGGCAGACAAAGTGGCAAACACCGCTTTGCCTTGGCGCGGTAGCAGCGGCAGCAGGTGTTTCATAAGCAGGGCCGGGCCAATGGCGTTGATGGCAAACGCGTGGGCCATCTGCACCGGGTCGAGTTGCTGCCAGCTTTTCTCGGGCTGGTGGTCTGCGCCATGCAAGGTGCCAGTGGCGTCGATGACTAACCGAAGCGGCAAACCCAGCGAGGCAATGTGTTGCGCGCAAGCCGCGATGCTTCAATGCTCAGCACCGCGCCGACTTCGCCATCGCACAGCATCCGTAAAAGTCGATCAAACCCCGCGCGTGATGTACCTGAACCGGATCGCCCGAGGTCCTCGTC
>Ga0208248_1000325_pt1 | contig 14800 bp, 12 predicted proteins | sample CryBogmetaGMA5M_FD_184545 | JGI IMG/M metagenome (GOLD analysis project Ga0208248, IMG submission 184545) | Freshwater microbial communities from Crystal Bog, Wisconsin, USA - MA5M (SPAdes) | ecosystem: Environmental > Aquatic > Freshwater > Lake | place: Crystal Bog, Wisconsin, USA | collected...
GGTGCTCTGCTTCGCCCTCGCCGGCGAGGCCTACGCCCTGCCCATCCTGAAGGTCCGGGAGATCCAGGCCCAGGCCACCCTCACCCGGATCCCCAAGGCGCCGGCCTACATGCCGGGGGTCATCAACCTCCGGGGCGCCATCGTGCCCATCCTGGAGCTGCGCCAGCGCTTCTCCCTGGGAGATGCCCCGGAAGAGACCCGCCCCGTCATCGTCATCGTCGAGGTCCAGGGCCGCACCCTGGGCATCCGCGTGGACTCCGTGTCCGATGTGCTGGACCTGGATGCCGCCGCCATTCGGCCCGCCCCAGAGCTGGGCACCCAGAGCGCCCTGGGCCGGGAGTTCATCTCGGGCCTCGCCTCCCTGCCCGGGGGGTCTGGCACCGACACCATGCTGATCCTCCTCGACCTGGACCGCCTGCTGTCTGACAGCGAGCTCCTGGCCCTCGACAGCGCCACGGCCTGATTCCCATGGCTGCGAAAAAGGCCGTTCCCAGTCAGGTCCCCCTCGCCCTCGAGGGGGACCTGGATGTGTTTTCCATCCATGGTCAGTGGGAGCTCCTGCAGCCCCTGCTGACCTCGGAGCCTGGCCCTGTGACCCTGGACCTCAGTGGGATCGGGGACCTGGACATGTCCGGCGTCCAGCTGCTGCTCGCCCTGGAGCGGGACCTCCAGGCCCGGGGCTGCCAGCTCACCCTCGCAGGCGTCCAGGAGGCCTGGAAGACCCGCTACCAGCCCCTCGGCATGGCCGCCCTCTTTGAGGGGGGCCAGCCGTGAGTCTCTGGTCCCGGAAAGCGCAGGCCTCAGGGCCCGTCGCCGACCTGGACCCCGCTCCTCCGAGCGGGGCCACACGTCAGGCCCTCCTGCGCCTGGCCGGCCGTGAGGCCACCATGCTGGAGGGCCAGGTGGCCTTCCTGCAGCCGGAGCTCAACCAGGCCGACAGCCTGGTGGGCGAGGCCTCCCGCACCCTCGGAGAGTCCCTCAACACCCTGGACCGCAGCGTTCAGCACCAGCATCGCCTGGCCGCCGAGGTGCAGGTGGCCATGGCCATCACCCTGGAAGGGGACGCCGCTGCCGGTGAGGGCTTCGACGCCGTCAGCAACTCCATCATGGGCACGCTGGACGGCTTCGTGCAGAACATGCTGGAGATCTCCCAGTCCTCCATGCAGCTGGTCTCAGAGGTGGAGGACATCCGCACCCGCGCCACGGCCATGGAGGAGATGCTGGGGGAGCTGTCCGAGATCGCCGGGCGCACCCACCTCCTGTCCCTCAACGCCAACATCGAGGCCGCCCACGCCCGCCGCTTCGGCGCTGGTTTTGCTGTGGTGGCCGGCGAGGTCTCCAAGCTGGCGGACCGCAGCTCCGCCCTCAGTGCCACCATCCAGGAGCAGGTCAACGGGACCCGCCTGGCGCTGGAGCGCACGGATGCCCACGCCCAGACCATCGCCAGCAAGGACATGACTGTGGCCATGGCCTCCAAGGCCGAGTCCCAGAAGCTGGTGCAGGCCCTCGAAGACAGCAACCTCCGGGTCAAGGGCCTCGTGGAACAGCTGGAGGGCAATGCCCGCATCATCCGTGAGCAGGTCGGCCATGTGGTGCGCTGCTTGCAGTTCGAGGACCTGGTTCACCAGACCCTCCAGGCCTGCCTCCAGGAGCTCGAGAACCTCCAGTCCCAGGCCCGGGCCTGGCGCGACTTCGAGTCCCTGCTTGGCTCCGAGGCCGAGGAGGCGGGGGCCCTGGAGACCCTCCACGACGCCCTGGGTGCCATCGAGGCCTCCCGGGTGCAGTTCCGTGCCGTCAAGAGCGCCTCGCTCGAGGCCGGCGATGTCGATCTCTTCTGATCAGGAGTCACCACGATGAACCGTTGCATCCTCACCGTCGACGATTCGAGCACCATGCGCCAGATGATCACCTTCACCCTCAAGGGGGGGGACTTCGAGGTGCTTGAGGCCGGTGACGGCGTCGAGGCCCTGGAGATCGCCCAGGGGAAGAAGCTGGCGCTGATCATCACCGACGTGAACATGCCGCGCATGGATGGGATCACCCTGGTCCACCGCCTGCGGGCCCTCCCGGAGTTCAAGTTCACGCCCATCCTGGTGCTCACCACGGAATCGGACGCCAGCATGAAGCAGAAGGGGAAGGAGGCGGGCGCCACAGGCTGGATCGTGAAGCCCTTCAGCCCCGAGAAGCTCATGGACACGGTCAACAAGGTCATCTGAGGTATCCCATGTCCGATCCTATGGCCCAATTCCGAGACGCCTTCTTCGAGGAGGCCACCGAGCTTGCCGACGGCATGGAGGCCACCCTGCTGGGACTTGACCTCCAGGCTGTGGAGGCCGAGGACCTCCACACGCTGTTCCGCGCTGCCCACTCCATCAAGGGCAACTCGGCCACCTTCGGCTTTCCCGCCGTCGCAGCCTTCACCCACAAGCTGGAGAGCACCCTGGAGCCCGTGCGGCAGGGCACCCGCCCCATGACCCCTGAGCTGCTGGAGCTGCTGCTCCAGGGCGTGGACCTCATCCGCAGCCACCTGCACCACGCCCGCCGGGGCGAGGCCCTGCCCGCCAAGGATCAGGCCGCCCAGGAAGTCCTCATCGCCAACCTGGAGGGCGACGGCACCCCGGTCATCGCCGCACCCGCGGCGGCCTTTACCCCCCTCACGGCCACCCTGACCGGCAAGGGCTTCGCCATCCGCTTCGAGTCCCCCAAGGACGCCTTCCGCCGGGGCATCAACCTGGAGCGCATGTTTCGGGACCTCGCCAAGCTCGGGACCCTGCAGAGCTGGCCGGACCTGCGCAGCATGCCCAGCCTGGAGGCCCTCGACCCCGAGGACTGCCACCTGGCCTGGGACCTGCGCCTGGAGACAGCCCGCCCCCAGATGGATGTGGACGAGGTCTTCGAGTTCGTGGCCGAAGGGGAGAACCTCAAGATCCAGCCCCTGAGTCCGGCCGGCTCCATACCCCGCCTGGGCGACATCCTCCAGGATGAGGCTGGCGTCAGTCCCGCCGACATCCGCGAGGCCCTGGCCCAGCAGAAGCCCCTGGGCGAGATCCTGGTGGAGATGGGCAAGGTCAAGCCTGAGGCCGTGGGCAAGGCCCTCGAGCAGCAGCAGAAGAAGAAGAACCAGGCCGAAGCCAGTACCGTCCGCGTAGCCACCGAAAAGATTGATCGCCTGGTGAACCTGGTGGGCGAGCTGGTCATCACCCAGGCCATGCTGGCTCAGGCCTCCCAGCAGATCCACACCACCCTCGGGGAAGAGCAGATGAGCGCGGCCCTGCTGCAGTTCGACCGCCAGACCCGGGAGCTGCAGGAGCGCGTCATGGGCATCCGCATGGTGCCCGTGGAGATGGTCTTCTCCCGCTTCCCCCGCATGGTCCACGAGCTGGGCAAGCAGCTGGGCCGCAGCGTCGAGCTGCTCATGGAGGGCACCGCCACCGAGCTGGACAAGACCTTCATCGAGATGCTGGTGGATCCCCTCACCCACCTGGTCCGCAACGCCGTGGACCATGGGATGGAGGGTCCGGAAGAGCGCCTCGCCGCTGGCAAGCCCGCCACGGGAACCATCCTGCTCCGGGCTGCCAGCCGGGGCGGCCACATCCACATCGAGGTCAAGGACGACGGCCGCGGCCTCAACCGGGACCGCATCCTCCAGAAGGGCCTGGACAAGGGCCTCATCGCCCCCGGCACCAAGCCCACGGAAGACGAGCTGAACCTGCTGATCTTCGAGCCCGGGTTCTCCACGGTGGAAGCCGTGTCGGACCTCTCAGGCCGCGGCGTCGGCATGGACGTGGTGCGCCAGAATGTGCGCGTCCTGGGGGGCCGCATCGAGGTGGAGAGCGTCACCGGCAAGGGCACCACCATCCGCCTGGTCCTGCCCCTCACCCTGGCCATCCTGGACGGCCTCACGGTCCGGGTGGGCGAGGAGACCTACGTCTTCCCCCTGGCCTCGGTGCTGGAGAGCTTCCAGTGCCAGCCCGAGGATGTGCGCAGCGTGAAGGGTGACCGCGAGGTGATCAGCCTGCGCGGAGAGTTCATTCCGGTGGTGCGCCTGCACAACCTGCTGGCCTCCGCCCAGGACCACGATGCCAGTGGGCGCTCCCTGCTGGTGCTGGTGGAGTCCGAAGGCCGCCGGGCCGCCATGGCCGTGGACGAGCTGCTGGGTCAGCAGCAGGTGGTGATCAAGAGCCTGGAGACCCACTACAAGCGCGTGGAGGGGATCTCGGGTGCCACCATCCTGGGAGATGGCCGCGTGGCCCTCATCCTGGATGTCTCGGGCCTCATCCGCCTGGAGGCCGGGGCTGCAGCGGTCGAGGCATGAGCCGCATGGGCGACCTCCGCCGAGAACCCGCCGGTCTCGACCGGGTGCCGCTCTCCAACAGTACCTTCGAGGCCCTGCGGGACCTCCTCCACACCCACTCCGGCATTGCCCTGGCAAGCCACAAGCTCACCATGGTCCAGTCTCGTCTGGCCAAGCGCCTGCGCATCCTCGGCATCCTGACCTACGAGGACTACCTGGGCATGCTCCAGGACCACGCCAACGAGGAGTGGTCCGAGTTCATCAACGCTCTCACCACCAACCTCACCAGCTTCTTCCGGGAAGGTCACCACTTCACCCGCCTCGTGGAGCTGTTGGGGCCCAAGACCGCCTCCCGCAAGATCCGCATCTGGAGTGCCGGCTGCAGCACCGGCGAGGAGCCCTACACCCTGGCCATGACCCTCCAGAAGGCCTATGGGGCCTCGGCTGCCATCCAGATCCACGCCACGGACCTGGACACGGCGGTGCTGGACACGGCCTCCCGCGGGGTCTACCCCGTGGCGCGCATCGAGAACCTGGACGAGTCGTGGAAGCGCATGGCCTTCCTGAAGGGCACCGGGGGCCACGCCGGCAAGGTGCGCATCCGCCCCGAGCTGCGCCAGCTGATCACGTTCCAGGAGATGAACCTGCTGGATGCGAAGTGGCCGCTGGAGGCGGGCTCGTTCCAGGCCATCTTCTGCCGGAACGTCATGATCTACTTCGACAAGCCCACCCAGCGCGACCTGCTGCGCCGGTTCCACGGGATGCTGGAGCCTGAGGGCCTGCTCTTCGTGGGCCACAGCGAGGCCCTGCTGGACACCACCCTGGGCTTCCAGTCCCTCGGCCAGACCATCTACCGGCGGAAGGAGGGCAGGCCTTGAGCCCTCCCGCCGTTCCCATCGTCCTGGGCAGGGCGTCCAAGTATCTGGACCGGCACTTCAACCGGCAGGCCATGAAGATCCTGCCCGGGGAGTTCTACGCCACCACCGAGGACGAGGTGATCGTCACGGTGCTCGGCAGCTGTGTGGCGGCCTGCCTGCTGGACCCCATCGCCATGGTGGGAGGGATGAACCACTTCATGCTGCCCATGAAGAAGGGCGGCCACGAGCCGGATAGCTTCTATGCGGCGCGCTATGGGGCGGCCGCCATGGAGTACCTCATCAACAACCTCCTGCACCTGGGCGCCCAGCGGGACCGGCTGGTGGCCAAGGCCTTCGGCGGTGGCAAGGTGCTGCCGGGCATGACCTCCGATGTGGGTGGCCAGAACATCGACTTCGTGCGCCACTTCCTCCGCAGTGAGGACATCCCCCTCTGGAGCGAGGACATGGGCGGCCTGCATCCCCGCAAGGTCTATTTCTTCCCCCACACCGGACAGGTGCTGGTCAAGCGCATGGAACGGGCTCACAACGACACCGTCATCACCCGGGAGCTCAGCTACATGCAGGAGTTCACCAAAGACCCCATGGAAGGGGATGTGGAGCTGTTCACATGAGTACAGAGACCCGCCGCCGTGTCTTGATCGTCGACGACAGTGCCCTGGTGCGCCAGGTGCTCACCAGCATCCTCAGCCGGCATCCCATGCTGGAGGTGGTGGGCACCGCCAAGGATCCCTACGATGCCCGGGAGCGCATCAAGGAGCTGGACCCGGACGTACTCACCCTGGATGTGGAGATGCCCCGCATGGATGGGCTCACCTTCCTCAGCAAGCTCATGAAGGCCCACCCCATGCCCACCGTGATGCTGTCCAGCCTCACGGCCAAGGGCACGGGCACAGCGCTGGATGCGCTGGCCCTGGGGGCGGTGGATGTCATCGGCAAGCCCACCCTCGATCAGGCGGCGGGGCTGGAGGCCATGAGCTCCCAGATCGCCAACACGGTCTATGCAGCCTCGCTGGCCAGAGTGGCCGGCCACCGGGCTCCCGGGGGACCGCCCCGCCCCGCCGTCCAGCCCCTGTCCTCCCTGGCGGACCGGGCCAAGGCCGGCCGGGCCCTCATCGCCATCGGCTCCAGCACCGGCGGCACCGAGGCCCTGCGCCAGGTCTTCGAGCGCATCCCCGGGAACCTGCCCCCCATCGTCGTGGTCCAGCACATGCTGCCAGGCTTCACGGAGGCCTTCGCCGACCGCCTGGACCGCACCTGCCAGGCCCGGGTGAAGGTCGCCGCCGACGGAGAACCCCTCAAGGCGGGTGGCGTGTATCTGGCCCCCAGCGATGCCCACCTCTCCGTGGCCCGCCATGGGGCCGGCCTGCTGGCGATGCTCCAGCCCGGCGAGCGGGTCTCTGGCCACCTGCCCTCTGTGGACGTGCTGTTCCACTCCGTCGCCGCCACCAGCGGCGCCCACGCCATGGGCGTCATCCTGACGGGCATGGGCGAGGACGGCGCCCGGGGCCTCCTGCAGATGCGCCAGAAGGGCGCCCGCACCGTGGGCCAGGACGAAGCCACCTGCGTCGTCTACGGCATGCCCCGCGCCGCCTTCATGCGCGGCGCCGTGGAAGAGCAGGCCCCCCTCCTCAGCATCCCCGACCACCTCGTAGCGTGGTGTGGACGGGAGGCGTAGGTCCTCAGCACGGAAATCGAAAAATGCATTCACCGCTAAGACGCCAAGGGCGCCAAGACGGCTAAGAAAAAAATCAATAATTTAAGGATCTTCCGGTATTTCAGGGAAAGAAATCTCACCGCAGAGAACACAGAGAACGCAGAGAAAAACGGGCAAGGAATGGAACACCGATGAACACCGATAAAGGCTGATCAACACCGATTAGCGTGGGGGTGGGTTCGCTCGGCAATGCGCATGGGCTCCATCTCGGGGCGCCGCTGCCGCGCCTCTTGGGGGGCGCGGCCGTGGCACCCCGGGATGACTTCCGGCGACGCCGGAAGCCGCCTTCGGCGGGCCCATGCAGGTTGGGTCGGCGCGCCTCTGCGCTCTCTGCGTTCTCTGCGGTTGGCGGTTCTTTCCCCCCCGGATTTCCCGGATGAACCTTTTTCTTTATCGCCCTCAGCAGGGGTCGCAAGACTCAGGGCACCAGGTCCACGGTGAGGCCTGCGGTTTGGGCGTGGCCTTTCTGTTGGACGTCGCTGCCGCGGTAGAGGGTCCAGCCGGGGAGGCCGCGGGGGATGGCCTTGGTCATGGCCCACTGCTGGGTGCGGCTGTTGGCCAGGATGAGCAGCAGCATGCGCTTGGGGTTCCAGGGGTTGGGGAAGGCCGCCAGGAGGCCATCATCGGCCCGGCCGTAGGTCTTGCCCTGCCACTTGAACCAGCCGCTGCCGACCTCCACCGGCAGCTTGCCCTCGGCCTGCAGGCGGGCGGCGAGGCCGTTATCCGCCGGGCCGCCGAAGACCACCACGTCCCGGCTCGCCAGATCCAGGCCCAGGGTGTCGCCATCGGTACACACCGGCAGCAGCACCTCGGTCATGTTGTCCGCCAGCAGCTCCCGGTACTGCAGGGCCAGGGTGCGCTGGGCCTCCACTTCCTGGGTGGTCCCATGCACCAGCAGGGCTCGGTCCCAGTCGTCCAGGAGGTTGCCCGGCACCCAGAAGTTCGCCCGGGCCAAGGGAACGTCGTTGCCCGCATTGAAGACCACCCGCGTGGGCCGGGTCTCGCTGCGGAAGGAGAAGCTGGCCTTGGCCCCAGCCACCGCCAGGCGCTCCAGGCGAACGCCCTTCTCGGTCTCGACGGAGGCAAACGCCACGAAGGGCCAGGGCTGGCCGGTCTGGGTCACTTCCACATCAACGCTGTAGGCCTCGCCATCCTTCCGGACCGTGGCCTTGAAGCGGGGCGCCGGCAGGTCCGCCCGCTGAATCCAGGGGAGCAGGAGCGGCGCCACATCCTTGCCAGCGGAGGCTGACAGGATCTTGAGGAGGTCAGCTGTGGCAGCGCTGCGGCCGCCGAAGGCCCCCTGCACCGCCTGCATGGCCTTGGCGAAGGCGGCATTGCCCAGCTGGAGGCGCAGCTGATGGAAGGCGAAGACGCCCCGGATGCGGGGGATCTGATAGGCCCCGTAGCGGTCATAGGCCGTGGTGGTCAGGGCGGGTGCGGTGGCTCCCTCCCGGGCCTCCAGCCACAGGTGGCGGGTGGCCAGATCCGCCAGGGTGGCGGCCTGGGCCTCGAAGGCCTTGGCGGGCGTGGCGGGCAGGTTCTTCAGCTGCTGCCAGTAGGCCGCGCTGCCGCTCATGAACCAATTATCGGCGTCCGTGGCAGGCTTCACCGTCCCGGACCACAGCCCCTTGGCGTCGTAGGAGAAGGCCTCCTTCACCCCCGCCACATCAGCCACAGGCGCAGCCTTGACAGTCTTTTCAGCTCTCCAGGCTGCGCGAGCAGCCTGGAGCCGATCGGACACCCAAATGGGACTAAACGTTGTGTAGCCGTGGGTCAGGTGGGGCGTGGCGCCCGGCAGGTCCGCGATCCAGCGGCCACCCACCAGCTTCTCCCGCTGGGTGGTCTTGCCCTGGTGGGCGATGAACACCAGCTTCTCCGCCATCTCGGCGGTGGTCAGCTTGGCGTCGCAGGCGTGGGGGCGATTGATGGGGCTGGTGGCCATGAGGCGGGTGCCGCTGTCGATGTCGAAGCCACCCTTGCCGTAGGTCTGGAAGGCCTGCTGGAAGGCGATGTCGCGGTTCCAGGTGTTGAAGGCCAGGTCCACCGGGGCGTTCTCAGAATTGGCGCCGTACTCCCCGCGCACCTCCGGATCCCGGTTGTTGTTGTTGGCCCAGATGTAGTCCTTGTGGTTGCCCGGGGTGTCCGCAGGCCGGCCCTTGCTGCCCGTGCGCCACATCCTGGCCTTGTCCGTGCCCAGCAGGTAGCAGGCGCCCTCGTCGGTCTTGGTGTCCGCCATGGTCCAGTCATTGGTGTAGAGGCCGTTGTTCTGCTTGAAGAGGATGTCGGCGGCTTCGTCGATGCCGGAGGCGTACTGGGCGGCCCGGCGGATGCGGTTGCTCTGGGGCGTGCCGTCGGCATTGAAGGGCGTCTGCCCCACCGTGGTCTCGCCCATCACCAGGCCTGAAGCATTGAGGTACCAGTCAGTGCCGCTGTGGATGCCCCCGGCGAAGGTCTGCATGACGAAGCGGTGGCCCTTGTCGGGCACCACGTCCAGCATCACGCCCCACTCCGTGCCGGTGTAGCCGTTCCACATGAACATCTGCGTGAACACGAAGCGCCCACTGCGGGTGGCGCTGCCCGTGGCCACGAAGGACGAGCAGTGGTCGCCCTTGCCGGCCTGGGCCATCTCGTCCTCGCCGGTCATGAAGGTGCGCCCGGACAGGGGGTGCGTCGCTTTGGCCAGACCCTCCGCGAGCTGGCTCATGTCCACGGCGCTGTTGAGGGTGACGATGTCCAGCAGATCGATGTCCCGGCCCTTGAACTTGGCCCCGGCCTTCACGGCGCCCTCGGCGATGCCCTTCATCTCCTCCAGGTACTCCACGTCGTACTTGCGGAAGAACAGGGCGTCCGCCATCTGGCGCTGGTCCGCCCAGCCCTTCACTGGATCTGCCGCATTCTTCTGGACGCCCAGCTTGGTGATGTAGCGGACGATCTCCTCGGCCATGAGCTCGCCGTGCTGGCGGCCCCGAGGATAGGGGGCGCCCTCGATGTGCAGGAAGGTCCAGCCGCCCATCTCGTAGCGAAAGCCCTTGCCGGCCCAGCGCACGGTCTCCATGGGGATGAAGGCCGTGATGTCGTCGACCTTCTCCAGGGTGACGGCGCTGAAGGTGGCGCTGCCCGTAGCCTTGCCGTTGCGGCCCAGGTGCAGCTGCACGCGATCCGTGGGGCTGGTGGCCAGGAACAGCACGGCCAGGCGCTGCTCACCGCTGCCCGCCAGGCCCTGGGAGGCGTTGGTGAAGGGGAAGCTCTCCATGGACAGGCAGGCCCCCAGCGCCGTGGGGTAGCGGGCCAGGGCATCGGCCTTGACGCCCCGGGTGCGCACTGTGGCGCTGAGGCGGTAGAGCTCCCCCACCTTGAGGTGCACCGGCGCCGACGCCAGCGTGGCTTCTGCGCCGTCTGCCGGAGCCTCCAGACGCAGGCCCGAGGCTTTGGCAGCGGTCCCCGGCTTCAGCGACCAGCCCGCCACAGGCAGGTCAGCGGCGGCGGCGAAGGTGGCCAGAAGCAGCAGGGCACAGGTGCGGAACAAAAGGATCATGGGAGCCTCCACCCAACAGCATGGCAAACCTGTCCCCAAACCGCCTCGCTTTTTGAGGCAAGGCCAGGCCCTAGGAAAAAACGCTCGCAGAGGGACGCTGAGACAGCAGAGGCCGCGGAGGAAAGGAGACCGAAGGTGGCTCTTCTTGAGCTCTTCTCAGCCACCTCTGCCTTCTCCGCGCTCTCTGCGAGAGTGGTTGCTTTGCTGCTTTTTCGCTGACCCACGCCAAGCCCCCGTAAGCTGGAAGGATGACACTGCGCAAATGGACCTTCACGGTGGGACCTGATGAGGGGGGCCTGCGCCTGGATCAGCTCATTGCGGAGCGCACAGGCATCTCCCGCCGGGCGGCGCGGGAGGCCCTGAAGCTGGGCGGGGTGCAGGTGGACCGCAAGCGGGTGAAGGTGGCCAGCAAGCAGGTGAAGCCGGGCATCGAGGTGCGGGTGGCCTCGGACCCAGACCTGCCGCCGGTGCCCGACATGCCCATCCCCATCGTCTTCGAGGACGCCTGGGTGCTGGCCGTGGACAAGCCCGCAGGCCTGCCCACCCAGGGCACCTGGGCCTCGGACCGCCACGACCTGCTGGCCCTGCTCAAGACCCAGCGCCCGGACCTGCGCCTGTTTCTGCAGCACCGCCTGGACCAGGGCACCTCGGGCCTGCTGGTCTTCGCCAAGGACCCCAAGGCCAACCCTGGCCTGTCGGCGGCCTTCGCCTCCCGGGAGCTGGAGAAGCTCTACCTGGCGCGCCTCTCGGAGCCCCTGGAGGCCTGCACCGTGAGCGCCGCGGTGGGCCGCATCCGGGGTGCCGATCCCGGCCGCTTCGGCTGCACGGAGGACGTCGCCGCGGACACCCAGCTCATTGAGCCCCGCTCCGCCCGCACGGACTTCCGCCCCGCCACCGCCGAGGAGACCGCCGGCCTGATCCCTGGACACTGGGTGGTAGCCCGCATCTACACCGGCCGCACCCACCAGATCCGTGTCCACCTCGTGCACCTGGGCCACCCCATCCTGGGCGATGGCCTCTATGGCGGCGCCCCCTCGGACCGCCTCTGGCTCCACGCCTGGCGCCTGGGCCTCAAGCACCCCATCACCGGCGAGCCCCTCCAGCTGGAGGCGCCCCCCACCCGGTTCCAGGCATGAGACGGGGCCTGTCCCTGCCCGCGGCCTGGAGCCACCGGCTCCGCAGCCTGGGCCTGGCCCTCCTGGCCTGGATGGGCCTCGCTGGGGCCGATCCCCAGGTTGCACCACCGCCTGCCCCCGCAGCTCGAGCCGAAGCCCCCGCCGCCGGGCCCATCCGCCTCGATCGCTTCGCCAAACCCGGTCCCCTGGCGGGTATGGTGGCCCGCATCGACCTGCGGGACCCCCGGATCAGCGTGAAGGTGGTCATGGCGGATGGGTCCGGCACCGAGGGCGGGAAGGACTGCGCCGGCCGCCTGGAGGTGCCCAGCGCCCTGGCCCGCAAGCACGACCTGGCGGTAGCCATCAACGCCAGCTTCTTCCGAGCCAGCCCCAAGACCATCGACGGCCAGGCGGTGACCTACTTCGTGGGGAACTGCGCCAGCCCTGTGGGTTGGCACTACTCCGAGGGCCGCCTGCAGGCCCGTCCTGCGGAAGCCCGCCTGAGGGCTGCGGCCGTGCTGCACACCTCGGGCCGCATGACCCTGCACGCCAGCCTCGAGCAGCTGCCGACGGATGTCCGGTATGCCGTGGGAGGCAACGCCATGGTGCTGGATGCCGGGCGGGTGATCGCCAAGGCCTCGGATACCGTCCGCCACCCCCGCAGCGCCGTGGGCCTCAGCGAGGACGGCAACACCCTCCTGCTGGTGGCCGTGGATGGCCGGGCCGACGGTCACAGCCGGGGTGCCACCCTGGCGGAGCTGGGCGAGCTCATGAAGGCTTTCGGCGCCTGGGACGCCATCAACCTGGACGGCGGGGGCAGCACGACCCTGGTCATCAAGGACCCCCTCACCGGCGTCTTCTCCGTGGCCAACCGTCCCTCAGGCGTGGCCGTCGGCCTCCCCGGCCTTCCCGCCGAGCGCCCCGTGGTGGATGTCCTGGGCGTGGTGCTGCGCGACCTGCCCACCGAGCGACCCCGGGAGGGCAGCCTGCGGCACTGAGCGCCGCAGCATGAAAAGACAACCTGGTTATCGGCCAGCCTCCGCTAAAAAGAGCGCGCCACAGTGGAGATCCTTGAAGGCCCAAATTGGCGGAGCAAGGCCGATAACGGGGACGGGAAATCTTTATCCCCGTCCATCCCTTTTATCCCCGTCATAAGGCACTTGAAGCGAGGCTCAGCCCGCTTTTGCCCGCCGCTGCAGCGCCTCCAGGACCTCTGGCTTGTGGTCAAGGAGCAGTTTCATAAGGGCCAGGGGGGGCTCAGGCGTGGCCTTGATCTGGATCTTGCCCGGGATGGCGGACAGGGTCACGGCTACGCCCATGCGGCCGGCCAGGTCCAGGATTTCGGTGGCGCCCACGGTGTCGCTGGACATCGATCCTCCTTCTTTCTTCCTTTTCGTTTCGGGTGAGGTCCCTTGGGGGGCTTTGTGCGGTTGCTCCAACCTACCCCCCCAGGGCGGGAAGTCCATACGCTCCATTGCTTATTGACATGGCGGCGGGTGGGGATTTTCTTCTTCCGATGGCACTCCCAGGGACGCTGCAGATCGGCCCTGCCCCGGCTATGCTCGGCTGATGCTGCTGCCCATCCTCTTCAACCCGCTGGCGGGGACCTCCTCCAAGGACCCGGAGGCGCTGCTGCGGCCCCTGCCGAAGGAGCTGCGGGACCGGCTGGTGCCCACGCCCTTCGGGCCGCCCTGGGACTTCGGCCCCGCCATCGCCCAGGCCACCAAGGCCGGCGGGCCGCTGCTGGTGTGGGGCGGGGATGGCACCCTGCACCATGCGGCCATTGCGCTGTTGGAGGCGGGCTGCCCGGTGCCCCTGGGAGCCATCCCCGGCGGCAGCGGCAATGGACTGGTGCGGGGCCTGCGCACGCCCCTGGAGGCCGCCGGTGCGCTCCAGCGCCTGCTGGAAGGCCGGGAGCTCCGCATGGATGTCCCCCGCCTGGACGGTGTGCCCTTCCTCAACCTCTGCGGCACGGGCTTCGAGGGGGCCGTGGCCCAGCGCTTCGAAGACCTGCCGGGCCGGGGCTTCTCCACCTACGCCAAGGCCTGCTGGCAGCTGTGGCAGAGCTGGGAGGAGACCACCGTGGCGTGGGAGGCGGAGGTCGCACCGCTGCCCCAGGGGCCCGGCCGCATGGCTCGGCTCCGCACCGCCTGGCGGGGCCCGGACATCCCCCTGCCCGACCACTTCTGGAACCTCTGCGTGGCCAACCTACCCACCCACGGCAGCGGCCTCTGGATGGCCCCGGGAGCGGACCCCACCGATGGCCTGCTGCACTGGGCCGCCCTCTCCCGCCCCGGCTGGGGGGACCTGCTCTCGGAGGTGCCCAGTCTGTTCCGGGAGGAAGGCAGCACGGTCCTCCGCCGCCTGGGCTGCATCAAGAAGGCGGTGCTGCGCCTGGAGCGCCCCCTGGTCTGGCACCTCGACGGCGAACTGCTCCCCGCCCGCGACCGCGCCGAGCTCAGCGTCGAGCCTCGCGCCTTCCGCATGCAGGTCACGGAGGCGTGTCCCTGGATGTAGCTTGAAGCTCACTCAGAAACGGCCCCGATGGGGCCGTTTCTGAGTGAGAAAAAGAGCGCTGCTCAGCGCGGATAGACCGCGGGTCCACTCATGCTGGGGCGGCGGTACTGGGCGCTGACGCTGGGGGAGGCACCCCAGAGACCGACGACCATCTTCACGCCGCTCAGGTCCAGGTTGGGTTCCCAGTTCCGGCGGAGGCTCAGGGTGTAGGGCGAGCTGGCATCGGACCACCAGCCGGGATCATCCACGAGGATGTAGACGGCCGTGGCCTCGGACCCGGGGTTGGTGTAGGTCACCATCACCGGGTGCAGGGCATTGGCCGCGCGCAGCATGCCCGGACCGGGGGTGCCCCACTTGTCCACCATCATGAGGCGGAACCAGCCCAGCTTCTCGTGCTGGACCTCCACCTGCAGGGTGCCTCCGGGGGGCACGGCGATGCCGTAGGCCCGCCAGCCAGCAGGCTGCTGGGCGAAGTCCGTGAGAGTCTCCACCCCATCCCCCAGGGGGGTCACCGGAATGAAGCCGGTGCGGGAGAGCCACTTGATCTCAGCGAAGAGGTCCCGGTGGCCCCAGTAGGCTGGGTCGGGCAGGACCCGGCAGCGCTTCCAGGCGGGGGGGACGACCACCTTGGTCCCAGTGTGAAAGCCCACATTGGACAGCCGGAGCCCTCCGGTGGGTCGCAGTTGGTCCACGGTCCGCTGGGTGGGGGCTGGATGGGGGCGAGCCACACGGCCCTCGGCCCCCATG
>Ga0208248_1000327_pt1 | contig 14715 bp, 10 predicted proteins | sample CryBogmetaGMA5M_FD_184545 | JGI IMG/M metagenome (GOLD analysis project Ga0208248, IMG submission 184545) | Freshwater microbial communities from Crystal Bog, Wisconsin, USA - MA5M (SPAdes) | ecosystem: Environmental > Aquatic > Freshwater > Lake | place: Crystal Bog, Wisconsin, USA | collected...
CAATTGTAGAGCATTCATTAGTTTACGTGTTTCAGCTTTATCATTTAAATGAGTAACACTGAACTCGCTTGCAAAACTTTCAAATATTCTACGTCCAAAATTGTTCTCACGAGCAACCTTGATATCTTCCTTCAATTGGCTTAATTCACCCTTTAGATGACTAGTTACGGCTGCGTTCATTCTCTTAGCAGATTCGGTCACGAAACGTGCCTTCAATGCTTCAAGTTGTTGACGACCTTCAGCAACTAACTTAACCTTAGCTTCTACAACTGCTTGTTTGTCTTGTGTGAATTCTTTAATTTCACGTGCCAATGCATGAACAATAAATTGTTCTAGTTTAGCTTGACTTTCCATTTGTAGTTTGCGTTCACTACGTAATTCTTTAATTTCTTCGGCTAGTTTAGTAACCATGAAATTATTGAATTTAACTGCATTTTCACGCAATTGTTGTTTAGCTTGTACGCGGTCTTCGTTCATTGCTTGTCTTTCAGATTGAAATTCGGAAATTTCTTCTGATAAACTTTCTGTAACCATTTTATCTAGGGCTTCTACCATCACGATTCTGTCATGTTCATAACGTTGTGCGAATTCTTCACGTAATTCAACACGTACTTGCTCACGTGCCTCATTTAACTTAGATTCCCATGCTTCGTTAAGAGCAAGGCCTACATCTTCGTTAATAAGTCCACTTTCAAGTAATGGCTTGATAGCATCAAACATGCTGTTTCCCCTTTATTTAATTTTGAGATCCTTGATTAGACGAAGGACTTCGCTTTTCAAGTATTTCTCTACTTTCTTGTTGCCCTGAGCATCTTTTGCTAAATCCAACAATTTATGACCATGACGCATATTCATCATTCCTTCATAGATTGCTTTAGGATAAGCATTAGGAGCACTTGGTTGTGCAACAATATCCACGGTGACTATTTCAAAGTCACTTACTTTGCCGTTCATGTCGTCAACGTTACCGCTGCCACGACTTGATACGCCGAGTTTGACACCACTCTCCAACATAGTAGCAACTAGTTGCCCCATTGGAGTTGGTAATATCTTTAACTTGCCGAACCCGTTAGCACCGTCCATCCACATTTGAGTAATCATATGTGATACACGGTCTAGGTTGATCTTTAAGTCATCTGGGTGATCTACTTCACCTAATACAGAATGACCTTCTGTAATCTGTTCGTTTAATGTTTGTACAGCGGATTCGATTTCGGAAACAGGGTAAATACGCTCGTTAGCGTTCTTTACCCCGCCCTGAATGAAGATACCTTTCATATAAAGGTTCTTCTTATCGCCTTCATTTACACTTTCAACTACCATGCTAGCACGGTCAAAAGTTAAATGCTCCTTGAGATACAAAGCCATTCTCGCAGATTCCTTATATTCTACGCTTTACGGTCTTGCGTGATTCAGCAACTGGACTCTTAGCATTGGATCCATCATCAGCCTTTTTAGGAGCCGGTGCCTTTTCTAAATCAGCATTGTTTTGTGCTGGAGCATTCTTCCACTTGCTAGCGTCTTTTACTTGTGTCTCGCCTTTTGAGTAGAAGTTACTAGCGCCTTTAGGGCCTGTAGGAACTGTCTCACTAGCGCCACTGAACTTTACTGGACGACTGTCCATTCCAGCTTGTCCACTGTTGTTTAAACTTGTGCTTTTTGTGTTTTGACCATTGTCACCATGTGTTACAGAAACTTTCTTTAGTGTGATTGCTTCCATCATAGCTTCTTCGTCATCACCCATACCCATTTCGTCACCCATGTTGTCATCATCATGGTCACTTGGGCCACCCATGTTGTCTGCATCTGGTTCTTCGTGATCCATGTCATCACCGTTACCCATGATTTCTTCAAATTCAGCCATCAATTGGTCTAACTTATCTTCGATGCTTACTAAACGATCTTCGGTGCCGTCACCTTCCATATCATCGTCATGTTCGATATCAACGATATCGTCATCACCGTCGTCATCAAAGTCAATTTCTTCTTCTTCCTCTTCGGTCATGCCTTCTTCTTCAGCACTGATTTCAGCCATCATCTGACCTACTTCACCGCCTGGCTCCATGCCTTCATCCATTTCATCGGACATTATATCTTCATAGATTTCGCGGCTTTTTTCAACTACGATATCATGGAATAATGCACGGGCTTGTTCTTCGTTCTCGTTGATAATTAAATCAATAAGTTGTTCAAATTTTTTGTGGTCCATTGTTTGTTTCTCCTAAGTAATGGCTTTGTATTATATTTACACCATATCTTAACAAACAGTGTTATAAGTACTGTTTTTTTACGTTTTTAGGAGAGATAAGAGATTTTATACGGTTGGAGTATCAGCCTCTGGCTTTGCTCCATATTGTTCGTGTACTTTTTTGATATATTTTGCTTTCTCAAAATTACGAACATCTAACATTTTTCTAAGTTTACGTATCTGTCTTAGTGTTAGTTTTGTTTTGCGGCTTTCTTTCCACTTTGGTTTGCTGTTGTCCGCTTCAACATCTTGGTAGCCTTCTACGGCGGGATTAAACATTTCCATAAGTCTCATAGAATAGTATTTATCTTACATTGCATTACCGGTCGGTGCTGGCATTCCACCTGGAGTGTTTCCAGCATCTGTTACTGGACCTGCAACTTCTGGACCACCTTGAGCACCTTCTTCCGGTTGATTTTCAATGCTATCAGCAGTTTCCATATCACTATCTATGTCGCCGGCGCTAACACCAATATTACGTAAATCGCTGCTTGTAGGTTCAACGTCAGTATCTTTACCGTTTTCTTCACGCCACATTTTCTCATTTTTGTTGATTTCTTCTTCACTTAAGCCTAAGAATCGTTCTAGTGCAAAACGTTTACTCATATAAGGAAACGCTTCCATAGCTTGGAATGTAGCAACTCTAGCTGTATCTAATTCACTTTGGCGATAAGCAGCAAAGTTTTGCGGTGGATTAAACTCTAGTGTGAATAGACCAGAATCAATGTTAAATCCTCTCCAACGCAAGAATAACTTGAATTCTTCATCTAGTTTATGACTCAAATACTTCTGTAAACGTTCGCAATATTGATTGAAACGAAACTCTTGAATCATTGCTGTACCAACACGGCCATCACTTAATGGAGTAGTATTGTCATCAGGGCCAGTGGGTAAGTATGAACTTGGGACACGTAAACCACGTGCTAATCTATTGTTAAAGTACTTCAAGTCATCAATTTCACCAAGATTTTGTCCACCGGGTAATACTTCAACGCTACTACCACGCCCATCAGCAGTGACCGGAAAGAAGTAATCTTCGTTCATACTCAATGGATTGTATGTAGCATCAACAATTGCTGAACCACCATGTACTGATGGAATGCGTCTTTGGTGAATCTCATTCTTAATACGTTCAACGAACGCCATAGCTAAGTGACTTGGCATGTTACCAACGTCAATCTTAAACATTCTACGTTCTGGCGCACGTTGTACACGATAGATAAGAACCGCATCTTCTAATAATTCTTTTTGTTTATAAACTTTGAAAATGTTTTCTAATATACTTTGACCAAAGGGCCAAAAACGATCTAGTCCTTCAGTTAAACTCAAGTGAACAATGTGTTTAGCATCAATAGCACTTTCGCTTTGTCCTAATGTAAAACGACTACCAGTAGTATTATAGGGCATACTTGGAACAGTATATCCTCCACCGCCACCGCCACCTGAGCCGCCACCTGTACCACCTAAGCCAGTTGCTGGGTTAGCAGCAAAGTCTGAATTAGTTTTTTGTGCTACAGTAAGATTCTGTAAGTTAATGTTAATGTCTTTGATAACATATTGTTCAGGCTTCTTGCCTTCGCTTTCGTTAACAATAACTTTAATAACTTTAGTATTATCAATCCAGTATAGTTTGAAGTTTTCTGGATCACGTACAAAAACTTGATCCCCGTACTTGATAGTATTACGGAAGATTTTGAATGTTCTTGTTCCAAATTCGTTTAGTTTACACCATTGTTGTAGTTGTGTTTTAAGCAATTCTACTTCGTGAGGGGTTGGATCCTCAGTAAATGCTAGATTGAATGGGGTATCATTATGTTCGTTTTTCTGTGTACTGAATTCACTAATGATGTCCAAACATGCGTTAATTTCAGCATCAACGTCCATCATTTCATATTGATTGTATCGTTCAATACGATTTGGGTGACCTGTATAGACTTCTGGAAGTCTAGACATATAGTTTTTATAACCCATCTCATGGTTATTCCAGCCACCGGTGGATGAAGCGTTCTGGCCAGGACTGCCGTTCCATGCACCGGTATTGCTATTTCCTCCACCGATTGGACTAGAAATACCACTTTTATTCGTAAAACGTTTTTTGTAGGTCATAATATTATCTAGTATTTAGTGTTAAACCTGAGAATACTTTAATATTTTGTCGGAGATATCATTACCGTCACGCAATGCAGATATCATTGAATCAAATTTTGATTCCATAAGTTCATGTAATGCTGCTAATATATCAGCGGATTGATTTGAATTAGAACTTGCAGGGGTATCAGGTGCCATTACAGTAGACAATGGCTCTTTCTTTGGAGGATTATTTTCCTGTTCTGATTTTTCTACTCTAATCTTTTCACCCGGATTTAATGGAACTGCGGCTTCTCTTAGTCCAGCTTCAGCTAGATTTACATGTACTCCGCCCGGTTTTGGTTCAAACACGCCGCCATCAAATGCTGCTACTGGTTCAACTTTTCCTGGTTTAAATCCTTCCCATTGTCTTTGTTTAGTAACCATTGACATCAGTTGTGACTCTGACAACGCACGTATCTTGGTTTCCATGGTTGCGCCGGCAGCATTTGCTAAATCTTTTGCATAAGCTGATCCTAAACCTGTTGTGCCAGTCCATTGCGCCACGCCTTCATCAATTGTTTTATCAATATACATGGGACGTTTCCATAGTCCCATTTTCAATTTATCACCATCTTCTATTGAAGGCATGATAGCAATGCCGGTGGTTTTCTGTTGTTGATCTCCGTCAGGGTTCTTCCATGTTCCTATTGCACCATACTGTTTAGCTAAATCACCATACGAAACGTTACCGGGATTGTTAGTTCGCCAAGAAACTGTTCCTCCTGTATGAATTTCTTTTCCTGTGTTAACTGATGAACCTGTTTGTACTTCACCGGCAGCACCTGATTTTGACATTGCGCTTTCACCGGGTTTGCCTGAACTGCCACCGGCTGGTGATGCGCCACCTCCGCTTGCAGGCGCTGATGCACTTCCGCCTGGGCCACTGCCGCTCGCGGGTGCAGCAGCACTACCTCCCCCAGCTGGTGCAGCAGCACTTCCTCCGGCTCCGCCGGATCCAGCACCTGACGAGGCTGTGCCGGTTTTACTTGATGCAGCATCTATAATTTTTTGTACAGTAGTAGGTAACATTTCAGTTACCTTATTCATACTAATAACTAATTTTCCGTTAGTGTCAGCTTCTACATTGATAGATTTAATTAACTTATCATCTATGATAGATGTATATTTTTCAGTTAACTTATTATTTAAATCAGTTAGTTTATTGCCATCTTTACCTTGTTCTAAGTCTTTAAATGCTGCTTCAAGCTGTTTAGTACCAATGCCAGCTAATTCGTCATTAGCATCTACCATCTTAAGTAGATTCTTCATTGCAGTTTCAGGATCTTTAACTTTTAATTTTGGATCAGAATCAATTTGATTCATCAGTTGTTTTTGTCCAGCAAACTGTTTTGCAATATCAGGTATTGTTGATTTATAATCAGCTATACTCTTTGTTATACTTTCTTGAATATCTTTTGGTAATGCTTGCCATTCTTTAGTATTGTTCTTTTTCTCGGATTCAGCTTCAGATACTATTCTATTAAACATTGCAAATGCATCAGCCGTTTGAGATGACAATGATTTAAATAGTAGTAGCATTGCATCTGCATTTGGATCTTTTGATTTTTCAGCATTCTGAAGCATACCGGGCTTAAGCATATCCAATGGTACAATTGCTTCTGGGTTACCCTTTTCGCCTACTGTAACTGTTGTTCCAGTTGATGTGCCGGGTACAACACCGCCTTCTGCTAATTTAGGTGCACCTTGTCTTTTTATTCTTGCCGCTGCTTGATCATTTTCTGGTGATTTGTTTTCCCAATCATCACCTTCTGCTAATTTAGGTGCACCTTGTCTTTTTATTCTTGCCGCTGCTTGATCATTTTCTGTTGATTTGTTTTCCCAATCATCACCTGATCCAGAATCAAAGGATCCTAAACTAGGTGCACCTTGTCTTTTTATTCTTGCCGCTGCTTGATCATTTTCTGGATTTGCAAATTGATCAGGTGGGCTAATTTTAATGAAACCAACTAACTCTTGTATTTTCTTATTAGCATCATCATTAGACCCGCCTTTAGAAATAATTTTGGTCGCTTCTTCTAAATATTCTTTTAATTTTGCGGTTTCTTTTTCATCACCGCTTGATTGTGCTTTTAATAATGCTTCCTTTAAGGATACTATATCTGCTACATGCGGTGATTTGTCGTCCGTTGACTTTGCTTCTGATTTTGCTTCTGTCTTGGCTTCTGGTTTTGCTGCTGTTTTTGTGTCTTTTATCGTACCGGATATACTGCCTAATATTTCACCTAATTTACCTATGTTTTTATCAACTCTATCAACACTAGTTGTGGTTGCGTTTACTGCTTTAATTAAAGCAGCATTTTGTTGATACATTGAATCTAGTGGTAATATTGCTTCTGGTTTGCCTGCTTCACCAACAGTAACTGTAGTCCCTTCAGCAGAGCCAGGAACAATTCCACCTTTTGCTCTTTTGGCGGCCGGAGTAGATGATTGTGCCGGAGGTGCTGCTGTGGCGGGTGCTGGTGTTGCAGCAGGTGCTGATGAAGGTTTTGCCCAAGATGGCAATATACTCATTATTCCATCAACTAAGTCACTAAGTGCTTTCTTTATACCGTTAGCAAGTGTTTCTGTCCAATGCGCTATTGCCATTCCCGCTTTCATAAATCCATTTGCAAGCCATTCAATAGAATTTGCGAGACCTTCAAACCCAAACTTTAATCCATTTATAAAAGTTTTAAAAGCGCCGGATATGTCACCAGTTAATAATTGTGCTACTACTTTTAGACCTTGGCTAATAAAGTCAAGACTCCAAGCTAGTGTTTTTATTGCACCCTCTGTTAACCAAGTAAGTGTATCTACAAGCGGCTGTATTACTACTTCTAATGGTTTAAGTGCATCAACAAGAGAATCAAATGCTTTTTTAAATAATGCTTCACCGCCTGATCTTTCCCAAACTCCCATCGCCCAATCTTTTAACTTATCAGCAGCTTCTATTAACCATTTACCTGCTTTACTCATTATCCCGCCGGCGCCAGTCATTTCTTGTGATGCAAGCGCCTGACCACTTAATAATTTGTCTTGAGTCTCTATTGCTTCTTTACGCAGTTTTTCTTCTTCCGCAACTCTTTTCTTTGTTTCTGGATCATCATTTTTTCGCATCTCAACTAATAATTGATCCAAACTTTTTTCAGGATTTTTCTTTTGCAATTCTATTAATTGTTCTAGTTTAATATTAGCATCATCGATCTTACCGTAATCACCTACAATCTTGCTCATATCCGCACCAACTGACGCAGCATCAGCAAAGTTTATTGCCCAGGCTTTAAATTCTTTAAGGCCAACTGCATATCGTTCCGTGGCGGTTCCTATATTTTTGTCAAGCATCTCTATCATTTGTGGGGAAGCCTGCATAACCATTGCAGATGCTTGACTAGTTGGGCCCTTTCCTGCTGCTAATTCTACTGTACCTTTAGCTTGCTCGGTCATTCCTTGTTGTTGGAATGCTGTTGCTACATCTAAATATCTTTTTAGTCTTTCAGCTTCTTCTGTGTTACCTGATGCTTTAGCCTTCATCATTGCAGCACGTAAACTTTGAATTTGCATAACTGCTTCTCTAGCAGATTCTTGTTCTTTGCGTGTTGCACCAGTAAGAGTTGCCATTTTATCAAGTTCCACAACATATGCACCGGCTGCTCTTGCTTGATCTTGTATAGATTTTTGTTGCATTAATCCAAATCGTTGCTCTTGAGCCATATACTTTGCAGTATGCTCCATCATGGCATCACGATCAATGCCCATTTCTCTGAATGTTTTTCCTAATTCAGAACTAATTAATCCGCCAGTAACATCCAAGAAATTCTTAATACCGCCTACTGTGCCGGCGCCAAGCATTGACATTTCTTTAGCGTTTGCTTTTAATACAGTATTAAGTTTATCAAACTCTTTTATAGTAAGACCAACTTTAGATAAGTCATCTCTTAGTCCCATCATACCACGGGAACTACCCATAGATGCTTCGCCTAATGCACCAAAGTCTTTAAATAATTCGTCAAATAACGCAGCTTGCTTCTTTTTAAGTTCAGCAGTGCGTTTCATGTTCTCGGCTTCTACTTTTGCCTCGTAACCCAACATTACCAACAAACCACCTATTGCAATTGCTAGTATCCCAATTGGACCGCCTAACAATACTAGTTCTAATCCAGTTGCAGCAAGCTGACTTCCCATACTTACTAGGCCGCCGCCTAGGTTATCCATGGCGCCAGCCATTTCTTCCATTTTTGCTGATATAGCAGCAGCTTGTACTGAATATCCAGTTGCTCCATCTAACAACGCATCTTCATATGCAACTTGGGCTTTGTATGTACCTACAACAGAAGCCTTTAAGAAATCAAACGCAGTAGTTAATCCTAATTTTAATAAATCTTTTCCTAAGTTGTTTAACGATTCTTTTACATTTTCAGTAGCTTGTTTAAGTTTATCTTCTTCTTCTTTTTTCTTTTTTAAAGCAGCAATTTCTTTGTCTTGTTCGTCAGTTAATAATTTTGTTTGTTTTACTATCTTGCCATTCTGGTCAAACATGTAACCCAGTTGTTTGACAGAATCTTCATATGCTTTTTTACGCTTAAGTTCTAACTTTTGTAATTCTAATTTAGTAATTAATGCTTCTTTTTCAGAATCAGTGGCGTCTGCTCTTATTACCCCTTCTTCTTCTAATGTTTGTAATAATTGATTTCTAGCTTCTTGCTCGTCAGTTATTTGTCGTTTGACAGCATTAGTACGAGTTTGCTCACCCTCAGTTACTCTTTCTAAAGTAACCCCATATTCTTTTAGTAAATCATTTGTTCTTTTAATGCTATCATCAGCTTTGGCCTGGTCAATTAATTTTTGTCTCTCGGCTCTTTCTTTTTCAGAAAGAGTAACGTTTTGATTCATGGCCCCAGCCATAGCCGCCAAGGATTCCTGAACTTGTCTCATTGTTTCGTTCATATCAGCAAAAATTGCTGTAGTTTCAGCAGGGGTAGTTTCTTCGGCCATATTAATTTTATCCGTATTATTTAACCAATAAATAGTTTACACATGTATTTATTGTTTATAAAAAATACATTTTTTTGGAGAACTATCAATGAACAACCCGCTAAAACAATATTTTCGTAGACCTGCCCTTTATCTTACTTTGCCAAGTAAGGGTGCTTTCTATCCGCCGGGCGCACTAGAAATGCCCGAAAATGGTGAACTTGCAGTATATCCAATGACCGCAATTGATGAAATTACTAGCAAAACTCCAGACGCATTATTCAATGGAAATGCTGTTCCTGACATCGTTTCTAGTTGTATTCCCGGAATCAAAAATCCATGGGCTATTCCCAGCGTGGATATGGACGCTATTCTAATTGCTATTCGTACTGCTACCAGTGGAAATGAATTAGAAATTAATAGTGAATGCCCAGCTTGTAAAGAAGAAAGCAAATACAACATCAATTTAGGTGCATTGTTAGGCAGTATTAAAGCAAGTGATTATTCTGGAATACTACATGTAAACGAATTAGTATTACATTTTAAGCCACTATCTTACAAAGAAGTTAATACTGGGAATATGGGTCAATTCATAATGCAACGTGAAATTGCAGCAATGCAAGAGATAGAAGATGACACTGCTAAAAGTGCAAAATCTAGCGAAATTATGAAAAAATTAACTCAAATGAATATTGAATTAATTGGCAGTGTAATTGAGTCTATTGATTTACCTGATCAAAATGTAACTAACAGGGAACATATAAACGAATTCCTTACAGGATGTGATAAAAAAACTTATGAGAAAATAAGAGAACATGTGTTATCTCTAAGAGAAAGTTCTAACATCAAGCCACAAAAAATCAAATGTGTTAGCTGTAGCCATGACTACGAACAAACATTATTACTAAACGTTTCTGATTTTTTCGGATAAGGCTTCTAAGCATGGGGCCAGAACAGGTTCAGAAGCTGCTAGACGGAATGGATAGAGAAATCAATCAAATCAAAAAGAATGCATTGAAGTTTTCCTGGTATATGAGGGGTGGAGTATCCTATGAGGATGTACTTAATATGTGTGAATCAGAAAGAGAAGCACTAAGTCAAATTATAGATGAGAACTTAGAGACCACTAAGAAAACTCAGATGCCATTCTTTTAATCCGTAATTATTCATTTATGTAAGATTGGGTGTTTCATTAAGAGATGAACTTGCGTTCATCTAAGAACTCACTTCGTTCGTTCTTATTTCTTTCAGTATACTAAATCGTTTAAGACTTTAATTGTATCGGATATATATTGCCGATTAGAGAGCCATGGTAGTGCAAATTTGCACTACCAGTGGTTAAACGCATGTTTGCCATGACCGTCGACCTTTGCCATCTATTCCCCGTATAATTACCTATTTCTGATATTATACGCAACCGGTTGTCCTGTAGTGTTTATGGGACTGTAGTGAAGCTACCAATGTCTTTCAATTGATTCTTCGACAACGCATGTTCTATATCCGCAAGATAGAGTTAGATATAGACTCATTGAAGGTTCGCTTTGACGAGAGCCTTCTCGGTTTTCCTTATCATTACTGATAAGCATACTCCAGATCCGTCAGCACAGCACTATCTGTACAAACTCAAGGAGGACTCACAACTGAGCCAACAAATTTTTATATATTAATGGTTAAAAGGGAATCTTTTTCTGTTGACTTGGTGTCTGGTATACTAGAATATGCTTTTAATAAATCTGTATTATGTAAGAAGAAACTGTCAAATTCAAAAATCATCCAGTCTCCGTGTTTTTGTGATGTGTAATAAGTGAAGTTATCGGCTACCCATGTTAGTTTGCTTTGTACACAAACATAACGACCTTTACGATTAAACTTCATAAAAAGAATGTTTAAATCATCTGGGTCAGCTACATCCATAAGCTGTCCGATCCATGCATCTATTACTTTACATTCCCCTGTAAGTAATAAATGAAAAGGAAAATCAGCATAAAACTTGCACTCAACATTCATTTTTGCAAATGATTGTCCAGGAACAATATCACCCTTGAACGAACGAATCTGTCCTTCGTGTAATACTTCTGTTCTACTTTGATTCTTCCCGCCCACATAAGCACCCGATCCAGGAGCACGAATGAAACTTTCACCATACTTATCGGATAAGTATTTAGCGATTTCTCTTTCGAAACCTGAACCTTTGTTTTTCTGTGGACTTGACATAGACATATACTTATCTCTGTATTTCTGCTATAAAATTATTCTATATCTACCGCTGTGTTATAGCTTGTAAATCCGTTTTCTTTTACAACTTTCAATACGTTTGGAACTCGTCCTGCTAATTCTTCTCTATGACTGACAAGCCAAATAGACTTTTGTCTACGTCGGCTCATCTCTTTAAGAATAGCAATAGCATTTTCAACACCCATTGTGTCTAATCCACTATCAATCAATTCATCAATAAACAATGTATTGATTGGGCTATACAAGTTCTCCCAAACATCACGGAACGCAAAACTTAATCCTAGAATTAGTCGATTTCGTTCTCCTCTGCTAAGATTGTCAAAATCAAGTTCTCTACCCAATTCCGTAATCTCAACTTGTAAATCATTTTTAAATATTACTTGATGCGGCAATCCAATCTTATCTAAGTAATGTGTCAATCTACCATTCAAATATGATAGATTTTGATCAATAATCTTTTTACGAACAAAGCTATCCTTGCTGGTTAGTATATCAAGCAAGAACTTCTGATGTTCCATAGTGCGTGTCAATTGATTAATCTTGTCAAAGTTAATCTCTTGTAATGCTTGATTCTCCATCTCTGAAATCTGTTCACTATATGGATCAACCTCATCACCTTTGCGTTCAATATCTTTAATTAGATTCTCAAGCTGGCTGCTATGTTTAACTGCTTGTGCTTCGGTATCGTAATGAGTAATCGGCATTGTACCCAACACACCCAAGTACTTTAATGCTTGAGTATGTTCCATGAATTGCTTATTGATAGTTAAAACTTGAAATGCTGCTTCATGTGATGCTTTTATCTTCTCATCTAATACACTTTCATGCTTTTGATCATGGAACTCTTGTCCACACGCATAGCATTTGTGGTCACGCAAATCACTAATTTCTGTTGTTAGTTTGTTAACTAATTTTTGTTCTTTAGCCTCATCAGCTACACAACGGGCAATTAGTTTATTGAGGTCATCAATATTTTTACGCTTTTCATTGTATGCTGTTAAATCTTTATGAGCCTGTAATTCTGCTGCGATATCAATAGTAATTAACCGTTGATAATCAATAGCAAGACGTTCTAAATCCTCATCGTGCTTCATCTTCCACAATTTCTGTCTACGTTTAGTAGAATCAATCTGTTCTTTTACACGCTTATTAGCTTCTTCAATTGCTTTGACTTTGAATTCTTCTTGTTGAATATCATCTTTACTATCTTTAACCAATCCTTTAATCACTTCTGCTTTTTCTGAAAGCAAAGTAATACCCAATAGTTGTTCAATGATATCACGTTGTTCATTATTTTTTAATGCAAGAAATGGTTCAGAGTAGGTGTTGAGTGCTACAATATGTTTGAACATATCACTACTCATGTGAATCACCTTTTCAATCGCAGCTTGTGTTTCTTTGTTTTCACCCTGTGCGTCATCCAATCCTTTTTGCAAATCACTATTCACATAGAATCGCAGAATGTTGGGCTTGCGACCGCGTTCAATCTTATAATCTATCCCATTAACACTAAACTCTAGTGTTACCATCATGTTTTTACCATTGGTACGATTAACTAGATTGTCTTTACGAATACTGTTAATGGGTACACCAAACAATGCATAACTCAATGCTTGGATGAGTGATGTTTTACCCGTACCATTACGAGCACCATCACCACCTAAGTCTAGATTCTCACCTAGAATAAGTGTTAGTTCCTGTCTGTCAAAGTTGACTGCTTGTGTTACTTGTCCAATTGATAAAAAATTACGAAGGGTTATGTTTTTAATTGTTATCATAGATTATTATAAATTTCCAAGAGTATTCGTTTATCAAATGCATTACTCTCAATGCTATTGATTTGGTCAATGATGATTTGGTCTACTGATTCAAACTTCAAATCACCCCTACCCTCTTGTTCAACTTGGTCTACTTTCATTGGTATCAATGCCATCTCTCTTAGTTTATGTTCTGGGATTAATGTTTCACGTATGAAATTAGCTTCCTCATATGAAATATCAATGTCAAGATGTACTCTAACATGGCTGTCAGGTAATAGCAATCCCTTTGGATTTTCTAATATATTGCTTAACTTATGAACACGATACAATGGCTGTTTAGGCCAACTATGAAAGATTGGATCCTCTCCCCATTCCATTACCATCATACCACGTGCATCATCTTGTGCATCAGCGTAGTTATGCGGGAAAGCATTACCAATATACCAAACATTAGCACGGCTTTGTCGTTTGTGAAAATGCCCACTAAAGACATAATCAAAACCCTTCATATGATCTGTATTGATTTCACCATGATCGGGCATCTCTACCATAGCATTCATATAGAATCGTGGCAATTCAAAATGTCCGAACATATATTTGCCACTTAATTTTTGTACTTTCTTGTAATCGTCTTGGACAAGCCAGGGGGCAATTACTACATCTCCTTCACTGAAGAAGTCGTTGACGATTTGTACGTTTGGTAAATGTTTAGCCCACTCAACACTATGAATGTCCCTGCGGTCACGATAATAAAGGTCATGATTGCCCGGTATAAAATATACCCGATCAAAATTATCATTTAGTTTCTCCAATGCTTGTAATCCAAACTGTAATGTATGGATGTTGATGCTTGCTCTGTGATGATTATAATCACCTAAGAAAAAACATGTTTCACATCCTTCACTCTTGGCTTTGGTTATAAACCAATCTACAAAATTATTGCAATCTTGGTTATGTTGTAAGCTATTTGACTTCAGGCCAAAATGAATGTCAGTAAAAACTGCGGCTTTTTTAAAAAGGTTAGTCATTCTTATATTGTATAATAAATGATGCTGCCGTAGCAACATCATTGGATAAATTATTCTTCGTAAACAACCGAACTCATACCAGCGCCCAGACCTTGACGAGTCCAGCTTGGGTTAAGCCCATTGATCTCTAATATATCATCACGTATATTTTGATTACGTTTTTCCGTATTCAACACCCGACAGAAACTATTTGTTATAGCTGCGGTGTAATAAGCGAATGGATTAGCACTTTTGGCTTCATTGAATCGTAATCCAACGTATGTAAGTTGAAGGATAGCACTATTACGCATCTCATCGTTGTATGTATACCCACGCCAATTGTATTTCATTGCATATTTTTCGC